>ULTX01060427.1_pt1 | contig 47617 bp, 45 predicted proteins | sample 1958041 | NCBI WGS metagenome assembly ULTX01 (sample SAMEA4835747, study PRJEB28245) | human gut metagenome | biome: gut microbiome; material: fecal sample | place: Denmark | collected 2008
GCGGCGCGTGAAATCGCTGCGGCGGTGGGTGGATTTCATTTCACTTTCTGCGCAACAGAAAATTAACGCGCTCTCAACCGCCGGTTGAGGCGGAATTCAACCGACCGTTTAGTTGAACAACCATCGGATAATTGACTGCCGCCGTTTTGCGGTGATACAATCAAGTCGCCAAAACGAAAGGAGGCAGTTAATTTGTTTAACAGCAAAAAAGAATTGACAAGCACGGAGGTGTCCTCGATGAAGATCGGCAGCAATATTGCCGCATTGAGAAAGGAAAAAGGAATAACGCAGGAGGAGCTTGCAAATGCCCTCGGCGTGTCGGCTCAGGCGGTCTCGAAATGGGAGAATAACAGCTCCTGCCCCGACATTTCGCTGCTCACGGTTATTGCGGATTATTTCGGAGTCACGGTCGACGCACTCCTGCGCTCGGGTGCGGAGGAGATAACGCGCGCTGACTCGCCCTCGACCGATAGTAATGTTGCTGCGGCGCACGGCGGCAAGCGGAATGTCCGCATAAAGGTCACACAGCCGAACGGCAAGGAAACAAATGTAAAAGTACCGTTCGGAGTCGTGAAAATGGGGCTGCGGGTCGGCAATGTGTTCGGCCTGCAAAGGGATGCCGCGGATAAGATCGGCGCCCTGCTCGACGACCCCGCAGCGGCGGATATTCTCAGTGTTGACGGCGAAAACGGCGAGCATGTCACAATAAGCATCGAATAAGGATCTTGAATCCCGCGTTTTAAAGGCTCCCTTTACACAGGTGAGGCAAGTGCAATTTTTTGGCGCATATTTTGTGGGACGGCGTCCTCGACGTCCCACAAAATAATCACAATGTGGAATTATCCTCGTATGGGCGAACTGTGTTCGCCCGCCTAAATTTGCACATTGCCGCAGCATTAAACTGTTGCTCGCCTCTTAGGCTCCCTCCTGAGGGAGTATTGCCGAAAAAAGCATTCCGCCTGCGGCACACCTCATCCGTCTTGCAAGCTCGACACCTTCTCCTCAAGGAGAAGGCGAATGAGGCTGTCAACTCAGCAATTTTTAATCGCCGGACTCTTATCCGACAACAAAAAAACGGCGGGGATGACCGCCGTTGATTTTTGCTTTACTTTTTATACTCAAATGTCTGCTCTTTTTCGAGGGTTTTGAGGTAGCGGCGGCATTCCGCCTTGGCTTTCTCGAGGTCGAGGTCGAGATAGTTGCCGCATTCCTTTCTTGACGCGCCGAAAACCTTGCCCTCATAGGCGATGATGTCGGCGAGAATTCTCTTTGTCACGGCGAGCACGCGGGCGTTGTCGGCGTTGCGTACCAACAGATAGAAGCCCGTGCGGCAGCCCATCGGCCCGAAGTATATCACGTCGCCGCCGATCTCTGAATTTCTTACGAAGGTCGCAAACATATGCTCCACGGTGTGCGCCGTGGTCGTATCCATATAATCGCCCGAATTCGGCACCCTCGTCCTCATATCATAGGTCGTGATGTCGCCGTCAATGCGCGAAACATATATGCCCTCGGTCAGCAGGTCGTGATCGACGGTGAAGCTCGTTATCCTGTCCATAAAGCACCCCTCTGTTATTTTTGTCAGCCACAAGTATACACCACGGCGGGCGGATTTTCAACCCCCGGGCGGCATTCGGATACATAAAAACGCCTATATATGTTAATAGTTACTAAAAAGAAAAGTAAAAAAGCTATCAGTTTTTTCTAAAAACATATAGCAATTTGCGGAATTATCTGATATAATCTTTTTTGGCTCAGTGCGCCTTTGCGCACGGCTTTAGGAAGTTAATAATTTTATATGGAGGTATATTAATGGCTCACAAGTATGTTTACCTGTTCTCAGAAGGCAATGCCGACATGAGAGAGCTGCTCGGCGGTAAGGGCGCTAACCTCGCCGAGATGACAAACATCGGTCTCCCCGTTCCCCAGGGCTTCACCATCACCACCGAGGCCTGCACTCAGTACTATGAGGACGGCAGAGAGATCAACCCCGAGATCATGGCAGAGATCAACGAATACATCGTCAAGATGGAAGGTATCACCGGCAAGAAGTTCGGCGATAAGGAGAATCCTCTCCTCGTTTCCGTTCGTTCCGGCGCCCGTGCATCCATGCCCGGCATGATGGACACCATCCTTAACCTCGGCCTCAACGAGGACGTTGTAGAGACTATCGCTGAGAAATCCGGCAATCCCCGTTGGGCTTGGGACTGCTACAGAAGATTTATCCAGATGTATTCCGACGTCGTTATGGAAGTCGGCAAGAAATACTTTGAGCAGCTCATCGACGCCATGAAGGCGAAGAAGGGCGTTACCCAGGACGTTGAGCTTACCGCTGACGACCTTAAAGAGCTTGCAAGCCAGTTCAAGGCTGAGTATAAGGCAAAGATCGGCGAGGATTTCCCGACCGATCCCAAAGAGCAGCTCATGGGCGCTATCAAGGCTGTTTTCCGTTCATGGGACAACCCCAGAGCAAACGTCTACCGTCGTGATAACGATATCCCCTATTCATGGGGCACCGCTGTTAACGTCCAGTCGATGGCATTCGGCAACATGGGCGATGACTGCGGCACCGGCGTTGCTTTTACCCGTGACCCCGCTACCGGCGCTAAGGGCCTCTTCGGTGAGTTCCTTACCAATGCACAGGGCGAGGACGTCGTTGCGGGCGTCCGTACTCCCATGAAGATAGCCGAGATGGAGCAGAAGTTCCCCGAGGCGTTTGCCGAGTTCAAGAAGGTCTGCGAGACCCTCGAGAATCACTACAGAGATATGCAGGATATGGAGTTCACCGTTGAGCACGGCAAGCTCTTCATGCTTCAGACCAGAAACGGTAAGAGAACCGCTCAGGCCGCTCTCAAGATCGCTTGTGACCTCGTTGACGAGGGCATGAGGACTGAGGAAGAAGCTGTCCTTATGATAGACCCCAGAAACCTTGACACCCTCCTTCATCCCCAGTTTGACGCTAAGGCGCTCAAGGCCGCTACCCCCATCGGTAAGGGTCTCGGCGCTTCTCCGGGCGCTGCCTGCGGCAAGATCGTCTTCACCGCTGAGGACGCAGAGGCTTGGAAGGCAAGAGGCGAGAAGGTAGTCCTTGTCCGTCTTGAGACCTCCCCCGAGGATATCACCGGCATGAAGGCTTCACAGGGCATCCTGACCGTTCGCGGCGGTATGACCTCTCACGCAGCCGTTGTTGCCCGCGGCATGGGCACCTGCTGCGTTTCCGGCTGCTCCGATATAGCTATGGATGAAGAGAATAAGAAGTTTGTCCTTGCAGGCGAGACCTTTGTTGAGGGCGACTACATCTCCATCGACGGCTCCACCGGTAACATCTACAAGGGCATCATCCCCACCGTTGACGCTTCCATCGCAGGCGAATTCGGCAGGATCATGTCCTGGGCTGATAAATACAGAACCCTCAAGGTTCGCACCAATGCAGATACTCCGAGAGACGCTAAGAAGGCCCGCGAGCTTGGCGCAGAAGGCATCGGCCTTTGCCGCACCGAGCACATGTTCTTCGAGGCTGACAGAATCGCTGCTTTCCGTGAGATGATCTGCGCAGATACTCTCGAGGAGAGAGAGGCTGCTCTTGATAAGATCATGCCCTATCAGCAGGGTGACTTCGAGGCTCTCTATGAGGCTCTTGAGGGCTGCCCCGTAACCATCCGCTTCCTTGATCCTCCTCTTCATGAGTTCGTTCCCACCGAAGAGGCTGATATCGAAGCTCTTGCAGCTGCTCAGAAGAAGAGCGTTGACGACATCAAGACCCTCATCGCTTCTCTCCATGAGTTCAACCCCATGATGGGTCACAGAGGCTGCCGCCTTACCGTAACCTATCCCGAGATCGCCAAGATGCAGACCAAGGCTGTCATCCGTGCAGCTATCAACGTCAACAAGGCGCATCCCGATTGGAATATCAAGCCCGAGATCATGATCCCGCTGGTCGGCGACGTCAAGGAATTCAAGTTCGTTAAGAAGATCGTCGTTGAGACCGCTGACGCCGAGATCGCAGCCGCAGGCAGCGACATCAGCTACGAAGTCGGCACCATGATCGAGATCCCCAGAGCTTGCCTTACCGCTGATGAGATCGCCGCAGAGGCTGACTTCTTCTGCTTCGGCACCAACGATCTTACTCAGATGACCTTCGGCTTCAGCCGTGACGACGCAGGCAAGTTCCTCAACGCTTACTATGACACCAAGATCTTTGAGAACGATCCGTTCGCAAAGCTCGATCAGAAGGGCGTCGGCAAGCTCATGAAGATGACCCTCCAGCTCGGCAGACCTGTCAATGATAAGCTTCATTGCGGCATCTGCGGCGAGCACGGCGGCGATCCCACCTCCGTTGAGTTCTGCCACAATATCGGCCTTGACTATGTCTCCTGCTCACCGTTCCGCGTTCCCATCGCAAGACTTGCAGCAGCTCAGGCAGCTATCAAGAGCCACAAGGCATAATCTAAAGCATATAATTAAAACTCCGTCCGGTGCAAACCGGGCGGAGTTTTTGCTTGTGTGAATTGTTGAACCGGGATATTCCGACCCGCATATGCAAAAGCGGGCGGCTTAATGCCGCCCGCGGAGGGATAAAACTGTGCAAAGCCGATTGCACGGTCAACTTATTTGCCGAAGATCTGCGCTATGGGGTCATAGCCGAGAGCGAAATATTTGAACGCCCAAATTATCGGGTTGAATTTGAAGAAAATAACGTCGACCACAGTGACAAACGCTCTGAGGAAGGTCGAGAGGTCGTGAGTCTCGGGCACGTCGACCTTGTCGAATTCCTCGCCCGTCACGCTGAGCACGAAGGGCTGGGAATAGCAGATGCCGTCGCTGCCGGTGACATAGAATCTGACATACAGGCTCGGCTCGTCGAGCAGGTCGGAGGCGTGCAGGTCAAGGGTAGCTTTGCCGCTCTTGATATTCTCTTCACGCTTGATGACATTGCCGTTTGAGACCCAGGTTATACGGTCAAAATCCGTGCCCTCGATCGAGATCTTGTCATTCTTCTGATCGACGGTGACCCTCGTTATCATCGGCATGGGGTTCTTGAGGTAGGTCTCGACCTTGTCGTTGTCGAATTCCGGCCATTCCTTCATGCCGTTAAGCTCGATGCCGTTTGAGTAGCGGGAGACGGAGAAAAATTCGCCTCTTTCCATGCTGCGCCTGAATTCGTCGATGCTCAGATCCTTCATATACATCATCGTATAGGAGATATCCATGACCTCTATCTTGTGGGAATCCGAGAAGCAGAATGCCCAGGGAGTTACGCCGTTCGGGATGGTCTTTTGGAGTATCTGATCGTAGAGGATACGGTCGCAGCGGGTGAATTCATCGTTGGCGCTGTTGATGCCCATGCCGACGCAGGAGCTGGGATTCTCCATGAATATCCTTGCAAATTTGTTGGCGTAGTATTCGTCGTTGAGCTTGCCTGCGTGCTCGGCGCTGTCCTCAAATCCGATGGGATAGAGATATTCGCCGACGTGGGAGAGCATGGTGAGGCCGCCCTGCTTCTTGACCTCCCTCGCGGGGGTCTCGTAGTCGCCGTAAACACCGGCAAGGCCCTGGCCGTAATCGGCAAAGTAGCCGGTCAGGTGGCAGTCGCTTATCGGGGTGGCCATATTCAGTTCGATGCCCTTTGGCACGTCGAGCATACCGTTTTTGTGGGTGCGTCTTGATGACGCGGCTGTGCCGTTGAGATAGGACTGATACTCCGCCTCGGTGAGGGGAACGATATCGTCCATGTGCGTTCTTTCATATTTTACAAGTCTCATTAGGGGCACGGTCTGCGGGGCTTTGTTCCAGCCCCTGTTTATCGTGCCGTGGTCGGTGAGCGCCACGATATCGTAGTCGAGGTCGTAGTGCTCCTGCACATATTCGTGAATGGTCGGGTAGGCGTCGCTTGCGTTGGTGTGGCTGTGGAGCTGGGTCTTATACGCTTTCCATGAATCCCAGTCCACCTCGGCGTAAGGATTCGATATGACATAATCCTTTTCGCCGGCGGCTGAGGCCCCGACGGCGCAGACCTGAGCGGCGAAGAGCATGCACAGAAGCACCGCCGTGATTTTCTTAAACATCCGATCATCTCCGTTCAAATTTCTTCTTTATTTAATTATACTTGAGCGGCGGGAAATAATCAACATTTTTTGCCTTGGAGGAATATAGAAAAAACGACTTGCATTTTATTCATTATGCCAAACACGGCGCAAAAATTACCTTTGCGTAATTGACAAGTGCCGCAGCGTGTGTTATAATATGAAAAAATAATGCGATTTGGAGGCAACACAGATGAAACACATAAATACCATCAAGACCCGCGACCTTTGCCAGAGCGCAAAGAACGGCGGCTGCGGCGAGTGCCAGACTTCCTGCCAGTCCGCCTGCAAGACCAGCTGCGGTATCGCAAACCAGGCTTGCGAGAATAAGGAAGCCAAGGAAAGCAAATAATCAAAAAAGCTATGATGCCGTCCATCAGGGCGGCATTTTTAGTATGGAGAGATTCTATGATTCATCAATATAAACTGCTCGGCTACAACATAGTGCTCGACATCTGCTCCGGCTCCGTTCACGCCGTGGATGAGCTTGCCTACGACATCATCTCGATGTTTGAGCAAAACGACACCGCTGCCATAGTCGCCGCCCTCTCGGGCAAATACGAGGGCGTGAGCGACGGGGAGATAGCCGAATGCTGCGGCCAAATAGCCGAGCTGAAGGCTCAGGGTCAGCTCTTCACCGAGGATACCTTTGAGCCGATGGCGGGCGCCCTCAAGGCCAAGACCTCGGGTGTTATCAAGGCGCTGTGCCTGCATATCGCCCACACCTGCAACCTCAACTGCTCCTACTGCTTCGCAAGCCAGGGCAAATATCACGGCGAGCGCGCGCTGATGAGCTATGAGGTCGGCAAGCGCGCTCTCGATTTCCTTATTGAGAATTCAGGCTCACGCCGCAATCTCGAGGTCGATTTCTTCGGCGGCGAGCCGCTGATGAATTTTGACGTGGTCAAGCGCCTTGTCGAATACGCAAGGAGCATTGAGAAGGAGAAGGGCAAGAACTTCCGCTTCACACTGACCACCAACGGAGTGCTCGTTGACGACGACGTTATCGACTTCGCCGACAGGGAGATGAGCAACGTGGTGCTCAGTCTTGACGGCAGGAAGGAAGTCCACGACAGATACCGCGTGGACTACGCGGGCAACGGCAGCTGGGATAAGATAGTGCCGAAATTCCAAAGATTCGTCGAGGCAAGAGGCGGTAAGAATTATTATATGCGCGGCACGTTTACCCACGCCAACCCCGATTTTCTCGAGGATATCAAGACTATGCTCGATCTCGGCTTCTCGGAGCTGAGCATGGAGCCGGTCGTTGCCGCCGACGACGACCCCGCCGCCCTCACCGAGGCGGATAAGCCCATCGTTATGAAGCAATACGAGCAGCTCGCCGAGCTGATGCTCGAGCGTGACAAAGAGGGCAAGCCTTTCACATTCTATCATTATATGATCGACCTCAAAGGCGGTCCGTGCATATATAAGCGCATCTCGGGCTGCGGCTCGGGCACGGAATACATGGCGGTCACGCCTTGGGGCGACCTTTACCCCTGCCACCAATTTGTCGGCGATGAGAAATTCAAGCTCGGCGATATCTGGCACGGCGTTGACAACACTGCCGTTCAGGATGAATTCGCTTCCTGCAACGTCTACGCCCGCGAGGAATGCCGCGACTGCTGGGCAAAGCTCTATTGCTCGGGCGGCTGCGCCGCAAACGCCTACCACTCGACCGGCTCGGTCAAGGGAATATACAAATACGGCTGCGACCTCTTCCGCAAGCGCATGGAGTGCGCCATTGCCGTGGCAGTGGCAAGAGAGATCGGTGACGCCGAATGAGCACGCCGATATGCGACTTCGTGCGTAAATATTCGTCCTCCGACCCTGTGCGGCTGCATATGCCGGGTCACAAGGGTCAGCCCCTGCTCGGCTTCGAGCCGCTCGATATAACCGAGATCGACGGGGCGGACGAGCTTTTTGCCGCCGACGGCATAATCGCCGAAAGCGAGGCGAACGCCTCCGAAATTTTCGGCTCAAGGACTTTTTATTCCGCGGGCGGCTCTACCCTCTGCATTCAGGCGATGCTTCACCTGCTGGCGCTGAATTCCTCGGCCGGGGCGCCGTTTATAATCGCCGGGCGCAACGCTCACAAGGCGTTTGTCAACGCCGCGGCGCTGCTCGGCATCGGCATTCGGTGGATATTCCCGCCCTCCGGCGGCTCGTATCACCGCTGCGCCGTTACTCCCGAGGCGGTCAAGGCGGCTCTCTCCGCCTGCCGCGCAAAGCCCGCCGCAGTTTATTTCACAAGCCCCGATTACCTCGGCAATATTCTCGATATCAAGGGCATAGCCGAGGTCTGTCACAAAGCGGGCGTGCCGCTCGCCGTGGATAACGCTCACGGGGCGTATCTAAAATTTCTGCCCGAATCGCTGCACCCGATTGACCTCGGAGCCGATATCTGCTGCGACTCGGCGCATAAGACCCTGCCCGTCATTACGGGCGGCGCATATCTGCATATATCGAATTCCGCACCGCCGCTCTTTGCCGAGCGAGCCAAAGCCTCGCTCTCGCTTTTCGGCTCAAGCAGCCCGTCGTATCTGATACTTCAGTCGCTTGACGCCGCGAACGACCGCATGGCGGAATTCAAACGCAGCCTTTGCGAATTCCTGCCGAAAGTTGAAGGGCTGAAGGGGGATGCAGCCCGCTGCGGCTATGAGCTTGTCGGTACGGAGCCGTTAAAGCTGACCGTTGCGCCGAAATCCTACGGTTACACGGGCGACGGGCTTGCGGCGATCCTGCGTGAAAGCGGGATATTTGCCGAGTTTCATGACCCCGATATGCTCGTGCTCATGCTCTCGCCCCTTTGCGGGGACGGCACGCTTGAAAAGCTCAGAGCGGCGTTGCTCGCAGTCGAGCGAAAAGCGCCGATCACCGAAACGTCACCGCCCGTGCCTTCGCCGAAGTGGGCGCTGACCCCGCGAGAGGCGATATTCGCTCCGAGCGAGATAATACCCGTCGACCGTAGCCTCGGCAGAGTCTCGGCAGCGGCGGCCATAAGCTGCCCGCCCGCCGTGCCCATAGCCGTCTGCGGCGAGGTGATAGACGAATGCGTCGTTCGGAATTTCAAGTACTACGGCATTGAGAAATGCGCGGTAATTAAATAAAAAGCAATCAGACCCTGCGGCCTTATAATGGCTGCAAGGTCTGATTTTTTTATTTATTGCTTTGCAGGCTGCAGAACCGATATTGCGTTCTGAAATGATTATTAAACCGTGTCGGAGGATCGTGCCGTTATTTTGCATGTGCATGAGTCAAAAGAACCACGGCTTCGATATGGTTCGTATGGGGGAACATATCGACGGGGCAGATACGGCGCACGGCGTAGCCCTTCTTGGTGAGCAGGGCGAGGTCGCGGGCGAGAGTTTCGGGGTTGCAGGAGATATACACGACCTTTTTCGGCCTCATGGCGGCGAGGGAGTCGATGAATTTCCTTGTGCTGCCGGCTCTCGGCGGGTCCATGAACACCACATCCGCCGTTTCGCCCGCAAGGGCAAGCTCCTGCATGAAGTCGCCCGCGTCGGCGCAGTAGAATTTCGCATTCTCCGCCGAATTGCGTTTGGCGTTTGCAACGGCGTCCTTTACCGCGTCGCGGTTCAGCTCAACGCCGATAACGCTGCCCGCCGTCTTGGCGGCGACAAGCCCTATCGTGCCGATGCCGCAGTAGGCGTCGATGACGCTTGTATTTTTGTCAAGCCCCGCAAGCTCCATCGCTTTGTTGTAGAGCTTCTCGGTCTGAACGGGGTTTATCTGATAGAATGAACGCGGCGAGATCCTGAATACCCGCCCGCAGAGCGTATCCTCAATATATCCGCTGCCGTGCAGCACCTCTTCACGCTCGCCGAGGACGAGATTTGTGTCCTTCGGGTTGATGTTGAGCACAACGGTGGTTATCTCGGGGTGCTTCTCAAGCAGGGCGGCAGTGAACTTCTTCTTCATCGGGAAATATCCGCTCGCACCCACGAGCACGACCATCACTTCGCCGCTCTCAAAGCCGCGCTTCACCAGCACATGGCGCAGGAAGCCCGTGCGCTTATCCTCGTCATAGACCCAAATGTTGAATTTCGGCAGCATATTGCGGATATCGACTATTATGCGGTCGGCAATGGAATCCTCGGTCATGCAGTCGTCCACCGAGACGATGCGGTGGGTGCCGGACTGATAGACCCCTGAGATTATCTTGCCGCTTTTAGTCCTGCCGAACGCCGCCTGCACCTTGTTGCGGTAGTGATACGGCTCGTCCATGCCGATTATCTTATCGACCTTGCAGAATTTCTTCAGCAGTATCTCGACTCTTGCCTGCTTCCAACGGAGCTGTCGGTCGTAGCTCATATTTTGGAGCTGACAGCCGCCGCACTTCTTGGCGAGCGGGCAGGCGTCGGGATTATTTTTGATATTTGCGGGCTGTTGAGACATGGCTGTCATCCTTTATTTTATAAATGAATAATATGCTTCGGCATTCTTGAAGGCGAGGAAGGGGGAGAGCAGAGAATAGCGGGAGCGGACCCACTCGTTGCCCTCGACCGTCACGGCGGAGCAATTCTCGCCGACATATATTTTGCCTCTGTTGCGGCTGCCGTTCAGCGGCTCGGAGTTATCCTCGCTGTCGGTGCTCATGCCGAAGTCGGCGGCATACACGGGCGTCAGTGCGTCTGCACGTGGGCGGGAGATATAGAATACCGAGCCGTCAACTCCGTCCACGCGGTCATACATCCGCTGCTCGATTTGCGCAGGCTCGCTTTCGTGCGGCAGCTCACCCTTGGCGGGCACGGCGTCGGGCGTGATATTGAAAATTGCCGCTATGAAGGTCATAACGGCTGTGAGTATAGGTAAAAATGATTGATGCATTTTATTTTTCTCTTATAAACTCTTTTATCGCCGCCGCGTCGTCATAGCCCATGTGATAGAGCGAGTCCAGCTTGATGCGGTCACGGGTAAGTGTTTTCATCCCGCAGCAGTCGGAGGGCGCAATGATGAGCGCCTTGCCGCATTCGGCATACTCAAGGGCAAGGGCAAGCGACGAATGATACTTTTCGCTCATGTGCGCGAGGGCTTCCGAGGTGCGGGGATAACGGTGCTTCAGCAGCTTCGCCGCCGCCTCGTTGCGCCTGTCGTCAAGCTGAGCGCCGAGCGGCTTCGTAAGAATGAGCACCACTCTGTCGCAGCCGTCGGGATAGGCACGGGGTCTGAAATGCCGCCGTCAAAATACGGCACGTCGTCGATGACAACGGGCTTACACGCTATCGGCAGGCAGCAGGAGGCCATCAGTATTGAATAATCGTCGAGCGAATAGTCGCTGCGGTCAAAATACTTCGGCTGACCCGTCAGGGCGTTGGTCGCAACGGACTTGACCTCGCCCGGGAAGCGGCAAAACGCCTCGAAATCAAACGGGTCCGCACCGTCGCTGTTTGCAAGAGTAGAATAGACATAGCTCAGGTTCAGAAAATTACCCGTCTTTTTCAGGCAGTCAAGCCCCATGTATTCCTTGTGGAAGGAGTAGACATTGAAGAAGCGATAGTTTCTGCCTCTCTGCCCCGCGGTGTATGAGGCGATATTCGCCGCACCCGCGGAGACGCCGATGCAGTAGTCGAACTTCACACCGTCGTCAATGCAGCGGTCAAAAACTCCTGCGCCGTATATGCCGCGCAGACCGCCGCCGACATCAATTACGCCTGTCATTGCTCATCCTCCTCAAAAAGCGAAGTGGAGAGGTAGCGTTCGCCGCCGTCGGGCAGGAGCACGACTATCCACTTGCCGGAATTCTCGGGCCTTTTAGCAAGCTCGGCGGCAGCGTGCAGAGCTGCGCCGGAGCTGATGCCTATCAGTATTCCCTGAGTTTTGACCGTCAGCCTTGCTGCGGCATACGCCTGCTCGGTGGTGACGGTGATTATTTCGTCATAAATATCGGTGTCGAGTATCTTCGGCACGAAGTTTGCTCCGATGCCCTGAAGGCCGTGGGCGCCCGCCCTGCCCTGAGAAAGCAAGGGGGAATCCGCAGGCTCGACCGCGACGATTTTTACATTCGGGTTCATTTCCTTCAAGAATCTGCCCGTGCCCGTTATCGTGCCGCCCGTGCCGATGCCCGCCACAAAGATATCGACGGTGCCGTCGGTATCCGCCCAGATCTCGGGGCCTGTGGTCTTGTAGTGAGCGGCGCAGTTGTCCGGGTTGTCAAACTGAGCGGGGATAAAGCTGCCGGGGTTTGCGGCGGCAAGCTCATTCGCTTTCTCAATGGAGCCCGCCATGCCCTTTGAGCCGTCGGTGAGCACGAGCTTTGCGCCGTAGGCGGCTATCAGCTTCCTGCGTTCAAGGCTCATCGTCTCGGGCATGACTATGATCACCTTCATGCCGAGCTGGGCTGCGTAGGCGGCGATGCCAATGCCCGTGTTGCCGCTGGTCGGCTCGATGATGAGCGAGTCTTTGGTTATCCTGCCGGAGCTAAGGGCGGCGTCGAGCATCTCTTTACCTACTCTGTCCTTGGCGCTGCCCGCGGGATTCAGGTGTTCGAGCTTCGCAAGTATCTCAGCCCCCGCGCCCGCCGCTTTGCCGAATGCGGAGAAACACACGAGGGGAGTGCCGCCGATAAGCTCGGCGGCGGAACCGTATATCTTCAATCTTATTCGCCTCTGTCACAAAGGAATTTCTTTTCGCTTTCGGGCAGGTCAAGGCCTATGGTGCCGCCCGGATTCATCATGTAATCGGGGTCAAAGTGATTTTTGAGCACTCTGAATACCTCGTATTCGCGCCTGCCGATATAGCCCTCGAGCCACGGCGCAAACATCTTGCCTATGCCGTGATGGTGGCTTATCGCGGCGCCCGACTTCTGAATGGCGTCGAGGATAGTGGTGTGGTAAGCCTTGAATTCGTCGGCATCGCTCATCTTGGTGATGAAGATGAAATAGAGGTTGGCGCCCTGCGGGTAGCAGTGCGACATATGGGTGGTGACTATCGTATTGGGCAGGGCGTGGCAGACCTTGCGGACGTCACGGTGGACCTGCGCCATGTTTGACCAGTTGACGGTGCATTCGAGCGTGTCGGTGCATACGCCGAAATCCATCATCGTGTCGCGCAGATACGGGTCGGTGAATCTGCCGTGCTCCCAGCTCTTGCAGACAAAGCCGGTGAGCGACATTGCGCCGTGCTTCTTCGCTATGCGGCGGATATTCTTCGCCACGTTCTTTGAGAAGCCCGCTTCGCCGTCGGTGAAGCCGAGGAAGAGGCAGCGCTCCATATCCTTGTAGCCGAGCTTGTCGAGAATGGGGTGCAGCGGAGTTTCATCGACGTTATAAAGTCGGAGCATAAGGCTGGTCTCCTCGGGGTCGGAGAGACGGAATACCGAGGAATAGCCGCATTCGCACTGCATCATTTCGCGGGCGGCGTCCATTGCGGTCTGCCAATCCTTGAATATGTAGGAGAAGCGCTTTCTGTTCTCGGGCATATAGCGGAATACTCTGAGGGTGACCTCGGTCAGCACACCGAAGGTGCCCTCCGAGCCCATCATTATCTGGTTGAGGTTCGGGCCTGTCGCCTCGCGGGGGTAGTGGCTCGTGACGATCTTGCCAACGGGAGTTGCGTATTTCTGGGAGAGAACTATATCGGCAATGCAGCCGTAATATGTGCTGTTTTGACCCGCGCCTCTCGTGACGACCCAGCCGCCGACGCTGCTGTATTCAAACGACTGCGGGAAGTGGCCGCAGGTGTAGGCTCTCTTCGCGCCGAAATTCTTGACCGCCTCATTGAGAGTTTTCTCAAGGCAGGGGCCGCTCATACCGGTCTGAACGGTGATGGTCTGGTCGACCTCGTTGAAGCTGATGACCTTGTTGTAGCGCTTACGCATATCCATTGATATGCCGCCCTTTATCGGCTCAACGCCCCTCGTGACCGAGGAACCGCCGCCGTAGACATAGAGGGGGATCTTATTCTCAACGCAGTAGGCGACGCACTTCTCTATCTGCTCCGCCGTGTCGGGGTAAACGACTGCGTCGGGCAGTGAATCGTAGCGGTGCTGGCGCATACGCATAAGGTCGTATGCGGTCTGACCGTAGGCGACCGAGAGACGGTCGTAATCGGCGGTCGAGACGAATTCGTCGCCGAAGATCTCCTTGAGAGCCTTGATATGCTTCTCGTCGAGCTTCGAGGGAATGTTCAGCTCCACCTTGCCCATGCCGATATCGCCGCAATAGCTCTTGAAATCGTCGTCGGTCATCTTGAAGGTCTCTTTCATCATCTTATAAAGAGACTCCTTGGGGTATTTGACAAAGTCGGGGTCGCCCCAGCGGAATATGGAGCGGTAGGAATCCTTGGGCGCTGCCTCCTTGACCCATTTCGGCTCAAAGCCCTTGTACGGTTTAGTGCTCATTTCTCTTCCTCCTTAATAAGGTCGCTCGTTGCTATTACGTCCACCCCGAGGCCGAGCACGTTCTCTATAACTGCGTCGCCTCTGCCGAGTCTCTGCTTCACAACGGTTTTATTTATCTCTTTCATCACGTCGAATATCCTGCTTTTGGGGATATCCGAGCTGACCCGCACGGGGAGCACGGGCGCCTCGGGGAATACGGTGGCGACGGTCGAGCAGATAGTCCTCATCGGTGTCGTCTGCTCCGCTATTGCGAAATCCCTGCCGCGCTTGCAAAAGTTGCCGGTGACGGTGTATTCGCCGCCGCTCTCGGTCACCTCCATCGTGCAGCCCCTGGGGCATACTATGCAGACCAGCTTGCTCATTTCTCCTCCACCTCGATCTCTGCGGTTATTTCTTCGCCGCCGCTCACGCCGCCGAAATCAACGGTCAGGCGCTCCATCTCGGGCGGACGCAGGAATTGATATTTTTTCTCGGCGATAACTCTGTCGCCGCATTTTATAACGAGCTTGCTCTTGCCGAATTCCCCGCTGCTGCGGAAATATACGGTCGTTTCGTGGCAGTCGGCGGCAGCGTCAATGAGCTGCGGCACGATATAGAGCATATTCTTGCCCGCGTTGAGGAACGCGGTCTCGCGTTTCTTCGGCGAATAGTGAGCCGCCGCAAAGCCCGCCTGCTCCCCGCTCTCGGAGACATAATCGACAAGGTCGTTGACGTGCAGCGCGTTGCCGCAGGAGAAAACGCCGTCAACGCTCGTCATAAGGCTGCCGTCGCATACGGGGCCTTTAGTCCTCGGGTCGAGCTTCACTCCGAGGCTCTCCGCCTGCTCGTTCTCGGGGATAAGACCGACCGAGAGGATGAGCCCGTCGCATTCGACCGTCTGCTCGGTGCCTTTTATCGGCTTCATTTTATCGTCGACCTGTGAAATTTCGACCGCCGTGAGCCTGCCCGTGCCGAATACTCTCGTCACCGTGTGAGACAGGTGCAGCGGGATGCCGTAATCATTGAGGCACTGATGAATATTCCTCGTCAGACCCGAGGGGGTGGGCTTCGCTTCATAAACTCCGAGCACCTCGGCACCCTCGAGGGTCAGGCGGCGAGCCATGATAAGCCCGATATCGCCCGAGCCGAGAATAACGCACTTTTTGACAGGCATTTCGCCGAGCAGGTTGGTGAAATACTGCGCCGTGCCGGCGGTGAATACCCCTGCGGGGCGGGTGCCGTGGATGGACACCTGCTTCGCCGTGCGCTCGCGGCAGCCTGTGGCGAGCACGAGAGCCCTTGCCTCGATAGTCTGAGCGCCGTCCCTGTTGACGGCCGAGATAACGAATCCGTCATCGGCCTTTTTTATTGAAGTGACGAATGTCAGCGTAAGAGCGTCGATATTCTCTTTTTTGAATTCGTCGATGAAGATTTCGGCGTATTCGGGGCCCGAGAGCTTCTTGCCGAAGCGCACAAGGCCGAAGCCGTCGTGGATGCACTGCTTGAGGATGCCGCCGAGCCGTGCTTCACGCTCGATGAGCACGGTCTTTGCACCCTCGCGGTGCGCTTTTATCGCAGCGGCAAGCCCTGCGGGGCCTCCGCCGATGACTGCAACGTCATATCTCATTGAGCTTCACCGCCCTTCGTTTTGCCGTAGCAGATTATCGAATCCGAGCCGCCCTTGCGTACCTCTGAGAGGGGGATGCCCTGATGCTCGGCGATTATTTTGGTCACAAGAGGGGAGCAGAAGCCACCCTGGCACCTGCCCATGCCGGGCCTCAGGCGCTTTTTGATGCCGTCGACCGTCGGCACGCAGAGCGGGGAGTTGAGCGCGTCGATTATCTCGCCTTTGCTTATCTCCTCGCAGCGGCAGACTATTTCGCCGTAGTCGGGGTTCTGTTTTATCAGCTTATCCCGCTCCTCGGCGCTCATCTCACGCAGCACGGGCACGGGCTTCCTGACGGGGTCGAATTTCTCGTTCCTTTTGACCTTGCTCTCGCCGCCGAGCATATCGACCGCCATGCGCTCGATGTCAAGCGCAACCGCGGGGGCGGTGGTGAGGCCGGGGGATTGAATGCAGGCGCAGTGAATGAGATTTGTAGTTTTGCGCCCTTTCTCTATAACGAAATCCTCTTCAAAATTCGGCGCGCGCACGCCGGTAAAGTAGGTGATTATATCTCTCTCGGTGAGCGACGGAGCGGTGCCGCGCTGCTTTGTGAATACCGTCTCGATGCTCTCGGCGTTCGTTGCGAAATTCTCTTTCTCGTAGGTCTCGACCGCGTCGGGGCCGGCGAGGATATTTCCGTGGACGGTGTTCAGCAGCCCGCCGCCCTTGGTATGGGACGGATTGCTCTCGAGCTTTTTGATGGAAGCTATCGAGCTTATCAGCAAGCCGGCTTTTTTATCGAGAATTGAATTTGTGCCGCGCCTCGGGTGGATGGAATAGAAACGGTCGCCCGCCATTTTGGCTATATCCTCGGCGAATACGCCTGCGGCGTTGATGACTATCTTCGGGCGGATAACGCCCCTGTTGGTCGTGACGGAGACTATCTTGCCGTCCCTGACTTCCATGCTCGTCACGGCGGTGTCAAGCGACACCTTAGCGCCGTTCATCACGGCGTTCTCGCCGTAGGCTATCGTCAGCCCGTAGGGGCAAACGCAGCCCGCCATCGGGTTGTATATGGCGAATTTGAAATCACTGTTAAATTTCGGCTCGCGGCGCTTCAGCTCCGCACCCGAAATGACGGTCGAATCGTCTATGCCGTCGATGAATTTGCGCTTCCAGGTGTATAAGTATATCAGCGGCTTCAATGCGCCCTGGGTGAAGCAGACATACTGCCCGCAGCGCTTGAAGGGCACGCCGAGGTCGGAGCAGACCTTGTCAAACATACGGTTACCCTTGATTATGTATTTGTGCTTGAGTGAGCCTTTGCCGAGGTCGATGCCGGGGTGAACTTCGCCGTCGTTCCTGCCCGATGCCTGAACGGCGAGGTCGCTCTCTTTATCCACCAGCAGGATATTGAGCTGCCACTTGCTCAGCTCCCTTGCGATGCTTGCACCCGAGATGCCGCCGCCGATGATGAGGATATCGGGCTCCGCGCCGTCGAGCGAGGAGTCGTTGACCTCGGGCAGGCGCATGGGCGGTATCGGCGCGCCGGTGAATTCTATGTCGTTAACGATGTGCAGGCCGTGTTTTTTGTCGACTGCGAGCGAGCAGGCTTCGACTATCTCTTTCCAATCGTCGCTTTTACCCGTCATTATGCGGACTCCGTCGCCCTCGGTCACGGCGTATTTGCCGCCGTAGCGCTTGTCAAGCTCCCTTCGGAGCGCTTTGATATTCAAGGCTTCCGCCTCCTTTTGGCATTATGTATACTAATTATATCATACCATAGAATTGAGGGTCAAGCTATATTTATCGCCATATTCCGCGGGAGGAAGAATAAAATATGTCAAAGAGCGGGCTTTGTCTGAAAAACATTTGTGCCCGCACGGCTTTTGGACAATTTCAACAAAAAATTCACCGCAAATTTTACACCTCTTTTAAAGTATAAACCTTGAATTACTTTTAGGGTTTAGTATAATTAAATAGAATAGCGGAGGGGCGCCTTCGCAACAAAGGAGAAAGAATTAATATGGAGAAAATCAGAGTAGGCGTTATCGGCTGCGGCGGTATCGCCAATGGCAAGCATCTGCCAGCCCTTAAAAATGTTAAAGAGGTCGAAATGGTTGCTTTCTGTGACATTATTGAGGAGAGAGCAGTTGAGGCCGCCAAGAAATACGGCACCCCCGATGCAAAAGTCTACACCGACTATAAAGAGCTGCTCAAGGATGAGAGCATAGTCACCGTCCATGTCTGCACCCCGAACCGCTCCCACAGCTTCATCTCGATAGACGCTATGGAGGCGGGCAAGCACGTTATGTGCGAGAAGCCAATGGCAAAGACCTACGCCGAGGCTAAGGCGATGTATGAGACCTCCGTCAGGACGGGCAAGCTGCTCACCATCGGCTATCAGTCCCGCTGGAGAGACGACGCGCTCTATCTCAAGCAGTGCTGCGAGAACGGCGAGCTGGGCGATATCTATTACGCAAGAGCCATTGCGCTCAGGAGAAGAGCTGTGCCCACATGGGGCGTGTTCCTCAATGAATACGAGCAGGGCGGCGGTCCGCTTATCGACATCGGCACTCACGCACTCGACCTCACCCTTTGGATGATGGATAACTACAAGCCCAAGATGGTCGTCGGTACCAAATACAAGAAGCTCGGCGATCAGAAGAATACCGCGAACGCATGGGGCGACTGGGACCCCGAGAAATACACCGTTGAGGATTCCGCTTTCGGCTTCGTCGTCATGGAGAACGGCGCAACGGTCAGCGTTGAGTCAAGCTGGGCGCTCAATATCGCGGACCCCGAGGAGGCGTCGACCCTCCTTGTCGGCGACAGGGGCGGTGCGGATATGCACGACGGTCTCCGCCTGAATTACGTCAAGAACGGCAGACAGGTCATCGAGAAGCCTGATTTCAGCACGGGCGGCGTCGCTTTCTTTGAAGGCACCTCCGACGACCCGAAGGATCTCGAATGCCATGCTTTCTATGATTCCGTCATCAACGGCACTCCGCTCAGGACAAAGCCCGAGCAGGCTATGGTAGTCACTCAGATCCTTGAGGCTATCTACGAATCCGCCGCTACCGGCAAGCCAGTCTATTTTGACTGAGAAAGGATAAGGCAAGATGAAAATTGCTGTTCAGGTCTATTCACTCAGACACTACATAAACGATAAAGACAGCCTTTTTAAGGCTCTCGAGGATATCAAGGCCGCGGGTTATGACGGCGTTGAATTCGCGGGCTACTTCGGCGCCGAGGCGGCGGAGCTTAAAGCCAAGCTCGATGAGCTGGGTCTCGTCGCGGTCGGCGGCCATATCGGCATTGAGAATTTTGAGAGCGACAAGCTCGCCGATACCATCGAATTTCAGCATACTCTCGGAGTCAAGGCGATAGGCGTCGGCGGCGCACCCCACGACACGGTCGAGGAATGCGTTCACACCGGCACAGTGCTCGGCAACGCTCAGAAATATGCCATGGATAAATACGGCATGAAGGTCTATTATCACAACCACACCGAGGAATTCAAAAAGTTTGACGACGGCTCGATGCCCATAGATATAATCGGCGGCCTCTGCTCGCTCGAGATAGATACCTATTGGAGCTTCGTTGCGGGCATGGATAACTATGAATTTCTCATGGCTCACAAGGATAATATAGTCCACCTCCATATCAAGGACGGTATCGACGGCAAGCCGATAGTCATCGGCAGAGGTCAGTGCGATATCCCCACCGTCGTCAAGGCGGCGAAGGAGATGGGCATGGAGTGGCTCATCATCGAGAATGAGGATAACGACAACGACGATGCGGCCGCTGTCACAGAGAGCCTGAATTATCTCAAATCACTTATCTGACAAGGAGGACAATATGAAACTCGGAGTTTTTACAACGCTTCTTTCAAACCTCTCTCTTGAGGAATCCCTTAAATACTTCAAATCCCTCGGCATCGAGATGGTCGAGATAGGCTGCGGCGGCTACCCCGGCAACGCCCATGCCGACCCCGAGACCCTGCTCGCCGATGAGCATAAGCTCGAGGAGTTCAAGGCGCTCATTGCCAAATACGGCATGGAGATAAGCGCCCTTTCGTGCCACGGCAACCCCGTCCACCCCAACAAGGAGCTTGCCGCTGAGTATGACAAGACCATCAGAAACACCATTCTGCTCGCCGAGAAGCTCGGCCTGCATCAGATAAACACCTTCTCCGGCTGCCCCGGCGACCACGAGGGCGCAAAATACCCCAACTGGGTCGTCTGCCCGTGGCCGAATGACTTCAGCGAGATCCTCGAGTGGCAGTGGAACGAGGTGCTCATTCCCTATTGGAAAGACCTTGTCGCGTTCGCAAAGGCTCACGGCGTCAATAAGATAGCTCTTGAGCTTCACCCCGGCTTCTGCGTCTATAACACCGAGTCGCTGCTCAAGCTGCGCGAGGCCGTCGGCCCCGAGATAGGCGCGAACTTCGACCCGAGCCACCTTATCTGGCAGGGCATGGATCCCGTCGCCTGCATACGCAAGATGGGCGACGCCATATTCCACTTCCACGCAAAGGACACCAAGATCGACAAGTACAACACCGCCGTCAACGGCGTGCTCGACACCAAGCCCTATGCGGATGAGATCAACCGCTCGTGGATATTCCGCTCCGTCGGCTACGGCAACGACTATTCGTATTGGAAGGATATCATCTCCAACCTGCGTATGGTCGGCTATGACTACGCCATCAGCATTGAGCATGAGGATTCGCTCATGAGCCAGAACGAGGGTCTTTCAAAGGCCGTTTCGTTCCTCAAGGATGTGCTTGTCACCGAGCCTACAGGCGCAATGTGGTGGGTGTGATCCGACAGGATCGGAGTGTATATTATGGATAAGAAGCGATTTTCGCTGTCCCTGATCGACGGATTCGTTATGGGGATCGTCTGCTTATTGCTGTGCGAATTCTCAGTCTCCGCATATGCGGTCGAGCTGTCTGTGCGGGCGATGTGGCTCATTGCCGCCGCCTGTGCGGTCATCTCTGCGATTGTTCTGCTTTTTACTCTGCCGAAGAATGCTGACGGCAGGCTAATTGCAAGGCTCACTTTGGCGGGAGTTCTCGGCTTTGCCCTCTCCTGCATATTGATGCTTGTATATTACCTGTCGTTTTCATTCAGGATATTCCCCGCAGTGTCGGGGGAGGCGCAATACGGCATTGCGGCGCTGGCGCAGGCGGGTGTGTTCCTGCTTGTTTCGGCGGCTGCGAGGGCAGCGGTGGTTTTAATTAAATTTTTTACAAAGCGAAATAAGGAAGCAATACTATGATTAATGGAAAATTCGGATTTGCCGTCATCGGTTACGGCGGCATGGGCAGCTGGCATACCCGCAAGGTGAAGAACGAGATGGGCGAGTATGCCGAGCTTATCGGCATATATGACATCGACCCTGCAAGGAATAAGGTCGCCGAGGAGAACGGCATTCACGCTTTCGCAAGCCGTGAGGAGCTGCTCGCCGACGAGCGTATCGACCTTGTCACCGTCGCAACGCCCAACGATTACCATAAAGAGATAGTCATGGCGGCTCTCAGAGCCGGCAAAAATGTTATCAGCGAGAAGCCCGTCACCATCTGCTCCGCCGACCTTGAGGAGATGATCGCCTGCGCCAATGAGTGCGGCAAGCTCTTCACCGTCCATCAGAACAGACGCTGGGATGAGGATTACCTCACTATGAAGAAGCTGCTTGACGACGGCACTTTGGGCAAGGTGTTCAGAATCGAATCCCGCGTGCAGGGCTCAAGAGGCATTCCCGGCGACTGGCGCAATCAGAAGCAGCACGGCGGCGGAATGGTCTTTGACTGGGGCATTCACCTGCTCGACCAGGCGCTTATGATGACCCTGCCCCGCAAGCTCAAGACCGTCTATGCAGAGCTTACCAACGTCACCAACGAGAATTGCGACGACGGCTTCAGAGCGACCCTCATCTTTGACGACGGGCTTTCGTTCTATGTCGAGGTCACTACGAGCAACTTCATCTCGCTCCCGCTCTGGTATATGCTCGGCGAGAACGGCACCTCCGTCATTGACGATTGGGATTGCAGCGGCAAGACCGTCATGGTCTCCGATTGGGAAAACAGGGACGCCGTGCCCATCGTTGCGGGCGCAGGTATCACCAAGACAATGGCGCCGAGGACGGACGACACCATCAAGGAGTATCCTCTCGACGTCCAAAAGGCCGACTGGGGCGAATACTACAAGAATGTGTTCGCATATCTCAGGGGTGAGGAACCCATTATCGTTACCCATGATCAGCAGCGCAGGCTTCTGAAGCTGGTCGAGGCGATATTTGAATCCGGCAAAGAGAATAAGGTCGTTGAATTCAACGATATTATCTGATAAGCACGAAAGGCATTGAAATGAAAAAATATTTCAGGAGGACGTGGGTCGAGGTCAGCCTCGACGCCCTGCGGCATAATTACAACGAGATAAAGAATACCCTGTCGCCCGGCTGCGATATAATCGCCGTGGTCAAGGCGGACGCCTACGGCCACGGGGTCGAGAATACCGTCAGGGAATTCTCCGAGTGCGGCTGCCGCTGGTTCGCCGTGTCGAATCTCGAGGAGGCCATGCAGGTGCGCTCGGCAAACGCCGACTGCTCGATACTCATTCTCGGCTACACCCCCGCTGAATATTCCGCCGCCCTTGCGGTGAATAACATCTCGCAGGCGGTGTTCAATATCGAATATGCCCGCAGCCTCTCCGAGAAAGCCGTGGAGAGCGGCGTGCAGGTGAGCATTCACATCAAGGCGGATACAGGCATGAGCCGCCTCGGATTTGCGTTTCGTGACAGCGTGGCGGACGCAGGCTCTATCTCTCAGATAGCCGAGGCCTGCCGTCTGCCGGGGCTTTATCCCGAGGGAATATTCACCCACTTTGCCTGTGCCGACGAGCGTGAGGGCGAGGTGTTCACCCGCTTCCAGTTCGAGCTTTTCACCACTCTTATCCGCAGCCTTGAATTCGAGGGCATAACCTTCCCGTTCAGGCATTGCTGCAACTCGGCGGCGACGATCCTTTACCCCGAGATGCACCTTGACCTTGTGCGCCCCGGCATAATCCTCTATGGGCTTATGCCGTCGGAGTTCCTTAACGGCAAGATAAGCCTTATCCCCGCCATGAAAATGAAGACTGTCGTCTCCATGACCAAGACCATACCGGACGGCACCCCCGTCAGCTACGGCAGGATCTATACGGGCGAGGGCGACACGGCGGTCGCCACAGTGCCCGTCGGCTATGCGGACGGCTACCCGAGAGCGCTCTCGGGCAAGGCGTTCATGCGCGTGGGCGGCGCGACCGTGCCCGTGATAGGCAGGATATGTATGGATCAGTGTATGCTCGATGTCTCGGGCGTTGACGGTGTGCGTGAAGGCATGACCGTCACCGTGCTTGACGACGACCCCGCATGCCCCCTCTCTGTTGACGCGGTCGCGGCGGCAACGGGCACGATAAATTATGAAATACTCTGCGGCATCAATAAACGTGTGCCGAGACTGTATTTCCGCTCCGATAATATCGAAGCGATCGCGGATTATATGAAGTGATCTGTAAAATATAATGTAATGATAGAATTAAAGCTGCCGTCCTTCATCGAAGAACGGCAGCTTTTTGCGTTGAGAATGTTGCCGAAAAATTGAGGATGTCTGTGAGAGGGAGTCACTTGACTGCAAGCCGACAGTTATATAATCGCAGATCGGCAATTTCATCGTAGGGGATGACGTCCTCGGCATCCAGCAAAATATTTGGAAATTCAAAATACGCCTAACTGACTTACCTATATACCGATAACAACATTCAGTGATTTCTTATTGCCTCACATAGAGAAACCCTGCCGCTCACGAGGCGCGGCAGGGATGTTTTATCTTCTTATAAATTTTTCGTCATTTTGCGGCGATTCATCCTCGGAGGTGAAGCGCTTGACCAGCATATGCAGGTCGTATTTCTCACGCAATTCGGCTATGCGCGCCATCATGGGCGAGGCGTGGTGGGCGTCGAGCGCCGCCTGATCCGCCCAAGAATCTATGAGCAGCACCGTCTCCGGGTCGCTCATCGGGAAGAAATACTCATATTGCAGGTTGCCGCTCTCCTGCCGTATCAGTTCGGCGGTGCCGCTGCTCTCCATCTCCTCGGCGAAGCGGCGTGCGCTGCCGCTAACGCCTGTGTAGTAAAGATTAACGGTTATGCTCATGCTGTACTCATTTTAATCCAGTTCAAACTGACCCGTATAGAGCTGATAATACTTGCCCTGCTGCGCGATAAGGTCGTCGTGGCTGCCGCGCTCGATTATCTCGCCGTGCTCGAGCACCATTATCGCGTCGGAATTCCTGACCGTCGAGAGGCGATGGGCTATGACAAACACCGTCCTGCCCTCCATGAGCTTATCCATGCCCTTCTCGATAAGGCGCTCCGTCCTCGTGTCTATCGAGCTTGTCGCTTCGTCGAGAATGAGCACGGGCGGGTCGGCTACCGCCGCTCTCGCAATGGCGAGGAGCTGGCGCTGACCCTGCGAGAGATTCACGCCGTCGCCGGTTATCATCGTATTGTAGCCCTCGGGCAGGCGGGTTATGAACGAATCGGCGTTTGCGAGCTTCGCCGCCGCCACTATCTCGTCATCCGTCGCGTCAAGCCTGCCGTAGGCGATGTTGTCCCTGACCGTGCCCGTGAAGAGGTGGGTATCCTGGAGCACCATGCCCATCGAGCGGCGCAGGTCGGCCTTCTTTATCTTCTTGATATTGATGCCGTCATAGGTTATCTTGCCCTCGGTGACATCGTAAAATCTGTTGACAAGGTTGGTGATCGTGGTCTTGCCCGCGCCCGTCGAGCCGACAAAGGCAATCTTCTGCCCCGGCATCGCATAGAGCGAGACGTGCTTCAAAACGGTCTTTTGGCCGTCGTAGCTGAAGCTGACGTCGTGGAAGCGCACGTCGCCCCTCCACTCGGTATAGGTTATCGTGCCGTCGCCGTGCGGATGCTTCCACGCCCAGACTCCCGTCCTCTCGCTGCACTCGGTCAGACTGCCGTCGGGTGCTTTTTTAGCGTTGACGAGGGTAACGTAGCCGTCGTCCGCCTCGGGCGGGGTGTCGATTATCTCAAATATACGCTCAGCGCCCGCAAGCGCCATGATGATATTGTTAAACTGCTGCGATATCTGTGTTATCGGCTGAAAGAATTGCTTGGTGTAGGTGAGGAACGCCAGCAGAGTGCCGACGGTGATGACAAAGAACGAGCCTTGCGGCAGAGCGACTATCAGCACCGAGCCGAGCATAGCGACCGCGGCGTAGGTGAGGTAGGAGATATTGCCCATTATCGGCATCAGCACGCTTGCAAAAGTGTGAGCGTTGGTCGAGGCGTGGCGCAGCCTGCCGTTTATCACGCTGAAATCGGCATTCGCCCTCTGCTCGTGGCAGAATACCTTGACCACCTTTTGGCCCTCGATGAATTCCTCGATATAGCCGTTGACATCGCCGACGCATTTCTGCTGCTCACGGAAGTATCTTGCGCTGCGTGAGCCGAGGAATTTGATAGCGCCGAATGCCATTACAAGCATCACGAGCACCACGAGCATGAGCAGCGGGCTGAGCCGCAGCATCATGGCAAATGTGCCTATGACCGTCACGACGGAGGAGACAAGCTGCACGAGGCTCTGGCTGATGCACTCCCTGAGAGCGTCAACGTCGTTTGTGTATCGGCTCATAAGCTCGCCGTGAGTGTGGGTGTCAAAGAAGCTCACGGGCAGATCCTGCATATGGTTGAAGAGGTCGGCTCTGATGGTGTTCAGCGTATTTTGCGAGACCTGGAGCATTATGCGCGAATAGCCGAACGAGCTGAGCACACCCGCGATATATATGCCCGCAAGGAGGGCGAGCGTCTTTGCCAGCGGGGCAAGCAGCTCACGGGTGATGCCGCTGCCGACGAGCGGGAGCAGGTAATCGTCCGTTATGCTCTTGATGAAATATGTGCCCGCCACTCCCGCTGCCGCGCTCATTGCGACGAGCAGGAATACAAGAATGAGCAGGAATTTGGACTTGCCGAGGTAGCCGAGCAGCCTTGCAAAGGTCGCCCCGACATTCTTTGGCTTCTGAAATCCGTGTTTCGGCGGTGCCATTATGCCACGCTCCCTTCCTGCTGTGATTTATAGACTTCGGTATAGATCTCGTTGGTGCCGAGCAGCTCCTCGTGGGTGCCGACGGCGTTTATCCTGCCGTCGTCGAGCACGATTATCCTGTCGGCGTGCTCAACGGAGCTGATGCGCTGCGCGACGATTATTGTGGTCACGTCGCCGTGATTCGCCTTGAAGCCGCTGCGGATCTTAGCGTCCGTTGCGGTGTCCACGGCGCTGGTGCTGTCGTCAAGAATGAGCACCTTGGGGGATTTGAGCAGCGCTCTCGCGATACAAATTCGCTGCTTCTGACCGCCCGAGAGATTTGTGCCGCCCTGCCCGAGGTAGGTGTTGTAGCCGTCGGGGAACGAGGTGATGAAGTCATGTGCCTGAGCGACGCGGCAAGCCTGCTCTATCTGCTCCATAGTGGCGTTCTCGTTGCCCCAGCGGAGATTTTCTTCTATCGTGCCGCTAAAAAGGACGTTGACTTGCAGCACCATGGCGACCGCGTTGCGGAGATTGTCGAGCTTATAATCCTTGACGGATCTGCCGCCGACCTTGACATCGCCCTCGGTCACGTCATAGAGCCTCGGAATAAGCTGCACGAGGGTGGTCTTAGCCGAGCCTGTGCCGCCTATAACGCCTATCGTCTCGCCCGAGCGTATGTGCAGGTCGATATTGTCGAGCACATTCTTTTGACCGTCCGCTTTGTATTTGAAGCTCACACCGTCGAAGTCGATGCTGCCGTCGGCGACTTGAAGCTCGGGGTCTGCATCTGCGTCGCTGATATCGGGCTGCTCATTTAGCACCTCAATGACTCTGGTGAGCGAGGCTCTCGACATAACGACCATGACGAATATCATTGATATCATCATCAGCGACATGAGTATCTGAGTGACATAGGTGATGAACGCCGTGAGATCCGCGACCGTCATTACGCCCTCGATAACGTGCTGACCGCCTATCCAGAATATCGAGATAATGCAGGCATAGACCGTCAGCGACATGAGCGGGCTTGCGAGGATAAGCACCTTCTCGGCGGATATCGAAGCGTCCTTTAATTCGTCGTTGGAGAGCTTGAATTTATCCTTCTCATACTGCGCTCTGACAAACGCTTTGATAACTCTCATGGCTATGAGGTTTTCCTGCACCGAGGAATTCAGCCCGTCGAATTTCTTCATCATCCGCTTGAATCTCGGCAGGGCGATGCTGCCCATAATGCCGAGGAATATCAGCAGAAACGGGATAGCTATGAGGAATATCCTTGCGAGGGGGGCGTTGATCCTGTGGGCATAGATAAATGACATTACAAACAGCAGCGGCGCCCTGAGGACTATACGCAAGGCCATTGTATACGCCATCTGCATTGTGTTGACGTCGGTGGTCATCCTCGTCACGAGCGAAGCGGTGCTGAATCGGTCGATATTCGAGAATGAGAAGCTCTGAATTTTGGCAAAGACCGCCTCCCTGATGTTGGAGCCGAAGCCCATGCCCGCCTTTGCCGCAAATCTTGCCGCCAGCGAGCCGCTCACGAGCGAAGCGACCGCCATGAGTATCATCTTGACGCCCCGGTGGACTATATAATCCATGCCCGCGCCGCCCTGAATGCCGGTATTCACCATATCCGACATGACGAATGGGAGCTGCACCTCCATGAGCACCTCAATGAGTATCATCAGCGGCGAAAGAACGGAAACGAGCCTGTAGCCCTTGGTCTTTGAGACTATGGCTTTAATCATTTTCATCCCTCTCCTTTTCCTTTTTAATAATATCTTTCATCATTTCTCTCTCGCTCAGCTCGCCGACCGAGAGATTGCGGGCCATACGGCTGAGCATGGCGAGCAGCTGCTCTGTCTCCTGCTCCGTGAAGCCCTCAAACATAATATCGTCTATCCTGTCGCATTCCTTGCGCCCCGCCATAAACGCCCGTCTGCCGCTCTCGGTAACGCTCAGGCGGTTTATGCGGCGGTCGTTCTCATCCTCACGCCGCTCGACGAAGCCTGCCTTGCAAAGGCGCTTTATGCTCGTGGCGACGCTTGCGGGCGAAACGCCCAGCGCCTCTGAAAGCTCCACCTGTGAGCAGTCCCCGTGCGCTATCAGATACTCCATCAGCTCCGGCTGCCCGCGGTAGAGGTGCAGGTGCGACACCGCCATTGATATCCTGTAGCGGTGCAGCAGCCCTACTCTGCAAAGCTCACGGACGGTGCGGCGGCACATTTCCTTATCTATGACTATCGCTCCTTTCATTATTATCGGCAATTAATTAGTCGGTTAATAGTTAACCGTTTAACTTTCTTTTGAAGTTTAACGCCTCCCGACCGAAAAGTCAAGAGGCGCAGGTTAATTTTAACAAATAGTTCAGATTTATCTCGCCACTTCGCCCGTTATCGCGTTTATCACGTTTTGGAACACCGCAACGTGGGAGGCGGAGATATATTTATCGAGATGCATTGAGCCGAAGAACCAGCGCCTGAAGCGGCAGGATTCCGACAGCTCCTCAAGATAGGTGTTGAGACCCGTGACGCTCGCCGTCTCCGAATCCTTGAGCATCAGGAAGCTCTTTATCTTGACGGGCGGCTCGTGGGTGATAATATAATCGACCCTGCAATTCTGCTTCTCGAGATTGGCCGCACCCTCAAGCAGCTCCTCGCGGCTGGGGAATTCCTCCCTTGACCAGGCGTTCTCCTCAAAGCGGATATCAATGTCGGGGCTTTCGCCGCCGCCCATGGTGAAGAAGGTCATGTTGTCTATACGGAAGACCTGCCCTCTCATCAGGTGATAGAGATTGCCGCAGATATGGTGCACCTTCCCGCCGCACCACTCGGTGACGGGGTAAGCGTTCAGCAGCTCAAAATTCTCGTGAGTGCCGTCGATAAAGCAAATGTTATATTTCTTTGAGCCGAGTTTCTTCAGCGTCTTTTGCTCCGCCTTGCTGTTATCCCAAACGAAGCCGAAATCGCCGCAGATTATCAGCGTATCGCCCTTTTTAAGGCGTTTTACAGCGGGGGAATCAAAGCGGGCTATATCGCCGTGCATATCCCCGGTAACGTAAACCATACGGAAGCTCCTTTTTTATGTGCTACCTTAAATAATAACGCAATGCGGCGAAAAAATCAAGGATAAAGAGCCGAAGAAACAAAAAATTCATTTTTACTGTTTATTTTTCCCTCATTATATGATATACTGAACGGAGTGTCATAAATAATTTTATAGGTGAGAAATAACATATGAGAAAAGTAATTTGCTCGATTTTATGCGCCGTCACTGTGATCCTTTCCGTATTCATACCCGCCGGCGCGGCCTATGACGCCGAGATGGAGAAGCTGGGGCTTTATTCCGAATGCCTGCTGCTCATGAGCGCCGACAACGGCGAGGTAATATTCGCAAAGAACGAGACGATGCAGTCAGCGCCCGCAAGCCTTACTAAGATAGTGACCGCTTGCGTAGTGCTCGAGAATTGCAGCGACCTGACCGCCCCCGTCACGGTGACGGAGCAGAGCCTGCATGAGCTTGACGGCACGGGCAGCTCCCTCGGCGGCCTCAAGGCGGGTGAAACGCTCAGCCTCTATGATATGCTCTGCTGCCTGCTGCTCCAGAGCGCCAACGAGGCGGCGACCACCCTCGCAAACTATGTCACGAACGGCGACAGGGCGGCGTTCATCGCCAAAATGAATGAGCTTGCCGAGCGTCTCGGCTGCACGGACAGCCACTTTGTCAACCCTCACGGCCTTGACGATGAGGATCAGTATGTTTCGGCTGAGAATATAGCCAAATTCTTCAAATATGCTCTCGAATTCCCCGCTTTTGCCGAGATAGTCGGCAAGAATTCATACACGCTGCCCGCCACCAATATGCAGGGTGAGCGCACCATCCATTCGACCAACTTCATGCTCAACAGCGCATACAAGGACTACTACTGCAAGTATGTCAAGGGCGGCAAGACGGGCACGACTTCTCAGGCGGGGCGCTGCGTAGTGACCCTCGCCTCCAACGACGGCTACAACTATATCGGCGTTGCGATGCGCTCGATATTTGAGGATGTCGACCGTGACGGTGTGGAGGAGAACGGCGCTTTCCTCGACTGCAAAAAGATGTTTGAGTGGGCGTTTAAGAATATCCGCCTTGTTGCGGTCTGCGACCCCGAGAAGATAGTCGCGGAGATCCCCGTCAAATATGCGAGGACCACCGATTTCGTCAGCCTCGTGCCCGCCGAGACGGTCTACAGCCTTGTGCCGACGGGGACGGATTCGGGCAGCTTGCTGATAGAGACGATACCCGATACCGTGCCCGAATCGGTCAATGCTCCGATAAAAGAGGGACAGGTCATCTGTAAAGGCAGAGTGCTTTACGCCGGCAAGGTCATCCGCGAGATCGACCTTGTCTCCCGCTCACAGATAAAGCGCAGCTTCTTTGCGTTCATCGGCACGGAGCTGCAAGCGCTCTTCGGCTCGTGGATATTCCGCATTGCCGCCGTCGCGGTCCTTGCGGCTCTCATAGTGCTGCTGGTGCTCCGCAGCCGCCGCGTCAAAGCAAAACGCTCGGGCAGCTTCCGCGTGCTCAACTACAATGACTTCAAAAATCTTAAATAATAATTTCGGAGGAACTAACGTGGAAATATACAAGGGAAGAGGAAAAAAGGAATACACAAAACAGCTTATCGAGGTGCTCGACGACGTTTTCTTCTTTGATGATGAAGAAACTCCCCGTCGTGACTTCATGTCGCTGCTGCCGAAGCTCTATAAGGACAAATACGAGCCCGCCTACAACAATCTTGTAGTCATGGAGGGCGAGGATATAAAGGCTGCTATCGGTCTCTATCCTCTTAAATTCGTCGCCGCGGGCAGGGAGCTGAAGGTCGGCGGCATCGGCAACGTCGCAGTCACCAGAGATTCAAGAGGCAAAGGCTACATGATAGACAGGCTCAACGCCTGCCTCGACATAATGAAATCCGACGGCACGGTCTATTCGCCTCTCGGCGGTCACAGGCAGCGCTACGGCTATTTCGGCTACGAGCCCGCGGGCGTGAGCGTCTGCTTCTCGATAAACAAGCGCAATATCAGCCATGTGCTCGGCGGAGAGGTCAAGACCTCGCTCACCGCCCGTGAATTGACCGAGGCGGATACCGAGCTGCTTGCAAAGGTCAAGGCATTGTATGAAACTCAGCCGTTCCACGCCGTGCGCCCCGACGAAGCGCATATGGATATTCTCAGGAGCTGGCGTTCGACCCCGTATGTCGCCCTCGCCGACGGCAGCTTTGCGGGCTATTTCGTCATCTCAAGGGACGGCGGCATTGCCGAGATAATGGCTGCACCCGGCACCGACCTGCTCGACCTCATCATCTGCGCCATGGAGACCTCCGGCCGCGACTCGGCGAGCTTCGCTCTGCCGCCCTATGACACGGAGAATTGCGAATATATGGCAAAGATCTGCGCCTCCTGCTCGCTTACACACTCCGAGATGATAAATATTTTTGATTTCGCTGCGTTCATCGAGGCGTTTCTCACCGTCAAGGCTCAGCGCATGAAGCTCGGCAGCGGCTCGCTGGTGATGCTTATCCACGGCGTCAACGGCGACGAAAATCTCGAGATAACCGTCAGCGGCAGCGATGTGACGGTCAAGCCGACCGACAAGCTCGCCGATATCGAGCTTGAGCACCGTGAGGCGATAAGGTGCATCGCCTCGCTCTACTCCGAGGCAAGGAACACCCTGCCCGCCTTCGCCGCAGGTTGGTTCCCCGTCGATTTCTATGCCCATTCGCAGGATAACGTCTGATAACGCAACAGCCTCCCTTAACGGAGGCTGTTTTTTTGTTTGGTTGTTCAGAAAAAACCGCCCTTCTCCGTTCGGAGAGGGGCGGTTGGTTTATGATCGGATGATGATTATTTGAAGCGCTTGATCGCCCAGCCGAAGAGGAAGTAGACGACCTTCATCACGGGGTTGAGAATGGCGGGGGAGAATGTGTCGAAGAAGAAGTTGGAGGCTTCCTCGCCTGTCACGTTCTGATAATAGAGCAGGTGAGTCTCGTAGTTTGCGATGTCGTTCTCATCGAAGTTGAAAACTCTAATCGTCCTGCCGCAATCGGCGCCGTAGGCACGGAAGCCTGTGCCGCCGTTGTAGCCCATTTTGATGCCGTCGGCGGAGGTGCCGACAAAGTTATTGTTGTGGTCGTGTGCGAAGAATGCGCCGATTATGTCGCCGTTCTTGACCCATGCCTGATATTCGCCGGTCTGCACGTCAAAGTTCTCGGAGCAGGGGGCTTCGCCGAAGTCGCCCTGAGCCACTTCCGTGTTGAGCACATACCATTTGCTGTCTCGGCGGGAGTAGATAGCGCCGTCGTCCTTCCAATCGCATTCTTTAAGGAAGGAGTAGATTTCCTTGACGGGGACGTGCTGGAAGAGCATCGAGGGCACGGCTGTGCCGCCGTTTGCCGCTTTGAGAGCGGCGGAGGTGGTGTTGTACCAATCAAGCTGATTTGTGCGGATGCCTTCGTAGCCGCCGTCCTTCTTGTTGTTGGTGTCCATCATGTAGATGTTCATCGCAACGCTGCCGTCCTTTGAGGAATAGATAGGCACGTTGTAGGTAAACGGGTCGGTGCTGCCCCTGACTGCAAGGCAGTTGTCGTATGAAGCGTAGACTTCAAACATCTCATCCTCGCTCATCACGTTGGCGCGGTCATGGTCGTGGTTGCCGAGGGTCACGAGGAACGGAATGTTTCTCTCCTGGAGAGGCTTGATGATGCGGTCGATAGCGAGCTTATAGTCCTCCTTGGAGGCCTTTGGATATATATCCGAAAGCTGGTCGCCGACGAATACCACAAGGTCGGGCTGCTCCTGGTCGAGAGCCATGCCGATGAATTTTGCGGTCTCACTTTTGGCATTCTTGCCGACATCCTGGGTGTCGTTGATCATCATTATCTTGAATTTGCCGTCTGTGCCGAATTTGAGAGCGCCGGAGGCTCCGTCGGCAGCAAAGGCGAATACCGAGCAGGTGAGCACGGTGACAATTGCAAGGAAAATGCTGAGCAGTTTCTTCATTTTGTATTTCTCCTGTTGAGTTATTTTATTTTTTCGATGACCTCGCCAGAGACGGGCTTGGTCTTGTCGATGAATTCACGCACCGCTTGGGCCGAGGGCATTGCAGCCGAGCAGCTGTGAGCTGAGACGAGCATGGAGGCGGAGGCCGTTGCAAATTCGAGTGCCTCGGGCACGCTCCTGCCCTGAAGCAGCGAATAGATGAACGCCGAGGCATAGCCGTCGCCGCCGCCGAAGCCCTTGAGCATCTTGACGGGGAAGGGCTTCACTTTATACGCCGAGCCGTCGCTGAGATAGGCGACCGAGCCCTCTTTGCCGTGCTTGATTATAACTATCCTGTTGCCGTAGCCGAACCAGCGCGCTGCCGAGTCCTCGTCGCTTGAGCAGACGCCCTCGAGCGCCTCGGTGAGGTCGAATTCCTCTCTCGAGCCGAGGATGATGTCGCTGCTTTTGGCGGCGATGGAGTAATAGAGCGAGATCTCGTCCTTATTCTTCCAGGTGTAGCTCCTGTAGTCGATGTCGAATATCACGACCACGCCGTTTTTCTTTGCGAGGAAGAGCGTTTTGAGCGCAGCCTCTCTTGACGGGCTTGCGCACAGAGCCGTGCCGGAGATGACAACGGCCTTTGCCTGTTTGATATAATCCTCATCTACGTCGTCAACACAGACTTGCAGATCCGCAACGCCGTCGCGATACATCAGAATGCTGCTCTGGGTGGGGCTGAGTATCTCGGTGAAGGTAAGGCCGAGGTTTTCGCCGTGCTCACAGCGGAAAACGTGAGAGACGTCAATGCCGTCCGCCTTGAAATAGTTCTCCACATAGTCGCCGAACTGATCGTCGGATACGCGGGCGATGAAGCCGCACTTTGCGCCGAGCCTTGCAAGGCCGACAGCTATATTTGCGGGCGAGCCGCCGACGTATTTGTTGAAGTTGCTGCTCTCGGAGAGCGGCTTATTCATATCGGTGGGGTTGAAGTCGATGGCGATCCTGCCTATGGGGATGACGTCAAGGGGCTTTGAGTTGTCAAATTCAATGTAGCTCATATATATGTCACCTTTCAATTAATTTTTACCTTTACCGGCGCAGCCGAATATCTCTATATGCTTCAGGGCGTTGCGATACGCCCCCTCGACCTCGGCGGCCTGCAAGTCATAGTATCCGCCGATTTTGCCGCCGGAGTAAGCGGAGCGAACGCTCGCCTCAACGCTGTCAAAGGTCGCCGTGGCAATGTTGATTTTCCTGATGCCGAGGCTCACGCATTTGCGGAAGTCGTCGGGCAGTATGCCCGTGCCGCCGTGGAGCACCAGAGGGACGGGAACGAGACCCGCCGTCTCCTCGAGGATATCAAACCGCAGCTTCGGCGCCTGCTTGTAGTTGCCGTGGGCGTTGCCTATCGCAACGGCGAGGGCGTCAACGCCCGTCGCTTTATAGAATTCCAGCGCCTGAACGGGCGAGGTGCAGTTGACGGCGATATTCTCGCTGCCGTCCTCGCTGCCGCCGACGCAGCCTATCTCCCCCTCGCAGTCGGCGTTAAAGCGCTTGGCTATCGAATTTATCTTTGCGGTCTCGGCGGCGTTCTGCTCAAACGGCAGATGCGAGCCGTCAAACATAACGCTCGTGAAGCCGAGCTCAAGAGCCTCGGTTATCTTCTCCTCGGTCTTGCCGTGGTCGAAGTGGACTGCCACGGGCATCTTGCAGCTCTTTGCGGCGGCTACCATCAGCGGGCCTATCACATCGAGCGGGGACTGCTTGAGGCGCACCTCGGCTATCTGGATTATGGCGGGGCTTTCGGTCTCCTCAACGGCTTTGAGCACGCCGAGCACCATCTCCATATTCGCTACGCTGAAGCTGCCGACGGCGTAGCCTTCATTCGCCGCTTTTTGCAGCAGCGGGCTCATCTTTGTCAGAGGCATTGCCAGAACCCTCCTTTTTGTAATAGATAATGGCGCATACCGCGCTGGTGAGCGGCAGAGTCAGCAGCATGCCCATGCTGCCGGCGAGCGCCTGGAGGACATCGGCGATGATGACCTCTTTGTTGATGACCTGCTCGATATTCGCGTTGTAGGCGACCATGAGCAGCACGCAGGTCAGCGAGCTGCCGATATAGGCGAGCACGAGGGTGTTTGCCATGGTGCCCATCATATCCCTGCCTATCGTGAAGCCCGAGCGCATAAGCTCCTGCGGCTTGATATGCGGGGATTTCTGCTTTAATTCGTAAAGCGAGGACGATATCGACATTGAGACATCCATCACCGCGCCGACCGCGCCGACGATTATCATCGCGAAGATTATCGCCTTGAGGTTAATGGGGTTGTCGGGGTAGAGCTGGAAGAGGTAGATCGACTCCTCCTCGAGCATACCCGTCATATTGAGAAAGCGGTCCATTATCAATACGATGAAGCCCGAGCAGAGCACGCCGCTCATGCAGCCGATGCAGGCGCACAGCGCCTTTTTGTTGTAGCCGCTGATTATCGCAAGGGTCATCACCGTCATGTAAACGCACACGAGGATGGACCAGAAATAGATGTTGTGACCGTTGAGAATGGCGGGGATGAGCACAAAGAATACCGAGAGGCAGGTCAGCCCGAGCGAAACTATCGTTTTGACGCCCTGCATCCTTGAGAATACGACTATCAGCACGCAGAATATCGCAAGCAGCCACAGCAGCGGAGTGATACGCACAAAATCGCCGAAATAATAGAGCCTTTCGCCGTTCTCGCGGTAGCCCTCTATCAGCACGGTGTCGTTTTGCTCCACCTGACGGGGGCTGAACGCATAAGAGCGGTCGATCTCCTGGATAACATCGAGGGTTTTGCCCCTCAGCTCGGTGTTGAGCGCCTTTGCCTTGAATGTGACGGTGATTATTTCATTCTCGCCGCTGACGTTGGCAGTCTTGACGTCGGTAACTCTTATCACCTTTGCTTTTATAGTGTCGCCGTCCATCTTGCCCTTAAATATCGAGCCGTCGCCGACGATATAGGTGTAGGCGGCGAGCAGCAGCAGCGCGGCGACAGCCACGGTCACGAGCTGTGAGATCATCTGCCGTCTTTTCATTTGCCTTCACCCGCTTTTATACATTATCTATCGGTCATTATAACACATTAAAGCGCAAATCTCAACAGCATATTTTTAGAATTCGGTGCCGATAAAGCGAAAAAATCGGCCTCCGGCGAGGGAGAGACCGTGAGATATTATCAAAAGCAAACAAGAGAAAGCAATAGTGATAAGCCACAAAACGAAAAACAGCCATTTCGCTTTGAAATGACTGTTTTAATTTAACAGAGCAAAAAAGGTTTTTGGTATTCGTCAAAAGCCGAAACGGTCTTTAATTATCCGCGCCGTTTCCTCGGCAGATAGATCGGTATTATCAATTTTAATATAATTTTCAAACGGTATTTCGCCGTCGTTGCTCACCATTCGGTGATTATTATCATCATAGATCAACAGCCTGTTTGAAAATTCAATATCCCTTTTTGACGGTTTGTTTTTCAAACGGTTTTCGGTTGCGTTTCGCTTCAGCCGTACTTCCTGCGGAGCGAAAAGCTCGACATAATACACCTCTGCGTTATACTCTTTAAATATATCGACGATTTTCGCGGTGTATTCCCAATCCTCTTTACAGTCAAAAGCCCACATAAAGGTGAATATCAATCCGTATTTATCTGTTTTCGCGAATTCCTCAAATACGGCTTCTCTGAATTTCCTGATCACGGTTCCGTTGAATTCGCCAAACACCTCGAGCACAGGCTCAATGCTCATATGATTATGGAAAAGCCTGAAATCCGTAATTTTGCAAAGTTCCTGCCCGACCGTCATTTTGCCGACAGCAGCGTCTCCGAACAGCAGTAACAGCTTCATCGTCTCACCTCCGTTTTTATTGATATCCAACGACAGATACATATAAAACAAAAACCGCCGAAGCGGTTTTTTTGGAGCTACTGGTCGGACTCGAACCGACGACCTGCGCATTACGAATGCGCTGCTCTACCAACTGAGCCACAGTAGCATTTCAAATACGCTCCATATTATATAGTATTTATTTCAATTTTGCAAGTCTTTTTTACTATTTAGTTTAAAAATTTCGGCGACGTTACAATTCGGCAACAAAAGCTTTACAATTTCTCTAATATTATTTTATGTTCTATACTTGATTTAAATGCGAAAATGGGCTATTCTATATATAGTCCCGCACCTTATGCGGTTGATAAGACTCATTCGGAGGTAATATTAGACATGAGGAAGAACATAATTGCGATAGTGCTGGTGTTCGCGCTGGCATTCGGATTCGCATCCTGTAAACAGCTCGAAAAAACCGATATGTTCACTATCGAGTCGCAGGTTTATATCGTCGATGACGAGGGCGTTACCAGAAACGTGCAGACCAGGATCAAGGAGAACGGCGAGATAGAGTATTTCTACATTGATTCCGACGGCAACACGATATTTGTCAAGAAGGATGACGTTGTTATCGAGACCAAGCGCGTGCTTGCCTCGACCACCGACTCCAACACCTTCTCACCCGAGGCGCAGTCGTTCCTCGACGCTTTCAACGACCCATCGTCTCTTGACGAGCTGATCGACACCAAGGTCACCGAGCCGAAGCTCGATATGGCGGACGGCCTTGTGCCCGACGACGACTTCAAACAGATCGAGCCTGTCACCGGCGCGGACGGCAAGCCCCAGCGTGAGACATTTGAGAAGAACTTCAAAGAGATAATCAAGAGCGAGAGCTTCACGCTCTCCGCAACTATCGAAGCCGAGGTCGACGGCTCCACCGTGCGTATGCCCATTACTCTGATGAGGAGCGGCGACGACCTCTATGTCGAGACCAATATGCCCGTTGAGGGCAAGGGCGCCCTTAAAGCCGCGTTCGTCGTTACGGGCGGCAAGCTCTATCTTGTCATCCCCGCGATGAGATGCTATATGGAAGTGCCCCAGGATGTCCTTGACTCTATCCTTGACCCCGACCTTATCGAGGGCGGCGCAAACGACGATAACTCCAAGTATGTTTCGAGCGCCGAAGTCACCGTGGGCGGCAAGAAATACACCTGCGACGTGTATGAATCCGACGGCAATACCACGAAGTATTACTTTGATTCAAACGGCGATCTCAAGAGGATCGAGAGCATTTCTTCCGACGGTTCGCCTGCAATAATCGAAATAAGCACCCTCAAGAAGGGCGCAGACAAGTCGAAGATGAAGATACCCTCGGGTTATTTCGATATGACCAAGATAATGGGCGAGAACTTTGACTATTCGACTTTGACATAAGGACTATGAAAAAGAAGTGTGCATTGATAACCGGAGCCTCGGGTGGGATAGGCAGCAGCATTGCGCTGCGCCTTGCCCGTGACGGCTTCGCCGTAGCGGCCTGCTACAGGAGCGACGAGGCGGGCATCGCCTCCCTCGCCGACGAGCTTGACGTCATCGGGGCGGAGTATAAGATATACCGCGCCGACGTTGCCGACTACTCACAAATGAATACTGTCTTTGCAGACGCCACCGAGGAATTCGGCGGCGTTTCTGTGCTTGTCAACAATGCGGGGGTTGCCCAGCAAAAGCTCTTCACCGATATCACCGAGGAGGAGTTCGACTTTATCACCGGCGTTAACTTTAAGGGTGTTTTCAACTGCTGCAAGTGCGCCGTGCCGTTCATGGTGAATCAAAAGAGCGGCAAGATAATCAATATATCCTCGATGTGGGGCGTTTACGGCGCTTCGTGCGAGACGGTGTATTCCGCGACCAAGGCGGCTGTGATAGGCCTCACCAAGGCGCTTGCGAGGGAGCTTGCGCCGAGCAATATCCAGGTCAACTGCGTTGCCCCCGGGGCGATAGACACTAAGATGAATTCAAATCTCAGCTCCGATGAGCGAGCCGCCCTCGCGGACGAGATACCGATGGGGCGCTTCGGTCTGCCCGGCGAGATAGCCGGGGTCGTGTCTTTCCTTGCGGGCAGTGACTCGGATTACGTCACCGCCCAGGTCATAACTGCTGACGGCGGCATGACCTGATGGGCATTTTGCCGAAAAACCGGCTTGCTTTTTGGCTATAGTTTACAATTGATTTAATTTCCGTAATATGATAAAATACTACAGTGTATTACGCAATTAGTGTTTGGAGGAAAAAATATGGCTAAATGTCCGAAGTGCGGCCGCCGTCTTACTATTTTTGATTGGCGCCCCAATTGCCCCGGCTGCGGCGTGAATCTTGTTTACTACGGCAGAGAAGAGAGACTTATGAATGAGGCGGATGCCGCTGAGGCCGAGCACGCCCACCTTCAGAAGAAGCTCGACAGGCTCAAGGCTTCTTTCGTCGGCTCGCCGCTCACCATAGTCAGGATAATCCTTTCGGTGCTCCCGATAGCAGCCCTCATGCTGCCGCTGTGCAAGGTCGCATTCAACGGCCCGTTCATTGAGGAGACCGCAAAGAACATAAATGCCATCGAGATCTATAATCTCGTTTCCTCTATTGATTTCGGTGCTCTGTTCACCATGACAGGCTCCTCAATAGTCGGCTCCGCATTCGTTGCATACGCGGTCGCCCTTATTTCCGTCCTGCTCTCGCTCGTAATCGTCATAGTCAGCCTCGTGCTGCTCACCATGGCTTGCGGCCCCAAGGGCAATGCCAGAAATATAACCCTCAACTGTCTTGACATCGCTTTTGCGATTGCTTCCGTCTTCGCTTTCAATAAGTTTGCGGCTGATATCCACGGCGTGTTCCCCGAGTTCGTCACCGGCTCCGTCCAGTACGGCGCATATGTCTATATCGGTACTCTTGTGCTGCTGCTCGCCATCAACATAATAATCGCCAAGAAGGGCGTTGCCGTTAAGTATAAGCAGTGCTATGTCGGCGGCATTCCCGCCGAGGAGTATTTTGAGCTTGTCGCGGCAGGCACCGATATCGACACCATTCATCAGATGATGGCTAAGGCCATGGCGGAGAAGGGCTACAACGAAGAGATTGTCGCCGAGGCCGCTGAAGCATCGGAAGAAAAAGAAGAAGTCAACGCATAACAAGATAATTATAAAGCTGCATCTCAAAGCGGATGCAGCTTTTTTGCTGCCTTGTTCGATTAAGCGGCGATAACAAAAGACCGAACGTATACGAAAAGTACACGTTCGGTCTTGCTTTTGCTTATCAGTCGCCGTAACGGCTGAGGAATTCCTTTGTGCGCTCCTGCGTGGGGTGCTCGATGACCTGCTCGGGTGTGCCGTCCTCAACGATAACTCCGCCGTCCATGAAGATTATGCGGCTCGATACGTCGCGGGCAAACGCCATCTCGTGCGTGACGATGACCATCGTCATGTGCTCCGCGGCAAGATCCTTGATGACCTTGAGTATTTCGCCTGTCAGCTCGGGGTCGAGCGCCGAGGTGGGCTCGTCAAAGAAGAGTATCTTCGGCTCGAGCATCAGCGCGCGGGCTATCGAAACCCGCTGCTGCTGGCCGCCCGAAAGCTCGCAGGGGTAGTTGCCGAGCTTCTGCGAGAGGCCGACCTTGCCGAGCAGCACCTTTGCTTTATCCTCGATCTCGGCGTTTATCGCCTTAGCGTTCTTCTTGTAATCAGGCTTTTCCTTTGCAAGGAGCTTTGCCGCAAGGGTCACGTTATCCAGTACGCTGTAGTGCGGGAAAAGGTTGAAATTCTGAAATACAAGACCGACAAGCAGCTGCTTTTTGCGCTTTTCATCCGCATTCTTATAGGCTGGCTTGCCGTCGAAGAACACCTCGCCGTCCACGGCGATATAGCCGCTGTCGGCAGTCTCAAGCTGGTTGATGCAGCGCAGGATGGTCGTTTTGCCGCTGCCGGAGGAGCCGATTATGCTCAGCACGTCGCCCTTCTCAAGCGTGAAGCTGATATCCTTGAGCACTTCGGTGCTGCCGAAGCTCTTTGAAAGATTTTTTACCTCTAAAATTGACATTCTCCGCACCTCCTCAGACCTTGAAGTAGCTGAGCTTCTTCTCGATCTTGTTAAACAGCGCAGTCAGCACTCCGCTGAATATGAGATAGTAAACTCCCGTGAAAAACAGCGGCCACATCTGACCGGCAATGCCCTTTGAGCCTTTGATAAAGGATTGACCGGCCCAGATTATCTCCTGGAATGCGATTATGCGGGCGAGGGAGGTGTCCTTGACGAGGGTAATTATCTCGTTTGACATCGGCGGCACTATGCGCTTTATCATCTGCATGAGGGTGATTTTGAAGAAAATTTGGCTCTTTGAGAGGCCGAGCACTTGCCCCGCCTCCTGCTGACCCTTGGGCACGCCCTGAATGCCGCCCCTGTATATCTCGGAGAAATAGCAGGCGTAGTTAAAGACGAACGCGACGCAGGCGGCTATGAAGCGCCCCTCCTCACCGCTGCCCCAGATGTTGTTTTTCATCACGAGGCCGGGGAAAAAGTAAATTATCAGCAGCTGTATCATCAGCGGGGTGCCTCTGATGACCCAGACTACAGTCTTGACAAGCAGTGAAAGCGGCTTGAATTTGGACATTGAGCCGAATGAGATTATAAGCCCCAGAGGAATGGAGCCGACAAGAGAAATCGTGAAAAGCTTCATTGTTTGGAGAAATCCGGCGTTCAGCGAGTCAAAAACGATCGGGAATTGCTCCTTAAAGAGTTGAAAATTCATTAGAAAACATCCTTAAAATCTGTATTTATACGGCGAAAACAGAGGGCGTTTTACCGTCCTCTGTTTCCTATTATAATGTGAGCAACTTGATTACTTGATGAGAGCCGCCTGAACACCGTAGGTCTCTGCGGTCTTCTCCATGCTGCCGTCAGCCTTGCTTGCTGCGAAGAATTCGTTGAGGGCGGCGGTGAGGTCGGAACCCTGGCGGAAGCCGACGCCGTATTCCTCGGTGGTGAGGGAGGCAGTGTAGGTGAGTGAAGCGTAGCTGGTGCCTTCGCCGACCATTGCGGCTGCCATCAGGGAGTCGATGATAGCTGCGTCTGCGGTGCCTGCTGCGACCTCCGAAAGAGCGGTGGCCTGATCGACGACCTCGGTGAACGTAAAGCCGTTTGCTTCAGCGGCCTGCTTACCTGCGGAGCCTGCTTCAACTGCGAACTGAAGGGACTTGCAATCCTCGGCGGTTTTGTAGGAATCAGCCTTGTCGGCGGGGACGATAACGACCTGAGCGTTGTTGCAGTATGCGTCGGAGCAACTCATAGCTGCGGTAACTTCTTCGGTGAGGGTCATGCCGTTCCAAACGCAGTCGATTGACTTGTTGTTAAGCTCTGCAACTTTGTAGTCCCAGTCGATGGGGATGAACTTGACCTCAACGCCGAGGCTCTTTGCGAATGCCTTTGCCATATCCGCGTCAAAGCCGATCCATTCGTCGCTGCCTGCTTCCTGATAATCCATGGGAGCGAAATCGGTGATGCCGACTACGAGGGTGCCCTTGCTCTTGACATATGCAAGGTCGCTGTCCGCTGCGGCGGTGGTGCCGGCGGCGTCGCCCGCTGCGGTGGTGGTAACATCGTCGCCGTTGCTGCCGCAAGCAACGAGCGCAAACATCATAACTGCGGCAAGAATGAGTGCTGTAAGCTTTTTCATGGTAATTTCTCCTTTTTTGTTTTCGTCACGATTTGATTTGTTGTTGTATCGTGTTGCTGTGTTATCATATTAGCACGCTAAAGCAAAAATGTCAACCCCTTTTTTGAGATTCGGCGGATTTCACAGCGATTTTTCACACTTTGATACCACCGACCGACATAGTGCCCAATATATCGCCCCCGTAGCCCCGATTTCGCAGAATTTTTGCAGATTTGCGGCGGATTTCGGTTTGATTTGTAGGAAGGCGATAACATCGCCACATATAATTTTTTCAAATGTTTACACTTGTCCTCGCCTCCCTTGTGTAAAGTGAGGTGGCACGACAAAGTCGTGACGGAGGGATTGTCCGGTAGCTGTTTAAGTCAAAATCTTGCTGAATATATAACGAATCAACCGCAATTCGATCGTAGGGGATGACGTCCTCGGCATCCCGCAAACAAAACTGTAATGGAAATTGAACACCGTTAGGGGCGAACTGTGTTCGCCCGCATAAAATTACAGTGCTGAAAGTAATAATTCGCCTTCTCCGCAAGCGACCGTTGATTAAATCGAAGTTATGCTTATCGGCGAGATGTTTTTTCGCAAAAAACTCCCTCAGTCGCTCCGCGCCGGCTCCCTCGTCAGAGGGAGCCGACTTGACTACAAGATAACAGTAAAAATCATCGAGCCGTGAGACGGATGAGGTGTGCCGCGGGCAGATTTTGCGCATAGTTTCACAGCCGTATTGTTTCAATAGTCAGACTGAATAATTCACAAAATATTGACATTCAATCTATTATCATATATAATTTTGGTGAGCCATGATTTGGCTGCCGCATAAAAAGTAATCAAAAAATGACGGCGGTATATACACGGATTTGCTGATAACAAAATAAGGAGGACAAAATGAAGAAAGCGGTCTTATTAATAGCAGTTATGCTTTTGCTCCTCCTCTGCTCCTGCGGAGCGTATGTGGGCAAAGAAACCGAGACGACATTGATCGACGCAAGTGCGGCTGAAACGTCAGAGAAAAGCGACGATATCCCGTTCTACACTAAAGAAATCAAAGATGACCCAAGCGACCCGTATTCGGGGTTTATTAAGGAGGCTTGCGAAGCTGTTGTTGATGGTTGGCAAGGGTTAGAGGCTGAGGACTTTGAGGACTTCTTCAAGAATGGATATTGCACACATTATTTTTTGTATGACCTTAACGGGGACGGTGTCGAAGAAATGCTGATCGGCAAGTGGGTAAAGGTTGGGCATTATACCGATGACCCAAATCCGCCGACGGCATTAAAACCGTATTTTGTTTGCACATTGAAAGACGGAGAAGTTGAGTATATGGATTTTGATAGTCTGCATTGGTCTGAATTTATCTATGACCGTGTGCTGTACTCAAACGGACTTGTCATGACAACATGGGGGCCTGAGAAAAATCCCAGCTGCATATTTGCCTACTTTGACGGTAAAGAACTCAAACAAAAAGATTTTCTGTTTCATTTAATGCCGGATGATATATATCTTGAAATTGATGAAAGCGAAATGACAGAGGAAGAATATCACCGCCGCATTGATGAAGCTATCGGCGATGCAACGCCCGTGGAGATCGAATGGAGGCGTATTGACGAATACGGGCAGTAAGGGAGAAGAATTATGAAAAAACTATTTGCAATTATCTTTTGCGCTGCGGCGGTGTTCCTCACCGCCTGCGGCAATTCGGCTGACGAGAGCAAGACCGAAACCACAACGACGGAGGCTGCTGTTGTCACCGAATCTCACACAACGGAGCTATATAGCGGCGTCACAACAATATATGAACGCCCGGGTCGTATGCGCGACGACTATGATTCGGTGCCTACCATGACTTTCCCTGCACCGCTGCCGGAAAAAGAAAGAACCACGGTTAAAATACGCACCTCTAAAAAAGATCCGTATTCATATGTCGTCAAAAAATATTATGAAAATCTGGTGGAAAATCAAGGGCTTGACGCGGTGGAACGAGCACGATATTTTCTCTATGACATTGACGGCGACGGCTCGGAAGAGCTGATATTCGGGCAGTTGGACGTTCTCGGAGGCACCGATATTTACGATGTTCGCTATACTACGGATGAATTGCCGATGGTTTACGGCATGATGATTGTTGATGTTTACAGTATTATAGATGGGAAGCCTTTTAGGCAGGATAAGATAAATTTGAGCGGCGGCGGCGCTTATGAAACGCAGATTTTGAGCAACGGCATTATGAAATCCTGCAGGGACACACCGTATTTTCCGCTCTACAGCTATTACAAGTTTACAGACGGTGTCGGTGATTACGTGGCGGCTTTAATTATGTATAGAGACGGGACTTTTGTATATAGCGACAAAAACGGCGACGAGTATATCTCACAAGAAGAATTCAACCGTCGTATAGCCGAGATCGAGGACGGCGCTCACCCCATCGAGATTAAGTGGAAGCGCTTGCAGGATTACGGAAAATAACGGAGAAACGGTATGAAAAGACTTTTTGCAATACTTCTTTGCGTGATATTTGCGCTTTTGACCGCCTGCGGCACGCCGAGCGGTGATGAGCGCAGTACGACTACGCATGAGGAATCCGTGACATGTGCAGAAACAAAGACTGCCGACGTTACCGAGCCCAACACCCTGCGCCTAAACGGTGATTACGATTCTGTGCCGACGGTGACTGTTCCTGAAAGGCTGAGCAGTGAGGAGCTTGATTCTATTGTTATTCCCGTCTCGGCAGATGACCCATACTCCGCAATTATTGCGAATGAAATTGATTGGTATAAGCAGGCCGGATCACAATACAACTCGGAAGTGGAGAGATATGCCTTGTACGATATAAACGGCGATGGCACAGACGAGCTTATAATCGGTAGTGTAGGAGTCCTCGGAGGCACAAGCGTCTATGAGGAGCACGAGGGCGTAAGCGCAGAATATACATTCGGTCTTCTTATCAGCGAGGTGTATACCATTCAAAACGGTAAAGCCGTAAGGGTTCAGCACTCAGCGGTAAGTGCAGACGCATATGAAACCGTGATATTTGACAACGGTATTTTAAAAGTTGTGCGGCTGACTCCGCGAAACCCGAGAATCACTTATCGTAAAATGGTCAACGGCGTTTTTGAAATGGTCGGCGACTGCATATATAAAACCTTTGACGGCAAGTTTTATTATTTGAATGGTAACGATACCGGTGAAATAACCGAGGAAGAATTCAACCGTCGTATAGCCGAAACAGAGAAAGGCGCTCATCCCGTCGAGCTCGAGTGGAAACACTTGCAGGATTACGGAAAATAACGGAGATTTTAAATGAAAAAGATTTTTGCTTTATTTTTATGTTTATCAATTATGCTCTTGACCGCCTGCGGCACGCCGACAGAGGATGAGCGCGGTACGACCCCGAAGGAGGAATCCGCGACACCGGCAGTGAGAATAACTGACAGAAATGACGAGGGTAACACATGGCGCATTGAAGGTGATTACGCCTTAGAACCGACGGTGACGCTTCCTCAACGCTTGTCAGAGGAAGAACTGCAGGCCATTAAAATACCGACTTCCAAGGATGATCCGTATTCGTATGTAATTGACGGATGGATTTCGTGGTATAAAGATGCCGGACCGGACTTTGATTCCGAGATGGACAGATATGCGTTGTATGATATTAACGGCGACGGCACGGATGAACTCATATTGGGCAGTATTGATGTCCTCGGCGGTGTGGATATTTATGATTTTGGAGTTGCGGTTGAACCCACCTATGGCATTCTTATTGATAGTATTTATACCATTGGTGACGGTAAGTGTGTTGAAGCGGACAAGCTGTCAATACGCAGTGACGCATATCAAACTATTCTCTTTGACAACGGTCTGATAAAAGTTGTGTGCTGCACCCCGAGAAACCCTTGGATTTCTTACTATAAAATGGTCGGAGACAATTTTGAGAAAGTCGGCGATTCAATATTCAAACACTATGACGGCGAGTGCTTTTCCTTTAAGGATTGTGTTGAAAACCCGATAACCGAGGAAGAATTTAACCGCCGTATAGCCGAGATCGAGGACGGCGCCCACCCCATCGAGATTAAGTGGAAGCGCTTGCAGGATTACGGAAAATAACGGAGAAACGGTATGAAAAGACTTTTTGCAATACTTCTTTGTATGATATTTGTGCTGTTGACCGCCTGCAGGGGTGAAGATGATACTCCTGTTTCTAATAAGGAGCATTCAGCAGCCAATGTTGACAGAATAGCCGGTGATTACGATTCCGTGCCGACGGTTACAAGACCTGCCGTGCTTAGTGAAAGTGAAATGACCACTGTCAAAATACCCACTTCACCGGACGACCCGTATTCAAAAGTCATATCAGAATATTATGATGGCTTGGCGGAAAGTCAAAACTTTAATGCGATTGAATCTATACGTTATTACATTCACGATATAAACGGCGATGGAATAGATGAGCTGTTTATCGGGCGGATCAGTGTTCTTGGCGGTGTGGATGTCTACGATTCTTTATCGGCAAGAGAGATCGAGCCGGTTTATGGAATATTGATTGAAGCGGTTTATTCAATTGAAAACGGCGTTGCCGTCAGGCAAAATGAAGTGATCATCGGCAATCAGGCATATGAAACTGAAATCCTGAGCAACGGACTGCTGAAAATACTCTGCCGCACGCCTCGCAACCCGCAAATTGCATATGTAGAGTGTAAAGATAGGCATTTCAGCGAAGGGATATGTCTTAGCAAGTCTCTTGACGATAAATATGAGTGCGAATATTACGAGAATGGACAGCTTGTCCGTAAAGCAATATCCGAGGAAGAATTCAACCGCCGTATAGCCGAAACAGAGAAAGGCGCTCATCCCGTCGAGATTGAGTGGAAGCACTTGCAGGATTACGGAAAATAACGGAGA
>ULTX01068672.1_pt1 | contig 47245 bp, 38 predicted proteins | sample 1958041 | NCBI WGS metagenome assembly ULTX01 (sample SAMEA4835747, study PRJEB28245) | human gut metagenome | biome: gut microbiome; material: fecal sample | place: Denmark | collected 2008
TGTCAATCAGCTGTCCTTTCTTGTTGAACGTCAACGAAAGACCGTTACTCAGTCCCACTTCCACTTCACCGCGGTCGCGCTCAATCTTGGTGCATGTCATGCCCGGATATTGTGTTTCAATCATCTGCTTGGCATACGACGGAACCAATCCCTGCGGCAAAGCGGCACGCTTGCAATCCACTTCTTCCCAGCTTCCCTTACCGTCGAATTCGATTTTGGTACGGTCGGTCATCACTACTTCGTAGGTCTTCGAAAACAGTTCGCTTTCCACTTTGATATAAGAAATCTTCTTATCACCGAAATACTGTTTGATGAAGGTCTGGGGCGCAGCCGGAAGGTCCTTCGAATCCATTGTTATCACATCACCGGCTACTGAGAACTGAATAGTCAGGAGAGCCATCACTAAGAATGCAAAAATCTTTTTCATACGCTTTGTTTTTTAATGTTGGGTTAAATACTTGTTTCGAATCTTTTGATACTGCAAAGGAAACACCCGAATTTGGAAGAAATTGGGAAAAACAGAATGCTTTCTTCCTTTTTACACTATTTAACCAATGAAAAGACATGCATGCCTTCTTCCCAGCGATAGGTCAGCCGCAGCGAGCTGTTCGAGGCAATGGCCTGGCTGATAGCAAGGCCCAGTCCGTTGGATTCCTTCTTGCGATCCACACTGTGGGCAAAGCGGCGGAACAGCGTATCGGCATTCAGCGGAGCCGTACCGGTGTTCTTCACGACCAGCGACGAAGGCGTCGTCTCCACAATCAGGCGGCCACCGTCCACGTTGTGCAGCAAGGCGTTCTTCACCAGATTGCTCACCAGAATATGCGCCAGCGAGGCATTGCAACGAACGATGAAAGGCGTTTCGCCCTTCACCCGCTCCAACGCAATCTGCTTGTGCTCGTATATGTCCATCAGGTCGGGAAGCAAATCATCCAGAATGCCGTCCACCGACACTTCTTCCGTCTCGGCATACTGGCCGTTCTCGATGCGCGACAGCAGCAGCAAAGCCTTGTTCAGCTTCACGGCACGCCCCAGGGTGGAATAAATGGCGTCGAGTTCCTTCAGCTGTTCTTCGCTCATGCCTTCGCTTTCGGCCAGCAGTTCCAGCTTGCCGCGGGCAATGGCCAGCGGCGTCTGCAGTTCGTGCGAAGCGTTCTCGATGAACTGCTTCTGTTCCTCGTAGGCCTTGTGGCTGCGCGAAGCCATGTCGAAGGCGGCATCGCCCAGCATACGGAACTCACGAATGCCGGTCTCGTTCTCCAACGGGGGAACAGCGGCACCGGGTTGCAGACGTCGCAACCATTCCATCAGGCGGTTCATCGGTCGGAATATTTTCTTCAGAATGAGGCGCGTCCCCACAGCCGTACTGCACAGGAAGAGGACGAACAACGCAAGCAGATACCAGAACATGGCATTAACCATGTCGTCGCGTTCGAGGGTCGAAATCATCAGTTCCAATTCATAGAACTGACCGTCGGGCATCCGAAACGCTGTACGATAGACGCGCACCGGCTCGTCCTCGTTCTCGCTTTCCACATAGACAAACGAGTCGTAGAACATGTCGCGATAGTGCTCACCCTCCTCCACCGAGATGGGACGAAAGTAGTAGAAAGACATCAGATTGTCGCCTTCGGTCTGAAGCGTGGAAGGGTCGTACAGGGCATTGTTGATGATAATCTGGGCATAGTTCTCCAAGGTGTCGTCGGTCTCGTCCATCACCTCGTAAATAATGGTATAGTAGAACAACACACCCCACACAGCCATCAGCCCCAGCAACCAGAGCGACAGCTTGCGATAGGTATAGTGCAGCAGCTTCATACTTCCGACAGTTTATATCCGAAGCCGTAAACAGCTTTCAGTTCCACCGTGGCACCGGCCTGTTTCAGCTTCTTGCGCAGGTTCTTCACCTGCGAATAGATAAAGTCCAGCGAGTCGGCCTGGTCGATATTGTCGCCCCACACCGATTCGGCCAGGCTCATCTTGTTGATGACGCGGTTGGGATTGACCACAAAGTAGTAGAGCAAATCGAATTCTTTCCGGTTCAGTTGCAGGGCAACACCTTCGACCGTAGCCTGACGCTTGTCGGGATAGAGCAACAGATTGCCTATCGACACACTGGTGTCGCCGTTGTTCTGCCGTCGGCGTATCAGCGACTTGATGCGCGCGTTCAGTTCGGCCAGATGAAAAGGTTTGGTCAGATAGTCGTCGGCCCCCAGCTCTAAGCCGTCCACCTTGTCGTCGAGCGAATCCTTGGCCGAGATAATAAGCACGCTGTCGCTACGGCGCAACCGCTTCAACTCGCGAAGCAGGTCGAGGCCGCTGCCGCCGGGCAGCATAATGTCCAGCAGGATGCAGTCGTAGTCGTAGTCATTGATTTTATCAAGCACCGAGTTGTAGTCGGCAGCAGTCTCTACGACAAACTTCTCTTTCAGGAGCGAGGCGCGGATGGTTTCGCGCAAGTCCTGTTCGTCTTCAACAATCAGTATTTTCATGGCCACAAAGGAAATTAAGAAATCTGGAATCTTTCTGGAATCATTCGGCAGCGTCGTCTTCGTACAAGTCTTCCAGCAGTTCTTCCTGCGCCATCGACATCTTGCCGTCAGCCGACACCGTAATCCTTAAGGGAATATAAAGATCGGTTTGCGGATAGCAGACACTGGCCGCATAGATAAACCCCTGCGAGGTGGTCTTGTCGAACACCAACCCTTCGAGAATGGCGTTCTTCAGAAACTTCGCATCGACCAGCGAAGCAAAAGTTTCTTTGGTGAACACCTTGTCGAGCACCGTATGTTCGCCGCAGGTAAGGCGCAGCGTAATGCAATTGTCCACGTACTTCTCGCCCTGATCGTTCACCACTAACGGAAGACTTTCATCGGGCTGACGCTTGACGTGCGACAGATACTTCTTTCCACGATAGTCAATCGGAGTCTTTATGTCGGACACTTGCATGCGTTGCGGTCCCTTCACTTCCACACTGTCCTGCCCCACGACCTGCAAGTCGTCCGTCTTATCCTTCTTGGCCGACGAGCATGCAGCCAGCAGACCGAGCACAACCCATGCAAACAGATAGAATAATCTCTTCATCTTCTTTTCTTTATTTGTAATGCTTGACCGCACAAAGATAATGCAAACTTAAGAGTAGAGCAAAATCATGAACAAAAAAAGAGGAATGTGAGCCTGGCAAACCTTCATTTCTTCCGGCTTGCCGTCACATTCCTCAACCCGATCAATTAACCAAAGAGTACAAAATTACAGTTTAACCGTAACCTTCTTACCCTTATAAACAACCACCTTTTCATTTCCGTCGGGTGTGCAAACCGTAAACTTGCGTTCGGTCAGCATACCTTCGTAAGCTCCTTTCCGGGCACCGATAGTCAGCGTATGCTTGGCATCGTTCCAAGTCATAGGTATTTCGGTGTAAGCGCCCGATTCGTAATTATAGTTATCACCTTCATCTTCGTAAAGGGTAAAGCTTCCGTCAGCTCCCGGATAAACACGTACAGTCAGATTATCCCACTTCTTCTCGCTTGTATATTGCACGTCGGGACCAATAGGAAGAATGCTTCCGGCACGCACAAAGAGGGGAATACGATCAAGAGTCGTAGTAATCTTCAGATTCTGTCCGCCTTCCGAGTATTCATTGGTCCAGTAATCATACCATCCGCATCCGGCAGGCAGATAGACCTCCATGCTCTTCGACTGGGTAAAGTCGGCAGCCAGAACGGGAGTATCGGCTTTCTTGTTACCTTGTCCCCAACCTTCGTTCTCCTTCAGTTGTTTCTGCTTCTGTTCGGGAGTATATTGGGCATGCAGCACCGGTGCTACCAGCAACGACTTACCAAACATATATTCATTGCCGATGTTCCACGTCTTCTTGTCGTTCAGGAAGTCCATGAACAGTGCACGCATGAACGTTGACTGGCGATGACTTACCTCCCAGGAAGTAGAATACAGATAGGGCAGCAACGAGTAACGCAGCTTCACAGCGTCAACCAGTGCATCGTAAACAGGCTCGCCTGCCTTGCCATACCAATAGAACTCGCGGGAAACGTCGGCTCCGTGGCTACGCATCATCGGACAGAAAGCTCCGAACTGCACCCAGCGGACATACAGTTCCTGATACATCGGGTTCTTCGTAGCGCTGTTGTCGCCAAAGTTTGTATTGTACGAACCGGCGAAGAAACCACCCAGGTCGGAATTCCAGTGAGGCATACCGGTCAGCGAGAAGTTCAGTCCGGCAGTCACCTGACGGCGGAACATGTCCCACGACGACTGTACGTCGCCCGACCATACGTTAGAGCCGTAACGTTGCTGTCCTAAGAAGCCCGAACGGGTCAGGATGATCACACGTTTATCTTTCGTCACTTCACGCTGGTGGTCGGATACACCGCCCACGGTCATCAGCGGATAAGCATTGCGGACACTGCGGTAGGAACCCAGATAAGTCTGACGGTCGAAATCGCTGGCCTTCTGGTTGAAGTGGTCAGGTTCGGTAGAATCCATCCACCAGCCATCAACGCCCAGACGGAAAAGTCCTTTGTTCAGATAGTCCCAATAAATATCGCGTGCTTTCGGATTATAAGCATCGTACACGCGTACGCCGGAAGGATATTCCGGATTGGGCGGCCAACCTTCTACACCCGATTGCGGCCATGTCTCGATGTCGAACAACAGGCCTTCCTTATCCAAAGCACGGTAAGGCTTCGTAGCCGGTCCGAACGACGACCAGATGGAAATCATCAGATGTGCATTCAGCGCATGAATGTCGTCAATCATCTGTTGCGGACGGCTGAAAGTCGGGTTCTGGAAGTCCATGGCGTTCCACAGATAGTTGTGCCCCCAATACTGCCAGTCCTGAATGATGCAGTCCAAAGGAATACCCAGTTCGCGATACTTCTTTACGACACCCACTGTTTCGTCCTGACTTTTATAGCGTTCCTTGCTCTGCATGAAGCCATAGCTCCACAACGGCATCATGGGTACTTCGCCGGTCAGTGCACGCACCTGAGCAATTACTCCGTCGGCCGAACCTCCATACATGAAGTAATAGTCGATGCAATCGCCTACTTCCGAACGGAAAGAGGTTTCCTTCTCGTTATCGGTATAAGTAGTGGCTGAATAGTTATCCCAGAAGACGCCATAACCTTTTGTGGACTGGAAGATGGGAGATACGTCTTCTACATTGCCCTGTACAAGCACTTTGGTCATATTGCGCTGCATCATCTGGCCGTTCTGCAGCTGGCCGAGTCCGTAAAGACCTTCTTCCTTATCCACGGTGAAGCCCTGATAAACGGAATATGTAGCCTTGCCGGCATCGTTGAAAGGAGTAAAGGCCTGATTGTTCTCCTGTTCCTTCAGCAACAGGCTGCCGTCAGCCTTTGCATACGACAGCACACCGGTTTTGGTATCAAGTGTCACCACCAGCACGGGGCTCTTCATGACAATCTCGCCATTATCCGATGTAGATACCTTCACGTCCGACTTTTCGGGAAGAGCAATCACCGAAAGGCTTTTCTTATCTACCGTCTTGCCTTGCGGAGTCTTCAGCACACGAAGGCTGTTTGGATTGAACCACTGCACTTCCACATCCATCTGCTTGCTCGGGATGGAAGTCTTGATGCCGCTTTCCGTCTGCTGATAGGTCTGCGACCAAGCTAACGCCGTGCACAGACAGAGAGCCATTGTTACAAAGTTTCTTTTCATATTGTAATTTGCCATTGTTCATGCTTGTCAGAGGTTGCATGCAGACAGATTCGACACACAACCCTCTGATTCGCAGTATAGTTATTATTAATGTTTGTCTTAAATATCAGATAAAAATAGAGAAGAAGGATTATTTGAATTCCCACCAATCCAACATAAACAGATTGCCCTTCTGCATGGGTGAACCCTTGAATACAAAGTACAAGTCGTGTACACCTGCCACTTTCTTTACCTTGGTTTCAAACTCACGCAACTCGTCCTTGGTATGGGTTATCTTGACAGTACCTATGCAATCACCATCTTTAGAGTCAAGACGGATTTCCATGAAGCCGCCATACAGATGGCAGGAAGCCGAAACCTTGAACGAAGAAGCGCCTTTCTTGAAATCGACACCTTTCACCATCAGATATTCGCCATCGTCGATATCGTTCACCAACTGATTCCAGTGGTCACGTGCCCACGGACTCTTCTGGGTCGTCTTCAGCCCATATCCCCAGGCCATTGTTTCAGCCTCTACCTTCCGATACGGATTAAAGCTTTCGATCTGCTCTAACTTACAATCCTGGAAATAAGGCAACTCCTTGATTGTTCCGTCGGCATTGTACTCCATTTCAGCGGCTGAAACCGAACGGCGTTCGGCATGACGGCTGGTCTGGAAACGGAAGATATCGTAATTCTGACCAAAGCAATACGATTTACCTTTATAGTCGATAATGCCGGGATGATTACCGCGGGTACGGGGCGTATGATCCATGATGTGGCCTTTATACTCCCAAGGGCCTGTAGGGCTATCGCTCATCGCATAGCCGATACCTTCGGGACAACAAGTAGAAGCAAAAGCAAGATAATAGTGGCCATTGCGCTTGTAGAACCAGGGGCCTTCCTGATAGTCCTGTATTTTCGGCAACTTCATAATCTCGCCCGAATAAGAAATCATATCCTCGTTAAGTTTTACACAATAGAGATTAGGATTTCCCCAATACATATAAGCTTGGCCATCATCATCAATAAATACAGTCGGATCGATGTCGTCCCAATGCTCTCTTTGCCAAACCAAAGGCTTTCCAATAGGATCCTTGAATGGTCCGAAAGGAGAATCGCTCACCAACACGCCGATGCCATGACCGTGTATCGGGCAATACATGTACCACTTTCCGTTACGGTTGACCACGCTGATAGCCCAAGCACCATTGTCTCCTTTATACCACTTGTTAAAGTCGCGTAAGGATGCCACCGGTCCGCGATCCTGCCAGTTGACCATATCGGTAGAAGTGTAGAGCAGCCAGTTCTGCATCTTGAAGTTCTCGGCATCGTCTTCATCATGACTCGTGTAAAGATAAATCGTATCGTTGTAAACAATCGGTGCTGGATCGGCCGTGTATTTAGTCTGAATAATGGGCATATTCAGTTTAGGCCATTCATTGTCGGCGTTTTGTGCCATCATCATCCCGGATACGCCTAAAAGCAATCCGGCAATTCCTAATTTTACTTTTTCCATGATATAGATAATAATCGAATAAAGATTGATAACGGGAGCAAAATTAGCTAAAAACGCCGTAGAAGGACACTACAAATGTTGAAACAAACAACAATTTCGTTGAAAACACACTTTTTCCGTCAGTGTTTTCTCGACTTATCGGCATATTGGGAAGGCCGTACACCAAACTCCTCCTGAAAGCATTTGCTGAAATAGCTCGAAGTACTGAAGCCCACACTGTCGGTGACTTCAGCCACCGTATAGCCTTCCTCCAACAACTGGGCAGCACGTTTCAGGCGAACCGAACGTATAAAGTTTGTCGGAGTTTTTCCTACCACAGCCACCAGTTTCCGATACAGGCCTGTACGATCCATCCCCATATCATGACTCAACACTTCTACCGAATACTCCGGATTGTTGAGGTTCTGTTCTACGAAATGCAATGCCTTCCGAATGAAGGCTTCATCGGCATCACTCAACAGCATCCGGCCGTCAGTTTGTTCTTCGGGCACGGCATGCAGCTGTTCTTTCCGATGCTCTTGCTGCTCTAACAGGCGACGCATATCGACCAACAGTTCGTCCAGGTTCAAGGTCTTTTCGTCGGCAGGAAGTGGCAGTAATACTCCCTCGGAAAGTTGCCCGACCAGCGACTGCAACTCCAATGCATGCTGCTGGATAGCCTGCAGTTGCATCTTACTTCTACCCTCGTCCGTATGTTTCAACAGCGAATCCAACGGAGAAATAATCTTTCCGACGGGTTCCTGCAATTCCTGCTTGATGTTCTGCAGGAAAATGGTTTTCATCTCGTCCAGTTTTTCTTTCTGCTCGCGCATCAGATGACGGCGTTTACTGCGGACGTACTTCATCAGGATAAAGACTACTCCTCCCACTATCAGCAGGAAATAAAGTACAATGGCATATCCGGTGCGCCAGAAAGGCGTTTTCACTAATATATGAAGCTCGGCATACTGTTCCGACCAGTTTCTGCCATTGCCGGCAGCCCTTACTTTGAACACGTATCTACCCGAAGGCAAGTCTGTATAAGTCACATATCCCTTACCATCGGCCGAATGGATTTCCCTCTCCATCTTGTCGATGCCCTCTAACTGATAGCGGTAATAGGTCTGAGTAGGATTAACGTAATTCATGGCCGAGAACTCTATCGTAAAGAAATTCTGGTCGTGCTCCAATTCAATCTCGCGTGTCATCGTTACAGGTCGTTCCAAAATCACATTACCATGATATGCTTTCCCGCTTTCCACCCGCTCACCAAACAGGCTGAAACCGACAAATAAAGGTAAATAAGCGCTTTGTTCGGCCGTGACCGACGAAGGACTCAGACGGTTAAACCCATTGATTCCACCCCAGTACAATGTTCCGTCGGAAGCCTCGTAAACCGAACGTTCGCAAAATTCGTCAGCAATCACTCCATCAAAACGGTTGAAGTTCACAAACGAATACTTTGGTCCGGCAGACGTTTTGTCCACAGTCAGATGACTGATTCCGTTTGCCGTCGATACCCAAAGCGTTCCGTCGGACGTACGGAGCAAGGAACGTACCGAATTGTTCACCAAACCATCCGACGTATAGAAGATGCGCTCATCACCCGTCACAGCGTTCCATAGCAGAAGTCCATCTTCCAGACCTATCCAGTAACATCCATCTCCGGCATAGGCAATGGCATTGCAAGCATGACAAACGATGTGGGATTCGGCCTTTTTCTTCCGTCTGTCATATACAAACCATCCCTGCCGCGTGATGCCGGCCAACGTATCCTTCCCTACCGCTATCGTCTGTAGAACCACTCCGTCCACTCCCGGAATGTTCATGTCGGATGTCCGCTCCGAAGACAACGATCCATGCTGATAAAGGGATATTTCACCCGTCTGCGGCATAAAGAGGTAATTTCGTCCGTCCGCCGTCACTATCACGTTGCCTTCATCCGTTTCATCGAATCCGGTTACATGCACCGTCGCGTCCTCCGGCAACGGAAACAACGCCTTGCCTATATTCTGAAAACGGAACCGGTCCGGATGATAATAAAGGATGCCACGGTTCAAAGTCCCTATCCACATGCCTCCCTGGCGGTCGTTGTATAGCGTACTCAGCTCCGTATCTATCCTCTGACCGTCCACCAACTTCAAGAACGGCAGATTCTGTATTTTCCTTAGGTCAGATGAAATATTGAACAAGCCCTCCGGCCCACTTACCCAAATGCTGCCGCTGCGGTCAATAGAAAGGTGATTGAACCAGGCATCGGTAGCCATCACGAGGCGCCACTTCCTTTCGTCAACATCATAATTCAGCATGACGCCACCGGCATTTCCATTGCATAACTGATAAAAGGTATGTGCACCCTGCACCACGTAGGACGTGTTTCCATAATGTCCTGCCGGAAGTCCGTCGGGACGTTCACGACGATACAGCTCACGACCGGAAACCAGATCGCGGCACACCAGCAAGCCCGAACGGTAAAACAGATACAACTTACCATCGAGCACGCCCAAATCGTAAAGCTGATCTCCCCCCAACGAAACATTCCGTAAAAAGACGGACACCTTACGACCGCCTTTCTGCAGACGCAACAATTCATCCCGGGCACTGACAAACCACCATGTCTGCTCCTTATCCATAAACAGGTCTTTCACCGGAGTATCTATGCCCCACTGAGCCAACAGACTATCGGGACGGACAACAAACTCTTCACGTCCGATGTCGGCTACCAGCAGACGATACTGATTCTTAATCCACATATAGCCGTTGGCATCTATATAAGAATGGTGAAATCCGGAATATTCGGTCAGACGGCAGAAGTGCCTTTGGTCATAATGCAAATAACCGAAGCTGGTACCATCGTAGATATTCAGCTGCCCTTCCGTCATAATCGCCATGCGCCCATCGGGCAACTGGGCGATGTTTCTCACTTTATTGCTCGACAAACCTTGCGAAGCGTCTATCGGTGTAAAGGCGTAATGATTCTCCGAAAAAACAGGCAAGGCGACCATCAGCCAACATGCCAGGCATACCAACCGCCATACGGCACACCATCCGCTGCCCGTTACCTTACAACCCCGTTTCTGCCCTGTCATAAACAACATATTTTATTTTCCATTTGATGCGGCAAACTTACGAAAAAACTTTGTTTTATCGTGCCGCCACGCTAAAAATCAATCGCCATGCCGCACAGCCAAAGTGCCACTTCAGCCAGCTAAAGAACTACTTTACGCTGCCAAAGAGGGACTTTAGCATGTTCAACACCCACATTACTCACGCTTTCACCCTACTTTAAACGTTATTTCCCCGAAAGTGCCTTCACGCCTTCACTTCAGCGCAACGCATTCATTACAAACGAGTTCCGGTGAAAGCAAGGCTTCACGGCCGGTATCACCATCCGATCGGTCGGGGATGGTTTCACTTTTCTCCACGTTACATTTCACTTGCACGTACGTTACATGCCCTATCGTTTCACCTGCCTTTGAAAGAAGCCCAATCACCTCCAATAAAGTCGTTTGAAGCCTCAACGCAACAGTTGTGAAAGATGAAGCTTCACCATATTCAACTGTATATCAATGCCAAAACCGTTCGTGAAGGCGTGAAAGCAATTTCGGGAAAAATAAAATCAAGTGGTGGGTGAAACCACAGTCCGCCGCATCCCGACAACAAGAGATGTTTCACCCACCACGAGTAAGCATTTACTCCCACACAAGTGTCGCTCGCGAGCCGTGCAAGTGTGGAACGCGAGCCGTACAAGTGTTGTTCGGGAGCCATGCAAGTGTTTCATACGAGCTTCTTTCCACTAATCCAAGCCCCTTCCGACTGTACCTGACATATCCGGACAACCGTTCCATTACATGTTTTCAAGCGAAAAAATAGAATTGGCTACACTTTTTGGAACGAATATCATCATTCCCTTCACAATTTTCAAGGCAAGCAAAACAGTCCGGATTAAGAATCAAAGCAGATATTCAGCATTGACAAGTTAGTGAGGATTATTCTCATAGTTATGAGAAGAGCATTCTCACTATTATGAGAAAACTATTCTCATAGGTATGAGAATGGCTTTCTCACAGTTAGAGAACAGAAGAGAAACGGTAAGAACGAAGTGAAGTGATAACTTCCTTTTTACCCCCTTAAACAAAAGTTGCGAAACATGAATAAAGACCGTCAAACAGTCAGCAAACTTAAATCGATGTCGGGAATGACAACGTCTGCGATCTTATCCTTGACTAGAAATCCCATATAAAGCGGAATGGTAAGCACTTCTCCCTCGCGTCCTACATTATACTGGCCCAGCTTAATTGCATGATTGACATGATAGACGTCCTTGTTCTTAAGAACCGTGGTCATGCTTTTGGCCTTACCACTCTTAGCCTTCACTTCAAGAATAACGCATTCCCCCTTGAATCTTATCAGGAAGTCCAACTCAAGCCCACTATCCTTATGGAAATAATACAGCTTTTGCCCGGACTTACACAAAAAATCGGCCATGAGATTCTCGAAGATTGCTCCTTTGTATCCCAAAAGATTCCCCTTCAGGATGTCTGCCTGCGTACCATAGTCAAGCATAGCCATAAGAAGACCTATATCTGTAGTATATATTTTGAAACTGTCTTTAATGGAATTACCTTCTAATGGCAGTTCCGTAATCTGTGTGTTATAGCACCTCCTGACTACCCCTGCATCCTCTAACCATTGGATGCTACCGATGTATTGTGAAGCCCTTCCTCCTTTCCGGACGATGGAATACTGAAACTTCTTGTTTTCCTTAGCCAATTGCTTGGGTATAGACTCGAAACATTCGCGAATACGAGGCTTGTCTGCATCATCCGCATATTTAACCATATCCTCTTCGTATCCAGCTATAAGATTGCGCTGCACCTTATATATAAGCTCAATATTTTTGGTTTCAAGAAAACAATTCACCACTTCCGGCAAACCTCCGACAATGACATATCTGTACAGCAGCTCCATCATAGCTTTATGAATCCCACTTGGAACAGCCCTTTCGTTTTCAAAACATGACTTAACGGAATCAATAACCATATCACTGATTCCGTTTGCCCATAAAAATTCCTCAAAATCCAATGGGTACATATCAATCACAGTCTCGTACCCTACAGGAACAGAGTCTTGCCCTTCTTCCTCTTCCTTATTCTTTTTACTTCTGCCGTATCCTTTCACACCTAAAAGAAAGCCTGTAGCAATGACATCAAAACGGCCGTCTATATGAAATGATTTCAAGGCTGTCCGTGCTTCCTTACACTCCTGAATCTCGTCAAGGATAATGCAGGTTTTCCCATCAATGAAACGACTGCCAGGAATCAAAGCCGAAAGGTTGAGGACAATCGTATCGACATCCATATTACCGGTAAAAGCAGACTTCTTGTCAGGTTCAAGAATGAAATTCATATAAACCACGCTCTCGTAGTTCTCCTTTGCAAATTTCCGGACGATATATGTCTTTCCACACTGACGAATACCTTTTATTACAAGAGGCTTTTTATCCTCAGACTTTTTCCACTTGGCCAAATATGTTTCTATCTTCCTTTTAAGCATAGTTTCTTCGATTCATCTTTGCAAATTTACATTTTTCCAAGCGAATAAACAAAAACTATTACACTTTTTCAAACGAATAAATAAGGTTTGCTACATTTTTTGGAACGAATATCATCACTCACCACACACTTTTCCAAGCGAATCAAACAATCCGGATAAGAATCACATCAGATATTCAGCATTGACAAGTTAGTGAGGATTATTCTCATGGTTAGAGAACGGGAGGGAAATGGTAAGGAAGAGGAAAGGTTAATGTAATATCTAATTAACATGAGTTCGATATAAAATTAAAAAATAGTCAGTTGCCCGTCATTGATAAACTTCACATCAATGGCGGGTTTCTTCTCAAAGAAACAATAAGCAACTGTCGCCGAAAGGAATTTGCAATGAAGTTGTTAAAGGAACGATGCCTGGAATGTTCAATCTGTGCAATATTCTTCAGATCGTCATTAACCGTTTCAATCAAGACCCTTTTTCTGAGCAAAATCTTGTCAACGATACTCATCAGGGAGTTTCTCATATTGTTTTTAACCTTAGTGAGAAGCTATATACCATTAAAGAAAAGGTTCTCAAACAGAGTTTGGCCAATATATCCCTTGTATGCACATAATTTTCCTCTGATATTCTCCAAAAACTTGCCCTGTTTCAACGGCTCCCGATCATCCACATTACTCCAATTGTTTGGTGAATATTTTATTGTACAATACTCAGACTTTTTATATACAAAATTATTTTTTTATAACTTTCTTTGCCTTTTCTATCACTATTGGACCATACTTAATAGCAACGCGTCCTGCTGCTGCTACTACTAACGCTCCAAAAGCCTTTGCCAATCTTGCTACTTTTAATGGATCCATAAAATTAATTATTAAAATATTTTACTTCCTGTCGATTACACTCAATATCTATTGGTGACTGCTCCAATTGATTTATACCTAGTGCCAAAGATTTATTAAATTCTAAAATTTCTCGCAATCCAGTATCACGAGTACCTATTAAAAATTCCATGTTTCTTAAAAAACGTGAAGTTAAATTATTATTACAATAATCATTAAAAGACTTATGATTTTGAGAAATCGCAGTAGGAGGTAAACCTTTACATCCTAATATAATATCAGACAATACAATTAAACGTGTATATAATCTCATTTCATATATAAACTCCTTATAAATCTCTCTATATTTACTTATTAAAGCAGTAATCCTAAATGCTTCCCTATAAAAAACTTGAAAATTATTTTTGGGAGCTTGAGATAATTTCTTAATTTTATCATCTAATGATTGATGAATCGCAGATAAACCTTGTTGCATATCAAGATTAACAACATTAGCAAAGTTCTGCATTTCATCTTCTGATTTAAAATAAGGGTATAAATCAACAAAAGCCTTAAAAGATCCTATAACCTTACTAATACGATCATACTGTTGCCCTTTTAATACATTTTGAACAAATTCACAAACATCATCAAGTTTTACCATAACAGTCTGTATCATAGCCATCATAGCTAAAGTTGATAAAGCTCCAGTAATTTTTTCAAAATTTGTTCTTTCACTTACACAGGCTTGACCTTTTATTCCTTTTTGACCATCAATACGAATATTAGGAGTATAATTACCTGGACTCTTATGAGAATCATCAAAATGAGCTTTTCCATCATTTATCATCTGTCGTAACTCTGTTGGAATTTCAATAACAAATTCTCGCGAATTTGACATTTGATTTAAAGCATCAAGAATAACAGCACCGCACTCTAGATTATTTAGCATATTAGTACGATTATGTTTTGAAACTTCATCTACAAATTCAGGAATGCCATAATATACCAATATATCATTACTCTGAGAGATACTTTCACTCAAAGTTGTTTTTCCTTTTACTATCAACCTATCATTCATCTTTCTATTTATTTATATCCAATAATAACCAAAAGCGTGAGCCCCTTGCCTCCTCCCTTCATCAAAATCAGGCATCGCCAAACGCCTCGTAGAAATGAATAAAGAAACAATACTCACGCCGTATTGATATGTAAGTAATCCATACTGGCATAAGCCAATATGGGCATACATATACAAACACGAATGAGCGCCATATTGTCTCTATCCTTCTACTTTGAAATTTGGCGATTTCGATTTTAGGATAAAGCAAAAAACGCTTTCTTATGTAAACATATTGACCGCTTAGGCAGTCAATACACTGCAAATATACGTTTTTGTTCAATATGGCACTCTTTTTTCATCAAATTATTTTTGCTTTTATTCAGTTCTATTCAGCGAATATACTCAGTTCCCTACTCGTATTGCCTGTACATATCCCTGACAATCCCACGCATTTTGTCTATTAAAGAAGCCGGAGCAAGGACTTTCAAAGATGAGCCATACGAAAGCAACTCCTGTACAAAATCGAGTGTGGGACGTAACCTCATACGAAACGTCATAGAGAGTTCATCCTGCGACATAAGAACCTGACTATGATGAAGGGGACGGGTCTTGATATAGTTGCCTTGCTGCAGATTGAACCTCAACACAACATCTTCTACTGGGGTATCGTCACGAATAATGCCGTAAGTATCGTCAAACAAGACTTGTGGTAATTTGTCCGACTGCATCTTGAAGCCTTCGCGGCTGACTTCCGCACTGCCCATACGATCGAACGAATACACCCGTAATCCTTCCCGTTCTCTGCAAAAGCCAACCAGATACCAACGCTGTTTGAAGAACTTCACAAAATAAGGTTCCACCGTAAACGTATGAGCTTCGGCCCAATAGGAATGATAGACAAGCGTGATACACTTATTCTTCATCATCGCTTCAGTTATAGCATCCAGATGCTCCTCGCCGCCAAAAGTGGTTTCCAATACAATCCGGTCGGCCAACTTCTTACGCCGTGCAATCACGTCAGAAGAAGAAGTTGTTTGGATAAGCCACTGATTCAATGCCGAACGATTGAGCATTTCGGGAGAATCAATATAATATTCGTTTGTACGACGATCACATTCTATGTTGATATCGAACATCTCTTCGGCCATCCGCTTATACTTCATAAAAGTATTGCGATGCAATTCCATGCCGTACTCTCCACTATACTCCTGCCAGGCATCCTGTATTTCTGCTAGTCTGACACGTTTGCGGCGCAACAACAAGCTTACCAACCATATACTTATCCGGTTTTTCATACTTCAAATATTATTCTATCCAATTTTTTGTGCACAAAAATAGCGAAAGGATGCATCATTTTCGTGTGCAAGCTACCAATATCTTTGCACCAATAAAAGAAATCAAACTAATATACAAAAAACGATGAAAGGAATCATTCAAAAAATCGAGCATGGTATCTATACACATACCTATTACGCTAATCAAAAAGAATTTGGCTATTTCGTAATAGCCAAGTTAACAAACAATGAGATTGTGGATATCACCCAAGAAATGCGTCATCATTTCTCAATTCACCAGTTCAAGAACAGGACCATACGTAAATTAAACAACAGACTGAAAGGAAGGTGTATCTATTATCAATACAACACGTACATCATGCTGAATACGCCTTACCCAAAAACATTTAACCCAAGTCGATAGAACAAATCCATCGAAATAAAAGCAAAAAACAAATTTAAAAACAACAGAATAATGAAAAGGTTATTGAACATTATCACAGTACTTATGATCATCGTCTTAGGTACCGGATGCAGAAATGACGAAACGGGTGTAATTTATACCCGAACAGACGGGGAATTCCTGACAGCCATACAAATGTTTGAAAACGGGAAAATACTTGTTTCGGGAATACCATTGTGGAAGTTCGATGAAAACGAAGACCTATACATGTGTTACGGACAAACAATGTTAGCAGCCAATTATCAAAAGGGTGACGGATTTGCATACCTCATGAACGGTACTGACACCACGAACGAGCGTATTTATTTCGAAAAAGATGGCATCAAAATTCAAAATCAAATCTACAAACCGGATAAAAGAGTTAAAAGGATAGAGCCTAAAGGGAAATATGGCGGCAAATGTTATGCAGCCAGCAATGATGAAGGAGGTGCTTTTCTGGTATTTATCAACGACAAGAAGCTGTTATTTCTGAGTTATAACACACACAGAATCACTAAGAAGACCTTTAGTAATTATACTATATCTGATAAGAAGATTCTCGCTGACGAACTGAACATGGTATTCAAAGACGAAGGAGACGAACGATTGATTATGGACAACGATTGGACAACAATCATCTTCAAATATAAAGAGAACATGGATGATTACACTCTATGGGACAAAATATTATCAAACGAAAATTAAAAAGCCTTATGTACATTCAAACCCAAAAAACTCAACAGAAAAAGAACCTTATCAACGAGCTCTGTATTCTGATGAACCGAAAGAAAATATACACACGCACACTGATAGATCCTCTTTCGGTGATGATAGGGATAGTCATCGTCCCGACCATCTACAAACTTTTGGAACTGTTTTATCAGACGGACGGTAGAAGTGCTATTCGAGAAATGCGAATAAACCTTGGTGGCGACTCATCAATACTGATTTTTGTCATCTTATGCTCACTCATCGGCTTATGCTATCTGAACTTTCTAAATAGGAAAGATGAAAAACAAAAAGAAGAGCACCTGATACAGGAAGCACAAAAACAATTGGATAACCCGGATATCAAAGCCGTACTTTCCTTATTGAGGAAAGAATAAAACAGAAAAATACAATTATAACAAAATGTCATTCTGAATAAAGCCGAAGAAATTAAAGAAACAAGTAGCATTCTTAAGATTCTTCGCTTTGCTCAGAATGACAAAATGTTAGTCCGTAAAAGAGTTTTCGGACAGTTTCCGCTTTGCAAAGATGAGTTTTTCTGTTTCAGACAACATTCTTTAGTATAGAAAATATTTCGCATAACACCTTTTTAACAAACAACCACACCGTTTTCACGCCCTTTTGCTTATCTTTGAGCCCAAACTATAGTATCCGATATGCCCGATTATGATTTAATAGCCATTTTAGGCCCTACCGCATCAGGAAAAACCCAGTTTGCCACAGCCTTGGCCAACAAACTGGATACAGAAATCATCAGTGCCGATTCCCGCCAGATTTACAGAGGAATGGACATTGGCACGGGAAAAGACTTGGCAGATTATACCATGGACGGAAAGCAGATCCCTTATCATCTGATTGACATCGTCGAACCCGGATATAAATACAACGTCTTTGAATATCAGCGCGATTTCCTGACAGCCTACAACGGCATCAGGCAGAAAGGCAAAATCCCCATCATGTGTGGCGGAACGGGCATGTATCTGGAATCGGTACTGAAAGGCTACCGGTTGCTTCCGGTACCCGAAAATCCCCAATTGCGCGCACAACTGGCCGACAAGTCCCTGGACGAACTGACCGAGATATTGAAGCGATACAAAACCCTGCACAATACGACCGACGTGGATACTGCCAAACGGGCGATACGTGCCATCGAAATAGAAGAGTATTATGCACACACACCGGTTGAAGAACGTTCCTTTCCCCAACTGAACAGCCTGATTATAGGAATAGACATCGACCGGGAGCTGCGTCGCGAAAAAATAACCCGAAGATTGCATCAACGGCTGGAAGAAGGCATGGTCAACGAAGTACGCAGCCTGCTGGACAAAGGAATCAGTCCCGAAGATCTCATCTACTATGGATTGGAGTACAAATATCTGACGCTATACGTCATAGGCAAACTGACATACGAACAGATGTTCCACGACCTGGAAATAGCCATCCACCAGTTTGCCAAACGGCAAATGACGTGGTTCAGAGGCATGGAACGACGAGGATTCACCATCCACTGGATAGACGCCCAATGGCCCATGGAAGAAAAAACAGCATTTGCAATCCGTTTAATTGAACAATAAATTAAAAGCTCATGAGTGTAGAACCCAACAAGTGGGGAATCATATACAACCCCAAAGCCGGAACACGGAAAGCACAGAAACGATGGAAAGAAATCAAAGAGTACATGGACAGTAAAGGGGTAGCCTACGACTATGTACAATCTGAAGGCTTCGGATCGGTAGAAAGACTTGCCGGGATACTTGCCAACAACGGCTATCGCACCATTGTCATCGTAGGAGGTGACGGCGCACTGAACGACGCCATCAACGGCATCATGCACTCGGATGCAGACGACAAAGAGAACATCTCCATCGGAATCATACCCAACGGAATAGGGAATGATTTTGCCAAATACTGGGACATCGGTTCGGAATACAAGGAAGCCGTTGATTATATTATCGAAGGCAGACGACGGAAAATCGATGTCGGCACCTGCTACTATTACGACGGTGAGAAACACCAGACGCGCTACTTCCTGAATGCCATCAACATCGGATTGGGAGCCCGCATCGTAAAAATCACCGACCAGTGCAAACGCTTTTGGGGAGTGAAGGCATTGTCATACTTCATGGCCCTGATATCCATCATCTTCCAACGGAAACTCTACCGCATGCACCTCAAGATAAACGGTGAACACATCCGCGGACGCATCATGACGGTATGCATAGGCAGTGCCTGGGGATACGGACAGGCTCCCAGTGCGGTGCCCTATAACGGATGGTTGGACGTGTCGGTCATCTATCGGCCGGAATTGCTGCAACTATGGTCCGGATTGTGGATGCTTATCCAGGGACGAATACTCAACCACAAGGTGGTAAAACCCTACCGCACACAGAAAGTAAAAGTACTGCGGGCACAAAATGCTTCTGTCGATCTGGACGGACGCATACTGGACCGTCATTTTCCGTTAGACATCGGAGTATTGCACGAAGCAATCACCCTGATTATCCCCAACTGATAGAGCCGATACCCATGCTGGCCAAACGGTCAGGACAGGGGTCGGAACAAAATCAGACATAGATTCTCAAACAGATAAAAATGAAAGCATTATGATAGAATTAAAAAACAACCCGGCCGGCAACTTTTTCCTGATTGCCGGACCTTGTGTCATCGAAGGAGAAGAAATGGCACTGCGCATTGCCGAACGCATCGTAAAAATCACCGAAAAGCTGAAAATACCCTATGTATTCAAAGGCTCGTACCGCAAAGCCAACCGCTCGCGACTGGATTCGTTCACAGGCATCGGCGACGATAAGGCACTGCACATTCTGAAAAAGGTGCACGACACCTTCGGAGTGCCCACCATTACCGACATTCATGCTGCCGACGAAGCCGAAATGGCAGCCGAATACGTTGACATGCTGCAAATACCGGCCTTCTTATGCCGACAGACCGACCTGTTAGTAGCAGCAGCCAAGACAGGGAAAACAATCAATATCAAGAAAGGACAGTTTCTGTCTCCCCTTGCCATGCGTTTCGCAGCCGAAAAGGTAGTAGAAGCCGGTAACAAACACGTCATGCTGACCGAACGCGGAACAACTTTCGGCTATCAGGACTTGGTTATAGACTATCGCGGCATTCCCGAAATGCAGTCATTCGGCTATCCGGTGATACTCGATGCCACCCATTCGCTGCAACAACCCAATCAAGCTAGCGGAGTTACCGGAGGAATGCCACAGCTCATTGAAACTGTAGCCAAAGCAGGCATTGCAGTAGGAGTGGACGGACTGTTTATCGAAACCCACGAAAATCCGGCTGTGGCCAAAAGCGACGGTGCCAACATGCTCAAACTGGATTTACTGGAAGGCCTGCTTACCAAATTGGTTAGAATAAGGGAAGCTATCAAGGAACCGTAAGCCCGACGGCCAACCGAAACAAGAAAATATTTTTGGAGGCGCATGTGATTTATTCCTCCATTCACCGACAGATAGACCAGAACAACTTAATAAATTGAGAAATGAAACATTTATTTCGTAAATTAGGAATTGCCGTCATCATGCTATGCGGCAGTTTCCAACTGGCATCGGCTCAGATGCAGATGCCTCCCATCCCGGTAGATAAAGATGTACGCATCGGACATCTTGATAACGGACTGACCTATTACATCCGCCACAATGCCTTGCCGGAGCATCGTGTTGAATTCCACATCGCACAAAAGGTCGGCTCCATCCTTGAAGAGCCTCAACAACGCGGATTGGCTCACTTCCTGGAGCACATGGCCTTCAACGGCACCAAGAACTTTCCCGGCGACGAAAACGGATTAGGCATCGTACAGTGGTGTGAGACCAAAGGTATCAAGTTCGGTGTCAATCTGAATGCCTATACTTCTGTTGACCAGACGGTTTATCGCATCAGCAACGTACCGACCGACGACCAGAGCGTCATAGACTCCTGCCTGCTCATCCTGCACGACTGGAGCAACGCCGTCTTGCTGTCGGACAAGGAAATAGACAAGGAACGCGGTGTCATCCACGAAGAATGGCGCAGCCGGAACAGCGGCATCATGCGTCTGTACACCGAAGCACAATCCGTCATGTACCCCGGTGACAAATACGCCGACTGTATGCCTATCGGAAGCATCGACGTTATTGATAACTTCCCCTACCAGGACATACGCGACTACTATGCCAAGTGGTATCGTCCCGACCTGCAAGGCATCATCATCGTCGGCGACATTGACGTTGACCAGATGGAAGCTAAAATCAAATCAATTTTCGCCGATATTAAAAAACCGGTCAACCCCGCCAAACGTATCTACTATCCGGTAGCCGACAACAAGGAACCGCTGGTTTACATCGGAAAGGACAAGGAAATAGACGATCCGACCATTGAGATCTACTTCAAACAAGATCCGACACCCGACTCCATTAAAGGAAACATGGCTTACATGCTGCAACAATACATGCTCAGCATGACTACCAGCATGCTCAACTCACGTCTGAACGAATTGCGCCAATCGGCCAATCCTCCGTTCGTTTATGCAGGAAGTTATTATAGCAACTATTTCCTGGCACAGACCAAAGACGCCTTTACACTGAGCATCAGCTGTAAAGCTGAAGGCATCAACGAAGCTCTGACTGCCGGTCTGACCGAACTGGAACGTGTACGCCGCTACGGATTCACCGAGAGCGAATACGAACGGGCCCGTGCCAATTATCTGCAACGCCTGGAATCGGCCTACAACGAACGTGAGAAGACTAAAAACGACTCCTACGTCAACGAATATATCAACAACTTCCTGATGGCCGAACCAATCCCCGGCATCGAATTCGAATACACCACCATGAACCAGATTGCTCCGAACATTCCTGTAATGGCCATCAACCAGGCCATCCAGCAAGGCGGACTGCTGCCCGACAGCAATCAGGTAGTATTCATTGCCGCTCCGGACAAGGAAGGTGTCGTTTGCCCGACCAAAGAAGAAGTCATCGCACAACTGAAGGGCATGAAAGACCTGAAAGTAGAAACCTACGTTGACAAGGTTTCCAATGAACCGCTGATGAAAGAAGCACCGAAGGGTGGCAAAATTGTTTCCGAAAAGGCAAACGACATTTATGGAACAACCGAACTGACCCTGTCGAACGGAGTGAAAGTCTATATCAAGAAGACAGACTTCAAGGCTGATGAAATTCAGATGAAAGGTGTCAGCTTGGGTGGTAGCAGCCTCTTCCCCGACAGCGACAAACTGGAAATAAGCTGTCTGAACAGTGTCATTCAGGCCGGTGGACTTGGCAACTTCAGCAAAGTTGACCTAACCAAGATGCTGGCAGGCAAGAAGGTTTCTGTCAATGCCTCGGTCGGCAACAATACGGAAAGCGTCAACGGAAGCTGCTCGCCCAAAGATTTTGAAACAATGATGCAGCTTACTTACCTGAGCTTCACGGCTCCCCGCAAGGACATGGATGCCTTCGCATCGTTGAAGACCCGCCTCAAAGCACAATTGGAAAGTGCTGAATCGAATCCGTTGAGCAGCATCAGCGATACCATCCAGAAGATGATGTACGGTTACCATCCGCGCTACTTCAACATGAAGCCCGAAATGGTTGACCAGATCAACTACGACCGCATCATCGAAATGTACAAGGAACGTTTTGCCGATGCCGGCGACTTCCGCTTCTACTTTGTAGGAAACGTCGATATCGAGAAGGTAAAACCGCTGATCGAACAATATCTGGGCGCACTGCCTTCGACAGGACGCAAAGAGACATTCCGTGACAACCACATGAATATTGCCAAGGGTATTCTTGAGAACACCTACGCCAAAGAGCAACAGACACCGATGGCTACCGTATTCATGCTTTATTCCGGCAAGTGCAAGTATGATCTGAAAGACAACATTCTGATGAGCTTCCTGACTCAGGCACTCGATATGGTCTATACTGAAGAAGTCCGCGAGAAAGAAGGCGGTACGTACGGAGTAAGCAGCTACGGACAACTGTCGAAACATCCGGAAGAAAAATTCATGCTGCAGATTGTTTATCAGACAGACCCGGCCAAGAAAGATCACCTGAACGGCATCATCGATGCACAGATGAAGAAAATGGCAACCGAAGGCCCGACTGAAGAGCATCTGCAGAAGATTAAGGAATACATGCTGAAGAAGTACAAAGACAACCAGAAAGAGAACAGCTACTGGCTGAACAATCTGGACGAATACTTCTACACCGGTGTAGATTATACCAAAGGCTACGAAGAAGCTGTAAACAACGTCACCGTCCAGGATGTACAGAAGTTTACTGCCGACCTGATCAACCAAGGCAACAAGATTACGGTTGTCATGACAGTGCCCGATCAGAAATAACCTTTAACGAATCATCAAGCACAAGACATAAAGAGGGTGTGCCGAAACAGCAGTCAGTGCCCGTTTCCGGCACGCTCTCTTTTTTTCAATGTTGCACATAACTGTCTATTAAAAACCATGAATCTTTTTTTAGAACTCCGCCACCACAGCAAACTGGCCAACAGGCGTAACCCCATGTACGAAAAAAGCCGTTTTGCCAAGTTCTGGATATACCTGATGGTTGTATTCTGGGCCGGTTACCTGATTTTCTTCGGCATAATGTTCTCTTTCGCTTTCAGCGAAGGCTCGAGGGAAGCCTACCACATCATGAACAGCGGATTGCTTTTTATCCTCGCACTCGACTTCATCATCCGATTGCCCTTCCAAAAGACTCCTTCGCAGGAAGTCAAACCCTACATGCTGCTTCCTATCCGGCGAAGCAGGCTCATCGACAGCCTGCTGATGCGTTCCGGTTTGGATTCCTATAACCTGTTCTGGTTCTTTTTCTTTGTCCCGTTTGCCATTCTGACCATCACACGTTTCTACGGAGTGACAGGCGTCGTGACCTACCTGATAGGCATCTGGCTGCTGATGCTGCTCAACAACTACTGGTTCCTGCTATGCCGCATGCTGATGGGGGAACGTTTCTGGTGGTTTCTGCTTCCGGTCATTGTTTATGCCGCATTGGGAGCCGCCATGTTCATTCCCGACGAAAGTCCGCTGTTCGACTTTTGCACCAACGTGGGCGAAGGCTTCATTCAGGGCAACCTGATTACGTTTGCCGGTACACTGGTCGCCATAGCCCTGTTCTATCTGCTGGACCGCTACGTGATAGGAAAACTGATCTATAACGAAATCAATAAGGTGGAAGACACCACCGTACAGGTAAAACACGTGTCGGAATACCGTTTTCTGGAACGCTACGGCCAGGTAGGCGAATACATGAAACTGGAACTGAAGATGCTGCTGCGCAACAAAATCTGCAAACGCGGACTGTACTCGGCCGGAGCCGTGGTTCTGGTGTTTAGTGGCCTCATCGCCTTTACCGATGCTTATCAGGGAGGAATGAAAGACTTCCTGGTCATGTACAATTTCACCCTGTTCGGCATTCTGTTCCTGAGCACCATCATGGGATACGAAGGCAACTACATAGACGGACTGATGAGCCGCAAAGAGAGCATCTATTCGCTCTTACAGGCCAAATACGCCATCTACAGCATCGGGCAAGTCATCCCGCTGATTATGATTATCCCTGCCATCGTCATGGGCAAGGTGACTCTGCTCACTGCCATCTCATGGTTCTTCTTCATTCCCGGATTTGTCTATTTCTGCATGTTCCAGATGGCTGTGTACAACAACCATACGGTAAACCTGAACAACAAGATGACCCAACGAAACGTAGGTACAGGCATGCAGAACCTGATTTCGCTGGCAGCCTTTGGCGTGCCTCTGCTGCTGTTGGCCTTGCTGCACTACCTGACCGACGAAACGACTACCGCCTGGATTTTCATTGTCATCGGTCTGGCTTTCATACTGACCTCCCGATACTGGCTGCGCAATGTTTACAACCGCTTTATGAAACGGCGGTACAAAAACATGGAAGGATTCCGTGACAGCCGGCAGAAGTAACCGGTGAAACCTGCCGAAAAACAATCATCAACCATCTATGCTCAAACAAAGACTATGATACAGATTACTAACTTACAGAAAAAATTCGGCGAAAAGATCGCCGTCGATATAGAAAACTACACCATAGAAAAAGGTGAAATGCTGGGACTTGTAGGCAACAACGGAGCCGGTAAGACCACTCTGTTCCGCCTGACCCTGGACTTGCTGCAGGCCGACCGTGGAGAAGTCTGCATCAACGGCATCAACGTGACGCAAAACGAAGACTGGAAAAACATCACCGGAGCCTACATCGACGACGGCTTCCTCATCGACTATCTGACACCCGAAGAATACTTCTACTTCATAGGCAAGATGTATGGTCTGAAGAAGGAAGACGTGGACGAACGGCTGAAACCTTTCGAACGCTTCATGAACAACGAGGTGTTGGGACAGAAGAAATTTATCCGCAACTTCTCGATGGGAAACAAGCAGAAGATAGGTATCATCTCGGCCATGCTGCACTACCCGCAGCTGCTGATTCTTGACGAGCCGTTCAACTTCCTCGACCCCAGTTCGCAGGCCGTCATCAAGCACCTGTTGAAGAAGTATAGCGAGGACCACCAGGCCACCGTGCTCATCTCAAGCCATAACCTCAACCATACGGTGGACATCTGCCCGCGCATAGCCCTGCTGGAACACGGAGTCATCATCCGCGACATCCGCAACGAAAACAACTCGGCCGAAAAGGAACTGGAAGATTACTTCAATGTCCGCGTTGAAGAAGAGATAGAAGAAGAAACGGAAGAAGCTGTCAAGGAGGAAGAAAACAAACCCGTTCAAACCGAACTGCAATGAAACGCTTCCTCGGCCATATATTGCTGCTTATGCTTCTGGCTGCCGGCCTGAGCTCCTGCCACACTTCGGCTCCACGGCTGAACTACAAGGCACTGGCCCGTGCTTCAGTGAAGTTGGGCATGGACATCGAGCTGACCGACAATCACCAACTCTACGTGCAGGCCGCCGAATGGATAGGTACCCCCTACCGTGCCGGCGGCACCAGCAAGCACGGAACCGACTGTTCGGGACTCGTCGCCCAGCTCTACCGCAAGGTCTATCGCGTACGGCTGCCACGCAGCACTTCCGAGCAACTGAAAGAAAGCCGAAAAGTGTTGCGCCGCAACCTGCGCGAGGGCGACCTCGTCTTCTTCAGCAGCCGTGCCTCGCGCAAGAAGGTGGCACACGTCGGCATCTACCTGAAAGACGGCAAATTCATCCATGCCAGCACCAGCCGTGGGGTCATTGTAAGCAGCCTGAAAGAAGACTATTACACCCGATACTGGCTCCGCGGCGGACGAATCAAATAAGTTCCGTCCACAGACATTTGGATAACTTTCCGATAAAAAAGGCTACCTTTGCCGCAAAAAGCAACCCATGAATTATTCAACTTATCTGTTCGACTTCGACTATACGCTTGCCGACTCGTCGCGCGGCATCGTCACCTGCTTTCAGCACGTACTGCAACGGAACGGTTACCTCCAGGTAGCCGACACAAGCATCAAACGGACCATCGGCAAGACGCTGGAAGAATCGTTCACCATCCTGACCGGCGTAACCGACAGCGAACGCCTGGCCGAGTTCAGAAGGCAGTATGTCAAGGAAGCCGACGTTTACATGACTGCCAACACGTTTCTTTTTCCCGAAACCCTCCCAACTCTGACCGCCTTGAAAGCCGCCGGTGCCAACGTCGGAATCATTTCGACCAAATACCGCTACCGCATCAAAGAACTGCTCGACCGTCACCTGCCCGACGGGGTAATCGACATCATCGTAGGCGGCGAGGACGTGAAACAACCCAAGCCTTCGCCCGAAGGACTGCTGCTGGCCATCGACCGGCTACAGGCCGACAAGGCCCGGGTGCTGTACATCGGCGACAGTACCGTCGATGCTGAAACAGCCCGGTCGGCAGGTGTGGACTTTGCCGGAGTGACACACGGAGTAACCACAGCCCACGAACTGGCCTGCTATCCGCACGTCAGCATCATGTCGTCGCTGGAAGAACTGCTCTGAACAAAAGCAGTAACCGATAAGAAAAGATATAACAGGCAGAAGCTGCTTACGTCCTTAAACAGCCCCTTCTTAACGACCTCCACGAACAACACTTGCACGGCTCGCGAGCCACGCAAGTGTTGCTCGCGAGCCGTGCAAGTGTCGAACAAATGAAATGCAAGTGTCCCACAAACGGGATGCAAGCATCTTTCAACCGAAGTATGCGACAGACTGCAATCATCTGTTAATAAGCTGATTAAGCCAAAGCAGACTTCTTCCCCTCAGCTGCGCTTCCCGGCCTCATCCCCGACCCACCCTATTTTCGTCCAAGATATAAAAATCACAACACGTCTCGTTTCATCAAGAAAATAGTTACAGAATTATTTGTTCGTCTGAACGAAAAACAGTACTTTTGTGCCCGATTATTCCGAACCGGGTCCGACAAAGAGCTTTCCAAGTGATTGGGAACCACCCGACGGAGCTAACTTATACATTATATATAAGAAATGTACGCAATTGTAGAAATCAACGGCCAGCAGTTCAAGGCAGAAGCTGGCAAGAAACTGTTCGTTCACCACATGCAGGGCGCAGAAGCTGGTGCAACAGTAGAATTTGAAAAAGTTCTTTTGGTGGACAAAGACGGCAACATCACCGTAGGTGCTCCTACAGTAGAAGGCGCAAAAGTTGTTTGCGAAGTAGTTACCGCTTTGGTAAAAGGTGACAAGGTTCTCGTATTCCACAAGAAGAGAAGAAAAGGTTACCGCAAGTTGAACGGTCATCGTCAACAATTCACAGAGTTAACAATCAAAGAAGTAGTTGCTTAATCAATTTAAAACAGTAAGAAGAAATGGCACATAAAAAAGGTGTTGGTAGTTCTAAGAACGGCCGCGAATCAGCAAGTAAGAGATTAGGCGTTAAGATATTCGGTGGCGAGGCTTGCAAGGCAGGCAACATCATCGTTCGTCAGAGAGGTACAGAATTCCATCCGGGAAACAACATCGGTATGGGTAGCGATCACACTCTGTACGCCTTGGTAGATGGAACAGTACAGTTCAAAGTAGGTAGAGAAGACAGACGCTATGTTTCTGTAATTCCTGCCGAAAACGCAGAAGCATAAAAAGCATCCGAAATAAAGACGAAGAGGATAGGCCGTAAAAGCTTATCCTCTTTCTTTTTATGCGAAAGACTACACCCTATTTGTTTTTTCCCTATCTTTGCGAGCATAAATCGAGATTATCATAAAAACAGATTCAAGATATGCTTACCATTAAACAAATCACTGAAAACACAGACGCGGTGATCCGCGGACTGGAAAAGAAGCACTTCAAGAATGCCAAAGAAGCCATCGAGCAAGTGCTGGCCTACAACAACAAACGTAAAAGTACACAAGCTGTATTAGATAACAACCTCGCCGAAGTCAACTCACTATCCAAGTCCATCGGACAACTGATGAAAGAAGGCAAGAAAGACGAAGCCGAAACAGCCAAGGCACGCGTAGGCGAACTGAAGGAAACCAACAAAACCCTTCAGGCCGATATGGATCAGGCAGCCCACGACCTGCAACAGCTGCTCTACACCATCCCCAACGTGCCCTACGAAGAAGTGCCCGAAGGCGCTACCGCCGAGGACAACCTCGTAGTGAAGATGGGCGGCATGGAAACCGAACTGCCCAAGGACGCCCTGCCCCACTGGGAACTGGCCAAGAAGTACGACATCATCGACTTCGACCTGGGCGTCAAGATCACCGGTGCCGGCTTCCCCGTCTATAAAGGAAAAGGCGCACGCCTGCAACGTGCCCTCATCAACTTCTTCTTAGACGAAGCACGTGCTTCGGGATATACCGAAGTCATGCCTCCAACAGTGGTGAACGCCGCTTCGGGTTACGGCACAGGCCAGCTGCCCGACAAGGAAGGGCAGATGTACCACTGCGAAGTAGATGACCTCTACCTCATCCCGACAGCCGAAGTACCCGTAACGAACATCTATCGCGACGTCATCCTCGACGAGAAACAGCTCCCCATCAAGAACTGCGCCTACACCGAATGCTTCCGCCGCGAAGCCGGTTCCTACGGCAAGGACGTACGCGGACTGAACCGTCTGCACGAATTCTCGAAGGTGGAACTGGTGCGCATCGACACGCCCGAGCACAGCAAGCAAAGCCATCAGGAAATGCTGGACCACGTAGAAGGCCTGCTCCAGAAGCTGGAACTGCCCTACCGCATCCTGCGCCTCTGTGGTGGCGACATGAGCTTCACGGCTGCCATCTGTTACGACTTCGAAGTATATAGCGAAGCCCAGAAGCGTTGGCTGGAAGTCAGCTCCGTATCCAACTTCGACACTTACCAGGCCAACCGCCTGAAATGCCGTTACCGCACAGCCGACAAGAAGACCGAACTGTGCCACACGCTGAACGGTTCCGCTCTGGCCCTGCCGCGCATCGTGGCTGCCTTGTTGGAGAACAACCAGACGCCCGAAGGCATCCGCATCCCCAAGGCATTGGTTCCCTACTGCGGTTTCGACATGATAGACTAACCCTGTGTACAGTCCGTCATCAACATAAAAAAGGCTTGTACCGGCTGTTTCCGCTTGTCGCAAGAAGACAATCGACCAGAGGAAGCGCCCGTACAAGCCTTTATCACATTCCTTCATACAGACATCATTTATTAAGTTCTAATCCTTATCAATCTCTTCCATTATGAATGCAAAAAACAAAAGCTTCGCATTGCCGCTGACATTCGTCGGCATCATGTTCTTTGCCATCGGCTTCGCGCTGGGCATCAACTCGCTGCTTGTGCCCGTTCTGCAAGGTTCGCTGGGCATCTCGAATGCAGCTTCGTACCTGATTATTGCTGCTACGTTCATCCCCTTCCTCATCTTCGGCTATCCCGCCGGGCTGACTATCAAAGCCATCGGCTACAAGCGCACCATGGCCCTTTCGTTCATCATCTTTGCCGTGGCCTTCTACCTGTTTATCCTGTCGGCCGACTACAAGAGCTTCAGCCTCTTCCTGCTGGCATCGTTCATCAGCGGAGCCGCCAATGCTTACCTGCAAGCCTCCGTCAACCCCTACATCACCATCCTTGGCCCGCTGGAAAGTGCCGCCAAACGCATCAGCATCATGGGCATCTGCAACAAGCTGGCCTGGCCCATCCCGTCCATCTTCATCGTGTGGCTGCTGGGCAAGGACGTACACCTTATTGGCATTGAAGACCTGAACAAACCGTTCGTCATCATCATCTGTGCCTTCATCGTGCTGGGCATCATGGCCTTCTTCGCTCCCCTGCCCGAAGTGAAAGCCGAAGGCGAAGACGAGAACGACAACGCTTCCGAAGCCTCCAGCTATGCTTCGGGCAAGACTTCCGTATTCCAGTTCCCGCACCTGTTGCTGGGCTGTCTGGCCTTGTTCCTGTATGTAGGCGTTGAGACCGTCTCGTTGGGCACGCTTGTCGATTATGCCAACTCGCTTGGCCTGCCGGGTGCTGCCAACTATGCGTGGATTGCGCCCATCGGCATCGTCATCGGCTACATCTGCGGCATCATCTTCATACCCAAGTACATCAGCCAGGCCGCTGCCCTGAAGGTATGCTCCATCCTGGCCATCGCCGGTTCGCTGCTCGTTGCCCTGACGCCGCAAGACATCTCCATCTACTTCATCTCGTTCATGGCACTGGGATGCTCGCTGATGTGGCCTGCCCTGTGGCCGCTTGCCATGGCCGACTTAGGCAAGTTCACCAAAGCCGGGTCGTCGCTGCTCATCATGGCCATGTTCGGCGGAGCCGTCATTCCCACCCTGTACGGCTGGCTGAAAGATGTCACCAGTCCCCAACAGGCCTACTGGCTCTGCCTGCCCTGCTTCCTGTTCATCCTCTATTACAGCATCTCGGGTTACAAAATCCGGACGAAGTAAGATCCCGGAAATCAGGAGTTAAGAAGTTAAGGAGTTAAGTCAAATGCCCGTTTTTTGCACACTAAGGTATTGGCTTAACTCCTTAACTTCTTAACTCCTGATTTCCTTAGCTCCCCCTCCCCTTCCCCCAACTTTCTCGCCTTTCTTTCTTTGATATTAACAAATAAGCCGTATCTTTGTGAAATCTATCAATCTGACAGAGATTACGTAATAATACCAACAAAAAATAAGAAAATGAATAAAATTATCAGCAAAGAACAGTTTTCAGAGAAAGTGTTCAAGTTCGAAGTGGAAGCGCCGCTCATTGCCCGTTCCCGCAAAGCCGGACACTTTGTCATCGTGCGTGTTGACGCCAAAGGCGAACGCATGCCACTGACCATAGCCGGCGCCGATATACAAAAGGGCACCATCACGCTGGTGGTGCAGGAAGTCGGACTATCGTCCACCAAGCTTTGCCAACTGAACGAAGGCGACTACATCCTCGACGTAGTAGGACCGCTGGGACAAGCCACGCACATCGAGAACTTCGGCACCGTAGTCTGCGCCGGAGGCGGTGTGGGGGTAGCCCCCATGTTGCCCATCATCCAGGCCCTGAAGGAAGCGGGCAACCGCGTCATCTCCGTGCTGGCCGGACGTAGCAAAGACCTGATCATCCTGGAGGAACAGGTGCGCCGTTCGTCCGACGAGGTCATCATCATGACCGACGACGGCTCGTATGGCAACAAAGGCCTGGTGACCGAAGGCATCGAAAGCGTCATCAAGCGCGAGAAGGTGGACAAATGTTTCGCCATCGGCCCTGCCATCATGATGAAATTCTGCTGTCTGCTGACCCAGAAATACAACATTCCGACCGACGTATCGCTGAACACCATCATGGTGGACGGTACGGGCATGTGCGGTGCCTGCCGCATCACCGTGGGCGGAAAAACGAAGTTCGTCTGCGTGGACGGTCCCGAATTCGACGGTCACTTAGTGGACTGGGACGAAATGTTCAAGCGCATGGGCTCGTTCAAGACTGTTGAACGCGAGGAAATGAGCCACCTGGCCGCTTCCGTCTGCCATGCGGCTCCCCAGGAAAACACGCAGTCGGATACATCGGCTTCGCACGACAAAGCTTCGCAGGCTCAGACGTCGATGGAAGAACTCCTCGACCGCAAAGCCCCGTGGCGCGAAGCTTTGCGCAAAAGCATGAGGCCGAAGGAACGCACCACCATTCCCCGCTGTCCGATGAACGAGCTCGACCCCGTTTATCGTGCCACAACCCGCACGGAAGAAGTAAATACCGGCTACACCAAAGAGCAGGCCATGACCGAAGCCAAGCGCTGTCTTGACTGCGCCAACCCGACCTGTATGCAAGGCTGCCCCGTCAGCATCAACATCCCGTCGTTCATCAAGAACGTGGAGCGCGGAGCCTTCCTCGAAGCAGCCCGCGTGCTGAAGCATACTTCGTCGTTGCCTGCTGTCTGCGGTCGCGTGTGCCCGCAAGAGAAGCAGTGCGAAAGCCAGTGCATCCACCTGAAGATGAACGAACCGGCCGTAGCCATCGGCAACTTGGAACGCTTCGTGGCCGACTACGAGCGCGAAAGCGGCAACATCGTCCTGCCCGAACTGGCACCGAAGAACGGAATGAAAGTGGCCGTTGTCGGATCGGGTCCTGCCGGATTGAGCTTTGCCGGCGATATGGTGAAGTATGGTTACGACGTCACCGTGTTCGAAGCCCTGCACGAAATTGGCGGTGTGCTGAAATATGGTATTCCCGAATTCCGCTTGCCCAACAAGATAGTGGACGTCGAAATCAACAATCTCGAGAAGATGGGCGTCAAGTTTGTGAAGGACTGCATCATCGGCAAGACCGAAAGTGTGGAAGAACTGCAGAAGGAAGGTTACAAAGGCGTATTCATCGCTTCGGGAGCCGGACTGCCCAACTTCATGGGCATACCGGGCGAAAACAGCGTCAACATCATGTCGAGCAACGAATACCTGACCCGCGTCAACCTGATGGACGCCTCCAACCCCGATACGGATACCCCGCTGAACCCCGCCAAACGCGTGATGGTAGTGGGCGGCGGAAACACGGCCATGGACTCGTGCCGCACCGCCAAACGCTTAGGAGCCGAAAAGGTGTTTATCGTCTATCGCCGCAGTGAAGCCGAAATGCCTGCACGACTGGAAGAAGTGAAGCACGCCAAGGAGGAAGGCATCGAATTCCTCACGCTGCACAACCCCATCGAATACATCGCCGACGAGAAAGGCGCCGTGAAACAAGTAGTGCTGCAGAAGATGGAACTGGGCGAACCCGATGCCAGCGGCCGACGCAGTCCGGTACCCATCCCCGGAGCAACGGTAACACTGGACATCGACATGGCCGTCGTCGCCGTAGGCGTATCGCCCAACCCCATCGTGCCCAAATCGGTAAAGGGTCTGGAACTGGGCCGCAAGAACACCATCGCCGTCAACGAAAACATGCAGTCGTCCATCCCGACCATCTATGCCGGTGGTGACATCGTACGCGGCGGAGCTACCGTCATTCTGGCCATGGGCGACGGCCGACGCGCAGCTGCCGCCATGCACGCCAACCTGCAAGAGTAATACCTCGTACAGCCAACAGGCTTCGGACAACCGAAGCTCATAACGACAGTCCCTTCTGCCTCTCCGCAGCTTCTCCTTCCGGCCGAAAGAGAAACACGGAAGGCAGAAGGGACTTTTCTTTGCCTTCTCCCAAGCCGCCTCCCCGGTCCCGGAATCAAAACCCCGGGAGTCTTCAGCCAAAACTCCACGAGTTGCGAAGCAAAAACCCTCGACTTTCGAAGCAAAACCCCACGGGTTGCGAAGTGAAACGCCACGAGTTTCGGGAGGAAACCCCAGCCATCCGGACACAAAAAGCCCCGTCGGCAGGCAGGTTGCTGCACCTTTCCTGCGACGGGGCTTCAGGATATTGTTTGTCAACCTCGGCTGAGGACAGACTTATTTCACAATGCTGTTGGTCTGCGGATCGGGGAAAATGACCGTCGGTTTGAACGTCTTGGCCTCTTCAAAGTCCATCAGCGCATACGACATGATAATGACAATGTCGTCGGGTTGCACCTTGCGGGCGGCAGCACCGTTCAGACAAATCTTGCCCGAGCCGCGCTCGCCTTTGATAATGTAGGTTTCAAAACGCTCTCCGTTGTTGTTGTCGGCAATGTAAACCTTCTCACCGGCAATCATGTTGGCGGCATCCATCAGGTCTTCGTCAATCGTAATACTTCCCATGTAGTTCAGGTTGGCTTCCGTAACACGTGCACAGTGTATTTTCGATTTCAGCACTTCAATCATCATACGACTATTCCTTTTTTATATTTTGATATTGAACTTACTCCTTATACTTGATGTTGTCAATCAAACGAACCTCGCCGCAGAACACGGTGATACAGCCTACCGCATACGACGTATCTTCCCAGTTGGCAATCTTCTGCAGCGTGTTTCCGTCCACCAGCTCGAAGTATTCCAGACGCAGACCGGGAGCGGCTTCAATGGCATCCTCTACAAACTTCTGCGTTTCGGCCACCGTATGCGACTTGGCGTAATCGCGGCTGGCAAACAACGCCTGCGAAATCTTCAATGCCTGCTGACGTTCTTCGGCCGAAAGGCGTGCGTTACGGCTGCTCAGAGCCAAGCCGTCTTCTTCGCGGACAATGGGACATCCCACAATCTGCAGCGGGAACTTCAACTGACGCACCATCTCGCGGATGATGGCCAACTGCTGAAAATCCTTCTCTCCAAAATAAGCACGGTCGGGCTTCACGGCCTCGAACAGCTTGCTCACAATCTGGCAAACACCGTTGAAGTGCCCCGGACGATACTTGCCCTCCATCACCGTATCCAGCGGTGCAAAGCTGAACTGACGCGTATCAGGTTCGGGATACATCTCTTCTACAGAGGGAGCAAAGGCAAAGGCTGCGCCACACTGCTCCAGCAGACGGCAATCGGCATCCAACGTACGCGGATACTTTGCCAGGTCGTTCTTGTCGTTAAACTGCGTGGGATTAACAAAAACACTCACTACGGCTGCATCGTTCTCGGCAACACAACGCTTCACCAGCGAAGCATGACCGGCATGCAAGGCACCCATCGTAGGCACCAGTCCAACCGTTTTACCTTGGGCTCTCAGGGCTGCCAAAGCAGCCTGCAAGTCCTTGATAGTATGTACTATTTCCATTTTATTTGGTTATATAAATAACTTAGTTGTTCGCTAAAACGGTGCAAAATAAACCATTATTTGGCACATAAAGAAGAAATATCTGAAATTTATGCAAAAATCAATCGCTTTTCGCCCTCAGAAGGTTCCGAAATTATTACTGATATACAACCAGTTAACAAAACATAAGGAATAATAGGACTGGTTATTATGCCCGATTGCCCGATTTTTTTGTATCTTTGCACAATAATCGAGAACATTGTTATTATTATGACAAAGGCTAACAAGGTTTTATTTATAACACAAGAAATCACTCCATACGTCTCAGAGACTGAAATGTCTCTCGTAGGCAGACACTTACCGCAAGCCATTCAGGAACGAGGCAGAGAAATACGAACATTCATGCCTAAATGGGGAAATATCAACGAACGCCGAAACCAGCTGCACGAGGTGATACGCCTTTCAGGTATGAATCTGATCATCGATGACACGGACCATCCGCTTATCATCAAGGTGGCTTCTATCCAGGCTGCCCGTATGCAGGTCTATTTCATTGACAATGATGATTATTTCCAGAATCGCTTGCAGATTACCGACGAAAACGGAAACGAATACGAAGACAACGATGCACGCACCATATTCTATGCGCGCGGCGTATTGGAAACCGTAAAGAAATTGCGCTGGTGTCCGGACATTATCCACTGTCACGGCTGGCTGACTGCCCTGGCACCGCTATACATCAAGAAGGCCTACAAGGACGAACCTTCTTTCCGAAACTCCAAAGTAGTCTTTTCACTCTACGAGGACGAATTCAAGCAACCTTTTCATCCCGACTTTCCCAACAAGTTGCTGCTGAAAGGCATCGCTAAAAAAGATGTTGCCCACCTGAAGAATCCGATAGACTATGCTACGCTTTGCAAATTGGCTATCGACTATTCGGATGGCGTCATCCAGCAAAGCGAACACGTCAACGAAGAAGTATTGCAATACGCACGCCAGACCGGTAAATTAATACTGGACTATCAGATGCCTGACAACTTTGCCGATGCCTGCAACGACTTCTACGACAAAGTATGGGAATCTGAACAACAATAAAAGCAAAATCAAGATCCGAATTTTATGAAAGCCAAGTATATAGGAATCCTGTCATTGGCACTTTTGAGCATCTTCGGATGCGATGACAATACCGGAACACTGGGCATGAGTATGTTGCCCGACTCCGATGGTCTGTCTGCACACACCACGTCATACGATGTAACAACTTACTCTGTCGAAGCAGACCACGTCTTTTCGAAAACAAGCATCGGATACATCGGACGATTCACCGATCCCGATTTCGGATATTACGAATCAAGCTTTCTGAGCGAACTGAACTGTACCGACAACTATAAATTTCCTGCCGTCTATCAGGAAAGTGCGGACGGCACAAGCGGCACGGGAACCATGGCCGGCGACAGCGTAGTATCGGTAAATTTGGTATTATACTATCAAACATGGTTCGGCGACTCACTGAATGCCTGCCGGATGAGCGTTTACGAATTGAACGATGAATGGCTGAATGCCCGAAAGTCTGCCGACAACTACCGCTATACCGACTTCGATATTACCAAATATTACGATACGAACAAATTGTTGGGAAGGAAAGCCTACAGCGCCTACGATGCTTCCATCCCCGATTCTGTCAGAAACTCAACGGACTCGTACGGAAATAGCAATTTCTATCCATACGTGGCATTCAAGCTCGATAAGGAAATTGGTAACCGGATATTACGTCTGAACAGAGAGTACCAAGAGGGAAAAAACGACTACTTCAAGAATGCAGAAAACTTCATCAACAACGTATTCAAGGGGATATATGCCAAAAGCGATTACGGCGATGGCACCATCCTTTACATCGATCGCGTGGACCTGCAAATGCAATTCCGCTTCCACTACGTAGATGAAGAAACCGGATTGGCCCTGAAAAAACAAGTGGACGACAAAAACGGCAAGGCTGGCGAAGACTCCTTATATTATAGTACGGCAACTGCTTTTGCATCGACCAAGGAAGTTGTCCAGGCAAATAAATTTGCCAACTCGAACAAGTTGCAGGAACGGCTGAAGGAAACCGACTGGACATATATCAAATCGCCGGCGGGAATCTTCACTGAAGCAGTTTTACCTTACGACCAAATATACAAGGAACTGTCAAACGACACCTTGAATGCTGTAAAACTGACGTTCACCAACTACCACCAGAAAAACGACTATGAATTCAGCATGAGCGAACCAAGCAACGTATTGCTGATACGCAAATCCGACTATCAGAAGTTCTTCACTGAAAACGAACTGCCGGATAATGTTTCATCGTACACCGTTGCACACAACAATATTGCTACCAACCAATATACATTCAGCAACATTGCCCGACTGGTAACATCGTGCATTGGAATCAAGAATGCCGCCAGAGAAAAGGCTAAAAAAGAAGCCGGCAACAATTGGAACGAGGCTGAATGGGAAGCACAGTGGACAGCTGAAAATCCCGACTGGGACAAAGTATGGCTGATTCCTGTATCGACTTCCTACGACAGCAGCAATACAACACTGATCGGAGTACAAAATGACTTAACACCAAGCTATGCCAAACTGAAAGGCGGTACTACCGGAGACAAACTGAAACTGGAAGTCACCTACACGACTTTCAATAAGTAATCCAACCTTCGACAAAGAGGGGGATTACTGAAAATATTCACTGAATCCAATAAAACCATAAAGGGCTGCCCGCTCGGGCAGCCCTTTATGGTTTTGTTTATTTCTTATTCCCAATCAGAATCACATCATTTGGCTTCCTTTACCTTCTTGGCAGAAGTCACCTTCTTGACAGCCGGCTTCTTCTCAGCCGTCAGTTTTGCCAACTTAGCCTGTGCCTTCTCCAATTCCTTGTTCAACTTCTCTATTTCATCACCCTGATTCTTGATTGTCGTCAACAAGGCATTCAGTTCTTCGTTATCAATATCTTCCGGATAAAGAGCATCCACACGCTTGATGAAGTCGCCCAAGATATTCATGTAATTGGTAAAAGCATCGTAAGGAGACTCGTAAATGCCACGATTCAAACCTACACCGCTGTTCTTGGTCGTCATGAAACGGAAATTGTTACTTGCCTGCAAGTAATCCCAATCCTGCTTAATACGACGGTCGTCGCACAGATGGACACGTTCAGCCACGCTATACAGCTTATTAAAGGCTTCGCGCTGCATTGCATTACCCAGCCAGCAGCTTGTATCCCTTTCCTCATCGACCCACGACATCGGATAAGGAACGTCAAGTTGCGATACCGACTTCAGCTTCGTAACGATTTCGGTAGGCGTAGAGAAAGTAATGCCCTTCTCTTTGGCATATCCCGGCAATGCTTTCAGGAACTCCAGAATATTGGAGGATAACGGTTGCGACATACCCAATGCGCACAGCTCCATGAAGATATTAATCACCTGCTCCTCTTGTGGCAGTGAATCAATCCATCCGATGTACTTGTCGGCAAACAACGGATATTCGCTCCACTCCGAATTGGAGAAACGCAAACTGATATCATCAGACAACTTATAATCACGCAACAGCAACTTCAAATTGGGATTCATATTGCAATGATATACGTAGTGCGGACTCTTCCAACCCAGGATATATTTGGCACCCTCGGTCAGCATGCCTTTAAAGCCCATACTTGCAACAATAGCTCCAATTTCGTCGTTGTAAATCAAGCTGGAGTTACGGAACACCTTCGGCTCCTTACCAAACATTTGTTTCATCTTGGCACTCTGACGCATCACTTCTTCTCTGAAGCAATCTTCATTGGCCAACGAAGAAAGTCCATGCGAATAAGGCTCTGCCAGAAATTCACAGCAGCCGGTATCGTTCAGCTGATGCAACAAGTCTATAACCGCCGGAGCATGAATCTCCAATTGCTCTAATGCTACGCCCGAAACAGAAAGGGCAACCTTAAAGGCACCGCCCGAATTTTTCACCATTTCAATAAGGGCATTCAATGCCGGGATATATGAACGCTCGGCTACCTCATTAATGCTGGTTTCATTGGCATAATCATCGTAATAATAATGATCATTGCCTATATCAAAGAAACGATAACGTTTCAGATGAATGATTTGATGTATTTCAAAATAAAAACAGATTGTTCTCATTGCTAATTATTGTTTTAGTGTTTACCTATAGTTCCTTAACACATTCTCATATAGGGCACGAATCCTCAAGCCTACCTTTTCCCAAGTTATTCCATCAACTTCTTTCTTTCCTTCTTCCTGTAGATAATGGAAAAGTGACGGATAGTTGCAAATGGCATAAATGGCATCGGCCATCGCATGAATATCCCAATAGTCCACCTTGATGACCTTATCAAGAATTTCACCGCATCCCGACTGCTTGGATATGATAGAAGGCGTACCACACTGCATGGCCTCCAAAGGCGCTATGCCAAAAGGCTCGGAGACGGAAGGCATCACAAATACATCACTATCCTTGTAAACCTCATACACCTGCTTTCCTTTCATGAAACCGGGGAAATGGAAACGGTCGGCTATACCACGTTCAGCAACCAGATTAATCATGGCATCCAACATATCGCCCGAGCCGGCCATCACAAAACGGATGTTACGGGTACGATGCAGAACGAGCGATGCTGCCTCTACAAAATACTCAGGTCCCTTCTGCATGGTGATACGACCCAAGAAGGTAACAATCTTCTCCTTGGAATGATCGGGACGAGGAATGTCCTGATATTCCTGAGAAAGCGGATACACAGCATTGTGCATGGCAAAAACCTTGCGCGGATCCTGATGATACTCATTAATCACGGTACGGCGAGTCAATTCGGATACACACATGATGCAGTCGGCATAGTCCATACCGTTCTTCTCGATCGAGTAAACAGTAGGATTCACCTTGCCTCGCGAACGGTCGAAATCGGTGGCATGCACGTGGATACACAACGGTTTGCCACTGACCATCTTGGCATGAACACCAGCCGGATACGTTAGCCAGTCGTGCGCATGAATGATGTCAAACTGCTCCTTGCGTGCCACAACTCCGGCAATGATAGAGAAATTGTTGATTTCTTCATGCAGATTGCCCGGATAACCACCGGCAAATTCCATACAACCCATATCGTTGACATGCATATACGAGAAGTCTGCATAGATATGATCCCGATATGCATAGTAATCTTCCGGAGTCATCTGGCCATACAATCGCGACTTCAATGTGTCGTAATCAAGATCGCGCCACACAATAGGCACCTGGTTCATACCCACAATTTTCAGAAACTGTTCTTCCTGTCCCGTAGGCTTAGGCATACAGAAGATAGTCTCTACATCGCCTTGCAGGCTCAACCCTTTCGTTATACCATAGGAAGCAACAGCAAGACCACCATATATCTTGGGAGGAAATTCCCAACCAAACATTAGAACTCTCATCCTTTTTCCTCCTCGTATTGTTTAAGCTTAGACAACAATTTCAATATTCTCAGTATTTCGGCAACATTCATGGCAAACGAAACAGCGCCACGACCGGTAAAGGGTGGATTTCCATCAAACAGTTCTGGCAAAGTACCGATACAGTGACAGGTCATCTCGTCTTCCATACCAATCAGGTAACGTTCAACAAACGAAATGCCACTCATCTTATATATACGCAAGTAAGCCTCCATGTAGAAACCCATCAACCACGGCCATGCCGTACCCTGATGATAAGCATAATCACGCTGAATCTGCGGACCTACATAATAGGGATTATATCCGCCGCTCTTGGGACTCAGCGTACGCAAGCCCTTCGGGGTCAGCAGTTCTTTCGTAACAATATCAAGAACTTGCTTTTTCTGTGCACGGTCCAATGGCGAATAATCGAATGCCACGGTAAAAATCATGTTGGGGCGAACACTCCAATCCATCATGTAACCATCGACATAATCGAACAGATAGCCATATTCATTTCGGAAGACACTGACAAATGACTTGCCTGTAATCTCGGCCTGTGCATCCAACTGGTCAGCCAGCTCTACCTTACCCTCTTCACGTACCATGTCTGCTACAAAACGAAGTGCGTTATACCACAAGGCATTGATTTCAACCACATAACCGGTACGTGGAATCACCGGATGTCCATTTACTGTAGAATTCATCCAGGTGACAGCCTTCTCGGTTCCATTGGTATATAGCAGACCGTTGTCGTGCAAGAAGAGGTTGTCGTGTTTACGGCTGCGAATATAAGCCATCATGTCTTCCAACAATTTTCCATACTTCGCCCGACATTGCTCACGCGAAGTTGCCTTGGCGTACTGCTGCAATGTCCACACAGCCCATAACAAAATATCCGGATGCTCCATCTCGTAAATTTTGTAAGTACGAGGTTCACCGTTCATAAATTCGTACAGAGCTTTTTGCGCAGTCTTCATCACGTCCTCAAATTCATCAAGTTCACCGATAGCCAATGTCAGGCCCGGCAAGGAAATGAACAAATCGCGTGCACGGCATTTAAACCACGGATAACCGGCCAACACATAGTGCTCGTCGCCCTGTTTATTATGGAACTGATGTGCCGAATTCACCAGGCAGTGATAGAAACTGTCACGCGGAGTACGGTCAGCCACTTCTTCTTCGAACGTCTGCTTCAGCCTGCGGGTTGAAATCTCGGATATACCGGCCGAAAAGACGATGCTTTCGCCCTTCTTAATATCCACCTCAAAGTAACCGGGCACATACAAATCCTCATTAAAGTCATATCCACGCTCCTGCTCTTTGGAATACTCGATACCCCGATACCAATCAGGCTGGAAGTGGAACTCATTTTTCTTGTTCAACTGCATGAACAGTTCAGGATATCCCGGATACATACAGGTTTTGATTCCATTTTCCACCAACTGATAATCGCGGCTCGCCTGCGGATTTTCGTGTGTATATTCACGCACGCTGCGGAAAGCTAAGAAAGGACGGAAACGAAGTGTTGTTGCCGAATGGGCATCGACCAAGGTATAACGGATCAGAATCCGGTTTTCATGATGTACAAAAATCTTTTCCTTACGGAGAATTACGCCTCCCACACGGTAGGTAGTTGCCGGAATGTGCTCGCAATCAAACTCACGGATATACTTGTGCCCGTTGGGACTATAGTGATTACCTTGATATTTGTGCAATCCCAGGTTAAACTCCGCACCATGCTGAATTACCGTTTCATCCAAAGAAGATAGCAGCACATGGTTCTCATCATCCAAGTTGGGGACAGGAATCACCAACAATCCATGATATTTGCGTGTGTTACAATCTACAATTGTTGTACAATGATAAGCGCCCGATTTATTCGACCGCAGAATCTCCCTTGGCAAAGATTCCTGCAAGTTAATCATCAGGGTCTTGTCAAATCGTAAATAACTCATAGTTGTGCTATTATTTAAAGGTTAATTATTCAGGCCCATATGCGCTACACAACGTGTAGCAATGCCAAAAGTACAAATTAATGCCTATAAACAAAATAAAAAGTCCGTTTTTTTTTCGTTTTTTCTCCAAATAATGCGTAGTATTGTGGGGAATAAAGACAAATATGTGAAATATGAAACATGATATACGCAGGATGGTAGTGGCAACAATCATACCTTTGTTCATCCTATTTATTCTTTATATATTGGAAATATTAGAGGTTGGCATGGACTGGGACTTCACAAACCTCGGTATATATCCGATGCAACGTAGAGGAGTGTTCGGCATTTTCGCACATCCATTAGTACACAGCAGCTTCAAACATCTTTTTGCCAACACCTTGCCGTTTTTCTTTCTTTCGTGGTGCTTGTTCTATTTCTACCGGCAAATTGCTCCTTACATTCTGTTCGCCATATGGATTGGCTGCGGATTATTGACATTTTTCATCGGGAAACCAGGATGGCATATAGGAGCAAGCGGGATTATCTACGGACTGGCTTTCTTCCTTTTCTTCAGTGGTCTGTTGCGGAAATATGTTCCATTAATTGCCATCTCACTACTCGTCACTTTCCTCTACGGTGGACTCGTATGGAACATGTTTCCCCAGTTCGCCAAGGCATCGACTTCGTGGGAAGGGCATCTGAGTGGAGCCATAGCCGGCACGGTATGTGCCGTTGCTTTCATGAAAAACGGGCCGCAACGTCCCAATCCATTCGAAGACGAGGATCTGGAAGACAATGAAGAAACAAACGAAGCAGACAACCCTTCTCCATCCGACAACATTTCCGGTGACAACCATTTACCCGACGAAACTCCGACCTTTCAGAAATATCCTGAAGACAAGACGGAACCCACTCCACCAGACGCAACAAATTCAAATGCTTAGACGAATCACACGTTTAAGAAACAATAAAAAATACAAAAAGAAGTACAATCTTTTTACAGTAGCCGCCTATTATATCTAATTTTGCCTTAAAATAAGAAGAGGAAAACGTCATGGATACAATGTTCGATACTTTATTGCAGCTTCCACTCTTCCAAGGATTAGCCCAAGAAGATTTTACCAACATATTGGAGAAAGTACGACTACACTTCATCAAGCATAAAGCCGGCAAAGTCTTCATCGAGGCGGGTGCTCCATGCGATCAGCTGGTATTCGTACTAAGTGGTGAAATAACCTCTTCTACCACATTAGCAGGTTCCTATAGCCTGATCGAAACGATTCAGGCACCCTGCCTGATCGAGCCCTATTCAATGTTTGGCATGAAGACTTCTTATGTATCTACCTATACAGCGCGTACACTGACGCATACGGTAAGCATCAGTAAAAGCTTCGTCATGAGCAATCTGTTCAAATACGACATCTTCCGCTTGAACTACATGAATATCATCAGCAATCGCCTCCAGACACTTAACAACCGGTTATGGAGCCCGATAGGTTCAACTATCGAAGCACGAATCATTGGTTTTATTTTAAATCGGTCGGAACGTCCGGTCGGCGAGAAAATTCTGAAAATCAAAATGGAAGAGTTAGCGAGAATCACCAATGAAACCCGCATGAGCGTTTCAAAAGCTCTGAATAGTATGCAAGAAAAAGGATTGATCGAGCTGCACCGAGGAGAAATCTTCATCCCAGACGCTGCACTACTGACCGACTTCATCCAACCGGCTATTGCCCAATAGTCGGAGCCACGTATGTCATTCCCCGGATTTGCTTTGCTTAAACGAAACCGACTGCGTAATCAAAGCTGGCTATAAACATCCGGCAAAGCTGCTGTCCCGAATAAAAAAAGTTTTTCTTTCCGCTTTCATCCCCCTTCCACCCGACAATCATCAGCTGAATCATCCTACACCGAAGAAAGGAAAACTTAAAACGAAAAGAAAAACTTTACATGCTCTTCCTTATTCCCATTCGATTGTCGAAGGTGGTTTGGAAGAAATATCGTAAGTAACGCGATTCACACCTTTCACCTTATTAATAATGTCATTGGAAACCTTTCCCAAGAACTCATAAGGCAAATGTGCCCAATCGGCCGTCATGGCATCTGTCGAAGTCACGGCACGCAAGGCAACGGCACGTTCATAAGTACGTTCGTCACCCATCACACCTACCGACTGAACCGGAAGTAAAATTACACCGGCCTGCCATACCTGATGATAGAGACATGTTTCATTGCCGTCGGCATCCTTCACTTTCCAATCCCACAAACCACGGATAAAGATATCATCAGCGTCTTGCAGGATGCGCACCTTTTCACGAGTAATATCACCCAAAATACGCACAGCCAATCCGGGGCCGGGGAAGGGATGACGACCAATCAGGTGTTCGGGAATACCCAATTGACGACCAACGCGACGTACTTCATCCTTGAACAGCCACTTCAACGGTTCGCACAGCTGAAGATTCATTTCCTTTGGCAGTCCACCCACATTGTGATGGCTCTTGATCACCTTACCCGTAATATTCAGGCTCTCGATTCGGTCGGGATAAATCGTACCCTGAGCCAACCAGCGGGCGTCAGTTATCTTGTGTGCTTCCGCATTGAAAACCTCTACAAAGTCGCGGCCGATAATCTTTCGTTTCTGTTCGGGATCGGTTACTCCTTCCAGATCCTTGAAAAACTTGTCACTGGCATCTACTCCTATCACATTCAAACCAAGTCCTTCATAGTCGTGCATGACATTCTGAAATTCGTTCTTACGCAACAGGCCATGATCAACGAAGATGCAAGTCAGATTCTTGCCAATGGCACGATTCAGCAACACGGCAGCCACCGTTGAATCGACTCCACCGCTCAAGCCTAAAATGACACGATCGTTGCCTAACTGTTCCTTCAGTTCGGCTACGGTAGTATCGACAAACGATGCAGGACTCCAAGTCTGATGACAACCACAAGCCTCGACAACAAAATTTCTCAGCATCTGGGTTCCGTCTTCACTGTGAAAAACTTCGGGATGGAACTGAACACCCCACATCGGCTCACCTTCGGCCTGATAAGCAGCGATTCGAACCTTATCGGTCGAAGCGATAACTTTAAAATTATCCGGGATAGCCGTGATAGTATCGCCATGACTCATCCACACCTGCGAGTTTTCGCGTACGCCGTGAAACAGCAGATTGTTCTTATCAAAGGTCTGCAAATGAGCACGTCCATACTCGCGACTGCCAGCCGGTTCCACCTTTCCGCCATTGGTATAAGCAATGAACTGCGCACCGTAACAAATGCCAAGGATAGGGTACTTACCGCGAATGCCGCTCAAGTCCACCTTGAAAGCACTTTCGTCGTACACGGAAAAAGGACTTCCGGACAGAATAACTCCTTTTACGCTTTCGTCATCGTGCGGAAACTTGTTATAAGGCACAATCTCGCAATAGACGTTCAGCTCGCGCAGACGGCGACCGATAAGCTGGGTTGTCTGCGAACCGAAATCAAGAATGATAATCTTCTCTTGCATATAATGTCAGTAATGGTTTTGTAAATAATTGGCAAATTTAGCAAAAAGCCTGCGAATAAGCGCTATGATTCGACAAAAATGATAAAAAGAAATAAGCGTCCATCGCATCAGCAACTCTCCAGACGCACCAGAGACCCGCAAGGCTCGCACACATGCCATTCTTTCACTTACCGGCATTCTGTTCCTTCAGCAGGTCACGGATTTCAGTCAACAGCAGTTCCTCCTTCGACGGTGCAGGAGGTGCAGGCGGAGTTGCAGCGGCCTCGGCTTTCTTTTTAGCCGTAAAGCGCGTCAGCAACTTAATAAATAGGAATATGGAAAAGGCTATGACCAAAAAGTCAAAAGTCATCTGCAAGAAATTGCCATAATTCAATGTAACAGCTGCTACTTCTTTCCCATCCACTACTTGTGCAGGCTTCATCACCCACTTCAAATCGACAAAGTTTACACCACCGACCAACAACCCGAAAACCGGCATAATGATATCCGCCACCAACGAAGAGACAATCTTGCCAAATGCTCCGCCGATAATCACACCGACAGCCATATCCACCACATTTCCCTTCATTGCAAATGCTTTAAAATCCTGCAAAAACTTACTTTTTCTCATCTTTTGAATTATTTAATAATGATTTTAAGTACGAATATAAAAACATTTTCTTACTTTTGCACCGCAATTCAAAAAAAGAATTGCCGGAGAAATTCGAAAGTTTATTTTTAAACATTATAAAACCCTTAAAAGTTTAAACAAAATGATTAAAGTAGGTATTAATGGATTCGGACGTATCGGACGTTTCGTATTCCGCGCAGCTCAAAAAAGAAACGATATCCAAATCGTTGGTATTAACGACCTTTGCCCGGTAGATTACTTGGCTTACATGCTGAAGTATGATACAATGCACGGTGCATTCGACGGTACTATCGAAGCTGACGTTGAAAACAGCAAACTGATTGTTAACGGCAAGGAAATCCGCGTAACTGCAGAAAAGAATCCTGCTGACCTGAAATGGAACGAAGTTGGCGCAGAATACGTAGTTGAATCTACTGGTCTGTTCCTGACTAAAGAAAAAGCTCAGGCTCACATCCAAGCTGGTGCCAAATATGTAGTTATGTCTGCTCCTTCTAAGGATGACACTCCGATGTTCGTATGCGGTGTTAATGAAAAGACTTACGTTAAGGGTACTCAATTCGTATCTAACGC
>ULTX01059825.1_pt1 | contig 46965 bp, 45 predicted proteins | sample 1958041 | NCBI WGS metagenome assembly ULTX01 (sample SAMEA4835747, study PRJEB28245) | human gut metagenome | biome: gut microbiome; material: fecal sample | place: Denmark | collected 2008
TTCATTTGATGGCAAGTCATTGATTTCACTCACATCAGCTATTCGCTGACGACTTCTCATTTCATCATAGTAGAGATTCTTTGCTATGGAGCAGAGCCATGTCAATTCATTTGACTTACCTTTGAATTGTGACGTTGTAGAAACAGCCTTATAGAATGTGTCCTGCGTGATTTCCTCTGCTATCTCACGATTTTTAGCAAGAGAAATAGTATACGAGTATACCTGTAAATAGTAGGCTTTATAGAGCTTTTCATAGTCCATACTTATCATCGCCTCCTTCAGCTTCATAGGTTAGACGGAGAAATCGGAATTTCGTTACAAAGAAATTTGAATTTTTTTACCTTTACGCTACTCTTGCTTCCCGTGGACTATTGATAAACGCGCACTGGCGGCAAGCAAAGAGATTGCTGTGTCAACTTGATATGTTCAAATGCTAATTAAGTATAGCATACAGCTATGAATTTTTCTATTGCGTTCCCCTGACTTCGGAATAGTGGCAGGGCTGGCTGTCCATGTCTTGTCTTATGCTTATCTACCGTACATGAGCATTTTACATGGGAACTCATTGCACTCTCCACAAAAATCAACGCCATGGTTCTTTGTACACTCAAGCAAAAAACATCCTTCGATGCTACAACCATTATGTTCTGTGCTGCGGCAACCTGAACAAGAAGCGCCCGCATATATGCTAAGTACTCCCTCAAAGTTGTTATAGCTTTCTACGTCATCGGGCATATGTACCTCATAAAATTCTTTTATGCCATCTAAATATTTTAATAATGTTTTAGCCGACACACAAATTAAACCATCATTATATGCCGAACAAGTGTGGCACATTAAAGAACATGGTGCAACCTTTTTAATAATTTCAGTTTTTTGTACTCCTCCACTAAATCACGATTTATAGAGCTGACCCCAATACCCTACCATAAACAATATACCACACGCCAAAAGAAAAATCAACCATCAATTTCAGAATTCCTAAGAGTAGTACTTCCTCACCGCCGCTGAAACAACCTCCGAAATCTCCTCCGCAGTTTTACCGCCGAGGTACTCCGAAATAACCTCAGCCGGAACAGCCACCATGACCGGTGGCTTCGGCTTGAGTATTTCCAAGATGACCTCCTCGGTAAGCGCACCAGCGCCGGAAAGTTCACGAATTTTCCCGGAAGTGAGCTTCATTTCGGGGTGCTGTTTCAGAACATCAAGCAGGACTGCCCGTTCCTTAATTCCGCACAGAATTTCGGCGTCAGAGATACTGACCGCACCGCTGTCCAGCATGAGCAGAAAGTCCTGTTCCAGAGCGTTCAGCCTACCGAATAATTCTGCCTGTTCTGCCGTAATTCCGAGTTCCTTTTCAGCACGTTCGCCCAGCACCGCCGATACCCGTATCTTCTTCGAGAGAGTGAGTTCCGGGAAACGCTGGCGGTTGGTCTCCACGACTATCCGCTTGGCATATTCGTCCGTTATGAGTTTTCCGTCGCCTATCCGGCAGGGGACTTTCACCCACATAAGCTGTTCTGCGACAGTCCGGCGGCGGTTTCCGGACAGTATCTCATACTCGCCGTTCCCGGCGGAGCGTACCAGAAGCGGCTCGGTTATTCCCATTCTCGCAATTGACGAACTGAGTTCCGACAGGTCGCCGCTGTCCGTGAAAATCGGAGAACGCAGGGGAAGCAGTCTGTCCAGCTCGATGTTGTAGGACTTATCCTCCGGGAAACACTTTGCAATAATGGCCTCGATGGTTTCTGTTTCCGGCAGTTCCGGTTCTTCTTCGTTGGAAACTGCGGCGAAGCCATCGTCAGGCATTTCGGACGGCTCATCGTCCTCGATAGGAATGTAGATAGCCTCCGGCTGGTATTCCGGTTCGGCTGGCTTCGGGGCAGGACGGATCTCCGTGCTTTCCTCGGATTCCCGTTGAGCCTGCGCGAATGCTTTCATCTTTTCAATGTTCATGCTGTCCTCCGGACCTTTATTTTTTGGAGCGTATCGCGGATTTAGCCCGCTGTTACGCAGATTTGGGGCGCATTTTACTGCGCCCCGGAGGTAATGTATATGAACCCTGTGGCAGGGAGGGTTGTATAGAAAAAGCGGAGATCTTTCGGTCTCCGCTTGGCTTTATTCGGTTGTGGAGGCAATTCTGTCAGCAAATAGCTCTTTCACTTCTTCAAGAGGGAGTTCTGAAAAATACGCTATCTTTTCTAAATCGTGAACACCATGGTTCCATATATTGTTTGCAAAATCAACAGAAACTTTATGAACTGCTTCCTCAACTGCCTGGTTAACACGCTTTTCAATATACTCGTCAAATGTCATACTCATCAGGCTGTCTTGCCTTCGAAAAGTTTCTTTACTTCGTCCAGAGGGAGCTTGCTCATTTTAGCGATTTTCTCCATATCACGAATACCATCGTTCCAAAGTTCAATTGCAAAGCTGATTGCAAGTTCATTTTGCGCTTGCTTTGCTCTCTTTTCGCCGTAATCTTCCACTAATTTACACATAGTATCAACACCCTCCTTGTCTTTCTTGAAATAACCTGCCCGGTCGGACAGTACCTTGTAGTGCATTTCGCGCGGATCCTTGCAGAAGAAATCCTGCATAAGCTCGCCCAGAGCAGTGCCGTTGCGAATCTCGCCGTTCACATATATTATGTGCGAACCGTCCGTAAATATTGCGTGGTCAAGCTCGGAGATCGTGCGGTTCACCGTGTAAAGCGGCTTGCCGCCTTTAAGTACGTCATGCTCGGTAATGAAAATAATGTAGCTTTCCGGAAGCTCATCAAACTTATCGCCGGGATTGAGCAGATTTGCGTCCAGCAGACTGCTGTTATATCTTGCTCGTCTGATAGCAGCTCCATCATCACTGCGCTGGACCTCCACATCGTAGTGCTTTCCTTTGTCGTCCACCGCATAGATGTCCAAACGTGCTGACCGTCCCTGAAGATTTTTTATTCCGAACTGAGAAACCACCCGTACAACTGTCAAGTCGTCACGGTTCAGAATTACTCTGAGCAGAAGCTCTGCGCAAGCCTTGTCCTCAAAAACCTTGCTCATAAATGTGTCGTCCATCAGACGGAAATTCTCAATTATGTTGAGCAGTTCTTCGCTATGTTCAGAGCTGATATTGCTGTTTCTATTTTCGTCCACAGTAATCATTTTCCTTTCTTGAATTATAGCATATTTCCCGCGAAAAATCAAGCATTTGAGCCATCTGTTTTGCCCTCCGTGTACATTTTGTGCCATTCCTCAAGGATATCCCGGCGCTGGAGGCAGAAGTAGAAATACTCCGAAATCTCCTCGTTGGAAAGCTCGTCGCCGATGAGCTGAGTAACTTCCTTGCGCCGGAGGGTTATCTGTTTTGACGGTTTTTTCACGGTCTGTTTTGGCTCTGCGGGAGCGCTAGACTTTGCAGATTCTGAGCGTTCTGCCGGAGATTCTGCCGCGGTTGTATTCTCTCCGCAAATCTCCGTTATGTCGGATTCCGAGAAGAACTTCAAGTCCGCAAGCGTATTTGACTGCTCGACCGTGAATTTTCTTTCGGGATCCCGGCTGAGGTACGCCGCGATTTCCTCCTGACTGCTGTTCGGGAGCGCCGAAAACTGGCAGGCTGTCGCCAGCGTAAGTCTGCCGCTGTCGAGCATTTCCATGAGCTCCGGAACCAGCCGTGTGCAGGCAATGTAGCGCTGGATAGTGCGCTTGGCTTCGCCGTATTTCTCGGCTATGTCCTTGGTTGCACGGCGGCTTCCGAGGGCTGTCAGAGCCTCCTGCTGTGCCTTGTACGCAAATGCGCGCTCGGACGGCAGAAGCTCGGTGCGCTGGCAGAGGTTTGTGTCCGCCATGATTAGCTTCGCGCGGTTTTCATCAACGTTCTTGACAATGCTGGGAACCGCCGTAAATCCGGCTCTGCGGCAGGCTTCAACGCGGTTATGCCCTGCGATTATGCGGTATTTCCCGTCAGCGGCAGGGGACACTATTATCCGGGACAGAAGTCCATTTTCCCTGATGGATTCCACCAGCTCGTTCATTTTGAAGTCGCTGTACATCTTGAACGGCTGGTTTTCCCACGGAATAAGCAGATTTATCGGGATTTCTTTTTCGTCATTCTGGACTGCCGTTTCATCGCCGAGAAAGTCGTTCATATTCAGCTTTCCGGTGTTGTTGGAAGCTCCGAGATTGAACCCCATTAAACTCCCTCCTTTTCAAGAATTTCGCTTACAAGCTGACGATACTGACCGCCTATCACGCTGTTTTTCTTAGATATCAGCGAACGCTGTTCTGCTGTGCTATTCGCCGCCTCAATGCGCTTGCTGATGGTAGTTTCGTAAACCAGACTGCCGTAGCGCTCCTTTAAGGCGATATCCACTGCCTGAGCCATCTGGGTGTTGTCGGTCATGGTTTCAAGTATTCCACAAATTTTCAGGTCGTGGTTGATTTTTTCCTTGATGAGATTGAAAATGTCCTCGAACTGGACTATGCCGTTGAGCGCAAATTTCTGCACCTGAACCGGGATTATCACCTCGTCAGCCGCCGCAAGAGCGTTCATGACCAGTATTCCGAGCGAGGGCAGGCAGTCGATGAAGAGATAATCGTAATCCTCCGATATGCTGTCGCTGGAAATCGCCTTGTCAAGAACCTGCTCGCGGCACACCGCCTGGGCAAGAAACATATCCGCGGTAGCCAGCGAAATATCCGCCGGGACATAGTCGATAGGCTCGTTTTTCGCAGTCAGAATGCACTCCGAGAGCTTCGCAGTTTCTTTCAGAACGTCAACGATGGTGCGCTTACCCGTGAAATCATAGCCAAGGTAGTCGCTGAGATTTCCCTGCGGGTCAAGGTCGATACAGAGAACTTTCTTGCCAAGTTCCGCAAGTCCTGCGGCGATATTTACCACGGTCGTTGTCTTGCCAACGCCGCCTTTTTGGTTTGCTATTGCTATAATCTTTGCCATAATTACCCATCCTGCCAGTATTCTTTCATGTCATGATTTACCCGGGATTGCCAGTAGCTGTTAAGCGTCAGCCGGGAATTGTACAGCGCCGTTATCAGGTAACTTCGGATATTCCGGACGTCGCTGGTGTTGTTATCCATTGCTTCCAGAACGTACTCGATGTGACTGCTGTTAAGCTTCAGGAACGTACTTTTTACCACGTCATGCGGGACGTCTTCGCCGTTTACCCGTATCGTAGGTCTGGTGGAGCAGATCGCGTCCACCATAATGCTGATAAGCTCGTTGATGGTATCCGCCTTGCCTGGATTCTGCTCAATGAGAAATTCGTAATCCGTGTTGTCCCGGACTATCTGGACATAAGCGGAGCGCTCCTCTTTTATCCTGGTGATATATTCCATCTCGTCAGTCCCACCAGATTGATTGATAGGATTGATTATATCAGGATTATTTTCTTTAAGATTATTATCTTTAGATTTGTCCGCCGTTTGGGCGTAACATGGTCCGCCATTTGGGCGTACCATGTTCTGCCGTTTCGGCGTTTTTTGTTCCGCCCTTTCGGCGTTCCTTGCTTCGCTGTTTTGGCGTTCCTTGTTCCGCCCTTTTGGCGTTTCTTGCTTCGCCCTTTCGGCGGAACAATGGAGTAATGCGGTCTGAGGGTGTGTTTCTTCCTTTTCAGGAGTGCTGTTTTCCTCGTCCGCTGTGGCATTCCGCCTGTATTTTTCTGCCGCAGACGGCTTTACGGATTTCATTTTTTCCTCGCCCTCCGCAAGAATTTCGGCTAGGTGGACTATATCGTCGATTATGTAGAAGCTGCGTTTTGCTGGCATTCCGCGCGGGGAGCACTTGATAAGTCCGCACTTCTCCAGAACCGTAATGCAGCGTTTCTGCTGTTTGTCAGACAGGGAAGTGCTTTCCTCTAAATCCGCGATGGTGGAGTAGAACCACCCGTCCGGGTCGAGCTTCCCTCTGTCGCTGTAATACTGCCATTTGGCTATGAGTGCGCTGTAAACCACGGTTTCCATAAGCCCGACCGCATGAGCCAGCGGACGGTTCAGTGATATCGTATTATCCGGATTCAACAGCTGGTAGATTGCATTCATGTTATTCCTCCAGTTTGTTTTATTCCTCGTTTTATAAAGCATAGAAGGGCGGTGAGGAATAGGACCGCCCGTTCAGAAGGCCTTTCCGTCTATGCTGTTAAAGCCTTTCGGCTGTTAACCTATATAAAAAAGCGCACAGATTTTCTCTATGCGCTCTTGTTGTCAATATTAATAACTCTTTTTGTGAAAACGCTAAAGAAATCGGATTTTCTGCCGATATATAATAATGGTACACAAATTGAGCATCTTATTTGAACTGTATATTGACGAAAGCGCGTTAGAAAGTGTGAAATGCACGTCATGTCGTCAAATTAAGTTGTCCATTTTCTGTCCATTATTTGTCCTTTATTCAGAACTAAAACGGGCTGAAAAAGATGTTTGAAAAAATAATACTATGTACGTTGGTACCGCATTGCTATGCGGTATGGGGGATTTTTACTGGCTGAGCTGTTCGATTCGTTGCCGAATTCAATTCCCCTCGGCTCCACCATGGTTACCCATAACCCATATTATGGGAATAGAGAACACCCTTCGTTTCCGAAGGGTGTTTTATTTATATGGCTTGACATAAATGAAATAACAAACAAATAAACCAAGAGTAAACAATATTTGTAGTATTATGGCAGAAGCATGAGAAAACTTATGCAATGAGCTGAAACGATTTCTGAAATCATGAGATATCTATGCGCACTATGACAATATAGGTGGTAATTCTCAACCAGTTTCACGAACTGTACATTTTATGGCGAAAGATGTGGATGTCAAATAGTTTGATATAAACTGGTAATCTTCCCTTTTGAAAATTTTTGTAAAAAAAGAAATAAATATTGACTTTTTATCAATGCTGTGGTATAATGACATTAATAATAAATGAAAAAGTATTCTTTGGAGGTGTCAAAATGCAAAATAATAAAAAAATCGAAACGCAAAAGTCGAAGGATACTGAGTTCCCAGAAGATGCCACGATTTCCGAGTCTTTCACAAGCTCTCAGACTGCTGATACTCTGGAAGTTACCGAGAAATCCACTCCAAAATCCCCAATAGATACAATATACGAGGAGAGGGAGGAGTTCATTATCATTGGGCTGACCGGCAGAACAGGCTCAGGATGTACAACTGTTTCAAACATCTTATCCACTGAGAGTTTTGACGACTTGAATCTGCATAATCCCAAAAGCACAGATTTCGAAAATAATGAGCAGAGAAAGTACCAGATCATCTTCAAATATGCTGAGAGGCACTGGGAGCCGTTCAAGGTGATAAGCATGACGAATGTGATTATTTCGTACTTAGTAGCCGTTGAGTATACTAAATTCGAGACTATCATCAAAGACGTTTTCTCAGAGGATCAATCCCTGAGCAATGCTGTCGTTTCAGAGCTTAGTAAATTAGTACTTACCAAAGATGATGCAAATGCTCTTGGAATTGATGATTCGAATCCCGACAATCTCACGTTTAAGTCGATTTATAAACTCGCCCATAACGAAGTGAACGAATTATCAGATGGCGGTAAGCTGCAAAGATCGCAACATGAGTCTGAGGTGGAAAATAGAGATATCCATATAGCACAGCAAAAGTGTAAGCTTCTTATTTATTTGGGAGCCATAAAAAATCAGCTCAATAAGGTCTTAAAAAAGCACCCTTATGAACATACTATACTAGAGAATGATGAGCAGAAAAAAGAAATTGCAAATGCGTACACCTATTTTTTACAGGAGATAGGCAACCGTATCCGTCATCACGGCTCAGTAGAAAATGGCTCAACATTCAGTGGCGAACATATGTACGCACTGGCGAAAAGAGCGAACAGCTTTATCAAGGCATATAAAAAACTGAACCGAAATACTCTCATCTGCCTTGATGCAATCAGGAATCCATATGAAGCAACTTATTTTCAGGACAGATACGCTTCCTTCTATCTTGTATCTGTAAGTACCGATAATGAAGAACGTATCCGGCGTCTAGGGAACGATATGGACCACAAAGAAGTTGACGCAATGGATAAGGCTGAGTATCCTAAAAAGCTCAAAGGAGAAAAGCAGTTCACTAATCAGAATATCGGCGCCTGTGCCCAGTTAGCAGATATTTATTTGTACAACCCGCGCGAGGACACTAAGGAGAAGTACTTTATCAGCGAGCTTATCGTAAAATATATCACCCTAATTAAGCACCCCGGACTGGTTACACCCACGAGCGTTGAAAGGTGTATGCAAATCGCATATAATGCGAAACTCAATTCCGGCTGTCTTTCAAGGCAAGTGGGCGCCGTGATAACTGATGAGTATTATAGCGTAAAAGCGGTCGGCTGGAACAGCGTTGCAGAGGGTCAAGTTCCCTGTAACCTCAGATCGATCGACAACTATCTTAATAACAAAGATCCAGATTCGTTCAGCACATACGAAATCGAAAATCCTGATTTCAGCGAAAGGCTGTGCAGAGATTACGGCGCATTATTCAAAAAAAGCAGTTCGCCTGATTCGTTCAAGGGCAGGTTATTATCGTATTGCTTTAAAGACGAATACGAAAAGATAACCGGTGAAAAGAACCAGGTACATACCCGTTCTCTGCACGCAGAAGAAAATGCTTTTCTCCAGATTGCCAAATATGGTGGAGATGGTATTAAGGGTGGTAACCTGTTCACCTCTGCAAGCTCCTGTGTGCTGTGTTCGAAAAAGGCATATCAGCTTGGTATTAGACATATTTATTATATCGACCCATACACGGATATTGCAAATTCGCATATTCTATCTTTCGGCAAGTACAAAAATCAGTGTCCTCAGTGTCATTTGTTCTATGGAGCGATTGGCAAAGCTTATACCTGTCTGTTCACACAAAGGATTGCTATAAAGGACGAACTCAAGATCCTTCTGGACGCAGAAAATGCGAAATCTGAGAGTAAACCGCAGAAAGAATAACAGAACAAAACATAAGTCTATGTTTCTTTCTTATAATTTCCATGGAGATTATTGATGATTACACGGTTTGATGTTCAGCCTCAATTAATAAACAAATGACTTATGTCATGACAAAATTTACCCGGTGCCATACCAAGCACCGGGTAAATTACTATCAAAACTCCTTCCTGTTCAGCGCCTCCCGTGATATCCTGTTCTCCACGTCAAGCGCACCATCGTAAGCGTCGTTAAGCGCGGAAAGCGACTGCTCGTCCGCACTCGCCTTGAGTACAGGCAGATATGTCAGAAATACAGCCACATAATCCGGGTACACCTCGATCCTCCTGACGTATAGCGTGATAAGCTGCTTAAGGTGCGGAATCTCTCCGGAAAGCAGAAGCTCCCTGCCCTTATGGAATGCCTCCACAACCTCAGAACGGTTCACATCTACCGTTACTCTGCGCTGCTCTATATCACGACGCGCGGTTTTTAATGCGGAAAGCTCACGTTCTTTATCCGAAAGCGCCTCCGCAAGCATTGCCGAGCCAGTATCTGCAATTACCGCAACGAGGTTATCTATCTCCTTCCTCAGCTTTTTTATCGAACGGTCAAGGTCTTTTATTTCTTTGGAGAAATCATCGTCATTATCCTGCACGGTCTTGTTGTATTCATCTATCACGCTCGGGATTCGCTTTTCATCAAACAGAACATCGGCAAGCAGCCGGAACACGTACTTCTCAAGATAATCCCGATTTATCGCCTTGTTCCCACATGCACGAAGCCCGCTTTCTGAACGGGAATTACAGCGGTATGTAACATAAAGCCGCTTGCTTCTGCCACTCCACTGACGATTACCGCAGAACGTCTTTCCGCATACTCCACAGAATACCTTGCCGCTCAGTAGGTATTCCTCCTTTGCTGAGCACTTCGGAGATGGCTCCCGCTTGCGTGAATCCATGATTTTTTGTACCGCTTCAAACTCCTCCCTACTTACTATCTGCGGAATTCCACCCTCCGTCCGTATCATATCGTTTCTGCTGCCGTGATTGTTTCTTCTTCCGTCTGCGCCTGCCGGAGTGCTCCTGCGGAATGTGTACACTCCGGCGTATTTTTCGTTCCGCAATATCTCATACAAGGAATTCTTCCCGAACTCCCTGCCCCGTCGTGTGCGGAATCCACGACGGTTAAGCTCTTTGGAAATATCCGCATAGCTCATTCCGTTTATAACCGAATCGAAAATCAGCCGTATCGTTCTGGCTTCGTCCTCGTTTATTTCATACCTGAGATCCGGAGTTACATGATATCCAAGCGGGGGCTGACCACCAGTGTGCTTACAGGCAAGGGCGTTTTCCATCTGCCCTTTCTTTACCTCTCTGGAAAGATTCGCAGAGTAATACTCGCTCATGGACTCCAGAAGTCCCTCCATTATTATGCTTTCCGACTCACTGCCGAAATGCTCCAACACCGAAACAAGCTGCACTCCGTTTGTTTTCAGGGTACGTTTGTAAAATGCGCTGTCGTACCTGCTGCGTGCAAATCTGTCGAGCTTATGCACGATGACCGCTTCAAAATCTCCGGAAGCAGAATCTGCTATCATTCTCTGAAAATCCTCACGGCGGTCGTTGGTTCCGGTCTTTGCCCGGTCTATATATTCTGCTACTATTTCATAGCCGTTATCCTGGGCGAATTTATATATCGCCCGGAGCTGAGCGTCTATACTCTCGTCACGCTGATTGTCGCTTGAAAACCTGGCGTATGCCGCCGCTCGTATCATACCGCTTCCTCCTCACGGATCTCCTTGTTCATTATATCTTCGAGAATGGAAGCTATAAATTTTTCCGGCGCAATGTCAGATGCATCTGCCGACTCAATATAGGTCACTTCTTCTGGTGAAATGCTGCTGTTGTTTCTCGGGAACGAGATAACTGAAATCATTCTGGGTTGTTTCATATGGTATAAATACCTCCTGTCAGTTGTTATGTCAAAATAGTGAACACCTCCTGCCCGTGTCGGTGCACAGGGGAATAATATATAAACATGGAAACAGGTGATACAGCGTGCCTGTCACGCCGTACTCCGCTGCCGAAAATCTGTTGTGCTCACCGTTGACAATGTTGGTCTGACCGGATACCAAAACTGCTCCACTGGCGCCTTGTGGCGAGGGGCAAGTCGTCTTATGCGGAATGCATAAGGTAATGAACCGGAGCATTAAAAACGCTCCGGTTCTTATAATTCTCACAATTATGAGCTTAGGATATATCTTCGTGTTCGATTATACCGTAGTTATCATTACTTCCTAATCCGAAGAATGCCACTGCGTCAAACTCATCACGGAGAGACTCTTCATCATCGTATTGATAGCCGAGCCAGTCCACATATTTAGCAAAATAGTGTGTATTATATGCGATATAGCGTAATCCGTCCCTGGCAATGTACTCTGCATAGTACAGATCAAAATTGTTTTGGGTATCAGTTATAAACTTTCTCGCCAGATAAAGGTCAATTCTTCCCTTAAACGGATCCAGAAATATCAGGTCTCCCTCTCTGCCGCTTTCTATGTCGGCAAGGACTTTCTTAGCGGTGGCCGAATCGTAATTGAAACCAATACCGGTGAGTACTTCTTCCGAAAGAGTTTTACCATTGTAAGGTATTCTTTCGTAAGGGTAATTCCTAATCGAGTTGCTTGAATAGTAAGTGGTAAAGTCAGTGTAAGTCATATTGTTTTCCTCCTAAAATATTGTGAATTGGGATTGTTTTCTGAGAGTGTGTTCTATGCCAGCATGCAGGAAGATGGATAGAGCACCTGGTGTGTTCCGGTCCATCCACCCTTAACGCATACTTACAAATATTAATATATCAATCTTACAACGGATTGGGCATCTCCTGTGGAATAATGAATATAGGGGATTATCAGTCCTTGCGCCTGATTCCCTGATATCCTCGTCCATGTGCATTGGACTGATATTTCCTGGGATATCCGTTCGTTTCGGACTTGTCAAAAAGCTGTCTGAACGCCTTTGAAAACTTGTCCTGATTTGTGTTCAAATTATAGTGCTGAAGATAGTATGCATTGAATTCTGCATACAGCTGCTTAATGCTTACGAAATCACCGCTGTCACCGGTTATCTCGTAATGTATACTTACGAAGTCGTCCACTGCCTCCTCAAGATGAGAAACGGATCCGGACTCAGATAATGGTATTGCAACATAGTTACTGAGATTAACGACTTTCTTAAACTCAAAATTATTGTTACGAAGCCTGAGAAACGCCTCGAGAATCATGTTGAAGATTGCAGGAAGCTCGTCCCTGAGCTTGTTAAGCAGGTCATGATCCTGCCTGTCCTTAGGTATCTTGTTGTCAAACGGTATCACCACAAGCCGCTCGCAGAACTGGTCGTCACGCTGCTGTAAAACAAGCGGGTGATTTGTTGCAAACACGAGCTTGCAGGTAGGTTTGAAGCTGAAAGGCTGTACGAATTTTTTCTCTGCCGTCATCATATCGTTGCCCGTAATTCCCTTGACGTGCTTCACAACATCAGGGGTGAGCGGCTTGTTAGGCAGGTCGCCTCCTACATTGAGACGCATATTTGCGAGATTACCGGTTGAAAATTTGTCGCCGAGCGCCTGCAGTTCTATGGTCGATACGAAGTCGTTCGGGAAAAACATAGTGTCCAACCCGATCGTCAGGGATTTGCCGGTGTCCCCTTCGCCGATAAAAAGGAAGAAGGACTTGGCGTCCATGGAGCAGCTTGCGATGTACCCGTGCGTCTGGAGCATAAGCTCCTCGATATCCGGGTCTCCGCCTGAAACGCTTTCGAGGTACTTCTCGAAATTGGGGCAGTACGTATTGTATCTGTCATAATTGAAATTAAGATACGAAGTCTGGAATACAGATGGATCGTTATCAGTGAACTCCATCGTGCAAAGGTCAAGGCGTCCATTTCTGAACACAATGTAATTCGGGTCGATGGTCGGGTCGTCGATAACAAGGTTGGGTTCCTTCTTGACGAACGCCCTTATTGCGCTGATTATCTCGGGTCTGCCTATCTCAGCGATAGGCTCTCTCAGCTCCTTGAGAATGAGCCGGTCAAGGGTCTCATTGTCGAGAAGCTCGTAAACAATGCCGTTAAACATGTATATGGCACTGCAAACGATTATGAAATTTACCCTTCTCATCAGTTCCTGCGCAAGCTCATATGCGTTGCCGGGCTTGAGCTTGACAGGCGGACTGGGTGGATCGTTTCGGGAGCCTGAAAATTCCGGACACAAATCCACACCCAAAGGTTTATGTTTGATTTGAGATTTATCCCTGTGCCTGGGTACAAGTGCCGAAAGCAAAGGCTGATCTCTCTCGGAATCAGATTGGTCTTCATCACACTCGTCGATATCGCTGACAGGTTCATCTATCTTGCAGTCTTTGAGTATTTCATTGGTCTGCTGAGGCATATTGAGCTTTTCAACATCTAGTTCAGGCTCATTATCCAGCGGGTCATCCTCATCATATTCCAAATCCGGAATATGATCATCAATCTCATCAAACTGATCCTCAACGTCACGAAGAGGCTCATTGTCAAAGAAAGATTCTAATTCGTAATCGTCCATCTGCAACACCTCACTTCAGTGTGTCACTGCTTCTGTTTATGAAATTTGCCAGCAGTTTGAACATCAGATCCGACGCATCAGCATTGGGAATCTCATTGGAAATGTTGCAGGAAAGCTGGTTTGTCGCAGCATGATAAAAGTAGTTTGCAACATACTCATTGCTTTCTGAACGTTTGACAGCAAGTCTTGATGCAAAAAACTCGGGGCATCTGACATCACGGGTGTCTTCTCCCGTGTAGTCATGTTTTTCACCGGTCTTTATCATAACGGCTGGATCGCCAGATGATGAGTAACCCAAGAAAACATCAAAGTCAACCGGATGATTATCTTCATCGTAATTGAAGTAATACATTTTCCCATCAAGCGAGAACATAACATATGCGCTCGTAAAATGGTACTTACCAGATTCCTGAAGTTTATAAAAACCTCTGCCAAAACTAATAACGCAAAGCTTGTCCTTCTTGACATCCTTCAGAGCCTTGAGCCGTTCTTCAAGACTCCGAGCATTGAACTCTGCCGTCACCATAGAACGTAAAATATCCGGGGTGTTGTTTGACTTCCCCAAGGTGTTTCGTACTATGTCACTGTATGAATCAAGTGAATGTACAGCAGAAACAGTATCTGCACATGATTTGCTGTAAGCGATAGAATCAATGCCAGTGGTGTTATTCATGGAATTAAACATAACTTCCTCCTTGAGAATATCCGGTCCGCTGTTTTTGCAGTGGCCGGAACAAAGCCTCACACGCAGAAAGAGACCGTCGACAATTCTCTTTCCGTATGTGATAGGTGAGAATATTTTTGCTCAGAACGCTAGCGTAAGTCAAAGTAACCCGGCTAATGGAACCATGCAGCAATGACTTGTTTCTCAAGCTCGAGTATTATATCACGTTTCAAGACCAATTTCAAGACCATTTTACTTATTTGTCATTATTCAAAAATTGAACAAGACGCTAAAATGTAGCAATATAGATAAATATCGTTAGATAAAAAAACTAATCTGCTGTATTCCGAATTTTGTATATGTCGCTTTGCAGCGTAATTTGCCTTTATTTGGTACTATTGTAAAATCGCACCTGGGATATTACGTCGGAAATTGTAAAATAAAGATTTTGTGCATTTTGTCCTTTTTATAAAGAATTATTTTTATTACACAACCGATGTTTTTTGTGCATAATTGCTATTGACATAATCCAGATAACGGAATTAAGATATACTGAATGATTCGAAACAGATGATCAATTACATTAATAAAGCTTGCTAACAAAAAAATATAATTTATATTGGAATTGACAATAACGCTCAAATTGTGTACTAAAATCAGGAGGTGATAGCTTGTATGAAAAACAAAGTACATATCCATGAGTTTATCCCATCACACCATCACACCTTAAAATCATATAGGAAACATATATCGCAGCGCATTTAATACACACTCACCTTGATTTTGTGGTGGTATGGTGACGTGGTATGGCTTTTTCTACAAAAAATTTTATCATGGTATGATGTGATGGGATGGTAAAATATATCTGTACTGAAAATAGCCCCGAGATTTACACCCCGGGGCTGATACTATAATAGAACGCAGAACAGTCTTTTTCAGAACCAGCAATTACTCGCAGTAAACAGATACATTAGCTAATCAACATCGGCCCCGCCTATTCCTCCGAGAATAGCGCCGATAACAGCCGGAACAATAACGATGATCAATCTCACAGTCCCATTGACTCCAAGGGCGAGTTCAATTGATGAGATTATTCCGTAAATCGGAAACAAAACCTGTACGATGACTCCGATGACCGCACCGATTATTGCTCCGGCGATTGCGCACCCGATAACGCTGAATACAACTTTCACAAAACCATCTCCTTTATATAGATTATATCACGCTGGAAGAAATAAAGTATATCGCTGGTGAAGCAGATTTCAAAAGCCAGCGCCCGCTGAACTGCGAGCGCTGACTGTATATGAAAGTCGGAAATTTCTCTCCGGCTGTTATCTGAATGTTTCAAAAACGGTCGTTTATGGGGCGATTTTCAGGCACTCGAAAATGCACAGAAAAATGCCCCTTTTACACCGTATTTCTTCCCAGAACTTATCCCAAAATCAACGTGCCGTTCGTCAACCGTTTTTGGAACGAATCCCACGATACAGCGTAGAGCGCTTGACTCCGGTCATGTCCTCGATTTCGGCAAGGGAGTACTGCTGGGTATTGTAGAGCTTGATTGCCTTGCGGAGTTTCTCAGAATCCGTGCGCGGACGCCCGCCATTCCGCCCTCTTGCCCGTGCGGAGTTCAGACCCTCGCGAGTACGGTCAGCAATTACGTCACGTTCAAATTGGGCTATCGCAGACATCAGAGTGAACAGCAGCTTTCCGGTGCTAGTCGTGGTGTCGATGGATTCTTTGAGGGAAACGAGATTCACGCCTTTGGAGTTGAAAGTTTCCATTAGCCATATCAGGTCTTTGGTGCTCCTGCCGAGCCTTGAGAGGGATTCCACGACTACGGTGTCACCCTCTGTCAGGCGTTCAAGCAGTTTTTCAAGTTCCGGTCGGTTGCGTTTGGTTCCGGTCATCTTCTCATTATAGATGAAATCCACGCCGTATTTTTGGAGCATATCAAGCTGGCGGTCGAGGTTCTGCTGTTCCGTTGAAACTCGTGCATATCCAAATACGAAATTCTTCATCAGAATTCACCGCAGTAGTCGTATGCGCATTCGTTCAGAATTTCGCACAGCACTTCCTCTATCACTCCGGGCTGATAGAGCATTTCTTCTATCTCTTCCACGAAATAGCCGTAGCTGATGAGCAGGTCGATGTCCTCCCGTGACACTCCGATAGAGCTTGCAAAGTCTTTCAGCTGTTTCACGTCCTGCGGTTCGCTGTCACAGGATTCGGGAACATTCCACCAATCACGACGAAAATAGCGGTAGTCGTACATCATCAGGTTGGTTGTGTCGAACATTCCCTGTTCCATTGTGCCTGTACTGTCGATTTTCAGAATGTCTCCGCAGGTAGTGTTGACTTTCTGGTGATCAATGCTGATAATTCCGAGCCTAGCCAGGGCACGGTCAAGAATTGCTTCTGTGCTGGCATATACATACAGTCCACAAGTTTCGTAATGGTACAGCGCCAGCGGATTGTCTCCCTTAACGAAGTACATGTTGTTATTTTCGTCCAGTACCGTAAACACAAAAGAACCCTCGACAAGTTCAGCTATCTCACTAATAGACTGTATGTCGAGGGTTTTCTGCTGCTCCAGGAGCTGTACTGCTATATAGCTATCCGTCTTGACTGGAGTATTCGGAAGTGACATCTGCTTGCGTAATCTGATGTCATTGTGAAGAACACCGTTGTGCGCTAGAGCGAAGCTCGTATTTCCAACCTTGCCGGGGAATGGGTGGTTGTTGCGGTTATCGAGCTTGTTGCCCTGCGTTGCCATTCTGGTGTGTCCCATGATAACGTTGGAATCATCATGCAGACGTAGGTGAACCTTATGAGCGGCATAGGGACGTTTGTAAATTGAGAGTTTGCCGTTGTGGTTAAAGGCATAGCCAGTTGCGTCAGTTCCTCGCTCCTCGCATTCCTCGGAAAGCACACAAAGCAGTTTCTCACGCTGCTTCGCATTAAGGGTGTGATTGTAGTCTATCAAGCCGAAAATTGCACACATGTTAATCGTCCTCCTCTGCCGTTATCGGTGTGTTTATGTAGAGCTGGCGCTCTTTGAGATAGGTTATCAGCTCCGGTTCAGTGCTATCATCAAGAGAACCTACGAAATCAGACCAGCTTACGGATTTCAGTTCGCTGTCGGTCAGATTTGTCGCTAGCTCGCAGATTTTATCCACGAGTTCCAGAGTGGCTATAAGCGTATTGTACTTGAGTGTGCCACGGAACATACGAAACTCAATCGTGTGGTAATTCGTAATATTCACGCAAGCATAGCGACCGTTGCAGCCCTTTTTAGCGTCCTCCAGAATCTCTTTCGGACTGTTCTTATAGCCGTATCTCGCAGCCCAACGGTTCATCTGGTACTCGGTGCGACGGCTGAATTTCAGCAGCTCCAGCCAGTGGTGCTCTACGAAATAAAGGACCCGGGATATGCACTCATCCTGTGCTTCCCGGGTACTGCCGAAGGCTGTTCTATTGATGTGAACATGAAGCCCGCAGGTCGAAGTTTTGTGGCTGCGGTAGTCCATGCGAATTGCAGAACGCATGATTTCTGCCCAAGGCATTTTGTCCTTGTGATATTTTAGGGACATTGGGTGAGTTACAATTTCCATGCCATCTGAAAGGCTACCATCGGATTTTATGTAGATATGCTCCGCAACCCGGTTGCCGATACCCAGAATCGTATCAGCGTTGTCACTGTTTTTACCGCCCTCATCGATTTCAAGTTCCACGCCGAAATAGCGCTTGCTGTCACCGTAAAATATCGGGTCGGGTTTATAGTTGTACTCGTGAATAGAACTGTTCTGGCGTTCCTCATAGCACCTATCGCAGTAGGCGTAATCGTCCTCATCGTCGTAATTGGCGTAGTCGCGGTGGATAATACGCCCACAGCACTCGCATGTGGTGTAATAGTCATCATAGCAGGAATTGCAGAGCGGCATGCTGTCAGTGCCTGCATTGTCGTCAGCCCAGATTCTGTCGCCGCAATGCGAGCATTCAACCGTTTCACTGTGAAAACACAGGTTACACAGGATACTTCCGTTGAACTCATAATAATCATCGTTTCCGATATCCTCGCCGCAGCAATTGCAGACAAGGTGCTGTAATTCAATTTTCTTTTCCATGATTTCTCCTTAATATTCTTCTGCCAAAAGCATTGTTGTGTGGGTTTCGTCGTCGATCACATAAATCTTCGCAGTGACCGGCGAATCTGTGCGGAATTCGTGCGTTTTTTCATACGGCGGCTGTTCCTGCGAATGAACTATGCGCTGCATTTTGTTTTCTGTCGTGAGCTTGAACACCTGCAAATAATCCTTTTCTGATATCTTCATTGAATCGATAAGCCCCCAGATGATTATCTGCGTCAGTAATGGGACATTTTCTGTTATTCCTTTTGTGCAGTAGCGCTGATTTTCAAACATTTGTACACCTCCTAAGTGGCTCTGTTATGCGATTTTAAGGTAAAACAAAATCCCCGCAGCCGTGAATTTACATCACAACTGCGGGGATTCATTTTTACACAGAAAATCGGTGCAGAATAAACCGTAATAAACTACTTCTTCAGCCGGAAATCCGTGCTGTCGAGGCGTTTCATTTCACGTTCTGCATCGTCGATTTTCTGTTGAAGCTGACTGCGCTTCTCGTCCTTGCGCCGCTCGCTGACTATCCCGATAAGTCCGGAAACTGCTACGATTCCGGCTTCGATGATTGCAGCGAGCGTTTGTGCGTTTATTCCTTCATCGGATCACCTCCATTCAGCAGAATAATATATCTCTGTGATTGGAGAATTTTCGGGCGAACATGGGATTAAATAAACCGAATAGGAGCGTGTTATAATGCTTAATAATACTAAAGATATACTTACATTAAAGGATTTGCAGGAGCTGCTGCACATAGGAAAAAACACCGCTCTGCGGTTGGTGCAGAGCGGTGAGATCGAGGCGTTCAGGGTTGGGAATCAGTGGAGAATATTGAAAGGAAACGTGGAGAAGTATATTCGAAGATACATTAGCTATTGATTAAGACTATCTTAATTTGAACCGCTGGAAAAACCACATATTATACCGAAAATTCCTCCGATAGCTGCTCCCACTCCAGCCAGAATGATTATTAACCACAGATGCGATATCCAAAAGTTACCCGATATATTATCAAGCGTTGTCATGACAACTGTAATTGGAAAGAAAACCCGCCCTAAAAGACCAATAATAATTCCGGCAACTGCACCTATAAGCGCACCTATTACTGCGCCAGCAACAAGACCTAATATGGCTGTCAGAATGAACATAATATCATGCCTCCTCGATTAATAATACTTGCTGCCTAAAAATATAATATACATATAATGTCCGCCTTGATTCGGGCGGACATTATCGTATTAAATCATTTCATTTGCTGAGTCTGTTATGTTTTTGCTTTGGTTTTTCATCGTGATAAAAGAGTCCAAGTCAATTCCTTTATCCTTAAACGTATTAGCCAAGAATTCCATGGCATTGTCATTACCTTCAAGCTGAGCCTGTGAAAGCGCAGTTGAGCCTGCCTGTAGAACGATATCCGGACGTTTGGCGAAAATTCCTCCAAGTGTCATTATTCCTGCTGCGCCAACTTTCTGCACCTTTTTTCTTCTGATCGAATACGGATCGTATTGCGCCATTTCATCAGCCTGTGTTACAATACGTTCAACATTGATCTCTGGAATAGTCACAAATACGTTCTTTAACATTCCACGAGCCATTTTTAGAAATGCGACCTGTTCATCAGTGATGTTGGAATAGGTTTCACCATTTTCACGGATCAGTTCCTTTGCATAATTTCCGTGATATCCGAGGAAATTATAATAAACCATAAGGGTATCCATTCCTCGAGGATCGTCCTTGTATTTCTGACAGTATATCGAATACAGCATATATGCTACATTTTCCCGGATAGCACTGCTGTTTTCGCCGTTCAACGCAGATAAAGTCATATCTTCAAGCGGAACAGGCGAACGGTATTTTTCAAGCAGTTTCTTTTTGTCGGTAATAGAAATAGGCAGAGAATTTCTGATTTTTGAAAGCTCTATCCTCGCGTTGACAACATCAGAATTTTCTGTATCCGCATTTGCAAAACTGCTGAGCAGCTGATACAGCTGTGATATGACAGTCATCTTATCGCAATGCTGCATCCACGCCTGAGCGGCACGGGCAGAAACCTTTATAGCAGCTTCCGTTGCTAAGGCGGAAACAACGCCGGTTCTGGCTCGTTCCAGGGTCATTTCCTGTTTTTTCGTCTGGCTGAGATAAATATTGCGCGTCATGAAATTCTTGAACCTGCCGACCTTGGGATCAAAGAATTGCTCATCATATTTCTCTTTAACCTGTTTTTGAGCAATATATCTTCCAAGGTTCTCAGCGATAGCGTCAATATTGGACATGTTGCTGTCGAGAAGCGCTGCAAGAACGCCGTATCCAGTTGTTCCGCCCTCTATATTGAGCTGCTCATGAAATGTACGCGATGTTGAAACTGTTCCCTCTGTTTTCGGGATCATCAATAATTCTTCCATATCATTCAAGACCATTTATTGCGTCAACCAGCTGATTGTGCTTAGCAACAAGCTGACTTCTCTCTGCCTTAAGTGAATCGATCTGATCCGAATTCAGAAAAGACCCAAGGAATCCGGATCGGAGATCTGCAAGCTGTGAATCAATGTAGTCTATCTGAGAATCGACTTTACGCAGCTCGCCATTAAGACGGTTCCGTTCCTGCTCGCGCTCCTGTTCCTGCTTTTCCTTATTCTTTTTGCTGCTTGAAGCCGCAACACCAGCTCCAAGTAAGCCAAGTGCCAATGCACCCAGGATACCAAGACCTGCATTGCCCTCGTTTTCCATTTCTTCTCTGCTTCGATTAGCCATTATATTTACCTCCCGTTAAATTTAGCTGAAATCTATATTGTCATAGTCTATCTGTTGCTCTACATCGTTATCTTCGCTTGACATGAAATCAGTAAGTAGTTCCGAATTATCCAGTATCCTTTCCAGCTTATCAGACAGTGTAGTCCAAAATTCCTGATCTCTTTTATCATCATAAGCGTCCATCAACGAGCAATTATCTCCAGCCAGGACTTTGGATTCAAAGTTTTCTAAATTATCAACAGTATCCTGTGAATCCAAATTGAGTGCAGACTCGATTGTAAAGAGCAGATTGTATCCATTCATAATCCATTCTATTGCTGCCTTGGCACAATGATTGTATGTATCTACCTTTTTTATATCCTGCCTCGAGCGAACGAAAAAGGATAGTTTGGGTCTGTTGTCTATGGCTCTGATTTGGTCAATGTAATCTAAAGCTTTTCCCTCCAACTGAGGAAGGCCTTCATCAAGCTTGCCCATTGCAGCCTTCAGCTCATCGCTAAAGATAGATTCATTTTTTACCGCTCTTTTATACTGCCTTTGAGCTCCTTCAATTAATGAGCATGAGTTGATTAGATCACTTACTTTTGTCTCGTTAACTGCGTCCATTATACACTCAAACTGAGCAAACCAACCCTTTGTAAGAAATTCAACCATATTCTTAGGGTTATCAAGCTGAAGTTCATTTACATATTTGAGAACATTTTCATCATCAGTTAGTAACGGAAGCTTAATAGGTTCCGATGATTTAGATACCGTAGAAAGAGAAGACGCAGCCTTTTGTGTTACGGTTTCAGACATCATGGAAGCAGTATTTTTCAGAATTTCAACTGCTATTTCCTTAGTTCCCATTGTATTTACCCCCTCACAGCTTGCACATATAATTACTGCACCCAGGCGTCTGCCCCTTTATCTTGGTGCCGCGCTTCAGACAGATATTCTGTACCTGTCCATCGTAATTCCAAAGTCCGATTTGCGGCGCTTTGGGGGTTATCGCGGAATTTGTAGGGTCATTCCAATACTTGCAGAACGCGCATACCTTCATATTGGATCTTGCATTGAATTGTAACATAACTCGTCCTTTCTCCTGAAATAATATACCTCAGATATTTTTAAAACGGTTGTTATCTTTATCCAGATACAATTATATCACAATAAATGTAACTTGTCAACTATATAAAAGTAATAAATTATCACTATATACTTTATAATTATACTACAAGGAGAGGTGAATGGCATGAATGTTGCGTCCAGAATAATCTATCTGAGAGAACAAAAGGGGCTTACCACGAACAAGCTTGCGAATATGGCGGGAATTTCTCAGAGCCACCTGCGTGAAATAGAGCTTGGACTGCGTAATCCCACTGTTGAAACGCTATCATATTTCTGTGACGCACTCGGCGTCACCCTGGAGGAATTCTTCCGTGAAGATGATAGCGAGATCAATCCTTATCTGATGAGTGCTTTGACGCGGTTAAATGACAAGGAACAAATGGCTCTTGCGAATTTTTTGAATGCTATGAAACCCAGCAAAACATAATTCGGTGACTATTCCTTGTGGTTTTGATTTTCGGCTAGAATAAGACTACATCGAATTTCAGCCGAAAGATTATTGCGTTATACCCACCTACGCCTGGCGAAATGGGTATAACAGGGTATAATGATACCGGAAGGTGAATAGCAGTGGTTCAAAACGAAATTTAGGAACGTATAGACGAACTGAAAAGACAGATAGATTCTCTTCAGTCCGGAACTGTATCCACAAAGAAAATCAAGGGAAAAGTCTATTATTATCACCGTGTCAGCATTGACGGCAAAAGAAAGGAAATCTATGTTCCGCAGGACGACGCCGAAGAACTGATTAGTAAGATAAACACCAGAAAAGAACTCGAAAAAGAATTAAGGCAACACCGCGCAATTAATGCCCATTGCCATAAAAAGGGTGACATGCTGTGAAATTCGTGTGAATTACCTATCAGGCTTGCCAGGGCGCACTGAATCAAGCTGCCAGATGAGATCTGTCAGCCAGAATGGTTCTCCCCAAAAATCTGTGTAAACCACAAAACATCTTTGGAAGCTGCCAACGGAATATTGGCAATTTAGAGTTAAAAGGCATAAAACATCGTCATTTCTGTCAATTGCATTTTTTGCCAGTGCCTATATAATTATCACTTTTTGAATAGTTCTTGCTAATTTAAAGAAAAAACTCTTGATTTTTCAGACCTTTTTGGATATAATAAGTATAGGAGGCGATAACATGATAATCCGACCCATATATCTTAAAACCCTCAGGAAATACCGCGACATACCGCTGGTCAAAATACTTGCAGGAATAAGACGCTGCGGTAAATCCACGATCCTTGAAATGCTGAAGAACGATCTGATGGAAAGCGGAGTTTCTGAAAGCAACATAATTTCCGTACGCTACACCGCTGAAACTCTCAACCGCTCCATGACTGCGCAGGAAATGTTCGATGAAATAAAGTCACAGATGAGTGGTCAAGGGAAGTACTATCTTCTACTTGACGAAGTGCAGGAAGTCACCGGCTGGGAAAAGGCAGTCAACACCCTGCTGGAGGACATGAACGTTGACATCTATGTGACCGGCTCCAACTCGAAACTAATGTCCGGCGAGATATCCACTTACCTGACCGGGCGGTACATCTCAATCCCGGTTTATACGCTGTCTTTCGCTGAGTATATGGAGTTCCATAAGGACAGCGAATTCACGAAAAATGAACTCCTGAACGAATACATCAGAAAAGGTGGATTTCCGATAGTAGCACTCGGGAATTTCGACGACCATTCCTCCTATCAGATAGTGGAAGGAATATACACCTCCGTTGTAACGAATGATATTGCTCGGCGACATAACATAACCAATCAGGAGTTGTTCAACCGTGTTGCCAGATTCATAGTTGAAAACGTCGGAAAGACCTTTTCGGCTAACGCAATAGTGAAGTTTCTGAAGAGCGAGGGGCGCTCCCTGTCGGTGGAAACCGTGTACAACTACCTGGAGTGGCTGGAAAAGGCGTTCATAATATACCGCTGTTCCCGTTACGATATGCAAGGGAAATCCTTGCTGAAAACACAGGAGAAATTTTACCTTGCGGATTCCTCACTGAAATACTGCATAATGGGCTTCGACCCGAGATCAGTAGCCGCAATGCTCGAAAATATCGTATTCTTTGAGCTGCGCAGGAAAGGCTACGATGTCTATGTCGGCAAGAATGAGACGAAGGAAATTGATTTTGTTGCCATCCGCCGTGACGAAAAAGTGTACGTCCAGGTATGCAGGAATCTTCCGGAGCAGTCCGACCGTGAGATAGCAAACCTTCTTGAAATAAAGGATCACTATCCCAAATATGTAGTAACGCTTGACGACCTCGCCGGAGGAAATATTAACGGCGTAAAAATCATTCATCTGGCAGATTTCTTGCTTTTAGGTGACTATTGAATCATAGCTTGATTTCCTGGTCAGAGCAATATTTACCACCAATTTTAGAAATTCTTGTATTATACTCAACCTTGCTTGACAAAACAGACATTGTGCTGTATAATATATCTATGATAAATCTTCCCATAAACAAACCTTTAGGTTTTGGGAAACTTATACGGAACAAATGGCTTTATAAAGCCAAAATATCAAGGTGGAGGTTTATGGGTATTGAAGAATTCCCCTCGGCTCCACCAACGATGCACACGTAAGCAGTTAAGTGTGCAAAATAAGAACAGAGAGTTCCGGCTCTCTGTTTTTTTACAGCCGTTCCGACTAAAATAAGATTGAATCGAATATCAGCCGAAAGGAGAAAAGCATGAATTACATCAAGCGTGATATCGAGAGCAGGATACTTTCCCTGACCGGGGAATATTCCTGCATACTGATAACAGGACCCAGACAGGTCGGCAAGACCACAGTACTGAAGCAGCTTATGACTGACGACCGTGAGTATGTCACCCTTGACGACCTCCAGGAGCGCAGACTTGCCAGGACTGACCCGGCGATGTTCATGCAGACGCACAGTCTGCCGATATTCATTGACGAGGTGCAGTATGCGCCGGAGCTGTTCTCCTATATCAAAATCGCCATAGATAACGGTGCAGAGCCCGGTGCTTTCTGGCTGACCGGCTCGCAGACATTCAGACTGATGGAACTTGCGCAGGAATCACTCGCTGGCAGGGTCGCCATACTTCACATGACCTCGCTTTCGCAGCACGAAATATACGGGACTGGAAATACCGCTCCGTTCGCTGTTGACCTCGCACAGCTCAAGGAGCGCAGAAAGACGAACGCTCCCGCAGACATGAAGGAACTGTATGAACGGATCTGGAAAGGCTCCATGCCAGGGCTTGCCAGCGGCAGGTTCACCGATCGTGACGTGTTCTACAGCAGCTACCTCCAGACCTATATCGAGCGCGACGTCAGCGAACTTATCGAGCGTGTGGACAAGATGATGTTCGCGGATTTTGTCCGTGCTGCGGCATGTCGCACGGGGCAGCTCCTGAACGTACACGACATCGCAATGGACGTGGGCGTGTCTGACGAAACGGCGAAACGCTGGCTTTCCGTTCTGGAGCGCTCGGACGTGATATTCTACCTGCGCCTGTACTCAAACAACCTGTTGAAACGCACCATAAAGACTCCCAAGATGTACTTCTTTGACACAGGTCTTGTCGCGTATCTGACGAGATACAGCTCACCTGAGATACTCGCGAACGGTGCAATAAACGGCGCGATCCTGGAGAACTACGTTGTATCGGAGATACGCAAGACCTATTTTAACGACGCCAGGGACTGCCTGATGTGGTACTACCGTGATAAGGAATCCAACGAAATAGACATGGTGATCGAAAGCGACGGAGAGCTCCACCCGCTTGAAATAAAGCGTTCCGTCAATCCTGCCAGCGAGATAGTGAGTGCTTTTTCCGTGCTGGACAAGGGTTCCGTTCCCAGGGGCAGGGGCGCTATAATCTGTATGCGCCCGGAGCTTTCCGCGGTCAATTCAGATAACCTTATCGTGCCTGTCTGGATGATATGAACAGAAGTCTTCAACATCTATTTTACCTATTTTCCTCAAAAAATAAACCCGGAGAGAAATCCCCGGGTTTCGTCGTTATTCTCCGGAAGCGGAAACGACCTCCTTCCTGTCCGCTTTCCGGGTTATTTTGAGCGCCTCCGGATAAGTCCGATTGAGCCTGTCCAGAGCCGCGCCGCTCTCGTTTGCCTGCAATCCGCGCAGGATGTTCAGCGTAACGCTCACGCTGTCCGGTAGTATCTCCACGCGCTCAACGTAAAGCTCGATTAGCTGTCGCAGCCGCGGTATCTTTCCAGAGAGCAGCAGCTCCCTGCCGTAATCGAAGGCGCGTTTTATCTGCTCCTCGTCGATATCGACCCTGGCGCTTCTGCGCTCAATCTCGGAAAGCTGCGCCCGCAGCTCCGAAAGCTCCTTCTCCTTTCCGTCCAGAGCCGCCGTAAGGCTCTCTGAACCTGTCCTTGCGATAACGCTGATGATGTTCCCGACCTCGTTCTCCAGGGACTTTATCGACTTTTTCAGTCGCTTTCTGTCGCTTTCCACGGAGCTTTCCGCCTGGGTAACGGCACGGTTGTACTCCTCAATTACCGCCGGGAGTCTGTCCTTGTCGAACAGGATATCCGCCAGTAACCGCAGGACGTATTTCTCAAGGCAGTTCCGGCTTATCTCGCGGTTGGAGCAGCCGATACCGCCCCTGCGCGAACGGACGTTGCAGCGGTAGCAGTAGTACAGTGTTTTCTTGCGGCCGCTGTACTGACTGTTCCCGCAGTACTTACCGCCGCAGATACCGCAGTAAACCTTACCGGTGAGCAGGTATACATTCCCGGTATCCGTCCGCCCACGGCGGGATCTGCGGCGCTTTTTCAGCAGCTCCTGTACCGCCTGGAATTCCTCCCGGGTCACTATCGCCGGAATGCCGTTTTCGATACGTATTATCTGGTCGTCCGGCTTGCTGCGGTGGTTGTTTCGTTTACCGCGGCTGTCCTTGGATACCGCCCGATTATAGACGTAAACGCCTATGTACTTCTCGTTGGTGAGAATGGAATACAGCGAGTTTTTCCCGAACAGCTTTCCCGTCCGCGTGCGTATACCTTTCTCGTTGAACTCCTGCTGGAGCTCCCGGTAACTCATGCCCTGTATCGTCCCGGAAAATATCCGGCGCACGACCTCGGCTTCCTCCTCGTTTATCTGGAAGTGCCCCGCGTCGTCCACCCTGTACCCCAGCGGGACGTAACCTCCGGTATACCTGCATTGCAGGGCGTTTTCCCTCATGCCTTTCATGACCTCGCGGGACAAATTCGCGGAGTAGTACTCGTTCAGCGTTTCCATCAGACCCTCGAGGATTATGCTCTCAGGCGTATTATCGAATTTCTCAATGACGGAATACAGCTCCACGCCGTTGTCCCTGAGTATCTTCCGGCTGACGGCGCTGTCATAGCGGTTACGGGCGAATCTGTCCAGCTTGTGGACTATCACCAGGTCAAACAGCCCGTAACGCGAATCGTTCAGCATTCGCTGGAATTCCTCACGGTCGGTGTTCGTGCCGGTCCTGGAACGGTCGATGTACTCCTCGACGATCTCAATGTCGTTCTCCTCGGCGTACTTACGAATGGCGCGTTCCTGCGCGTCAATGCTTTCGTCGCGCTGGTTATTACTCGAAAATCGGGCGTATAAAGCAGCCTTTCTCACGGTGTTTCACCTCCTTTCCGGGAAAGGCAGCCGCTCACGAAACCGCGCCGCTGCGGATAAGTCCTGCGAGGATTATCGCTATGACCGTTTCCGGAGACGAGACCGGAGCCTCGCCATCAGTCGTGACCGTGATCTGTTCCGCTGTGTCGTAGTTGCCGCTCGTCAGGTCGGAGCGGTCGATGGTAAATTTCTCATTGTCTGCCATGTTGATGACCTCCTGTAATTGATCTGCAGATTTTACTGCTTCACAGGTATAATATATCACTGTGTACCGGAGCTTTTCCGGTGGTGCTCTTGTATTCACAGGCGTACCTCCCCTGGTCCGTAAGGTCCGGACGGTCCATAAAAATCATATTGGTATGAACGGAAAGATCCGATCTCCATTCGTGAACGGAACAAGGATCCCGTCAATATAAAATCTGATACGTTCGTTGATAACTGGCTGGCTCATTATCCACGCCATCGCCTGATCCCTGTCCTGAAAGTATTGACACAATAACACACTGACGCCGTCCCTGACCTCGGTCAATACGGGCTGTGGTGGAGCTTGTACAGGTTTATCGAAAAATCCTCCCGAATCGATATCAATAACGGATTCAAAGCGGTCGTCGGGAGCCGTAGTCTGTGCTTCCGGCAACAGCGGACTTTCCGTTGTAGGGGGCGCCTTCTTCCAGTATTCCGGATTCGGTTCATGCCCCGGAGCAATGGATATCGGTTTACGCTGCGTCTGCCTGCTGCGGCTGTGGGTGATATTGTAATCACCCGGCTGTTCGAAGTAGTTGTTGGTGATATAGAAGTTGTTATACGTTCTGTACTGCGGATAACCGGTATAGCCTCTCACACTGTTGTCAGCGGTATACGGAGATTCCACAGACTTACAAATCGCATCACCGGGGTTTTCGACATACCATTCGTCCGGTATCTCCATCATTTCGGAATCCGTTACGTCATCAGGAAAACTGTCGATCCTGCCGTGCCTCATACGAATGCCATAAAGCCCGTTTGCCCTGAGTATCTTCGTGCATTCTGCCTTGAATCTGTACAGGTCTGTCTTTGACATATCCAGCTGTTTACCTGTGATATACGAGGTATTCCCGACAATAATATGAATGTGCAGGTGCAGAGTGTTGTTGTGTACTGCACACTTGACATAATACCCTTTAAAAAGCCGTGCGATCATAAGGGCGATACGAGCCGCTTTATCATTGTCTACGTTGTCATTCGGGGCAAACCCGATGACGATATGCCGGAGCTGCTTTTTCTTCGCAGCATGCCAGAACCGCTTCAGGGCTCTGTTAGAACTTACCCACTGGTCCGGTGGACAGCCTGAACTCACTATACCCCTTGGCGCAATTTTGGACGGGTGGCTGATGTACTTATCAGCCTTATCAAGACTGTCCAGTGATTTATCCGTGTTGTTAATAAATATACATACTGCCATCAGTCGTTATCGCCTTCCTGAATGTCGCCGTCACTGATGTCGTCTTCAACGTATACAGTGTCATCTTCTTCATCTTCGGAATCAGATCCGTTTTTGACAGCTTCGATGGAGTTGAAAATGAACGATATATCCCCGTTCATTTTCTCAAATGTCTGGCTTATGGAATCAAGTTTACTGCGTATCTCACACAGTATACCGTTAAGCTGACCAAAATTCTGATCCTTTACGCTGAATTTCTGCTTTATGTCCACCAGCAGATCATATATTTCAGCAAGCTTAACGAAAATATCACTTCCTCTCTCAATGACCATATCCTGCCGTTTTGGGTCAAATAGCAGATTACGAATATACTCGGAACAAGTCATATTTCTCTTTGCAGACTGCTCTTTTACGAACTCATCCTGTAATTGCGTAACCTTGACCGAAAGCGCAGAAGTCTTAGCGTTATTGTCAGGTAATATATTACCTTTCGTAATCTTGCTGTCTGGTATTTCACTCATTATTTTTCCTCCTTGTTATTAATTGTATCTGGTAACCTCTAAAAACCGGGACACGAGCAGATTTCGTACATGACTTATATCAGATGCTAGGCGTCAAACAGCAGTAATACTGTATGTATTTCAAGGTTTGACAACGAAGCAGATGATATAAGTCATAGAAATCTGCCGTGAAGGAGGTTTTTAGAGGTTACCATCTGCTGAGAGGCTTATTCCTCTCCAGCCCCAGAGATATTTGCCGTCAATGCGGAACTTCTCCTTGCGTACCGCAGGGAAACAGTTTGCAATATACGCGCTTACCTCGTTATTCTTGTACGGAACAAGCGCGTTTTCCGTACAGAATTTTTTATAAACTTCGATGAATACGGAGATATGTACCTCTCCGCTCATCTGGCACCGCTCCTCAATAAACAATGCAAGCGAACGGCTCTCATGCAGATACGACCGCATGAGCTCCCGGGTGTCTGCCGGTGCTGTGAAGATATAATCCCTCCCGTGAAGCTCCATGAGAGCTTTCACAGCAAGCGAGAAGATGTTATCGCGTTCTTTGTGGAGCTTTTCCGGAAGGTGCCTGTCCATTTCATTCTCGCTTATCGTGTGGTTGAACCTCAGAACGACCATGCGGTCTGTCATGGACTGGTTTCCTGCTGCGTCCATCTCGCCGAAGAGCGGCATCTGATTGGCGCAGGTCAGCAGCTTGGTGTGGATATGCGCGACATACCCCTCTTTTCCCTTGCCCTCAACGAACAGCGGTTCATCGGACACCAGCATTTTCAGGATATCCGTTCCGGTCAGTTTTCCTGCCGTAAGCTCGCGGCAGATATTTATTCTGGAATATTCAAGATGCTGCGTGTTGAATCTGGCTCCGAGCTGGTTCAGTCCGAATGCCGTAACGCTTGTCTCAGGAAATACCACAGACTGTATCAGGTCGGCCATAACGGACTTGCCACTCTTGGTGGCTCCTACGAAAAAGTAGAACTTCCTCGCGATCATAACGGACGAAATACATATTCCGATAATCTCCAGCAAAAGATTCAGCTTGTCCGGATCGGAACCGGAGTCGAGCGAAGTTTCAACGAACTTCCGGAACGCCTGCGTCTGCTCCATCTTTGCTTCGCTGTTATAGCTGAAATCCAGCTGATACGTGAAACCGCTGTTCAGCGCCAGCTTTTCAGCCTCCTCATTGGTGCAGAATTTTCCGTCCCTGATGTCAATGACCCCGTTGTTCGCGTTTATATAGAACTGTGAATGCTGACGCAGGCTTTCAAGGTCCTTCTGTCTTTCAGGAGCCCATATCAGATGTTTGGTTACTTCGTTTATTGCCGAAGACGGCACGCTCACTGACTTATCGATCTTCGATATTATCCATGGTGGGATATCCATTCTCCTCATCAGTAAGAAACAACGATGGTCCTGATTCCATAAATACAAATTGCCATTCGAAACAAGGTATGGGGTATTCTCCTTCAGATAATTCACGAACTCCGGAACATCAATTTTTCCATCCGGTGGCTTGTATAAAATCTCAAAAGGAGCTTGGTGATTTGATGCCATAGTAGCACCTCCTTGATTTTTATTCACCGGTCGCCCGGTGTACTTACAGTGTAGCAGGTTTTGAAAACCGCTGCAGGAACTCTTACCTGTTTTTAAAAATAGGCACACGTAAGACGGTTGGTTGATTTATAGGCATTTTTGTGGTATAATCGAGGTGAAAAAATTATTAAAAAAATTTTTGAGGGAGGTTTTTTCTATGGCTAAGGTGGTAAACGGGTGCAATAAAAAGTCTGAAGAGGGTAAATCTGTAAAAGAAAAGGAGCCGGTTCTTTTTGAGGAGCTGGTCAGAACGATATATGGCAGACTGCATTATAAAGATGATGAACCCATCGGGGACGATGATGATAATGCTCCAGGTAATAAGCAGATTTCTGTCCCAGATGAAAGATCATTCTCCTGTAATGAATTTTCCAGGGTATTCCTTACTGCCGATGGAAAAACAGCTTCTGAATCCGCTGCTCCACAGATGCTCAGCTCAAAAGTCAGGAAAAGCTTTGGCGAATCCACTTTTTACTCCAGGCTGAAGAATCCTGAGACCCGTAAGGATTATCTGGAGGGAGTAAAGAATTTTCTTGAGACGCAGATATCCGAAAAGGCTTCGACTGTAAAATATGACGTTGGCAAAACGATATACGAGGATATGAACGCTATATACTCAAAAGGCTACAAGAACACCCTGGAGGCTATCTTTTCACGTATATATGATTTTGACAGAAACGGTTATATCGAATGCATCTGCGAAATGCTGTCAAATGCCCTGATGTTTCACCTCCTGGGCGATGAAAAGGTATCGCTGATAAGGAAAGCCAGCCTGAGGGAAGATAACATAACCGACTTCATAGGACGTAATGCTGAATTGTCCTGGATAAATGACAAGCTTAACAATGACAGGATCGCAGTTATATCCGGAGAACCGGGAATCGGCAAGACTGAGTTGATATATAAATTTGCCTTAGACCACAGGGAGCTGTACAATAAAATCGTATTTGTCAAGTACGATACCAGTATTGAGAAATCAATAAATGACATCATAGAGTACAAAGACGTTTCTTTCAGAACTTTTGATACTATAAGATCTCTTTCTGTTAAGAAGAATACGGCTAAAAGTACTCTTGTCATTATCGAAAACGCTGATAAAGGCGCATTTGACTCGAACTACATGGAACTTCTGAAAGAAGGGAACTTCGATGTCATTATAGAAAGCCGCTATAAAGCGGATTATGCTATTGAGATCGGTCCAATGGATATTAATGATATCAGGGATCTTGTAAAAAGCCAGACTGCCGATGAAAAGAAACAGGCAGAGCTTCTGAATTCAAATAATCTGAACAATATCATGCAGACTGCCAATTCCAATACAATGCACATCGTTCTGCTGACCAGGGCAATTGTCAAATCTGATCATCACCTTGATTCGATTTTTACGCAGCAGGGAATTCAGTGTCTCAATGAGCTATACGCGAAACAAAGTATAGAATTTAAACAGCGCAGTATAAGGAAGAATGAAGTCAGGAAAGAATTACTGACCATTAATCAGCATCTTCAGTTACTGTACAGTGATTATACATTGCCGGAGGGAATGCTTAAACTGCTCTGCTTTATCTCTTATATGCTACAATTCCCATGGTATGTGACTGTAAAGCAGATCAAAAGACTGTTTCCGGGCGTCAGTGATATTATGATACAGGAAATGGACAGGCATCACGCTGTAGTATTGCTAAACAACGAATATCAGGAAGAATGTCTATTTTTCTCGAATAGTATTCTGTTATTTTTATTCCAACACCGTAATGAATATAAAACCACCGACTATTCAAGTGCTATGAGTGATGTATATACATATATTGCCGGATATAATTCATTCGATAATTGTAATAATCTTGCTTTGCTTTTCAGTCTGGAATGCAATTTTGTCTTTGATGATATGGAAGCATTGGCGTTCAGATGGGAGCTTCTTTACTTCCTTGAATCTCAATACCCCAATAACGCCTGTCTGAAGAGCATAAGGGAAACTCTTGAAAAAAATCCTGAAAGCGTGAAAATCACTGATACAGCTGAAAAGAACAACAATGCATACATCTGTCTGTTGCTGCAGAGTAATGATCAGGAAGCTTATAAAAACCTCGTAGAAAGAAACTTTAAGATTAAGACGATATATGACTCTTTTCTTATCAAAAGTTGGCTGACACAAGCAGACATTAATTATTCGGCAGTATCTGAAATCTCCAACATGAGGCATGATAAAGAAACGCCTGCCAAAAGCAATATTATATATAACCTGGTAAGCATTATCCAAAGCTATTCTTCAGCAGGAAATATCAATAAAAACGTATTGGGACAGCCTGATGTAACGAACTTTGTTATTATCGAAGCAATGTTAAGCGAACTGCAGGCCGGAACGCTGGAGTCTACTCATATGCATTCCGTGATGAAACAGCATCTGTCAGAAGACGAGCTTGAAACCCTCCCTGATATATTCATTGATCTGAAGCTATATAAGAAAGTGATTTATTATTCAGCTGTCTTTTATATATCTGCACTGTTCTTCAACACCGATATCCAAAATACGGACTACCTTTGCGCACTATCCCAAATTATGGACGACCTTGTTCATAATTATACTATCTATTCTGGCGACAACAGGCTCATGTTACTGTATCAGCTGGCAAATCAGCAGCTGTTGGCAGGTAAAATTGATGAAGCGCAGAAAACCTTTGAAGAAGCTGAAAATTTTAAAAAGTTGGTGTATGATCATGTTTATATAGTAAAGGCAATTAATGTAAAAACAAGGTATCTGACAAGGAAGCATTTTCTTGATGAGATCGCTAATATCCAGAAAGACCATTCTGTCAGCGAAGATGATTTGCAAAAGATATATAATGAAACGGTGGTGAATTATACCTACGCTCTGGCTGCTGACATGAATAAGGATTGCCTTGGTATTATGAATATAGAATGTTTTCTCTGGGGAGTTTCTATGGTAACATTATCAGAACAGTTTCAAAAAGAAAGATATATACGTGGTTTTATTGATTCTAAGAAATTATCCCCCATTTTGTTTCCGAAATCTTCTACAGCTGCTTTTACATCTTACACCAATGATGAAATGTTTTCAACAATAACAGGAGCGTTTGATGCAGCTAAGAAATATTCAGAATCTCAGAAACCCCTGGATAAACCCGATAACAAGGAAGAATCCCCAAAATAAGACACAGTCATCCGACAGGATCCCTCCTGTCGGATGACTTAATTATTATATCAGAAGTCTTATATTGGTAAACCCCTCAGACAATATCCCACCAGAACAATCATAAAAATAATCCGGAGGGGTCAATGGGGAGGGAAAATCGAATGAACGCAGTGAATGAGATTTCTGTCCCTCCCCATTCAGACTATCATATCAACACAAAAATGTGCGACAGGTTTATCCCTGTCGCACATTCTCCTATTTACCAAAAGCTAGCATCATATGTATATGTAAAGCAAAAAAATCTTGCCAGTAAGCGTAGTCCCTTTACGGGGTGGGGGTTAAGGGGGAGTGAGATTTCTTCCCCTCCCCCTTAAAAAATAACAGGGCATCCGCCCTGTTATTTAATAGTTAGTATAATTATTTTTTATTACATTTTCACAGGAAAATTTTGAACTGAGCGCGTCCTTAGGCTGATTTACCCGGTTTTTGATGAAATCACACCAGAAAATGCGGTTATTTCAACTTTAATCAGTCTTGGTAATCATAATATATTATTCACAACATTCCCTGACGTCAACTGAATATTCACAAAATTCACTTTATTCACTTGACAAAAGTGAATATTCACTATATAATAGAACCATACTACCATAGGAACGGAGGTACTGATATGCCTTTTGAAAGTGAAAACACGGAATACAAGCGGGAATATGTTGACGATATCTGCAAGGAAGTCATTGCGTTCGCCAACACAAACGGCGGAAAGATACTGGTTGGCGTTGACGACAACGGCAATGCAGTCGGAATCGAAAACACAGATGATACCTATACCAGATTAACTAACAGTATCAGGGATTCCATAAGCCCTGATATAACGATGTTTGTCAAATACAGACTTGATAACGGAATTATTGAAATCGGAATATCAGAAGGCACCGCAAAGCCTTACTATCTCAAATCAAAGGGACTGAAACCAAGCGGCGTGTATGTACGTCAGGGAGCCTCCTCTGTTCCTGCCTCGCCGGAACAGATACGTCAGATGATCAAGCTGTCGGACGGCGACGTATACGAAACCGCACGTTCACTGGAACAGGACCTTACGTTCAGCGCGGCCGAAAAGGTATTCAGCGAGCACCATCTTGAATTCAACAGCGGAAAATATCCTGCGCTGGGAATTGTCAGCCTTTCGGACAACCTGTATACAAATCTTGCGAAGATAATCTCGGACCAGTGCGAGCATACAATAAAGGTAGCCGTTTTCGCTGACGACAGGAACACCGTATTCAAGGCTCACAGGGAATTTGGCGGCTCCGTGTTCACACAGCTTGAGGAAGCGTTCGAATACCTTATGCTCTGCAACCAGAATCCCTCGCAGATAGTTGGAATAAACCGCATTGACAGATGGGACTACCCCGTGGAAGCGCTCAGGGAGGCTCTTCTGAATTCCATTGTTCACCGCGACTATTCATTCAGCGGAAGTATCATCATCAATGTGAACGACAGCTGCATGGAGTTCATCTCACTGGGAGGGCTTGTGCAGGGACTTTCCGCCGACGACATAAAGAACGGAATATCCCAGCTCCGCAACAGGAATCTGGCGGAGATGTTCCACAGACTGAACTTCATCGAATCCTACGGCACCGGAATACGCAGAATATTCGCGCTCTATTCCGACTGTTCAGAGCAGCCAGAGATAAGCGTTACTTCTAATTCCTTCAAAATCACGCTTCCGAATATGAACAGATCCTGCGCGCCCGTTGATAAACATGAGCTTACCGAGCAGGAAAATTCGATCATAAACTACCTCGCCGCTCACGGAGAAATGACCGAGCTGGACGTCCAGAAACTGCTTGACGTCAAAAAGACCCGCGCTTTTAATATCATCAAAGGACTGCGGGAAATGCACCTCGTCGAGACCGTCGGTAAAGGTGCTGATAAGAAAATCGTGCTTGTAAAGTAATTAACGCCAAAGCCCCTGCCTTATCCGGTAGGGGCACAATATTATTCAAATTCGGCTCTGATTTCAGCGAATATCCTGTCAACGTCAAGAGTGGTCAGGCTCTGAAAGAATGAAGTATGTACGTCGTGTTCCAGCTCCCTGATCCTGTTTTCTGCTATCGCATTATCAGGGTGTTTCTGGTGAAACCGTAATAGTATGCGATAATCCTTTGCCGCACGGATCACTATTGCATTTGCGAGTTCCTGATAGCCGTCATGTTCCATTTAAACACCTCCAGTAATTATAATTACTATACTGTTGGTGCGTTCAGAAACCGAAAACCTCCACAGCCGAAACCGTGGAGGTTATTTGTTATGCGGTCAGTGTCCCTAAATCAATTCCTTTTGCTGCGAAAATGCTCTTGCTGGTGAGGCTATGTGTGGAATTTCTCAGTACCTGAAATTTTTGTACTTATAAGTAGCCTGATATACGCCATTACTGTCCAGATACAAATAATCCCTGTGTTCCAGCTCTCTGGCATAACCAATTTTTTCAGCACCGCCAGATGTACGGAAGCAATAAATCAATCTGTCATCAGGAAGCCTTTGAGCACGAATATATGCATTTTCGATTTCTCTGTTACGCCGTTCACACGTCTGGGTATAATCTTCAACTATCGCACTGCCGATTTTTTTCACGAACGAAAAAAATCCATGCCTGCTATCGGGCTCATTGATGATTTTTTCGGATGTTGTAGTCTTATTAAGCTGAGAGCCAGCGTCATTTCCTGAAACCTTTTTTTCACACGATTTTGTGCTGTTAATAAAACGGCTGTACTGTTGATCATACTCTTTTCTGCTCTGAGGGTTAGACAAGGTTTCATAAGCCTCATTAATATCAGCCATTGTTTTTCCCGTGTTCGAACTGGTTTGTGTGTCTGGATGATATTTTTTCGCAAGCGCTCTGTAAGACGCCTTGATCACCTCAAATGAGGCTGATGGGCTGACCTCCAGTATCCTGTAATAATCTTTCATGATATTACGAGTTCCTTTTGAATGACCTCAATGCTTTTAAGCATACTCTGTAATTCGTTGCCTTCCACATTTAACTGGCCGTTCTGCCACTGCATTGCATAGAAATAACTGCAGGCCTTGACCATTATTCTGGTAAGCCGGCACATATTAATATCCCTGTGATATATATTACCCGTAGAAGCATAATTCGAACCATAACAATTTGGACAGCATCTGTTTATTACGCAGTCCCTGCACTTTTCATCGGCAAGCTCCGAAGGAATAAAATCCTCGTAGAATTTTAAATCCTTAGCCTTTGAGGCTTTTTCCTCTCCGACTGAAAGAGGCATGAAGAACTGACACGGATAGCTGCGGCCGTCAACATCATAAGCTGTCATCTCAATACCTGCGCCGCAATGACGATGCGGTCGTTTGTCTTCAAGCAGCACATTCGTTATTCCCATCGATAGCATAGAGCAAGGAGTGATCTGAGGATTTGCTATATAAAAATCAATAAGCTTATGTAACTCCCTGTCAAGAATCGCAACATTATCCGGATCAGACCAATCAATGCCATAAGCCAGATTACATGATACCTCGAATCCCCTTTTGTGAGCATACATTACGCCTTCAGCCATTGTGGGAAGTGTTTCTCTGGATATAGTCATTTTGATATCCTGCATAGGATAATTCTCAGCAAAGAAATCTATGTCAATAGAATCAAAGGAGTTTGACCTGTTGGTATTATGCATTTCTCTGGTTCCGTCAAGGCTTAATCCGCATATAACACAATCTTTATGATCAATAAGCCACTTCTGAACATCGCCATGCACAAGAGTCCCGTTGGTTGTAAGAAATATTGTATGCGGAAAATCATTAAGTTTCTGACAAGCATAGTCTGTGATTTGTTTTATTAATTCAAACTGTAAGAACGGCTCTCCGCCAAACAGGTCGATTTCAAATCCAGTATATTTATCCTTGTTTTTCAGCTCCTTATCAATGATCTGCTGCGCAGTATTGAACGTCATTATTTTAGGGGATTTATTATTCTCGTAGCAGTAGCTGCATTTTAAATTGCAGGATTGGGTCAGAGTAATGGTGATAGTTTTGATTTTTCTTTCCTGGGGCTGGTATTTCATATTATCTCCTTATAGTAATTCGGGATTGACGTACTGATACATCAATCCCAAAAGATTATCTGCTGTTTCCTTTGCACGTTCTGGTGCATCCGCTTTTACAGCTGCCTTTACAAGCACCCTGACAGCCATTCTTGCATGTTCCGGTGCAAGCAGCGCATGACGCCTCAAAGTGCGGACCTACAGGAACGAGCTCAGCGTCAGGCATTATTGCTCTGCCTATTTTGTCCAGCAGATCCTTAGTCAACTCAAACATACAGCATTCTCCTTTCTAAGTCATATAAGACTTAACTTCATACATATTATAAGTCATAACAAACTTAATGTCAACTGATTTATTTCGAATTAAATAATTTTTGTATATACTCACAAATTATATACACAAGAATTGTACATAAAGACAGTGTTCCTGATAAGTCATATAGCACTTAAAGTCATGTAAGCCAACTGCTTACATGGTAAAATATTTTCAGAAAGGGGAGTGTTGCCATGCAGAAGTACTACTCAAGGCTGAAAGACCTGCGTGAAGATCATGACATGACGCAGGCTCAGGTCGCTGAAGTCATAGGAACCTCACAGCAGCACTATGGCAAATATGAGAGCGGAAAGATCATTATTCCCTTTGACCGTGTGATCGCCCTTGCAGAGTTCTACAATGTGAGTATCGACTATATCGCCGGATATACTAACGAACCTCGTCAACTGATAAAAAAGAACAAAAAATAAATTCAGCCAGGCGCTTAACAGCTTTCACTGTTTTGTGCCTGGCTATCATTTGTCAATAAAAAACTCATAGGCTGTTGGCTTTATAATTTATGGTATCAGCTCTGCTCTGGCGTTCAGAAAACGAACGTTTATGGGAAGATAGCTGCATGCCCAAAACAGCAACAACTTTACTTGTTTTACGATACATCGATTGTCTCAGAACTCATTTCAAAATCTAATACCCATAAACTACCGTTATTGAGAAAGCCTCCACATTCGAAGCTGTGGAGGCAATGTTATAGAATGGAAAAAAATCATATGATTATTTTTTGCAGCATAGTAATTAAATTGTGGTTATCGGCAACATCTTTACCATTACACGCCACAAAGTAAGTATTATGAGATAATTTCCGACCGTATCGCTCTGCAATATCGTGTATATTTTCGATAGAATTGTTCTGCTCTTTGCCAAAAATAAGGCAAAGACTATCGATGGTATCATTTTCATTGATAGTTGAGAATGAGTAAATATACCTGAAAACTAAATCAGCCAGAGCTCTGTTTTCTATGGTTTCAAATGTGCTAAATTTGGCATCCAAAATATGGTACGAAACATGACTCTCCGTTCTTTGTGCAATAATGTAGTCTGGTGTATAATAAGCATTTTTCGAGTGATTTTTAGCCCTTTTTGTAGTTGTACGAAACAAGTCTATTCCGTTTGGGCGATTATAAAAAGTAGTGCTTTTAGGAACGGTGGCAAATATGATCGGCTGGAAATACAAATCTATTACATCTGATCCGGATATGTACTTAAATGTGTTTTGAAATCTAGTGTTTTTGTAATAGCCATATTCCGGATACTTGTAAACTTTGTTTTGAATTTCAATACTCCTATATCCAAGCGCCTCTATTGATTTGTTTAACTTAATAAGGGTATAGTACTCATATATTTTACTAGTTGAAAGGAAACTTAATATAAAATCTGTTTTCTTCATATCATAATTTCCACAGCTAAACCACTTTTTTATTAAACCAAATATCTTATTATAAATTGGCACAGAACGAAATATATTTGTATATTTAGGTATATTTTTAACAGGACGAAAATCAACTTGAAAACCAGTTCGGTATTTTCTTAACAAAGCGGTAAATGTTTCTTTGAAACTCAGAATTTGCTCCTGATACTTTTCCAAAGCTCTTATTCCAGGCAGCATTATTTCATAGCAAGAATCAATATAACCTGTTGCTACTCTTGGTTTTGAGATCTGATTCTTTTTATTATCCACCTGAACAAGCATTTTTTTCAAGTTACCGATAACTTCACTTATGAAGCCTACCACAATTTGATTCTCATAAGTGTTTTTAGTAGGAATAAAGCATGTGCTGAGTGTATGTGAAGGCATATATCTCTGTTTACCGATAGTAATACCTGTATTGTGATTGGTCGGCTTTAATACATCAGGGTGTGTAGCAATGTATCGCAAAGAATTTGAGCTAACGTATTGGATTTTTTCTATTGGGTCAACCCGTTCTTTTATTACAAGATCATTCGAAGGAGAATTTTTTAGCAGCTGATAGCTTTCTGCGTAATATTTCTTTATTTCATCAAGCAGGGCTAACTTTGAATCGATGGTTACATTTTCAGATTTCTTAAACCCAGCTCCAAGTTTTGAAAATTTATGGTCTTCATATATGAACTGTTCACAATTGTCGTAGATATAGTTAACCATATTTTTTACTTGTTGAGATAGTATCTCATCTTTTACCATAACTCGGACACTATCAGAGATCCAGAAATTCTCTCCAATCCTGACTTCAAGTCGGCAAATTCCAAACAAGTCCAGAAAAATAGGATTGCCTTTATACGGATCTAGGTTCACCTCCTCATCATTTAGATACAGGGTAGTAGGAGCTATTTCATTACCAGATTCTCCGTCAATAACCGAAACTATGTATGGGTGGTCACACATTACACTAAATCCACTTATGGATGGAATAGAATAGTCTACCCCACCAGTTGACAAACTCATGTTTAGACTAATAACATTTTTGCTGTAAGTATCTGACAACTTCAATGTGTAGTTCATTCTATTCCTCCAGGGTGAAAATAAGTTAGTTTAGAAAGCTGCAATATCCCATGTCCATTTCATTTTGGTGTTTGTACACAGCATCTTCAATCATCTTCTTTGTCATTTGAAGATTGTGTCTAACGGTGAGTTCCATTAATTCACCAAGCATGGTTTCAATACGACTATCGTAAATACCGCTGATTTTAGGAAGAAGTTTTTGCAGAACAGCATAGTCAATTGCCTTTTTGTTTTTAGCGATTCCCTGTTCATCTTCCATAATGCCTATTGCAACAGCGATATAATGTTCAATAGATGCCTTTATACGTGGACTAATCGTGTATCTGTATTTTACAAACACTTTGTATATAGAATCTAAGATATCCTTTGTATCATCGTCTATTTCTTGATCAGATTTTGATTCAAAGGCATCACATAAAGATTTCCATGAGATTATTTTATTGAAAATCGAATTATAGCTGGACGGTATATCTGCTACAATTTCAGGGCTATTCGGTAGATGAATAATCCACGCTCTGTCAATCAGTCTTGGTGACAATTCAACCGTAGTCTCATCATTGTTAATGGTTGCAAGAAAACGTAAAGTCTTTGGAACGACCAAGTCTTTTTCCGTTCCAATATTAATCTTGCACAATTCATTATGCATGTCAGCAACATTCATAAAATCAGCCCAATAAAATTCCATTTGGCTAAGATTGGCTTCATCAAGAAGAATAATAAATGGATAAGCTGACTTTTCAGCTTCTTTATCTAGCAATGTTAATCCGTTATAAACACTGCTATTGCTCTTGTCATACTTATGAGTAAGAGGATTATAGTAGCCGATCAAATCACGTTTAGTAGCCCAGCCTTTCTCAACAGAAACGAGTACATATCGATTAGGTGCTGCATGGTTCTCAAATAGATTAAGCCCTAAACTATTAGCGATGATATTGCATATTGAGGTTTTACCGATTCCAGGTTCTCCTGAGAAAATTGTAAGGAAATTCTGTGTACAGCAAATCAAAATGTTAACGATATCGTTAAATGAGTACTTACGGTATCTCTGAATATTAGTAACCAAATAATTTAATAGGTCATCTTGATTTCCATCAAATATAGCATCGGTACCATCCAAAGAATTGATAGAGCTAATTTTCTGAGCCAACTCAGTTGCTTCATTATCAGAATCAAATCGACCCGCTGCCTCAAGTAATGCACTTGATATTACAGGGTCAAATGCCGCTGATACCTGCTCTCTTAATTCAAGCATGACGGAATCTAACTTTGAATGCATTGCACTAGCTGCTTTTGTTGCATTACTTTCTGCTTTTTCCGCTTTTGCATCCGCTTTTTGAGCATCTTCTTCTCTTATAGCTTTACGCTGTTCAAGATTACGGATTTCTTCATTAAGATTGTCCACATTAGCTATACTATCTTGTAACTGGATATATTTCGTTTCAAGTTCTTGATACTGTTGCATCAATAACTCATGTTCTTGTTTATCTATGGAAGATTCGTTATGTTGTTCCTGTTCTTTCTCCTTATCCTTATATTCAGCGATACATACCGACTGCTCTTTATTTTCCTTTCGCAAAGTAATAAGTTCTGATTGGGTCTCGTTATACTTATCACGAGACACTACTCTGTCCTTGAAAACTTCAGCAATATCACTTTGCGTAACAGCTGCACTAAATTGCTTGAGAATTTCCTTTCTACTTTCTTCAACAGAAAACAACCTTAATGCCATATTTTTTCTATGCAAAATGACATTATCAGGAAGAACTGATGAAAACAAAGGGCTCTCATTAGACAATACCCTTAAGAATTTTTTTGAATCATTATCAGAATCAACTATTATTTTAGCAACAGCCTCTATTATGTCAGATTCTGTAATTAAATCTTCCTGTTTCTTTTTATCTGGTGTTACGAATGCTATGCGTGCATAAAATTCAGTCCGAAAAATGCTTATAGTGGTTTCAATTATCTCTACATCACTATCTTCCCAACAGTTAACAACAAAAGGGGTCTGAGCCGTTCTAATGTTAGGAGCGACATTCATATCAGTATTGCGATTGATTTGTGTAATAAATGGTCCATAAAATTTGTGACCGCTATATAGAAGAACATTCTCCCCAACATAGCATTCATTGTAAATTTTAATTGTTCCTTCAACAAGATTCGGGTTTTCTGTATCAGATTCAGCAATTCTAAATATATTAAGTTTTTCAGCTGAAAAAACAACCTCTTCGACATGAACACCGGCACGTATTGTGCTATCAATATCAAGTCTAAAGCGATTGCTTTCATCATTGTTTTCCGATAGCTGATCGATAGAAAATTTTACTGCATAAAGTTTTGGAATAATTTCACTATCATCAACAAACGAATCTATTACCCCATCTAAATCAGAAAGATAATCATAAGCCTCATTATTATAGATGGAATCTGTTCGAAGGTTTATGCTACCATGTTTCGGGAAAAGTTCTGTTAAGTCGGAATATTCAATACCAACTAAACCATGTTCATCTTTCTTTGCAATGGGATAGAAGTTATAAAATGTATTCTGTTTTTTAATATATCCCACATAATATGTATTCATCGTTGCAACCTCCGATATATTATCACTTAATTCAATATTTTTGTCTTTGGTATTTTCTTGAGGAATAGGTTCTATCTCTTCCCATGAATTGCTTAATGTTTTATCTACCACATTTGATGATAAAAATGACGAGATATTCTTCTCGTAATATTTAACATCATTGCCACAGCACAATAGAAAATAAGCAATACGTTCTAAGCAATTTTCCCCATTGCATTTGTTAAAAATCTCTGAAACAGATTCATAACCACAACTAGGGGCGTCACCGAATATTTTACTGTATAGCCCAACAAAAAACTTTGCTCTATGTATTTCACGTTTGAGGACAAATTCCAGTTTCTTATCAACAGTTTTGCACGAGTTGTATTCGCGAGAATCTGGACGACTCATACTGTTAGAAACGCTTAATAGTACAGATTCAATATTATCACTAGGATAGCACTTGATAATCTTTATCATTTTCTCATTGTGATTTTTTGTGGAAAACATTTTATCCTCCTTGTGGTTAGTGTCATAATATTAATTATATCACAACTCTCGTCACAAGTCAACACTTTTTGATAAATAAATATATTTATATACATTGATACCAATTTAAGACATTTAGTCCATCCATGAAATATTGATAACGCATTATGGAAAAAATAAAGCAGCAATTTTAATTAGTATTATCTCATTATTAATAGTGAAAATGAAAATCCAGGCACATTTCAGTTATCACTGTTATGTGCCTGGCACAATCTATAATCTATTTTATATTTCTATATAGAGTGCTGCGCTTTATTCCGGTAAGTTCCTCAATTTCTTTAATGGAATACTGCTTGGTGTTATATAGTTTTATGGCTTTTCTTATTTTAGCTTCATCTACTGGAGGTCTGCCGCCCTTACGCCCTCTTGCACGAGCGGCAGCTAATCCCTCTTTGGTTCTGTCAGCCAGGACATCGCGCTCAAACTGAGCCAGTGCTGACATCAGCGTGAAAAGCAGCTTTCCTGTGCTGGTCGTGGTGTCGATGGATTCTTTGAGGGAAACGAGATTCACGCCTTTGGAGTTGAAAGTTTCCATGAGCCAGATCAAATCTTTTGTGCTCCTGCCGAGCCTGGAGAGGGATTCCACGACTACCGTATCCCCCTCTGTCAGGCGTTCGAGCAGTTTTTCAAGCTCTGGTCGGTTGCGTTTTGTGCCGGTCATCTTCTCGTTGTAGATGAAATCCACTCCATATTTCTGGAGCATATCAAGCTGGCGGTCAAGGTTCTGCTGTTCCGTTGAAACTCGTGCGTATCCGAATACGAAATTCTTCATCAGAATTCACCGCAATAATCGTAGGCGCATTCATTCAGAATTTCGCACAAAGCTTCCTCGATTACACCGGGCTGATATAGCATTTCTTCTATCTCTTCCACGAAATAACCGTAGCTTAGGAGCAGGTCAATGTCCTCCCGGGATACGCCGATAGAGCTTGCGAAGTCTTTCAGCTGCCTTACGTCCTGCGGTTCTGACGTGCAGGTTTCGGGGACGTTCCACCAGTCACGGTGGAAATAGCGATAATCGTACACCATCAGATTTGTGGTGTCGAATATTCCGTGCTCCATTGCTCCGGAACTGTCGATTTTCAGGATATCACCGCAGGTCGTGTCGATTTTCTGGTGCTCAATACTGAGGATTCCTAATCTCATCAGTGCACGGTCGAGGATTGCTTCCGTGCTGGCGTAGATGTACAGTCCGCAGGTTTCGTAATGGTACAGCGCTAATGGGTTATCGCCCTTGACGAAATAGATGTTATTCTTGTCATCAAGCACGGTAAACACAAAAGAGCCCTCGACAAGCTCAGCCATTTCAGAAGCGGACTGTATGTCGAGGGATTTCTGCTGTTCCAGAAGCTGCACTGCTATATAGCTATCCGTCTTGACTGGCGTACTCGGTAGTGACATCTGTTTTCGAAGTTTCACATCATTGTGAAGTACACCGTTGTGAGCAAGAGCGAAATGAGTTCCGTTCACCGTTCCAGGGAACGGATGGTTATTGCGATTATCGAGTTTGTTACCTTGCGTTGCCATTCGGGTATGTCCCATTATTACATTTGAATCGTCATGCAGCCTGAGATGAACTTTATGAGCGGCGAACGGGCGCTTATAAATTGTAAGTTTTCCGTTGTGATTGAATGCGTAACCAGTAGCATCGGTTCCTCGCTCCTCGCATTCCTCGGAAAGCACACGAAGCAGTTTTTCACGCTGCTTCGCGTTAAGAGTGCGATTGTAATCTATCAAGCCAAATATTGCACACATATTAATCGTCCTCCTCTGCTGTGATTGGTGTGTTTATGTAGAGCTGGCGCTCTTTCAGGTAGGTAATGAGTTCGGGTTCGGTACTGTCATCAAGCGAGCCTACGAAGTCTGACCAGCTTACAGATTTCAGTTCAGAATCTGTGAGATCTGTTGCAAGCTCACAAATATTGTCCACGAGTTCCAACGTTGCAATCAGCGTATTGTACTTTAAGGTACCACGGAACATACGGAATTCAATGGTGTGGTAGTTTGTGATGTTTACGCAGGCATATCTGCCGTTGCAACCCTTTTTAGCATCCTCCAGAATCTCTTTCGGGCTGTTCTTATAGCCGTAGCGTGCTGCCCAGCGGTTCATCTGGTACTCGGTTCTGCGGCTGAATTTCAGTAGTTCCAGCCAGTGGTGCTCCACAAAATAAAGAACCCGGGAAATGCACTCGTCCTGTGCTTCCCGGGTACTGCCGAAGGCTGTTCTGTTGACATGGATATGTAATCCGCAAGTCGAAGTTTTGTGGCTGCGATAATCCATGTGAATTGCTGAACGCATGATTTCTGCCCAGGGCATTTTGTCCTTGTGGTATTTCAGGCTCATGGGGTGAGTCACTATTTCCATTCCGTCTGAAAGACTGCCATCAGATTTAATGTAGATGTGCTCCGCAACCCGGTTGCCGATACCCAAAATCGTATCAGCGTTGTCGCTGTTCTTTCCGCCCTCATCGATTT
>ULTX01033372.1_pt1 | contig 46387 bp, 32 predicted proteins | sample 1958041 | NCBI WGS metagenome assembly ULTX01 (sample SAMEA4835747, study PRJEB28245) | human gut metagenome | biome: gut microbiome; material: fecal sample | place: Denmark | collected 2008
TAGATATACAAAAGTTAAACAACCGATATACGAAAGACAAAACGAATCCCGCCGCAATGCGACGGGATTTTTGTTTTGAATAAAGCTGTTTTTCGGATTGTTTTTATCTCATACCCTTGTCGTACGGAATACCCTCCGCTTTCGGGCAGCCGGATTTCTTTGCCGTAAGCGCAAGAACAACCAAAACCATAAAATACGGGATTATGTTGTAGAAGTACATCGGCAAATCGAGTTTGCTCAAAAACTCTATTTGCGACGACATGACGCTTATACATTTCAAGAAACCGAACATAACCGCGCCAAGCGCAATTCCAAGCGGTTTCCAGTTTCCGAAAATCATAATTGCAAGAGCAAGGAATCCCATACCTGCGACCGTGCTTTCCGCTGTACCGCCCGCGGTAGTCGCTATATACACGTAACCGCCGAGGCCTGCCAGTGCGCCTGAAATTGTCGTTCCGAGGTATCTCATCGCATAAACGTTTACGCCGACGCTTGCCGCCGCCTGAGGATGTTCGCCACACGCGCGCATACGGGTACCTGTTTTTGACTTGTAAACCCATATGGACAGCAGAACGAACACCGCAATTACAATATAAGTCGATATATACATTTTATCCGCAAAAATTCTGCCGAAGTCGCTAATACTGTCGTTGATGATGACGTAGTTTGTAGACTTGGGCATAACGAGTTTTTCTTGATTGAAAAACGCAAGTCCCATTGTACAAACGATTGCGGGAGCAAGCATATTGAGTGCCGTACCGCCGATAGTTTGGTCTGCTTTCAAGTTTATTGCCGAGAATGACAACAGCAGCGAAAACACCGCGCCGCTTGCTGCGGCGATAATCATTGCGATTATAAACATAAGCTGCGGCGTATCTGCCATTGCGCCAGACATCTGGAAGCCGTATACGGCAACCGCACCCATAAAAGCACCGAATATCATTTCGCCTTCAAGGGCAAGGTTGATGACGCCGGACTTTCTGCAAACATACCACCGAGCGCAACTATAAGAAGCGGAATGGTGTAAATTATGGTATTTTGAATAATAAATACGGTCATTGCGGATCAACCTCCTTCTTTTGCGTATTGACGGGCGAAGCGTCGTCTGTTTCTTCTATGGCGTTCTCTATGCTTTCCGCCAACGTTTCACTCGACTCTCTTTCAAGAACGTACTCGTCTTTCATATCGATTGTTTTTGCTTTCTCGTCTATCTTCAATTGAACTTTTGCCGAAAGTTTTTTCTGTCGTCTTGAAAGAATATCCATGATGAGCTTTGAAAAACCTGCGAAGTAGATGATAAGAGCGATGATTATATCGGCGATATATCTGTTGTAACCTGCAGAAGTAAGCTCGTTTCCGCCCTGCGCGATATATCTGAGGAATATACCGGTAAATATAATTCCGATAGGATTGCTTGACGCAAGCAACGCAACGGGGATTCCGTTAAATCCGTAGTCGGGCAACTTGCTGTATGCCGACAAGAATTGGAATTCGATGCCCGGGTTGAGATAGTACAACGCACCGCCGACGCCTGCGATTCCGCCTGCGATAACCATTGAGAGCACAACGTTGCGTTTTTCGCTCATACCTGCGTATTTGGATGCATATCTGTTGTTGCCGCACGCTTTCAGCTCGTAGCCGAACGTGGTTTTGTTGAGCATAATCACAAGCACTATCGCAAATACGATTGCTATGACTATGCCCAAATCTATGTACGAACCAGGGAATATCTTGTCAAGTCCTATTTTCGGCGTTCCATTGCCGGTGGTAGTTGTGGTAATCAAATATCCGGATTTGCCCATGCCTGTATTTACGAGTTGCGGCATCGAAGAGAATACCCACGTAACGATGTTTGCGGAAATCCAGTTGGTCATAATGCAAACGATGACTTCGTTGACGTTGAAAAACGCTCTGAACAATCCGGGAATCGCACCCCAAAGCGCACCGAAAGCCATACCGACGACGACGGCAAACAACCAAATGAAAAATGATTCCGCGCCGTTTTTGGACGGTATGCTCAACGCAACCAACAGCGAGCCCATCGCGCCCATATAATATTGACCGGGTGCGCCGATATTGAAAAGTCCCGTCTTGAAAGCTATCGCAACAGACAAACCCGTCATAATAAGCGGTCCGGCGTAGAAAATCATGTCGCCGAAGTTCATGCTTATATACTTTGCCGTTCCGCTTGAAAACGGACCGCCCAAAATAATGCCAAGCCCTCTGAAAGCATCCGCCGCCGTAATCGTAGGAGATGCCGCCGCAATGATCAGCATAACGATAAAGCCGACCAAAACGCCTGCCAAAATACACAACAACGACGATATTATCGATTTCGTGCCGGGTTTTTTATAGAGTGTCAAAAGTTTAGGCTCTTGTCCGTTTTGAACGGTAAAAAGCGACTTGAACCAATCACCCGTATTGCAGAAAAATTGTTTAAATTTATTGTTGTTCATAATTTTTCCGCCCCCTGTTCGTTTGTATCTTCACTTTCGGTTTGTTCAAGCTTATTGACGTTGCGTTTTGCACCTGCCATATACAAACCTAGCTCTTGCACCGTCGTCTTTTTGGGATCTAGTTCGCCGATGATTTCTCCCTCGTACATAACCAAAATTCTGTCGCTGAGGTTCATAACTTCGTCAAGTTCCAATGATACGAGCAACACGCCCGCGCCTTCGTCTCTGTCTTTTACGATTTGAGCATGGATATATTCGATTGCGCCAACGTCCAAACCTCTTGTAGGTTGCACCGCAACGAGCAAATTGTGCGGTCTGTCGAGTTCTCTTGCAACGATTGCTTTTTGTTGGTTGCCGCCCGACATGCTGCGCGCTTTCGTAATCGGACCTTGTCCGCTTCTTACGTCGAATTTGTCGATAAGTCCTTCGGCATATTTTCGCACTTCGTCGAATTTGATAAAACCGCCCTTTTGGAATTGCGGTTCGAAATAACGTTGAAGCACCATGTTTTGTTCAAGCGAGTAGTCGAGCACAAGACCGTGTTTGTGGCGATCTTCTGGAATATGGCTCATTCCGTGTGTGTTGCGATGTCTTATATTCTTTTTGGTGATATCTTCGCCGTTTAAAACTATCGTTCCTTTTTCAACGGGTTCGAGCCCCGTGATCGCATAAACCAGCTCGGATTGTCCGTTGCCGTCAATACCGGCAATACACACGATTTCGCCCGAGTGAACGGTGAACGAAACGTCCTTGACCGCTTCTTTTTTGTGGATTTTGTCGCGAACGCACAATCCTTTTACGTCCAAAAGTTCTTCTTTGGGTTGTGCCTCGTCTTTATCCACGGCAAATTTGACGGCATGTCCGACCATCATTGTGGAAAGCTCTTCTTTGGTCGTATCCGCAACGTTGACCGTGCCGATATACTTGCCTTTGCGCAAAACAGAGCAACGGTCCGCAACCGCCATAATCTCGTTGAGTTTGTGCGTGATGAAAAGGATTGACTTGCCTTCTGCAGCGAGGTTGCGCATGATTTGCATAAGCTCGTCGATTTCTTGCGGCGTCAACACGGCGGTAGGCTCGTCGAAAATGAGAATTTCGTTGTCACGATAAAGCATTTTTAGGATTTCCGTGCGCTGTTGCATGCCCACGGTAATTTCGTCTATACGCGCTTTTAAATCGATGTTAAAACCGTACTTCTCACTCAAAGCGAGCACTTTTTGTTTTGCTTTTTTCTTTTGCGTAAATCCCAAAACGGTGTCTTCGGCACCCAAAATGATGTTGTCGAGCACGCTGAAACACTCGACAAGTTTGAAGTGTTGATGCACCATGCCTATGCCCAGTGCGGTGGCGTCGTTCGGGCTGTTGATTTTCACAACTTTTCCGTCCTTCAAAATCTCGCCTTTTTCGGGTTGATACAATCCGAAAAGAACGGACATAAGCGTTGACTTGCCTGCGCCGTTTTCGCCGAGTAATGCGTGGATTTCGCCGCGTTTGAGTTGCAGCGTAATGTCGTCGTTTGCGATGATACCCGGAAATTCCTTCGTGATGTGGCGCATTTCGATGACGTAATCGCTTTGCGCTTGTTCTCGGGTATCTCCAAAAACCTCGGTTTGTATGGTGTCCGAAACTTCGTTTGCCTGCTCGGTTGTCTTGCAGACATCTTCAACTTCGGTTATCGCATCATTCTGAACGACTGACGTGTTTTCGGTGTCTTTTTTTCGTTTTGCCATACTTTTCCCTTCTTTATAAAGAAAATCCTTTCTCTTTGCCAATCTGACGAAAACCCGTCAAATTGGCAAAAAGAAAGGACGTAAAGTCCTTTCTTTTGCTTGTTTTGTTGATTATTTATCGAGAGTGATGGTCACTTTCGTGCTGGTAATCTTACCTGTCCAGAACTCTTGATTGTCGCAATTTTCAGCAATGTCGTTCTTTATGGAAACGCTGCCCGCTTTGACCGCTGCAAACAAAGTGTTGTAGTTTTCAACGGTGAATTTGCTCATTCTCCACGTTGCAGTGGGAAGACCGGTTGCATCGTCTGCTGCGCCGAGGTTGCTTGCTTTTGCGGCAAGTTTAGTATCCCATTCGCCGTTGTAGAATTCACCGAGAATCTTTTGGACGGAAACGGAAAGGCCTTTGACCGCAGAGGTGATAACTCTGTCGCTGAGCGGAGCTTGGTCAACGTCAACGCCGATGATTTTGCCGTTGGTGGTTGCTTCTGCCGCACTCTTAACGCTTTGGAACATAGAGCCGCCGCATGCGAACACGACTTCCGTGCCTGCGGTATACCAACCGGAGATTTGTGTTTGAAGTTCAACGGATGCACCGAAACCTGCACCGAACTTGTAGCTGAGCTTCAATTCAACTTCTTTGTTGAGTTCTTCTGCCGCTGCTGCGATGCCTTGTGCATAACCGTAAGCAAATCTGTTGCAAGCAGGGTTCGTTCCGCCGCCGCCGAACGTTCCGCCGAGTTTGGTGTAGCCTTCTTTGACTGCAGCATAACCTGCCATGTAGCCGGATTCTTCTTTGTAGACAACTGCGGTGACGTTTTTAAGCGGATTGCCCTTTGCATCCGAGAGAGCAAAACCATCAACGAAGATGAATTTCACTTCGGGACTTTCGGTTGCAACCGTGGTCATTGCCGTTGCCTGCAAGAAACCGGGAGCGACGATAACTTTTGCGCCGTTCTTGATTGCTTGACACATTGCAGCGATACGATCGTTGTCGGTTGCTTCTGCGCCGTTTGCGGGTTGATAGTATTGATAGGTGAGGCCGTGTGCTTCGGCATATGCCTTTGCGCCTTCGTAAGTTCCTTGGTTGAAACCACCGTCCATCAATTGACCGACGTCTGTAACGACTGCAATCTCATACATTTTCGCAGTGTCGTTGCACGCTGCAAAGCATGCCACGCATGTGATAACAAGAGCCATACAAAGTATGAATGCTACAAGTTTTTTCATAAACTTTCTCCTTTTTGGATTTTTTAGGATACTCAAATTATACCTTTTTCAAAACAGAGTGCCAATACCCCAATCGGAACAATCGGCGATTATTTTTGTAGCTTTTTGTAAAACGGTTCAACGCATGTATCAATAAATACACACGAGTGTACACACGAGTGCGCCCTTGCGCACGCGCATAAGAGGCGAGCATGCAAAAATACGCGAACGGATTGAAAAATTTTCGAAAAACATTTGAAAAAATCATTGACAACAGAGAAGAATATGATATCATAACAACTGTTTTTTGAAAAAGAAACCGCAAAAATCATTGCTTTTGCAATCGTATAAAAAGGACCTGAAAAGGCGTTTTTCTTTTTGGCACGACAAGTTGCTAAAAAAAAACGCCTTTTTTTTGTTTTTTTGAGGCAAAAAAACCTCAAAATACGGCAAAAACGAGCGCAAAAGCAACACTAAAACCCTTGGAGGCATACATATGAGCAAGTACATTTTCGTAACAGGCGGAGTCGTATCGGGACTCGGAAAAGGTATCGTGGCGGCATCCCTCGGCAGACTTTTGAAGTCGGCGGGATACAGCGTGTATATCGAAAAATTCGATCCGTATATGAACATAGACCCCGGCACTCTCAACCCCACCCAGCACGGAGAGGTGTTCGTCACCGAGGACGGCGCGGAAACCGATCTCGATCTCGGACACTACGAGAGATTTATCAACGAAAACCTCACAAAAAGCTCCACTCTCACAAGCGGAAAAATCTATCAGAACGTTCTGAATAAGGAAAGAAACGGCGAGTACGGCGGAAAAACCGTGCAAATCATTCCTCACGTCACCAATGAGATAAAACAACACATACTCGACACCGCAGAGGAATCGGGCGCGGACATTCTCATCACCGAAATCGGCGGCACGGTGGGCGACATCGAAAGCCAACCCTACCTCGAAGCGCTGCGCCAATTCAGCCTCGACGTAGGCAGAGAAAACTGTGCGTTCATCCACGTCTGCCTGCTTCTTTATATGGCTTGCTCGGACGAATTTAAATCAAAGCCCGTGCAACACTCCATGCGCGAACTGCAACGCTTCGGCATCTTCCCCGACGTCGTAATCACACGCTCGGACAAAACCCCTCCCGAAGAAATCATCAAAAAAATCTCGCTTTTCTGCTCGATAAACGAGGACGCCGTCGTGCCCAGCACCACCGTCAAATGCCTTTACGACGCTCCCGTCATGCTCTATCGAAACGGACTTTATAAAGCAGTTGCAAACGCGCTCTCGCTCGACAAAAAATGCGACTTGTCCGATTGGAAAAAGAAAGTTGCCGACCTCAAAATCAAATCCGTCAAAACAAAAATCGCAATCGTGGGCAAATACGTTTCCCTTCGCGACTCGTACATCTCGCTCGTCGAGGCAATCAAGCACGCGGGCGGCGCAAACAAAACGGGCATCGAACTCAAATGGGTTGACAGCGAAACCGTCACCGACAAAAACGTCGAAGAAAAACTTAAAGACGTTGACGGAATCATCATCCCCGGCGGCTTCGGCACAAGAGGCGTTGAGGGCATGATTGCAACCTGCAAATACGCGCGCACGCACAAAATACCTTATTTGGGAATCTGCCTCGGCATGCAAGTCACCGTCATCGAATACGCTCGCGACGTGCTTGGCATAAAAGACGCAACCAGCGGTGAATTTTCCGAAAGCGGCAGCCACGTCATCGACATTCTGCCCGACAAGAAAGGCAAGAAAATCGGCGGAACGATGCGCCTTGGCGCATACCCCTGCGCACTCAAAGACGGCACGAAAATCAAAGAAGCATACGGCAATCGCGACATGATAGAAGAAAGACACCGCCACAGATACGAATTCAATTCCGATTATCTCGAAGCGTTTGAAAAAGGCGGACTTGTGATAAGCGGCAAATCCCCCGACGGTCGCATCGTGGAAACGGTCGAAGTCAAAGACCATCCTTTCTTCGTGGGCGTTCAGTTCCATCCCGAATTTACTTCTCGTCCCGAAGTCGCAAATCCGATTTTCGCAGCGTTCGTCAAAGCAGCAAAGGGCGGAAACCACCCGTCAAAATGATTGGCTGAAAAATTCTAAATACGTTAAATTTGCAAAAAGGGCGTTTTATCGACGCTCTTTTTGTATATAAACTTGCTTTTTTGTGAAATCGCATTTTTAAAATATCACCGTTTGTCTTTCCGTCTTTGTGTTGCACGAACGAGTTTTTTAAGCGAAATGATTTGTTAAATCGTCGTCAGAATATTTGCCGAAAAAGACCAAAGTCGATGCTTGTATAATTAAATATACGGTTTTGTTGTAAATAATCGAATTTCGCTTTGCTTTGAGAGGAATATTGGATATAATTGAACTGTATTCGTTGAAAAAACCTTTTTAGGAGAACATATGAAAAATCAAACCATTCTCGTTTTGGACTTCGGCGGACAATACAAAGAGCTCATCGCGCGCAGCGTGCGCAGAATGAACGTGTATTCCGTCGTCGAACCGTCTTGCATTTCAGAGGAAAAACTCAAAGAAATCGACCCTATCGGCATCATTTTTACGGGCGGACCGAACAGTGTTTATCTTGAAAATTCTCCCCGTTGCTCGAAGGCGGTGTTCGATCTGGGTGTGCCTATCTTGGGCATTTGCTACGGCATGCAATATATGGCGTATTCCTTTGGCGGAGTGGTCAAAGAAGGCACCGTGCGCGAATACGGACAAACCAAGGTGTTTATCGGCGACTGCGCAATCTTCGACGGTCTTGGCAAAGAAGAAGAAATGCTCATGAGCCACACCGACTATGTTGCGCAAGTTCCCGACGGATTCAAAGTGGTGGCAACGACGTCAGATTGTCCGTGCGCTGCAATCGCAAACGAGGATAAAAAGCTCTACGGCGTGCAATTCCACCCCGAAGTCGAACGTTCCGTAAACGGAATGAAAGTGCTTGAAAACTTCGTTTTAAAGGTGTGCGGAGCAAAACGCGACTATTCTTTGGACGACTATATCGACACGCAAATCAAGCTCATACGCGAAAAAGTGGGCGACAAAAAAGTTCTTCTCGGTCTTTCGGGCGGCGTTGACAGCTCCGTCGTTGCCGCACTCATAAGCAAGGCTATCCCCGATCAACTGCTTTGCGTGTACGTCGATCACGGCTTCATGCGCAAGGACGAAACAAAACAAATCAAAGAAGCGTTTGCCAATATGCCGCTCAAGCTCGAAGTCGTTGACGCAAGCGAAAAGTTCCTTTCCAAAATCGCGGGCGTAACCGATCCCGAACGCAAGAGAAAGATTATCGGCGAGGAGTTTGTCAAGACGTTTGCCGAAGTATCGAAAGCGCAAAAAGGCTATGATTTCCTTGCCCAAGGCACAATCTATCCCGACGTCATCGAATCGGGCGCAAACAACTCGGCAAACATCAAGAGCCACCACAACGTCGGCGGCTTGCCCAAGGATATGCCTTTCATCGGGCTTGTCGAACCATTGCGCGGACTCTTCAAAGACGAAGTGCGAATAATCGGCAAAAAGCTCGGTCTTCCCGACTATCTTGTCAATCGTCAACCCTTCCCCGGTCCGGGACTTGCAATCCGTACAATCGGCGAAATCACCAAAGAGAAACTCGACGTGTTGCGCGACGCAGACGCTATCGTGCGTGAAGAAATCGGCGCAAGCGGCGTAAAATCCGACCAATATTTTGCCGTCATCACGGACACTAAATCGGTCGGCGTCATAGGCGACTACCGCAATTACGGCTACGTGGTCGTCATAAGAGCGGTTTCAACCTCCGACTTTATGACTGCGGAGTACACTCGCCTCCCGTATGACTTGCTCACCAGAATGGCGTCTCGTATCGTCAACGAAGTCAAAGGCATAAGCCGCGTTTGCTACGACGTAACGGGCAAACCACCGGCGACAATCGAATGGGAATAATACAATTGCGCCGAGTGCAAAACACGCTAAATGAGCGGACAAGTACTCTAAATAAAACTTCCCCCTTTCCTCAGGTGTTTTCCCTATCGCCGTTCCCCCTCTGCACAAGTTTGAGGGAACCCACGGCGACCGCGTAGCGGGGGACAACACTCAGCACTCGCATAGATAAGGACATTTCTCTACTTGTGCCACTGCGCTTTATGCGCCAGCTTCGCGCCCAAACGGCGCAGTCGCTTGTTCTTTCCGTCAAGCTCGGCGTTCGCCTTCTCGCCGCCTTGCGGCTCGCGTTCCGTCTACAAATAGGCACATGCCGTTTATAAGTACGCTTCGAACGAGTGAACGAACATTCAAATATGCCACAACTGCGACAAAGTCGCAATATCACTGTGAAAACAAAGGAACTATGCAACACGTATCCGTAAAACTGAAAAAATTGAATGAGAACGCAATCGTGCCAAAGTACGGCACACAGTTTTCCGCGGGGGCGGATTTGTACGCCTGCGAGGGCAAAGACATTGTGGTCGAACCGCACCAAACGGTGTTTGTCCACACGGGCATCGCAATCGAGATTCCCGACGGTCTTGTGGGACTTGTGTATGCAAGAAGCGGTCTTGCCTCCAAACGCTCGCTTGCGCCTGCAAACAAAGTGGGCGTTATCGACTGCGATTACAGAGGCGAAATCATCGTGTCGCTGCACAACCACTCGGATTTGCCGCAAACGATTGCCGACAAAGAGCGTGTTGCACAACTTGTGATTGCACCGTGCTTTGTTGCGGACTTCGAAGAAGTTGACGATTTGAGCGACACCGATCGCGGACAAGGCGGCTTCGGCAGCACCGGCAAGCTGTGATATTTGCTTTTGTTCGAAAGCGAAAATTCCAAATCAAAAACGAACGAAAAGCCGCATGTAAACCGGCATAAAAACATACAAAAAAAGCACGAAAATCGTGCTTTTTTTGTGCGTTTTTAGCGTTTTATTATTGTGATAAACTTTATTTTTTATATCTATAAAACGATTTCGGTTTGATTAATCGATTTCTTTTCACTCTATCTCAAAATAGTTGAGAAATGCAATCGTGCGTTTCATTGCCTCTTTGGATATTGTGAGGAATTGCGCCACGGGGAAGGCATGCACCGCCCATTTGCCCTCACCGTGATAATGCTCGTAACTTACGCCCAAGTCTTGCAATTTCTTGACAAGGTCGAACGTGAGGACGGCAAGTTTGTCGTTTTCGGCGGAAATGGCAAAGGTCGGCGGAAAATCTTTCGTAACCCAATTGATAGGCGAAATTTCTTTTTGAAGCTCCTCACTGCACTCTTCGACGGGAGTACCTTTGCAATAGGATTGCGTGTAAATGCCTATGTTCTTGAAGCCGGTATGCACGGCTTTCGGAAAATCGTACACGCCGCAATTGAGCATAAGCGCGGATATTCTTTGATTTTTTGAACGCTCGTCGAGGCCGAAATGCGCCGCGTATTCGGGATTTGTGCTTATTGCGCCTGCCATACTGCTCAAATGCGCGCCGGCACTCTCGCCGCCCACGAAAATTCTGTCCATGTCGATGTTGTACTCGTCGGCATGTTCTTTGAGCCACGCAAACGCCTTGTAGACGTTTTGAATCATTTCGGGATGTCCGTAAAAAGGCGCTTCGCCATAGTACAAACTTGCCACGAAATAACCCGTTTTTTCGCATAGTTTGGTGGTGTAGGCTTCTCGCGTTTCTGGCAAACCGCCTATCCAACCTCCGCCGTGAATATAGACGAAAACGCGCGCTTTTTTGTTTCTGTCCCTATCTTTGCGCTCGTAAAAATCGAGATACAAACGCTTGTCGTCATCGTCGTATCTGACGAATCTGGTCGTTTTCACCTTGTGCGAACGATGAAAACTGAATATCGTGAGCCAACCCAAAAACTCGTTTTTTGCATGGCCGCCTGCAACGTAAAGATACTTTGCGTCGTATGCCGCTTTCTTTGCTTGCTTCTTTGCGTACTTTTTCGCTTTGGCGGTAAACTCGACGACGTTTTCTTTTGCAAGCACGATCTTCGCTTCTCGCTCCTCGCGCCTGATTTGCTTGTCAAGGTTTTCTCTTCTTTTTTCGAGTTGCGCGTACTTTGCGTCGAAAATATCTCTCTTTGCAAGGTTGTCAAGAGTTGTAAATATGCGACGTTTCATATGTTTTTCTCCGTCAAAAGAATGGTTGATTTTTTGTTTTATATTGCAAAACAAGGTTTTTATTGCGCTATTTTGCACATATAAAACCTTGTTTTTGTCATTTTGCGTTTATTCTGCTTTTTCTGCGAACGAGCCGTCTTTGGTGTCCTTGACGACGTATCCGAGCTCGTTTATTTTGGCTCTTATCGCATCCGCGCTTGCCCAGTCTTTGTTTGCTTTTGCGACTTTTCTTTGCTCGACGAGGTCAAGCACTTCTTGCGGAATCGCGCCCTCTTTCGCCTTTTGTTTTTGCTCGTAATATGCGATAAAGTCCTTGGGCTCGCACTTGAAAAGTCCCAGCAAATTGTAGGTTTTGACAACCTGTTTCGCATCGGCAACCGCTTCGGGATCGCCGGCTCTCAACTTCGCTCTTATACCTTTGAAAATGCCGAACAAATCCGCAAGTGCTTTTGCCGTATTGAAATCGTCGTCCATCGCGCGATTGAAGCCGTCGTCAATCCACTTGCTTTGCTTGTCGCACTCGAGTCCGCTCTCTTTTACCTCTTCGAGCGTCTTGTAGAACTCGTACATATGCTTGTCTGCGTCGGGGAACAACTCGTTTGTGATATTGATGTCCCCTCTGTAATTTGTTTGCAACAAAGCGTACTTGATTGTGTCGGGCTTGTACTCGTCAAGAAGGTCGGAAAGGAGCAGACTGTTGCCCAGCGACTTGCTCATCTTTTGTCCGTTGACTTTGATGAGTCCGTTGTGAATCCAATATTTTGCAAATTGCTTGCCGGTGAGAGCTTCCGTTTGCGCAATCTCGTTTTCGTGGTGAGGGAAAATCAAATCTCTTCCGCCGCCGTGCACGTCTATTTGGTCGCCGAACGCCGCTCTGTTCATTGCCGAACATTCGATATGCCAGCCCGGTCTGCCTTTGCCCCACGGCGATTCCCAGTATATTTCGCCTTCTTTTGCGGATTTCCAAAGCGCGAAATCGAGAGGATTGCGCTTGTTCTCCTCGTTTTCTATACGCACGCTTTCGTACGCGTCTTCGAGCTTTCTTCCGCTGAGTTTTCCGTAGCCGGGGAAACTCTCGACGGAAAAATACACGTCGCCCCTATCCGTTGCGTAGGCGTGTCCCTTTTCGATGAGCTTGGACACGAAATCTATGATATTGTCTATATTGCAGGTTGCTTTGAGCCAAATCGTCGGATCGTCAACCTCGAACTTGCGCATGAGTTTGTCGATTTTGTCAATCATCATGCTTGCATATTCGAGAGGCGGTATGCCCGTTTCTTTGGACTTTGCGATGATTTTGTCGTCGACGTCGGTGTAGTTGCGCGCATAGTTGACCTTGTATCCGATTTTCTCGAAATACTTGCGGATTATATCGTAAATGAGTGCCTGATATGCGTGACCTATATGCGCTTCGCCCGAAACCGTGATTCCGCATGCGTACATGTTGACTTGCCCCTCGTGAATGGGGACAAAATCTTCTTTTTTTCTGGTGAGTGTGTTGTAAATTTTCATAGGAACGTCGTCCTTTTATACCTGCGGTTTGTCCGCTTGGAATTTGTTTTGCTCCGATTGCGACAGAATTTGCACGGCTTCTTCGTTTGTGGCGTTGTCCTCGTCAATGGTTATGGAATACCTGCAAGAGTGCACGTTGAGGGCCTTTTCAAGCTCGTAAACGCGCTTGTTGAGCCGCTCGAACTCTTCCATAATCGGATCGGGAAGACGGATTTGATCCATATCCGCAACACGCTTGCCGTCTTGCTTGACCACTCTGCCGGGAACGCCCACGACGGTCGAATAGGGCGGAACGTCTTTGAGCACCACGCTGCCTGCGCCTATTTTGCTGTGCTCGCCTATACGCACGGGACCTAGCACTTTCGCGCCTGCTGACACCATTACGCCCTCTTCGAGAGTGGGATGTCGCTTGCCCGTTTCCTTGCCCGTGCCGCCGAGAGTTACGCCTTGATAAAGCACGCAATTGTCGCCTATCTCTGCCGTTTCGCCTATAACGAGCCCTACGCCGTGGTCGATGAAAATTCCGTTTCCTATCGTGGCGGCAGGGTGAATATCGATGCCCGTTTTCTCTTTTGCGCGGAACGCTATATAGAGTGCGAGCGACTTCATACCCTTTTGCCAAAACAAGTGCGCATAACGATAAGCACACAGGGCTTTATACCCTGTGTACGTACGTTTTACGATCCTGCTGCTCGTGGCGGCGGGATCTTTTTGCATTATGACTTGCAAATCGCGCTTTTTTGCCTCGGAAATTTTCATTGCGATGCCTTGTTATTTGCCGATTTCGTCGTCTTTTTTAGCGTCGGTTTTTACCTCGGTTTGAGAGGAATTATTCTCCCCTTCCGGTCTGTTTATCTTTGATGAGAACAGACTTTCGCCGGTTGACTCTTCGCCGAACAATGCGTTGATTTCGTCCTCATAGATGGTTTCTTTCTCATAAAGAGCTTTGACCATTGCGTCCATAATCGGACGATTTGATTTCAATATATTCAAAGCGACCTGATATTGCGTATCGATGATGGTTTTGACTTCCTCGTCAATCTTTGCCGCTACCTCTTCGCTGTAATTGAGGTGCGTCTGATAATCTCTGCCGAGGAACACTTCTTCGCTCGATCCGAGGTACATATTGCCGATAGAATCGGACATACCCCACTCGGTGACCATCTTTCTTGCAAGTTGCGTCGCTCTTTGTATGTCGTTGGACGCACCCGTGGAGATATCCTGAATGACGATTTCCTCCGCCGCTCTTCCGCCGAGCATCATAGCGATGTCGTCGAGGAGTTTGCCTTTGGTCATATGGTTGTCGTCGTTTTCGGGAAGAGTGATGGTGTAGCCTGCCGCCATACCGCGAGGAATGATGCTGACTTCATGCACGTCGTCGCAGTGTTTCATAAGTTTTGCAACGATTGCGTGTCCGCTCTCGTGATACGCCGTGATACGCTTGTCGGACTCGGTGATAAGACGAGATTTCTTTGCAGGGCCTGCCATAACTTTGTTTACGGCCTCGCTGATGTCTTTCATCGTGATAATTTTTCTGTCCGCTCTTGCCGCCAAAATCGCAGACTCGTTGAGGATGTTTTCGATGTCCGCACCCGTGAAGCCCGGCGTAAGTCTTGCAAGCGACTTGAAGTTGATGTCTGACGCAAGCGGTTTGTTGCGGGAGTGAACCTTGAAGATTTCCTCTCTGCCCTTGACGTCGGGAACGTTGACGTAGATTTGTCTGTCGAATCTGCCCGGACGCATAAGAGCCGGATCGAGAATGTCCGCACGGTTGGTCGCCGCCATGACGATAATCGAGCTGCTTGCTTCGAAACCGTCCATCTGAACGAGGAGTTGGTTGAGGGTTTGTTCTCTTTCGTCGTTGCCGCCGCCCAGGCCCGCGCCTCTTTGACGTCCGACCGCGTCGATTTCGTCGATGAAGATGATGCAAGGCATGTTCTTTTGCGCTTGCTCGAACAAATCTCTGACGCGCGACGCGCCCACGCCTACGAACATCTCAACGAAGTCCGAACCGCTGATTGAGAAGAAAGGCACGTTCGCCTCGCCCGCAACCGCTTTTGCAAAGAGCGTTTTGCCCGTTCCTGGAGGGCCTACGAGAAGAACGCCGCGCGGTATGCGCGCGCCTATATCCGTATATTTTTTGGGGTGTTTGAGGAAGTCCACGATTTCTTGCAATTCCTGCTTTTCTTCCTCTGCGCCCGCAACGTCGTTGAATCTGACCTTGATGTCGCGCACTTGGTTTGCTTTGGTCTTGCCGAAGTTGAGTGCCTGACCTTGCGCGCCGGCACTCTTTCTCAACACCACCATAAAGATGCCGAAAAGCGCGGCGTAAAGAATGAGCGGAACGAGGATGCTGGACACGAGCGAGCCGCTTGAAGGATCGTCGTATCTGACGACGACGCCGTCAAGTTTGCCTGCCTCGGAATAGTCTTTTATTATATCCGAAAATGCGACTCTGCCTTGGGTGTTGACAAAGTAGCCGTAGCCCTTGTCCCCTCTCTTTTGTATCTTGGCGGTGTAATTGCCCTCGATGTAAATCGATTGAATTTCACCTCTTTCAAGCATGCCGACAAAGCTGTCGTCCGTGCCTTGATAGTTGATCTCGGTGGGTCTTGTAAGCTCATACGCTATGACGAAAGCGATGATGACAAGAAGTATCACGCCGACGATGATGAGTGTGCGTCTTGTGGTTGGTTTCATCTATCCTCCTGAAATCGACGCGGGGCGACGATTCCGCAATAATCATATATTATGTTCTACATATTATAAAAATTAAATACGAAAAAGTCAATGCAACAAGAGAATTTTGCGTCCCTTGCCGTTGCGCCTTTTGAGTTAGTATGCTTAAATGTTAAAAAACAACTATTAAAATCTCATTAAACGAAGAGCAATTTTTAAGGATTTGTCAACAGATTTAAAAATCGACGTTGCATAAAAAACGTTGCGTCTTTTACAAAAAATGCGTTTCGCGCGCAGACAATCGGTGCTCAATGCGTCATCACTGCATTGGAAAAACCGTGTGCGCAAGCGAATTTATCACAATAAAACAACAAGCACAAACGCAATAAAACGTCGGTGCAAAATGGTTTCATGTTTTTACAGTATAATTGCAAAATCGAGTATTTATAATGCTACTTTTGATATATAAAAGCCTAGTTATGCGAAAACACTACAATTCAAAACAAAAAGAAAATCATAAAAATCAAAAGACATTTTCGCACGAAAAAACGCAAATTCGACGCCTCGAATACAAAAACGGCGGTATCTGTCGAAAATAATAGACTTATTTGCATATTTGTCGATTATTTTGTTGATTATTTAACCTTTTGTACGTTTAAAACATTGCAAAAATCCGCTGTTTTAGCGGATTTTTCGGGGATTTTGTCAAATATTAAGGTTTTCTTAATGTTGTTTTTCCTAGCAATTAAGTTTGACAGAATAGAATTTTGTTTGATATATATAATACAAACTATAAATATTTGCGCTTACACGCACATGCACGCAACATGTTAATATGAACAGGGGAGATCAAAACTATGAATTGCGAACAACACCTTCCGCCTTGTCTGGAAATCAAGCATTTGACAAAACAATACCATGCGGCTCAAAAACCTGCGGTGGACGATTTGAACGTTGTCTGCTATCCCGGCGAGATAGTCGGTCTTTTGGGACACAACGGCGCGGGTAAATCCACGACTTTGAAATGCATCACGGGGATATTGCCCTATTCCAAAGGCGAAATCGTCATAAACGGTTTCGACGTTGCAAAAGAACCCGTCAAAGCAAAAAGAACTTTCGGATACGTCAGCGATAAGCACGACGTTTTTGTCAAACTCACCGGCATACAATACGTTGACTTTATGGCGAACGCATACGGCGTGAGCGTTGCCGACAGAAAAGCGCGCCTTGCGGAACTCGAAGACGTGTTTCAACTCGGCGACAGAATTTTCGACACCATCAACGACTACTCGCACGGCATGCGCCAAAAAATCTGCATGATGGGCAGCCTTATCCACAACCCGAAACTTTGGATTATGGACGAGCCAATGATCGGCCTCGACCCCCTTACCTCGCAAAGAGTGAGCGAATTTATGAAGGAATACGCAAAACAAGGCAACTGTATTCTCTTCTCCTCTCACAACATCAACTCCGTGCAAAAACTTTGCGACAGAGCCGTCATTATTCAAAACGGCGTAAAAACGGACGATTTCTATTTCGAACAATTCGAATGCGAACATCCCGACATCGACCTGGAAGAGTACTTCCTCTCGCGCACGGCAAAGGCGGCAAAATGAGAAACTACGCTCTCCTTTTGAAAAAGCAGTTGCTTGACGCGTTTCCCGCCAAGCGTTCCAAAAAGCGTTTGCCCGATCTCACAAGCGCACTTTTGATGTTGCTGCTTACGGGTGCGATGGTTGCGATATTCGTCTTTGTTTTTTCAAGATTTATATCAACCTACACGCAAATCAAAATCAACCGCGTCCCCGACATCGCCGCAAGACAATACGAAATTATGTCTATGGGCTATTTCGTGCTTGTCGTAGTGTTTGTGATAAACGGCGTAACCGCGCTCTGCCATGCGCTTTTTGAAAACAGCGATTTGTCAATCCTCATATCCATGCCGTTTTCAAGCAGCGAGATTTTCCTTTCAAAACTCACTGCGGTATATTTGAAACAAGCGGTGTTGGCTCTCGTCTGCGTGCCTACGCTGAATTTCACTTTCCTTTGCACGACGGACACGCTGAACGCATACAACGGCATAATGACCTTTGCGGTTGCTCTGCTTTTGCCGATAATTCCGCTCGGTATCGCGTCAATCGTGGTGCTTCCCTACTACTATCTCAAACGCCTTGCCAACTCGCACTATATCTTCGTTTTTATAGTGATGACGGCAGGTATGGCACTGTTTTGCTGGCTGTACTCCTACGTTTTCAGATTTGCGCAAGACTTGATTTCAAGCGGAAAAATCACGTCGCTGTTCGGCGACAAAACGATGAGGTTTATCCTTTCGTTCACAAAATACGACTACCCCGCCAACCTGTTTGCAAACGTTATGCTTGCACGAGATTTGGGCAAAAATCTCGGCATTTTGGCGGCATTTATAGTGGCTTTTGCGGCAATATGTCTGCTCGTCGTGCGCGCGATATTCATAAAAGTGTCGCACTCCGGGCTTGCTATTCACGTGCCGCACGCACATACGCGCAAGGTGCGATTTGTGGACAACTCTCGCTTCGGCTCGTTGCTCGCAAAAGAGTTTTTGCTTGTCATGCGCACTCCGAACTACGCCTATATGTACTTCACCACGGCGGCGGTTATGCCCGTTATGGCGTACTACTCGGCAAACATCTCGGTGAGTATGCTGGCAGGGCTTGTGGGCAAAGCGGACGTAAGTTTCGAGATATGCACGTTTATCGTGATATTGTACTCGACTCTTACAAACACTTTCTGCTCCACGAACATCTCGCGCGACGGATATATGTCCATGACGCAAAAGATTTTGCCTTTCTCGCCCTCGTACATTCTCGGCTCGAAAATTACTTTCTGCTCCGTCGTTGCGGAAGTAAGCGTTGCGATTGCATGCATAGTGTTCGGCGCAACCGGGCTTGAAAAGGGAGCGGACGCGGCAATCACGTTTGTTGCGGCGTCGCTGTACGCTCTGGCGCAAATCATTGTAGCAACAAAGCTGGATTTAAGACATCCCCACTTTGCAAAAACCGACGACGGTGAAATCAAGGAATCCAACTCGACGGTTTCCTCCATCATCGCAATAGGACTAGTTGCAAGTTTCGTCGTGGGCTTTTCCCTGCTGGCGTCGTTTTTTATCCCCCTTCTCAACGGCGGAGCGACTTCACCCCTTCCCAAATGGGCGGATTATACGATAGCGATATGCATTCCCCTTGTTCTTCTCGGGGCGGCGCTGGGATATTTCTTTGCGAAACTGTCAAGCGCATACGACAATCTGGATATGGAGGACTGATATGAAAAAGATAGTAACCGCACTCATAATCGTTCTTCCCCTCGTGTTTTTGATTGCGCTCTTTGCCATAACTTCGGTGGCGAGCGTATCTGCGGACATCCCTGCAAACGGACTTGTCATCAACAACAAGGGTGTGGGCGTGTTCTCTTTCGACCTTGCAAACTATCAAAACAAGATGTACGAGCAAGACCTCGGCGTAGAGGTGTTGCCGTACATGGCTAAAAACAAAAAATATTCCCTCAAAGTCACCGACGCAAACACCGGCGAAGAAAGCAGTATCGTCACTCTGAAAGATGACGGCTCGTTTGCGCTTCACGACGTGGGCGTTGCAAAACTCACCTTCACCAGCGACGACGGCGGATACAGCGACAGCGTCGTGTTTAACGTGGGTTCGAGCGGCGTTTTGTCCTACAAGCCCGTGCTATTGGACAATGCAGGCAACGCTATCACCCTGCTCGATGGCGACGACACGGATTTCAAAGCGAATATCACCGCCGGTTCTTACGTTTTGTCGGGAGATTTTTATCCCTCAACCGCAACCAACGTGCGCGCAACGTACAAGACGGCAAACGGCGATGCGATCAAAATCAACGAAGTCAGCGGCAAAATCAACGCTCACTTCGAAACGGACGGCATAGTGTCGATAATCGTCAAAGACGCTTTCGGCAACGACGTGGAAAAGACGATAAAACTGAATGTATCGCGCTCGGGCGATGTGATGATAAACGGTCGGGAAGCATCGAAAAACAAAAACGATACCGCAACCGTAACCGCGCCTTTGGGCACGACGAGTTTTACGCTGTATATAGACAGCAAAGACGCAGAATCCAACGATATTCGCATATCCGGCGCAAAAGACGCGGAATATACGGTGCGCAAATTGAGCGGAGCAAGCGACAGCGCGTACGCAATCGACGTCGCTTTGTCGGAAGCGGTCAACTCCCCCATAGAAGGTTTGCTGTACACGATAAGAATCAACTCGTCTTCCGTCTACTATTTCAAACTGTCCTTTGCCGACTACGCGTTTTCGGTGTACTCGTTCGGAAACTCGGACGGCAACGCCGACCTTGTGTTGCTCGACGAAACGACGACTCAATTCTCCGTGTCTTCCGACCCCGACGACGATTTGAGTTTCAGCTGGCGAATAGACGACGAAACGGTTGCTCAAATAGGCGAACAATCGGGCAAATACTGCTTCATATCGGCAATCGCAAGCAGAAAAACCAAATTGCATATCGATTGGCAAAAGATTGAAAACGGCGCGGTGAAATCGAGCGGAACGATAACGAGAAACCTTATCGTCACAAAGCCGTACACTTCCATCATGTTCAACGAAACCGCCGCCTCGCACGGACTCGGCAAACTTGCAATCGCAAACCAAAAGTTCGAAAACGGCAGTATCGTATCCGCGGAATATATCACCAAACTCTTCAACAACGTGTTGGACAAAGATACGTCGCAAGAAGAAATCGCATATCCGTTTGAAAACATAGTTTTCAAGTCCTCGAACGATTCCGTTCTTTCGGTCGACACGACGGCGAACGGCGTAAAATTCATCGTCAAAGACACCGGTGAAGTCACCGTAACGGCGGAGTGGATTTACGGCGAACGCTTCGGCGTGAAACCGGCGTCATTCACTTTCAATGCGGTGAACGGCACGTACGTAAAAGATTACGACGAACTGAAAAAGGCAACCGCTCTCGGCAAACAAATCGTTTTGCAAGAGGATATTTACCTCGGCGAAAAACTTACCGACGAACAGGGCAACCCGCTCTACTCCGAAACGGAAACCACGCAAAAATTGCTCTCGCACGTCAAAAAGATAAAGACAACGAGCGATTATAAGTACTACACGAACCTCGGACAAGAACAACCCGACGTGTACGTGTGTTTCGAGTTTGAAAACGACGTATTCGGCAACGGACACTTTATAAGCGCGGAATATATCACCAATTTGAGAGGCGCGCTTACGGACACCGTGCCTGCATACGCGCTCTTCAAAGGTCCGCTCAACTTCGTTGCGGCAAATATGGGCGGCATAGACGTTGCGTCCGTCAAGGCGCAAGACAATATATCCTTCCTCGTGCGTAAAAACGGAATCGTGCTTGACAATCTGACTCTTGCGGGCTGCGACGACGATTCGCTCTACACCGTAGACGACGACGGCAACAGCAAACTCGAACTTACTCTTCTCAACGAAAAAGGCACGACGCTCGAAGTTATGTGCGACGCGACGGTGCGCAACTGCCGTATCAAAAACGGGCGTACCGCAATGAGAGTGTTCGGAAGAAGCTCGATTGACGCAACCGGCACCGTCAACGCTCAAAAAGAACGCATACGCGTAACAATAGACGGTTGCAGATTGCACACCGCAAGAGAATTTATCCTCAAAGTCGGCACGAACAGATATTTGAGAGGAAACGCCGCCAATCTTGCGCCATCCTTCACCGACGCAAGCGGCAAAGCGTACGACAAGCACAACACCTCTGCGTGCGACGAATACGCAAACGACGATTATTTCGCAAGCAACTATATTCTCACCGACGTAACCCTCAAAGACAGCGTGTTGTCCACGAGCGGTCTTTTCTCGGTGGGTATGGAAAGTCACTTCTCGGGCGCAATGCTGGATATGCCGACGATGGGATTGAACTATCTCAACGGCTGGGACGGGCTTGCGGCAACAAGCTATCCCGCACGTCTGCGCCTTGTGGGAAACGTGATTTTGGACGACTGGAAAGAGCTTGCGCAAGTGGACAGCTCCACCCTTATAGAAGTCAACCTCAAATCCGACCAACAAGGCCTTGCCTGGCTTGAACTCAACATTCCCGAAATGCTCGGAGAGGTGTGCAATCAAGAAGGCTACGAAAATATCATATCCCGTCTTGCAGGCAAAAAATACGTGCACGGCGGCATCGCATTCTACGGCGGCGGCAAAAACTATTCCGTCCTCGACACGAGCGAATACACGTTCGAGAGTATGAAACAATATCTTGTCAACATAGGCGTGTTGAAAGACTCTAGCGATTCAAACCTCAAAATGCAAGGAGAAATGTTGCCAAAGGCGGCAGGAGGCGAAAACTTCCGCTTCGTCATGTTTGACGCATCGAGCAAATTCAACGCGGCAAGCAATCACTATTGATAAAACGAAAAATACGAAATAGTAAGCATTTATATAGAAATCAACCAAAAGACAACTTATCGGCAATATGCTTGTTTGCATGCCGATACGATTGCAAAGTATAAGATAGGATTGCTTTGCAAGCGAGGCTACTCAAGACCTATTCTTTGGGGAAAGAGGAGGTAAAAATGAACAAAAAAACAAAAATAACCGCTGTTTTGTTGGCAGTGGTGATTGCTCTGATCTGCGCAAGCGTATTCGTTGCGTGCAACAAAGACTCGCAATCGCAAGGGGCGAAGGTGCTAATCGGATTCGACGCCAACGACGGAAGCGAAATCCATGCCGAATCCGTCGATCCCAACAATATAACTTACGTGCCCAATGCGCGCGTGGGATACGATTTTGCGGGTTGGACGATGGATAAGGACGGCAACGAACCTCTCGATCCGTCCAAAATCCGACTCGGCACGACTCTTTATGCTCAATGGAAAATCAAGACGTTCTCCGTCAGCTTCTACATCGGTGATACCCTTGTCAAAACCACGACCGTCGAATACGGAAAAGCCGCGGTTGCGCCCACTGCCGAAAGAATTGCGGATTGCCTTGAAGAAAACGAAATCTTCGTAGGTTGGAACGGCGATTTTTCAAGCGTAACGAGCGACCTTGCAATCTATGCGAATACCACATTTAAAGAAACCACCTACACCGTCAATTTCGTAGTCGAGGGCAACGTCGTCAAGACCGCAAGCGGAAAAGTCGGCAACACTATCGTTTTGCCGCAAACGAACGAATACGAGGACAAAATCCCGACGGGCTTCGTTTTTGCGAAATGGGTTGACGAAAACGGCAAGGAAATCGAAGCGGACGCAAAATACGCAAAAGACGTAACTTACACCGCAACGTACGCTCTTCAATCCCCGTCTGCGCCCGAAATCAACGTGCTGTATCCGCAAGACAAAACCTCTTTCGTTTACGGCGACATTTGCAACGCAAGCATTAATAAGGACGTCGCGCCGAGCGGCATAACCTACGTTTACGAGTGGTTTGACGAAAACGGCAACGCTCTTGCAAGCACACAAGACAACACCGCTTGCGCAATCGAAAACGTGCAGGCAGGCGATAAGCGAATAAGCGTAAAAGTCACCGCTTCAAAAGACGGTTATACATCCGTGTCGGCAACCGCTTATGCAACGATAAAAGTCGAAAAAGCAACTTTAACCGCAATAATCGACGACATAAACGTCGTTTACGGTCAAGATTTGCCCGAATACACGCTTCGCTTCAACGGCTTTAAGTACGGCGAAAACGAAAGCGTCGTAAACAAGAGCAACGCAACGGTTTCAACCACGTACTCTAAAGGTTCGGGCGTTGGCGCGTATGCGATTACGCTAAGCGGACTTGTTGCAAGCAACTACAATATCGTCGGTGAAAACGGCGCGATAACGGCAACGATCAACGTCGACAAAAAAGCTTTGACTATAAAAGATTCCGTTGCGTTTGAAAAGGCATACGACGGAACGCCCCTTTCCTCCACTCTTTCAAACGAGTCGATAAACGGACTTTTGGACGGCGATACGGCAACGCTCAAAGTCGAAACGAAGGGCAACGTCCCCGCCACGTACGAAAACGAATCGGTGTCGGTGTCTCTCACGGTTGTTGACAAGGACGGCAACGTCGTTTCTTCAAATTACGAGTTGACCGCAAACGTCGTTGCGACTATCACCCCTGCGACCATCGTATATACTCAACCTGGCGACGTCGAGCTTACTTACAACCTTCCGATGCCCAAAATCGAAGGCGTTGCGGTAAACACGGAAAACTGCAAAGTTCTTTACAAAACCTCAAACAGCGCCGACGAGGCTTGGAGCGCAGACGTTCCTACGCTCGTCAACGCAGGCGAGTACACCGTATATTTCCAAATTTCTCGTCAACACTACAAGACCGAAGAAGGCAGCTTCACCGTCACGATAAACAAGGCAAAACAAACTCTTGACGGAAAACGATATTTTGTAACCTACGGCGAAGAGTTTACGAAAACCCAAGACGTAACCTACGTTCTCGGTCAAGAAATAAAGTTTGCGCTTTATTGCGAATACAAAGCAGGCAATTCGGCGAGAACTTACGATATCAAGGCAACCGCGGAAGAAAATCCCAACGTCGAATTGACGATCATCAATTGCAAGCTCACCGTAAATCGCGCCACTCTCGTAATCGAGATGAAAGACAAAACAATCACATACGGTGACGCTTTCGTATCCGACTATTCAATCGTCACGGCAAACGGCTTGTTTGCAGGCGACGATATAAAAGACGTGATTGCGCTTGAAACAAACTATTCTCAAGGCAACGGCATCGGAAAATATCAAATCGATGCAACGCTTACGGATTCGGCAAGCAAAAACTACTATTTGAACACGTACACGTCACCCAACACGAGCGAACTGGTTGTAGAAAAGAAAACCGCAACTCTCACAATCGAGGGTAAGAGCGTGATTTTCGGTGATGTTGCGCCCTCGTTTACGGCAACGATAGACGCCTTGTACGGCAACGACGAAATCGAATACACCCTCTCCTGTAGCTACTACAAACCAGGCAGCGGCGTCGGACGTTATCCGATTTCCGCAAACGTGCCCGAGGCTTCGGACGCCAAAAAGAACGCAAACTATATCGTCAACGTCAACTCGGACGACGCATATCTCATCGTTGAGAAAAAGCCTATTGCTTTGACGGTGCAAGACGCAACCGTAGTTTACGGAAACGCAGCACCGACTTTCACCTACACAACGGACACGCATTTTGTCGAAAGCGACGTGCCTTCAATCAAATTGTCATGCTCCTACAAACAAGGCGCAAAGGTCGGGACGTCGTACGCGATTACCCCGACGATTGTCGACAACGGAAATTATAAATTTACCCTAGCGAACGGCACTCTCACTGTAACGAAGCGCGCCGTAGTTATCGAGCACGAAGATCACAACTTTGCGTTCAACGACGGTGCAAAGGCAAGTTTCGATGTGGCAGGGCACGTAAAAGACGCGTTTGAAAGCGACGTGTTCGGCGGTAGCATCCAAACAACGAGCGGCAACATCGCAATCTACGTTGCAAACGGTGCGCTCGGTGAAGATTTCGAGTTTGCAACTCCCCTGTCTATCGTAAACAAAGACGGCGAAAACGTCGAAGATTGCTATGTCGTAACCTACCGTCTTACCGTCGAAATCAAAGAAATCACGATAGCTCACACCGTGCGCAACCTCACGAATCAGGTTTACGACGGCAACGCGCACGAGGTGTACGTTGAAGTCGAGGACGGCACGAGCGTCACGTATATCGTGAACGGCATAGAGCAAACGGACAGACCGTCCTTTGTCGACGCAGGCGAATATGTCGTGTCTTTCAGATTGACCAAAGAGGGCGCAACGCCCTACGAGGGAAAATTCACGGTGAAAATCGCAAAGAAGCAAGCGACCGTAACCGCTCAAAATCAAACGGCGATTTTCGGCGACGACTTCACGCTCAGCCAAAGCGCATTCACGCTTGACGGCGTTTTGGACAAGGATATAGCAAACGTCGTGACGAAGATCGAATGCAACTATGAAGTCGGCAACGACAAAGGCACATACGCCGTGACGGCAACCGCAACGCACAAAAATTACGACTTTGCAAGCGTAAACGGCACTCTTACCGTCGGCGCAAAGAAAGTCGTGCTCGATGCAAAAACCTACTCCGTAACCTACGGCGAGGATTGCCCTGAACTTGTGGGCTTCACGTCGGGCTCGGTGAGCATAACGCTTGACTTTATCACGCTTTCCACGTCTTATATCAGAGGCGAATTCGCAAACGAATACGAGGTGTTTGCAACCTCGTCGAACGCCAACTACACCGTTGACGCAAGCAAGGTTAAACTTGTCGTGGCAAAGCGCGCGCTTACGCTGACGCTCGTCGAAAGCAGTCTGTTTGCAACCTACGGAGAGGAAATCGAAATCACATATACGAACGTCGGATTGCTTGCAAACGACGCAAAGCATTTCGACATCGAATATAAGACGGGCGACGTTTGTAAGCCCGTCCCGACAATCCTCGGCGCGGGCTCGTACGAAGTGAAAATCACAATGTCCGACAAAATGGCTCAAAGATACGACTTGTCGGCGGATTCCGTCACAAACGGCACTTTAAAAGTGCAAAAAGCAAAGTTAAACGTCGGTATCGACACGAATTCGTTGCATATCGTGTTCGGTGAAGACGCAAATTTCGTTGCGAATTATCGCGGTTTCGTAAACGGTGACGACGCATCCGCCTTGCAAGGCACGCTTGCCTTTGCATGCGACTATCTCACCCAAAAACACGCAGGTTCGTTTGCAATCTCCATGAGCGGACTGTCTGCGGACAACTATACGATTTCGTACGACAATCCGTCCTTGTACGTTGAAAAAGCAGCCGTGAGATTGGAAGGACTTGCCGAACAAACCACCGTGTACGGACAAGCGTTTACGCCCGCCTCGACGGGCTGTCACGTCACCTACGACGATACTCTCAATCAATATGCAAAAGACAAAACGAGCGAAATCGTCATCTCCGTCACGTGCGACTATAAACAAGGCGATGTCGTCGGACTGTACGAAATCCGCGCCACGGGCGAGCATGCCGATTTCGATGTTTCGGGAGCTCAAAGTTGGCTCACCGTCAACAAAGCGGACTACTCTGCGGACTTTGTCAACGCAGAGATAGCAAAGAACGATTTGAAAGGTACGTACAATCCTCACACTTCCCTCGACGCGTACAAACTCTCAACGGGCTTTGCGTGGGTAAATGTGTCAATCGTTCCCACTTGCGACAATGCGGACGGCTATGACGTGACTTTCTGCCAAGACAGCACCAACTACAACGTTTTCAAGGGCGCAAAAGTCAAAATTAAACTTGCAAAGGCAAGCCCAAATCTCCGCCTGGACGGCACTCTCGAATACGATTGGACGGGCAATGCAATCGACTATGTTGCAGACACCAAGGCAAAACTGAAATCAAGCAACACCGACGACGGATTCTCTATCTCGGTGATTATCAAAGCACCGTCGGGCATGAGCGAAGTTAAGGACGGCGGCGTGTACACCCTCACCGCAACAATCTCGGAAACGACCAACTACATCGCTCAAAGCCTCGACGTCACACTCAAAGTGAAAGCGGCAACCGTCGGCAGCGTCAACTACACCGTTGAAGACGCAGTTGCGCAAGGCACAACGGCAACCTTGTTCGGAAACGCTTTTATCGCCAACGACCTTACTATTCCGAGCGGCACAACTTTGATTTTGCCGAGTGATAATGACAGCAACGATGCCATGCCAAAAAATCTGACCTCTCTATATGGTTCCGGTGCCACATCTTTTGTCGATAACAACAGCGCATATATAAAGACAGTGCTTACTATTCTCGATTCGACAACGGTAACCGTTCAAGGGAAAATACTTGTGCGCGGTCTTTTGGGTGCGGCAGGAGGCATTTTGGAAGGACACACTTCCGGCTCGCATAGTCAGCTTATCAACAACGGAACAATAAATTTCAACAAAAACTCCATTCTTGTTGCTCGCGGATATATCAAAGGCACAGGCACCGCTAATTTCAACAGCGGTTCTACGGTATACAGTCCGTTTGTCGTTCTTGACTTCAGGGGCGGAACAAATACAACAACCGTGTTCAGAAAAGGTAATATCGCGCCGTTCAGCCAATATGAAATGCCGAACATTCAATGCGTACAATACTACCGCTATGGGGCAAAACACACCGCTTATGTTGATTTGTACGCAAGCAAAAAGCACAATAGCGACTCTGTTACGGCAATAGGCACGGGCGGAATAATTGAAGTAAAAGACAACGGCAGTTATGTTAAAAAAACATATTCTAACCGTAAATCGACTCTCTCTATCATCGGAAATGCAATTATTGGCGACCTGTCATTATCTGTAAGCGGTATCACAGTTAAAATGTCGGATGTTCAATTTCCGATTCCCTGGACTTACGATATAAATATCGGTGATGGAATTACAACATCATCTTTGACGGCAGCTTACGATTATAAAGTCCTTACGGGTGCAAATATTGTTGTAAACAGCAATGCAACGCTTACGACAAATAAATCCGTAATAATATACAGCACTTTCACAGATACTTCGTTTGGTGGCGCCGTGTATCCGAACAAACCTGCCGCATCGCTTGTTGTAAATGGAATTTTTAATATAAACGGTGCTTTCGGCGGTAATATCCAATCCTCTAACAATGGCGCAAAAGTCTGCATTTCATCTTCTGCGGGCTTGAGTGTGTCTTCTTCGGAAGGAAACAGCGGTGACACATCACAAATTGCTGCGCTTGCAAATACAGGAACTTTCTACCACACTTCAAAATATGTAGAATCTGCTCGCTTTGGTGCAGGCTCTTGTACAATAACAGATGAAACTTTCACAACGGGAATATGGCCGAATAAGAAAACACACCATTATAATCAATATTCTTATACCGGCGGCACCGCTCTTGAAGGCAAGACCTACACCTACAACGGTACAAGTTGGAACGCCGCTTGATTTTCAATCAACAACAAAAAGCAGTCCTCGCTTCGAGGGCTGCTTTTTTGTTGCAATTGGGTTTGATCATTCCGTTTGGATTTTCTTCATCTTGGAAAAATAGTTGATTTCGCCCACGACAAAGAGCAAGCCTGCCACAACAAACATTGTTATGCCTATGCCGTAACCGACCGCTCCCGACACGAGAAAGAAAAACGCAAGCCCCACCGACAATGCGATCAACGCAACCAAAAGGAACAATATCATGACGTTCATATTGCCGAGTTCGGCAACTCTTTTGACAAGGTTTTTGTCTTCCATATCACACCTCCTTTTGAGCTAGCATGCGCAAAGATAAAGATTTTATACCATTGTTCTTTCTCCACAATACTGTTGCAAAAAACACATGTTTTTTGTTATAATATTGCCATAGTTCGTTTTGGGAGAGCGAATATGCTTGTCAAGGACAGAAAATTTTTGATAGGACTCAAAATATTTGCTTCGATTGCGCTTTGTTGCACAATCGTGCTGTGGGGCGCGCTTTGGATTGCGTCGGCAACGCCCGGCAACGAAAGCGGTCAAAGCACGCAGATCGTGTCCGACAAGGTGGATTCGATATTTAACCTGTCTTCCAAATTCAATGCGAAAGTGATCACGCAAAACGTGATTCTCAACCGCCCCGGAAACAAGATTTATTTTGCAGGGCAACAAGAACAACTGACCGTTTCTTTCCTTCCTAAAAACACGCTTGACAAAGACGTGTATTTTGTGCCCGACCACCCCGAATACTCAACGGTGGACGAAAACGGACTTGTGACTTTTCACTCTTGGGGTTGGTCTAAAATCTACGTATATCTCAAAAGCAATCCATCCATTTACAATTGGGTGAGCGTCGGCTGTTACGGGCCTAATCCCGACGAAGTCGAACCGACGATAGCCTTGCCGTCCTCGATAAAAGCCGGCACTACGAAGGGTGTGAGGTTGAGTGACAACACGCTATCCCCCGTATCCGCGTCTTATTCGTCGTCAGACGAGAGCGTTGCGCTTGCATCGGGCGGCTACGTCAGCGGCGTGAGCGCAGGCACTGCCACGATAACGGCAACTTTCGAGAGCGGAAAACAGATTTCAACGCAAATCACCGTCAAAGAAAATCCCGACTTCATAATGCCCGAAAAAATCGTTTTCAAAGACAATCCCACCCTTGTGCACGGCTCCGAGAAGGCTCAATCCGTTTACGACCTCATAGACCGCGTTGAGCCTGCCGGCGCGCCTTGGGACTTTGTGGTCACTTCGAGCAAGAAATCCGTTGTGCGCGTCAGTTACAACAACTTCAACGTAATGGGCGTAAAACCCGTGACGTTGACATATACGTCAAGATACAATCCTGCCGTTTCGGCATCCGTAACCGTAAATATCACCAAAATTCCGCCCACCGAACTGCGACTTGCAGGCGCAGACGTCATCACGCCGCACACTTCGACGCAATACAGCGCAAAACATATGCCGCAATACTACGAAAAGGACGTCAAGTGGGAAGTTGTCAGCGGAAACGCAACCATAACGCAAAACGGAGTGCTTGTGGCAAAGACGTACGGTAAAGTGGTGATACGCTGCACCAGTACCCTCGATCCGACACTGTCCGTAGAAAAAAACATAGACGTAAAACTTTTTTCAAACACCTACGAAATGGTGCGCAAGTTTATGGGACACGGAGGGCTTTCCGCACTGCTCGGATTCGGCATTTTCGGCACGTTGTTTTTGCTTTGCAAGCGCAAGTGGGGGTGCGCCTTATTCAGTGCGCCGCTTGCCTTCGTGTACGCAGGGATAAGCGAGGGCATACAGTATTTCACTCCCGGCAGAATGTGCACGATTACGGACGTTTTGATAGACTTTATAGGCGCGTTGATAGGCATGGGTATTGCAATTGTGCTTGTTGCGCTCGTACTTGGAATTTGGCGGCTTGCAAGCAAAAAGAGCTTTGATACACTTGCGTATGCATACAAAATCCTCGATTTCAAAACCTTGTTTAAAAAGACGTACAAGTTCGACGCGCCCTATCGTAGAGAACTCGATACGGCGGAGTGCGTTGACGAAAACGTTTTGCAAGACGTTGCTTGCAACGTGAATTGACAAAGCGTACAAACTGCAAAACTTGCTGAAAAACCGTGCAAAAAAGCGCGGTTTTTTGTTTGCGCAATCGTTTATATTCTCGAAAATCAGTCCATAATCATTGAATGAAAAAGGAAGTTTTGAACGAAAAAAGCATTGTCGCAACCACAGAACAAATTGCCCGAAACAACACCGATATTCATCCCCTTGCGCCCTTTGTCGCAAAGATGTTCGAAGCCGCGATCGACAAAAACGAGCGCGATGTGGTGATCGTGTGTTTCGGCACAAACGCCATTTCGGGTGACTCTCTCGGCCCTTTGGTCGGAACGCTGCTTACGAAAAAATACAACATCGGCGCGTTTGTGTACGGCACCGACGAGGCGCAAATCAACGGCAAAAATATGAAAGAGTGGATGTCTTTCGTCAAGTCCGCACACGAAAACGCACTGCTCGTTGCAGTGGACGCCTCCCTTGGAAACAAGGACAAAGTTGGACAAATCGTGCTGCGCGACGACGGCGTTTGCCCCTCGGGCGTAACGGGAAAATCCGAGAGATTCGGGGACGTGGGTGTTTTGGGTATAGTGGCACAAAAACACGGCGACGCTCTGATGCAACTTATGACCGTATCGCCACTTTACGTTGAAAAAATGGCAGATGAAATTGCCATTATGTTGAAATGCGCAATAGGATGACCGAAATTAAGTCAAGGTTTCACATTTGCTTTTTGACAAAAATCAACCTTTGACGTTTTCGCAAAATCGTCATTTTTCATTTTTTTATTGCATATGCGTTCTTTTTTGATTATAATGTTTATAATCATAACTTATGCGCGGACACGCTTGCGCGAGCAGGCGTAACCCATAGCACGCAAGGAGCAAATATGTCAGTCAACTTACTTTGTGCCGATATACCGTATGCGGATATTGCGTTTTTCGTAATAATCGCACTTGGACTTATATTGGGCATCATCAGAGGCTTTGCAAAATCTTTCAAAGGCTTCTTTTTGACGATTGCAATTATGCTTGCGGCTCTGCTTTTGATTGCCCCCACTTTCGACAAGGTGCGCAACCTCGACGCTTTTGTGAATATGGACAACTCCATATCCGCAAAGTTTGAAAGCGGCAACGTGATTTTTTCAACGCCTATAAACGTGCGCGTGGACGCCGAAACGGGCGAAAAATCTTATTGGGTGAGCGTCACCACCGACGAAGGCACGTCCGAGCAACCTCTCGAAAGCAGCATGGGCAACGACCTTACTTCTTCGCTCAAAGGCAAATTTGCCGTGTGGCTTGCAAAGACGTTTATCACCGACGACGGACAGACTATCGGCGGCGTTGCGGGCACTTTCGTGTCAGATATAATCGTTGCGGTGGTTATGTTCGTCGTGTATTGTTTGGCGCTGGGGCTCGTGTGCTGGCTTCTTCGCAAGATATTTGCAAAAATGCACACGTCAGATTCAAAGGCTCTCGTTGCGGTGGATCGCACTTTCGGCGCAGTCATATCCGTAGCGTTCGCGTTTGTGTTTATCCTTTTGGCACTTGCAATACTCAACGCGCTCAAAGACAAAATCCCCGCCGTCGACGAAGCTTTGTCCTCTTCGACCGTGTGCGGATATTTTTACGCCAACAATCCCGTTGCAAAACTTTTCACCAAAATCTTTGGTTGACAAATCCTCGTGTATGCTTGCGCATGCACGTTTGATATTTATGGAGTAATTTTATGAGAGTACTTCGCGGAACATTAACTTTCGTTTTGGGTATGATCATCGGTATCATACTTTTCGTCCTCGCTATCGGCGGAGCGGTTTTTGTCGTGGGCACTTCGGTGACCGTGGGACAACTGCAACAAAAAATCACACAAGAAGAAATCATTGCGCCCGACAGCGCCTTGTACGGACAAACCGTTCTGGACGCCGTCAAGAGCCTCATCAACGACATAAACGGCATCGATTCGCTCACTTTGCAAACGCTCTACGATCACTACGGACTTGCGATTTTGAAAGGTTTGAGCGGCATAGATTTCACCACGAAAGACTTCTACACCGCCCCGATCAAAGATATTTTGAACGATATGTCCATCGTGGTCAATTCTTTCACACTCAACGATATAAGCGGTATTGCCGGCGTCGATTTCTCTTCATACGGATTGCCTATCCTCGACGAAAACTTGCAAAACAACTTGCAAACCGCACTCAACAACATTATGGGCTCGCTCAACGGCGATTTGTCCGTGCGCAAGATTAAGGACGATTTCGGCATCGACATCGGCACGGGCGACAACAAGCTCATCGCAACGATTCAAGACGTGTCGCTCTCCTCTTTCGGCGAAGTGGTCAACGCAATTACTCTCAACAGACTTCTGGACGTAGACACCGACTCTTTCGTCGTCAAAGGCGAAAACCGCGTTTACAAAAAAACCGATATTTATCAAGAAGTTTCAAAGGCCGAACTTCAAAACAAAAACTACTCCCCCGCTCTCGGAGTTGAAACATTTATCGCAGGCGCAATCGACACCGACGGCGACGGCACGACCGACAAACTCGTCGAAAAAGAATTGAGATACGTCAAAAAGACCTCTGTCGCAGAGGACGGAACGGAAAGCGAAAAATACGTCGTAGACAACTCCTGTTATGCGGACGATTTCAACGATGACGAAAACGAAAAAACTTTCTATCGTCACGTTCAATACACTCTTTCGACGGACGTTGCGGATATGAACAAGTTGTATATCGCAACTTATGCAAACCGCATCGCAACGCTTGACGGTGGCAAATACACCCTCGTGCAAAAGGAGTTTACCGCTCTTAAAGATATTGCGTTTGCATCCACTCCGACCGTTTCGGGCGGCAATATCGATATCCAAAACGTGAAATACGCCTTGGAAGACGGCACGTACGAAAACAGCGACGTTTTCTATATCACGGACAGCCCCATAACAAAAGACAGCATGCTCCGCACTCTCGGCGAGGGTGAAACCGCAAGCGGCACGGCATATCTGCGCACACACAAAGGCACGTCCGCAACCGTACTTCAAATCGTCGCTTATATGAGCGTCGTGGAGCTTCAAAATGCGGACGGACTTCTCGACTCTCTCACCATCGGAGACGTCGTGGACACCGATAAGCCCGGCACGTCAAAAGCGATAATCGCTCTCAAAGATTGCAAAATCACCGAAATCGGCACGAAAATCAACACTCTCAAAATCGACGAACTCATCGATATAAACGACGAATCCGCGCGTATTATGCAATCGCTCGCCGCAAGAGGCTGCACCCTCGACGACCTTGCAACCATTGCCGATTCGCTCACTATAGGCGAGGTTATGGACATCGAATACGACGCATACGTCGCAAGCGCGAGCGGCGCGTACGTGCAAGACAAAGTGTTTGTGGCATACAACAAATACGCTCACGATTTGTCCGAGTACACCCTCTATCAAAAAACCGCAAGCGGCGATTTCTCGGAGTATTCCGGCACAGTTGAAGACGGTGGCGAATATTACGTCGCAGTCCCGAGATTCCGCCTATACAATCCCGATACCGACGCAGGACTTGCAAGATATAATCTTTCCTCCGAAGGTGCGACCGCTCTCGCGCTTCAACAAATGGCAAAAAGAGGCTACACTCTCAAAAACATCGGCAGCGAACTCAACACGATGTATTTCGACGAACTCGTGCGCATCAAAGAGGGCGACAGCGTGCTTATGAGAACTCTATCCACAAAGAACGCCACCCTCGACAACATAAGCGAGGTTGTCGATACGCTCAAAGTGGACGAAGTTATCCAAATAGACGAAAGCTCCGCGCGTATTATGCAATCACTCGCCGCAAGAGATTGCCTTGTCAAAGATCTCGGCACGGTTGCGGACGAGCTTACGCTTGCAGAAACCATAGACGTTCAATTCTACAAATACACGCAAAACCTCAACGGAAAGTACGTCAAAGTGGTTGAAGAGGACAAATACGTTTATTGCGATGGCAACGCGTATTTCGACTCTCAACGCTTCACAAAGGAAGCGGACGGTAAATACGTCGAGGACGCAAACGGCAAGTTTGCTCACCCCTTCTACTTCACGCTTTACAATCCTGCGGAACATTCCTCGACGCTCACAAGATACGACTGCGCAAAAGAGGACGCTTCTGATCCTAGCTACAATCCATCGTCAAACGTCTTGCAACGCTTGGCATATTCCTCTTTGGGCGACTTTTCAACCGCGTTTTCAAGCCTTACGCTCGGTGACGTTATGGACATAGATATAGACTTGATGGTTCAGGACGAAACGAAGATTGACGGCACGTCTTACTTCTACTACGACGCGGCAAACAGTGTGTATATGCGCCAAAACGACGCGTTCGATCCGTCGTCCGTCGATGCAAAATATCAAAACTTCAAGGTCACCCTCGAGGGCGAAAGCTCCGCCGTCATCAAACGCCTTGCTTACGTCAAAGTGGACAACCTCTCTTCCGCAATGGAAGCAGTGATGAAAGATATGCTTCTTTCGGAGCTTATCGACGTGTACACTTACTCAACCGTAAATACCGTCGTAAACGACTATAAAACAAACAAGCCTGCAGACAGCGAAATTGCAAACACGGATCGCTTTATAATCGCGCCCGTAGGCTCGGAAAAGGTGGACGACGTTGAAAAACAATATACGTTCGTATACGACAAAACCGGCAAATATATGAAGCGCAATTATCGTTTTGAAAAAATCGCGGATTCACTGTTTACCGGAACAATGACTTATTCTTACGAGCAAATCACCGATTTGACCGACAGCGCAATCGCGGCAGGGAACCTCTATTACAAGGGCACAAAGGACGGAAAAACCGAATATATCCACAACGTTGCGCTCTGCACTTACGTGATTGCCCAAAACACGAAACAAGACTATTCGACCGGCACTCCGAAACTTGTTCTCGACACCAATAAAATATATAAGAGAGTCGCGGGTTCGGAATACACGACGCCTACGTACACGAACACCGCCGGTGATCTGTACGTGATAATAAACGGCACTTACGTACCGTACGATTCTTCAAACTACACGCATTATAGCAACGACGTTTATCGTCGCATCGACGGCACTTCTTACGTTGACGTTTCCTCCCCCGACGACGGCACGGGCTATTATAAACGTGCGGAAAGCGAAATATTGTTCTCAAAGCAATATTGCGAAAATATCTACGTCCCCACAAACGAAGAGTACGGTCAATTGTACGTCATCATCAACAACGAGCCCGTGAGATACGACATCAATTTGCACGACGCAAGTTTGCAAAGATACACTGCGGTTGTCGGCTACCTTGCCGTTGCAAACGAAGCGTACAACTCCTCGGACGAAGTGAGCTACACAAATCCGCTCGACCACATCGCGGCAAGAGTTACCGTTGAAAACGAAAAGAGTGAAGCCGTACTCCGTATGCTTGCAAGAAAACAAGTTACGATTTCGAATATCAACGACGTCATCAAAGAGGCAACAATAAGCGACCTTATGGATTTGACGGAAGGCAGCTTGTTCTACGACTTTAAAGACAGCAAGCTGGACAACCTCAGCCAAGACGTAGAACTCAAATTTACGACAATGACCATGGGTGAATTGCTCACCTATGCAAACATCGCGAATATCGATGCGCAAGTCAAAACGGCAATCGAGCCTATCACGCTTGAAAGTTTCTTCAAGAGCTTAAAATACAGCAGTACGGCAGGTATCGTCGTAGACCTCGAAAAAGCGTACGGTTACGCCGCTTAATTTTAATCGCTAAACAACATTGCAAAAGCACCGAAAAATCGATGCTTTTGTTTTTTAACTACATTATAAAAATCTGACTTTTTGGCAAAATATGAGTTTGATTTGTTGTTTTTGATTGTTTAAACCTTGTTTTATTGTTTTTCGGACAATTCCAGCCACTCTTCTTCAAGGGGGGCGAGTTTTGCTTGAAGAGAGGATATTTGTTCCTCTATCTCGGCAATCTTGGTGTAGTCAGAATATACGCTGTGGTCGTTGTGCATGGTGTTTTGAAGAGAAGAAATTTGCTCATTGAGCGCGTTCATTTTTTCTTCCAGAAAACTTATTCTATGCGCTCTGCGCGCCGCTTCTTTGCTTTGCGATACGGGCTTTTCTTTTTTCTTTTCATCAACCGTTTTTACAAAATCGTTTGCAAAATCGCTTACTTGTTTTCTCGATTCGTAATCGGAATACTTGCCGTCGAAAAGTTCCGCTTTTCCACCGTCAAAAACTATAAGCCTGTTGCAAACTCTGTTGACGAAATACCTGTCGTGAGATACCGTTATCACCGTGCCCGTGTAGTTTGAAAGCAATCTTTCAAGCGTTTCTTTGCCTATGATGTCCATATGGTTCGTGGGCTCGTCGAGAATGAGAATATTGGGTTTTTTCCTCAAAATTTTGCATAGCGCAAGACGCACTTTTTCACCGCCCGACAAATCGCATATGCGCTTAAACACGTCGTCGCCCGACAGCATAAACGCACCCAATGCGCTTCTTGCCTCGGTGTTTGAAAGCATAGGAAATTCGTTCTGAAAGTCTTCTAGCACCGTAAGCGTAGAAAAACTTTGAGTTGACGTTTGGTCAAAATACCCCACCTGCGCGTGCAGACCGAAAGTCGCGCTTCCGTCGAGTGCTTTTATTTTGTGCACGATAGTTTTCACAAGAGTGGATTTCCCGCAACCGTTTTGACCTATTATACCGACCTTGTCCCCACGTTTTATAATTGTATTTATTTGACCGAGCGGCTTGTCGTAGCCGAAAACGAGCTTGTCCAAAACAACCGCTTTTTCAACCGTTTCGCGCTCGGGCTGGAAGTTGGATTTGAAAGTTGCCGTGTCAAAGTTGCTCGGCGTGCCGACTTCACCTATACGTTCGATTTGTTTGAGTTTTGCCTGCGCCATGGCGGCTTTTTTTGCCTTGTATCTGAATCTTTCAACAAGCGCGCTAAGCCTATCGATCTCTTTTTTGCGCATAATCGAATCCTTGAGAGCCTTGTCGTACGCTTGCTGTTTTTGCGCCGTAAAAGAGGTGTAGTTGCCCTGATATCTCTTCGTTTCGCCGTACTCGATTTCGTATACGACATTTACGATTTTATCCAGAAACATACGGTCGTGCGACACTATCACGCAGGATTTTTTGTATGCGCAAAGATAGTTTTCAAGCCACTCGATAGCCTCCAAATCCAAGTGGTTGGTAGGCTCGTCCAAAAGCAAAACGTCGGGTTTTGAAAGCAAAAGTTTCAAAAGTGAGATTTTTGTGCGCTGTCCGCCCGAGAACTCGCAAAGCGGTTTTTGCATGTCTTCGTTTGAAAATCCAAACTTCTTCACCGCCGTAAGATACTCTTTTTTGTAGGTATATCCCCCCCTCTCTCTCAAACTGCTCGCAAAGGCGAGAATATCGCCTTACGTTTTGGTCGCAAGAGTCGTTTTGTAAATCTTCAAGCGCGCTTTCCATGTCTTTTTCGATTTTTATAAGGGACGAATACGCGTCCAATATCTCGTCGAACATGGTTTTGGACTTGTCGTCGTTGCTTGTCTGTTTCAAAAATCCGATAACGGGATTACCGCTCGTGAAAATTCCGTACGGCGCGTCATCCTCACCTTTTTGATACTCGACTTCCCCCGTAAGCACTTTAAGAAGCGTCGTCTTTCCGCATCCGTTGCGACCGATAAGCGCAATCTTCTCGTTTTCGTGAATGACAAAATCCGCCTGATAAATCACCGGCGTTCCGTCATACTCAACAGAAATGTTAGACACGTTGATTTGCATACCTAGATTTTATCTTATTTTTGATTTTAAGTCCATAAAATATCTCTAATGAAGAAAAAAACAATGATTTTTCTCTTCTAATAGTTTGTTTTACTTTTTTTTAGGGAATAACATTCTCAACTTACAAATTTTCTTGGTATAAAACAAAACGAACACTCGAGGTGTTCGTTTTATTCCATAATGGCGCCTGTTGTGGGACTCGGACACCCGTGTAGTAGCGAAGGAAGATAAATTTATTTATCGTTTTTCCGAGCGTCCACTTCGGAAGAAGTGTCGAGGCACAATGCGCCGACGAGCGATGTTTCGCGCGTCAGGGTGTCCCCCTCAACAACGGCAGAATAAAAAAAGAACGCCTTATGCGTCCTTTTTTGGCGCCTGTTGAGGGACTCGGACCCCCGACACTTCGGTTAACAGCCGAATGCTCTACCGACTGAGCTAAACAGGCATTTGTTTTTCAATGCTTGTTTATAATAATCTTTTCGAGAGAATTTGTCAACGATTTTTTGTATTTATACACCACTCTATTTATTATTTTTTGCTCGCGCCTCGTAAAACCGATTTTTGGAACTTTAATAGTTTTTTAACACTTGTATGTTTTTTTATTAATTAATAATTTACGAAAGAGGTCTGTTATGGAAGAAAAAGAAAGAAAAACCTCTGCGCCGAAAATAAACACTAGGCTTCGTCATAATATTTTGGAAATGCCGCCTTGTATCAGAACCGCAAGCGGTATCGTGATATACGGACGGAGAATAAAAAGCATTGTTTTTACGACAGATCTGGCGATTATACGCAATTGCGACGCCGACGCGGTGTTTGCCGTCTACCCTTTCACTCCTCAACAAGTGATAAGCGACGCAATAATCAAGGCTTCTTATATCCCCGTATTTTGCGGAGTCGGGGGTGGCACGACAAAAGGATTGAGAACGGTTACCATCGCAAAAGACGTGGAATCGCAAGGCACAATGGGTGTTGTTTTGAACGGCCCGGTTTCAAATCTAAACTTATCCGCAGTGGCTATGGCGGTTGATATTCCCGTTATAATAACTGTAACGAAAAAAGACACCGATATACAAGCAAGGCTTGATGCAGGCACAACTATTTTGAACGTTGCATGCGCGCAAGATACTCCGGAAGTGGTTGCCGATATACGCAGAAAATTTCCCGACATTCCTATAATCGCATCGGGCGGAAAATCCGAAGAAAGTATAATGAAGACAATCAATGCAGGCGCAAACACTATCACCTACACACCGCCTTCGACACAAGACTTATTTAAAGAAATGATGTCTAAATACAGAGAATAATAGATTGAAATAATCGTATCTAAATTGTGTGATTTTTAGCATAAACAATATTTTAAATATACACTTTTATAATGTAAACTGCCGATTTTATATTTTTAATCAATAAACCGGCAGTTTTTTGTTTTGTGATAATCCACAATAATTTTGGCATTGTTTATAAAAAAATATTTCTTATCGTGCGAAACGTGATATAATAAATTTGTTATGAAAGAAGTTGTTATAGACGCATTACTCGATAGTTTGAAGATATTTGCAGTGGTAGTTGTTTTTCAATACATCATTGCGCTTATCGAGCCGAAACTGTCAGAAAAAATATCGTTCAAGGGCAAACTTGCTCCGCTGATAGGAGTGAGTATCTCCTTATTGCCGCAATGCGGATTCAGTGTGGTTGCAACCGACCTGTATCAAAAAAGGCACATCACCGTAGGAACGCTTATTGGCGTATATCTTGCAACGAGCGACGAGGCTTTGCCTATCTTTTTGGGCACGCCCGAAAAAGCGTTGCACGTGCTACCGCTAATTGCGCTGAAATTTGTTTTGGGACTTGTTTTCGGATATACGATAGATCTTATACTTTCAAAAAACAGAAAGAAAGTCGAACATCACGTTGCGCATTGTAATGAAGAATACAAGATAAAACTCACCGATTGCGACGGTGCGGAACTCGTCGAAAAAACACAGGAAAATCAACCGTCCTGCACGTGCGACGATTGCAGAGAATGTGAAAAATTCGAAGTTGAAAGCAATGATGAAAAACAAAAAGAAAAAGACGCTCGAAAGACGCCTAAAAAATCGGCAAAACAAGAGAAAATCGACAGATTTTTGATACATCCGTTTCTTCACTCTTTGGAAATTTTCGTTTACGTACTTGTCGTAAATATTATTTTCGGAATAATCGTATATAAAGTCGGCGAAGAAAACCTGATAACTTTCCTTTCGTCAAACAAATATCTCGCTCCCCTGCTTGCAGTTATCGTGGGTGCAATTCCGAACTGCGTTTCATCCGTTGTTATAAGCGAACTTTATATTATGGGCGGGCTTGGATTCGGCGCGACGCTTGGCGGACTTTGCATGAACGCCGGCATTGCGTTCGTATATCTTTTCAAGGACGTAAAGCACACAAAACGAAACCTTGCGGTTTTTGGCGCGACGTTTGTCATAAGCCTTGCGATAGGATATATTTTCTCGCTGATATTCTCGTTTTCTAGCCTGAATTTTTGATATCCGCACAAGCGTGTTGACAAAGGTGAACAACTAAACACGGTATGTTGACAACCCGATAGGTTTTATCAACAGAAAATAAACGAGATTTTCCAATATCTTGCGATAAAAAATATTTTGGATTGCAAGAGATTGTGGTTGAGGTTTTATTTTCCACTTGTCAACATTGCTTATTTATGTTATCATTATTAAAAATAAAACAATATAGAAATATATAGGCGAAATATGAAACTTATTTGTCAAGGAAACGAATTGAGCGATGCTCTCGCAAAAGTTGTAAAAGCTCTTCCTATAAAGAGAAACAATCCTATTCTCGACGGTGTGAAACTCACCGCACTCGGTGATACTCTCACCATTTTCGCAACCGATCTCGAACTTGCAATCGAAAAGAAAATCAACGCACAAGTGCTTATCGAAGGCGAAATCGTCGTTCCCGGCAAGCTCTTTGCTGACTACGCAAAGAAAATCGAAGAAGAACAAGTCGAACTCGACGGCACGGACAGCTCGAAACTCGTTATAAAGTATCTTGATAGTGAACTTCAAATCAAGTGCATGAGCGCCGATGAATATCCCGTATTCAAAGAAGTCGACACTCAAAACTCTTTTATCATCCTCAAAAAAGAGCTTAAAGACATTATTTCAAAAGTAATATTCAACGTTGCCGTTGATGAGGCAAGACCTTCCCTTCGCGGCGTTTGTCTTAATGTGAAAGACGAAGAAGTCGAAGCCGTGGCATCCGACGGATACAGACTTGCGCTTGCAAAAGCACAAATCAAAAACAACGGCGTTATCGACAAAATCATCGTGCCCGCAAAGAGCATGAACGAGCTTGCTCGTCTTATTGACGACGGCGAGGAAACAATCACAGTGTACGTTGAGAAAAACTACATCATGGTTGACCTTTTCCACACCAAGATCGTCACAAGACTTATCGGCGAAGATTATATCAATTATGAAAAAATAATTCCGAGTGTATTTACTACCGAAGTTACGATAGACAAAAAATTGTTTGAAAACGCCATCGATCGCGTTTCTCTCATCAATCGCGCCGAGAAGAAATCTTATGTAAAAATGGAAATCAAAGAGGACACAATCTCTTTGAACGCTCACAGCGATGACGGCGAAATCAACGAAAAAGTAACCATCGGCCTCAAAGGCAAGGATCTCACAATCGGTTTCAACTCCAAATATATCATCGACTGTATGCATGCAATCGACGAGCCGTTTGTGACGCTCAACTTCACCACTTCCACCGCTCCCGGAATCATCAAGGGCGAAGGTGACAGGTGGTTGTATCTTATTCTTCCTTTGCGTGTCATCGGTTAAGAAAGCACTATTTAGCGAATAACTGCGTCAGAGCCACTTGTCCGTCAGCTCATGTACTACATGTACATTAGGGCTTTCGTTCAAGTGGTTCTTCCTTGTTCTTCATCGATTTGGTGCAGTTTTTCGTTTGTAGTCAACAAGAGTTGAATGTTTAGAACACTAAATGCTATGTCCCCTTTCCTCACGTGTTTTCCCTATCACCGTTCCCCCTCTGCGTGCCTTGAGGGAACCCACGGTGACCGCGTAGCGGGGGGGCAACACTCAGCGCTCGCATAGATTGCTATCGTTCTCTTTTTATGTCACTCGTTCGCGGACGAAAAGAATCCAAACTCGTCCGCTCACTTGTACTATACGTCAAGCTCGGCGTTCGCTTTTCTCGCCGCCTTGCGGCTCGCATCCTAAATATGCACATACCGTTTATAAGTACGCCTTGAATGAGTGTTCGTTTGGGTGTGGGTGTCCCACCCAAAACTGCAACGAAGTTGCAATATCACTTGCGCAAAGCGCAAATATCACTGTTGCCAAAAGCAACAATATCACGCACACTTTGCGTGCATATCACTTACATTGCTGTTGCGGCTCGCACCTTGAATAGGCACATACCGTGTATAAGAACGCTTTGATAAAACAAAGATATAATTATTTGTTTTTTTCTTTCAATTCAGCCAAGGAAGTTGCGATTTTAGATGCTAGGCGCGCGTTGTTATAGACAAGTTGAATGTTGGCTTCAAGGCTCTGTCCTTTGGTGAGTTTTTGGATTTTGTCAAGAAGATAAGGCGTCGTTTGTTTGCCGTGGATGCCGAGTTTTTCACACTCTTCGAGCGCATCTTGAATGTTTTGGTTGATATAATCGGCGTCCATTGCGTACTCGTCGGGGATGGGATTTGTCACCAGCATACCGCCGTTGAGACCGACTTGATTTTTGGCATAGTATGCTGCTGCGATTTCTTCGGGGGTGTCGATGCGATAATCGACTTTAAATCCGCTCTTTTGAGTGTAAAACGCAGGCATATCTTCCGTTTGATATCCTACAACGGGCACGCCTCTCGTTTCAAGACATTCGAGCGTCAAACCGATATCGAGAATTGATTTTGCGCCTGCGCATACAACCATAACACTTGTTTGTTGAAGCTCATCAAGGTCTGCGGATATATCCATGGTGGTTTCCGCTTTTCTATGAACACCGCCGATGCCGCCCGTTGCAAACACGTCGATGCCCGCAAGGTGGGCGATATACATGGTTGCGGCAACAGTCGTTGCGCCGTCCTGACCTTTTGCGACGACGAAAGGAATATCTCTTCTCGAAACTTTCGGTACGTTCAATCCGCCCTTTCCTAGACGTTCGATTTCTTCTTTCGAGCAACCGACAGTGAGCTTTCCGCCGATGATTGCGATGGTTGCAGGAACCGCGCCGTTTTCACGCACGATTTTTTCAACTGAAAGCGCGGTTTCCACGTTTTTGGGATAAGGCATACCGTGAGAAATTATCGTGGATTCAAGCGCAACTACGGGCTTGTTGTTTGCAAGCGCGTTTTTGACTTCTTCGGAAACGTTTAGATAATTGTTGAGTTGCATTGTTTTGCTCCTATATGAAAATTTTGTTTTTTACACTTATTTTTCACTGCAAAAATCACTTGTTTTTGCGAGAAAATATGATTTTATGCGTTTTTGTTTATTATGTCAAACACTTTTTGCGCCGAAATATCCTTGCACACCGTGTCTATTGACGAAACCGTGATTGACGAGCATGCGGCGGCAAATTCCGCGCTTTTTTCAACGCTCATTCCCTTCATAAATCCGTACACAACGCCTGCCATAAAACTATCGCCTGCGCCAGTTGTGTTGACCACGTTTGTTTTGAAGAACGGCACGTGTATAAACTTGCCGTTTTGATAGCAATAAGAGCCGTCTTCACCGCAACTCAAATAGATTGTGTCTATCCCCCTCTGCGCGATTTTTTGGCATGCGTCGAGAGCGGATTGCTCGTCCGATACCTTCACGCCCGACATAATTTCCGCTTCATACTCGTTTGGTTTTATACAACGGATATTTTTGATTTTGTCGTTTGCGATAGCCGTCTTTTTTGCCGAAACGGTGTCGAGAAAAACAGGTACGGTGACGTTTGCAATCAAAAAATCAAGACAATTGGGAATATTCGTGTCCGTGACGACGCATGCCGCGCCGTTGATAATATCGAGATTTTTTGCCAAAAACTCCGGGGTGAGTTTGTCCAAAATACGCATCGAAGCAACGCCGACGAACATATCGTTGTCAACGTCGTTGACGGATACGTAGCAAGACGACGGCTCGTCTACAACCAGACTGTGCGATATGTCTATACCCACCGAAAGAGCGTTTTGCTCTATCATATGCGCATTGAAATCCGTGCCTAAAACCGTGATAAGTTCGACGTTCAATCCAAGCCTTGCCAAATTTTCCGCAATGTTGCGAGAAACTCCACCGCAAGACAAAGTGGTTTTGCCGGGGTTGCTGTCTTTTGTTTGAATCTTCGTAAATGCAGTGCAGGTTATATCGATATTCGAGCCGCCTATAACGCAAACGTATGGTTTTTTCATACCTTTATTTTATTGCCGCAAATATGCAAAGTCAATCCGCAAATTTTAATTATCTATATAATTAAACGACTTTTAAGGTTGTTTGCCTTTATAGCATACTTTTGTTTGACAAAACAAATATAATTGAAAATATCGCGTGCGTATGATATACTTTTTTTTGAAAAGGTGAGATGAAAATGAAAAGTAAAAAACATCAAAAATTATACGAACACTACGTCGGTGTTTTAGGTGAAGAACCGATTTTCAGTCTGCAACTTAAAAAGGAAGTTTTGTCAGACGTAGCCGAGCAAATGAAACCTATCACGACTCACGTTTTCAAGCCGACGGACGAGTTGCCTTTTTGGAAACTGTGTACAATCGGCGCAAGCGATTACCTGATGCCCGAACGAGATATAGGTTTGGGCAGAAAAGCAAATCGCCGCAACGAATATATGATGTTTATATCCCCCGAAGTTGAAGTGTCCGACCCAACGGACAATGAAAACGCCGATACGGGGTGGCTTTTTCTCAATTCACTGCTTTGGGCAACCGCCGAGTATGCGTTCAACCAAAAGGACAATATAACCGTTTCGGATACGATAGATATGGAAATTGACGGGAAATATTGCGGCGTTGTGCTATTATTGCCCGAAGTATTCAAAACGCCGAAAATCGTAAAATGCTACGTTTCCGAGCATAAATACATCAGTATATTTCAGGTAATGCCGATAACGAGAGAGTTGCTTACAAAGAAACTCCGGAAGAAAGCCAACGGTATTTATTGGCTTATGGAGCAGTTCTATACGCACGATGACGATTACAAACTTATATCGTCCAAACCGTTTGCAACGTTATAAAACCCAATGGAGCGCGAGGGCGTAATATGTCAAACACTATTTCAATAGATGAACTGATAGAACAAGAATATGAGCAACAATATTTTGAAGAGTGCAAATTTATATGGCAAAACTTTGTTCCCAAAAGTGGACAAGCCCGAAATTTGCAGGGGGAATTGTTGCGAGAAATCGAAAGTATTCGTTGTGAGGCACAAGATAACGGGAATGTTAATTGGGACGACGATCTTACTTATTTTTGTGAATTTATAAAGCAATCATTGATTGAACAACCGATTTTTTCTAAAACTGAAAAAGAAAAAATATGTGTCATAATGAATTATCTCAATGAATGCGGAGTATACGCTCAAAGATTCAACGATGGTAAAATTTCTGATAACGATGTTCTTCCTGAAAAACTTGCGTATACAAAAGACAACCTTTACGATATTATTTGCGATTTTATAGGTAGATTACAAAATAAGCACCCTGAACCTATTAAATACAGCATAAATAATTCAATAAAGAGATAATACAGTTTTACACGCACGACGACGATTACAAACTTATATCGTCCAAACCGTTTGCAACGTT
>ULTX01046052.1_pt1 | contig 46078 bp, 37 predicted proteins | sample 1958041 | NCBI WGS metagenome assembly ULTX01 (sample SAMEA4835747, study PRJEB28245) | human gut metagenome | biome: gut microbiome; material: fecal sample | place: Denmark | collected 2008
AGTTTATTCGTTTTGTAAACGTCAGCGGGTCACAGTACATTTCTTTCAGCCAGCGTGGTTTTGACAATATCAAGTCTTTTCTTATGCAGAAGCTCCAGACAAAGCGAGAAGAAGCTGACCGCCTGGAAGCCGAAATCAATGAAGCATTCAGCGCTGCGGAGCCGACCGAAATTCCTAAAGATGAAAAATCCGAACTTTCAGAACTTATAGAGAAGCTCGGTTTACAAAGCCACTCATACACTTTCAGCGTTGTTTCTCTGGATTCGGAGATTTACGTTACCGGAGCGTATGTAGAGAGCGCTGACGAGCTTGATGAGCTTGGAATCCTCGGTCAGTTTGACAGGGATTTCGGCCATGGCGATACCGTACATGCTGAGATAAGTTATTATATCATCGGGCAGTCCGGTGTGGAATCCGAAAGGCTCCCGGATGAATTTGGGTGCGACATCGTGTCGCACCTGAACGCGGCGGTTCAGTACGCCGACCTGCTGGAAGAACGGCCGCTAACGATTGATTTCGGCGATTATGAGATGTCGTTTTAATCTATCAATTCTATATTGGGCGCTGTTTTTCAGATTTATCTATTGACAAATTTATTTATATGGCGTATAATAAATATAGGATATATCATATATCAATACTTGCGAAGAGGTATAATAGTGGACGAATTTGAGATTCTATTCTACGAAAAAGAAGATGGAACCGAACCTGCAAAGGATTTTTTACTAAGCCTTGATAAGAAAATGCGAACCAAAATGTTGCGTACAATTGAAATGCTTCAATACAACGGATATGAATTAAGAGAGCCTTATTCTAAATCCGTAAGCGAGGGCATAATGGAGCTAAGGGCAAAGGTGGGTTCTGATATATCCCGAGTGATGTATTTCTTTGTTGTAGGAAGAAAGGCTATTCTTACCAACGGTTTTATAAAGAAAACTCAAAAAACTCCAAAAGAAGAAATTGAACGTGCCAAGCGCTACCGTGCTGATTATCTCAGCAGAGAGGAGAATAATAATGACTAAATTTAATGATTTCCTCCATGAACAGCTTAAAGACCCTGAAATCAAAGAAGAATATGACGCCCTCGAACCTGAATTTGCGATAATCCAGGCACTTATTGACGCAAGGAAACAGCGTGGAATTACTCAGAAAGAGCTTTCTGAAAGGACTGGCATTTCACAGGGCGATATCAGCAAACTTGAAAATGGCAACGGAAATCCCTCCGTCAGGACGCTCAAACGACTGGCTTCTGCAATGGGCATGGCGTTGAAGATTGAGTTTGTCCAGAACTAAAAAAGAATATGCTTTGAAAGCCGACTTGCTGAAAATGCAGTCGGCTTTTTTAGTTATTAGGTGCGACACGGTGTTGCACCTATTTTTGAAAGCGAGGATAAAATGACATTATACGCAAGGCAGATAAACCCGTCCGAGCAGACCTCTCCATTCTGGGACAGCGCAGAAATGTGGGACGGCATTCTTCTTTATGAGCCGGTAAGAAAATACGCAGTAGATTCGCACTACAAAAGCATTCTTGAGGTTTTGCAGAACTATTTCGATGTTTCACAGGACATTGCGGACAGCAGGTGCGGCGAGTACGATTCTATCGCGGAATACATAAATGACGTTTCACCGCGGCAGGACAATAACCCGTACACGGAAGAACAGCTCACCGGCTGGGAGGACGCCGCAAAGTCGTACAATTTCCCGAAAGCAGACGGCTACAATCCCTACTCGCGAATATACGATGAAATGTGGGGAATATGCAAGGCGCTCAGTCTGGTTTTAGGCGAAGAATTTGACTGGAAGGAGATCCACGGCTGTTGTCAGGGAGAATACAACCGCGTAATTTACCCGGAGGACAGATTTTCAGAGCAGGATATCAGGAATTTTGAGTGCGAGTTTTTTAATCTCGGTACAGAATGGTGCGTAACGGACGAAAAGCCGGATTCTCCAAACGAGATATGCGGCGGCTGTATTTACTGCCACGATACCGATATGGACAGCATTCGCAGGGAAATCGCCGAGTGTTTCGAATGTGAGCCGGGTGACATTCACCTTTATTCGTACCACGAAAAGACCGTCTGCTACTTTGAATCGGAGCAGGACGAGGAAGAATTCGGCATGGAGATGTAGCAGTCAGGTGCGACACGGTGTCGCACCTCCGGAAAGGAAAACAAAATGGATATCTACAAAAGCAGTCTTAAATACGCAAAAGAAAACGGCGAGCTTGAGCAGTACCGCGAAAGCATGAATCTGTGCGATGAATGCGGGACGTTTATAAGCCGTTCCATCGCCGAAAATTTCAACAATAATTACCTCGATGTTAAAAAAGTCACTGCGGAAGCCGCCGGGAAATACGGCTTTGAGCGTGCAATGCTCATGCTTGCGCTCCGCGTTGACAGCCTGAAATATGACGGGCGTTTCACCGCCGATAACAAGGAATGGGCGCAAAAATTCCTTGCCGACTATCCCAATGCCGAGGAAATCCGGAAAACGGCAGACAGAACGCTCGGAACGGCTCACCCGGTTCTTCTTAACGCTGTGGCGGAAGAATTAAGGTCTGCTTTCCGTGAGAGGAATAAGCAGGAAATCGAGGGCTACCGCATTGTTCAGAGAATCCAGACTCCCAATTCTGAATTTATCCTCGGGCAGAACAACAAAATGCCGGGCTGTTATGTGACTTGGTACAACGCCGACCACAACGGCGGAATTTACACGGTATGGGGCCATTATTTCACCTCTAACGATTCGCAGAATAATCTTGTTTCAGCATACCGCGACCTGTTCTCCAGAGCGCTTTCTGACGTAAATCAGCACACCCGTTTTGAAGAATTTACTCCGAAAATTGGCTCGATTATCCGAACCGTAAACGGCGAGGATATGCAGTTTGAGCTGACTGACGAGGAATGTAACGGAATCTGGGATATGGTCGAACAGCAGAATGTCGAGAGCCATTTTGCAGACCTGCTCAGCGAAAACGGATTTGATGTAAATTCCGCAGATGTAAAGAAAGTGATTACTGAAATGGCGTCGCAGTACCGCGAAGATTTCGGTTTCGGCGATGACGAGGAGTTTCAGGGATACATAAGCGAGCGCGATGACGACCTAAAGGAGCATCTTAATTCCGAGATATTCGGCGATGTGTACGTTGACAATGTTGCTTCAGATTATACAGGCAGGATTATGATAATCCGTCCGGAATATTTCAGTTCGCGGAGCTTCACTCCCGATAAACAGTTATTCCTTGCGCAGTCCGGACCGGGCTGTGACCATAAAGAATACGGCGGCGCGGTAAACGGCGTATTTCTGTACGACCGCGTGGAAGCCTCCATCACAAGCGACTGCTTCCTCGGCGCAATGCGTGAGGAACACATTCCGATGTGGGCAAGAGAAGCCCGCGATGATATTTCCGAGGAATATGACGAACAGCCGGAGATGTAAAAGCGCGGCACCATGCCGCACCTTCAGAAAGGAAACCTATGCCGCAGTATAAATACTCCCGTGACGATTACTACCGCCTGACTAACGCTCCCTGCCTGGACGTTGCCAAGGCTCTCGGAATGGAGATAAACGAAAGGGAAAGCGACCGCAAAAGCTGGAAGATAAAAGGCGAACAGGGACTGTGTATTTACCGCGAAGGAAATGGCTGGTACCGCTTTTCGGACGGACAGCACGGATTTCCTATCGACCTCGTAAAGGACAAGCTATGCTGTTCCACGGAGCAGGCGCTTGATTTCATCGCTCGCTATGTCGTGAATGGAGTTTCCGAGCAGGTGAATATTCCTCGCCGGACTGCCCTGCCGGAGCCGGAGAAACCGCGCGAATTCTCGCCGCCGGAACACGATATTTCACCCAAGCGAGTCATGGCATACCTCATAAAGACAAGAGGGATCGATCCGGAAATCGTGAAAGCAATGATTCAGCAAAAGATGATTGCCGAGGACTCCGTTCATCACAACTGCCTGTTTTTCGGGCGTGACGAAAACGGAATGATACGCTCCTGCGCGCTCCGGGGTTCGACTGACGTGAAATTCCGCGGTGAAGCTCCTGGCGGCGACAAGTCCTGCACATTCGCAACGGTGGGTCATAACGATGTTCTCCGGCTGTTTGAAAGCCCCATTGACGCAATGTCGCACGCCACTTTTACAAAGCTCCTCGGAAAAGACTGGACAGCCGACCATCGGCTCAGCGTGAACGGCAGCGGAAACTATGAGAGCATAAAAAGATACCTCGCGAACCACACGGAAATAAAATCCGTGTGGTTTTGCTATGACAGCGACCAAGCCGGGCAAGACGGTGCGGAAGCTTCCAGCGTTCGGATTTTCGAGGATTTCCCGGACAGAGAATTATCGGTGATGTTCTGCTCCCCCGTCAAAAATAAGGACTGGAACGAAGCACTCCAGCTTTTCCGGGTTTTGGAGAGCCGCGGCGTTACGGTCCGTGAATTTCTTGCTCCCACGGAATTCCGGAGCATTCCGCCCCCGGACTGCGATGAGAACGAATTTGAGTGCGGGCTGTAGGCACAAGTGCGACAAGGTGTCGCACCTGCGGACATTCTTTTTTCGGGAATTTACCGCCGCAGGCGGCACCGTACTTTGTACGGCAGGAATAGCGGGGTTCCCCCGCTACTGTACATCGCACCGCCAAAGGCGTTGCATGGGGTTCCTGCCCATTATTCCGAGGTTCTATAATTCATCTCCTACTAAATGGCAATTTTTTAAATAGTGAGGTCAAAATGTCGCAGAATATAAAACGCTCAGTATGTGTGAGTTCCGGAATGCTTGACGAGCTTCAGAGATTTGCGTCAGGCAGGAATATAACGGTGGCACAGGCAATCAGATATCTTCTTGAACGCGGATTATCTTTGACTATGTTTACCGAAGAACAGGAAACGATACGCAGATTTATTCGTGAAGAAATCCAGACGGTAATGCCAATAGTAATGAAGCAGTATATGGACAGGCTCATAGCAATGCAGGCGGTTGCGTCAAGAACATCTGCCGCCGCTTTGCAGTGCAATGTCGCTGTGCTTGCTGAAAATTACATCGACAGCGCAACGCCGGAGGAGATACTTGCGAACGCCCTGCGGCAGTCCTGCCGTATAACCAAAACCAGACCCAAGTCAGATGACGAGTATCTGCGTGAAGCTCACGAATGGCTTAACTCCGACCTTGACGCACCAAACGACAAATAGGTGCCGCACCGTGCGGCACCCGGAAAGGCAGTGAATTCAATACCGAAAATAATCTACAAACAACAGCACGTTGGAAGCAATGGGCGCAAATTTACGGCTTCCCGGAACGCTCATTATGTTAAGTACATCGGCGAGCGAGAGCACGTTTTCAAATCCTCTCACAAATCAAATCTTGTGAAATACATGGGTGAACGTGAACACGCCGCCAAGCAGTCTGACAATGGGCTTTTCGGATATATTAACGGCAGTTTTTCGGATAGTTACAGCACCTCCGAAATGCAGAATTATGTCCGAAAAATCTCAACTTCTCACCGCAATGTATTTCACAGCATTTTTTCGTTCACTCCGGAAAGTGCGGAGGAAGCTGGACTGCGGACGCTTATCGACTGGGAGGAATGGGTGAAATTCCATATCAGCGATATCTCCAGAAACATGAAAATGAAGCAGGAAAATATCGAGTACCTTGCGGCGGTTCACCTGAAAGAGGGACAGCCGCACGTTCATATTATATGGTGGGACAAGGCGCAGGAGATTCTTATAAACAAGGTCGATCCGGTGATTTGCGACCAGATACGGATAGATGTTATTAAAAGCACCTATCACAATCAGTTTGTTGAACTCCACAACAAGGAAAACAGCCTTATTAAAGCGCTTCGCCGACAGGCCGGACACAATGCCGCAGGAGCGCTTTCAGAAACAAAGCATGACGATTTCACGGAAGCTATTTTTCAGAAGCTCACAGCGATACGTGAAATGCTCCCGCTAAAAGGACAGGCGGTTTACAAGCTCATGCCGAAACCAGTCAAGCAGGAGCTGAATACGCTGACGCATTTTATGATAGACAATATTCCGGAATTCCGCAGTCTGTACGATGAAATACTTGACTGCCGCCGGGTATACAACGAAATGCTCCACAGCGATGACAGCAGTTACGGAAAGCTCCAGATGGCGGCGTACATGGGAAAGGTGGTTGATGAAATCGAAGCCGGAGTTGGAAACACGATACTTTCCGCAATTCTCAGGGCAATTAAGGAAAAAACGAAAAATCCGCCCGAACGAAATTCCGCCAGTACAAACCGCCATTCAGAATGGCAGAGGCAATGCACAGTTCAGCTGATATCCTCTGTCGGGAAACTGCTCGGACAATTCTCCGATTCCAGCCGTGACAGACTGCATGACGCTTCAAATCAGGTTTTCGGGCGCGGCGACCTCAGCAAGGAACAGATTCGCGAACTCCTGCTGAAAAAGCAGGATAAGGAAAATAATGCTGAGATGTGACAGGTGCGACACGGTGTCGCACTTTCATCTTACTCCCCAATTCAGCAAAACTCACAAAAAACGAAAAGCAGGTTTGTAAATAGTTTTAGTAATAAACTAATTGACAACTGCTTTCTTTTATGGTAATATATACTCAGAAAGATTACACACCATAACAGGAGGTTCAAATATGACACGCTTAAATACTAACGCACTCAGGACTATTTCAGCGGCAATGCTCATTTCGATTCTCGCCGCAGTGACCGGCTGTTCAGACAGAAAGCCGGATATAGATTATGACCTTATCGGCGGAACTTACGAAGCCGGAGAGAATGAATACAAGGTCCAGATCTTCAGCGACAGTTCGGATACAACCGTGGAAGCTCCCACAGAATCCGAAGCAGAAGCGACGACCAGTTCCACTCCCGAAACGACCAAATCCACTACGACTAAGCCGGCGGTGACTGTATCCACCAGCAAAGCCGCCACTCCGGCGCAGACAGTCCGCACTGACCTGCCAAAAGTAACAGCAAAGCCGCAGTACACCACGGCTTCCACCACGACAACAAAGCCAAAGCAGATCGAGCCGACGGAAATTGAAACGGACGAAAACGGCTTCCCGGCTAATCCACAAAACGGAGATAAGTTCACGGACAGCACCGGGCAGGAATACCAGTTCAACAGCGTATTTGACGCATGGATTCCCGGTAATACTGGAAATCCAGATGTGCAGGAGTTTCCCAGACATGGAGATTATACATACGGCGAGGGGGAACAGATTCTCCACTAAAATAAAGAACGTCATTGCAGGTGCGACACGATGTCGCACCTGTTCTGTTTTCAGGAGGATTTGAAATGACTAAAAAGCAGATTATTAAAAGAATTTCTGCCTTTGCTCTGCTGTTCTCTTTCAGCACTACTCATGTATTTGCCGACTTAAATTTCGGTAATCAGGACGGTACAGGATTTTCAAGTGGTACATCAAATAACTATTGGGGCGTTCATACTGATAGTGGAACATCGCTGAATGATACGGAGGGGCTTCGTGTAACAATATACGATGCTGAAACAAACAGCAAAGTATTCAATACGATTGACCTGTCGGGAAATGCAAATATATCTGCTGTTTCCAATCTTTATTATTTTGCAGATGGCAGTGAACTGATTTCAAAAACCACATGGCTGAACTATATCGGCGGAATTTACAACAGCGTAGACAGCACAGATATGACGAGATTTAATAATATCGTTCTTGAACGTTCTACTCATGGTGACGGGTATAGAGTAAATTATGTTGCAGAGCTTTCTACCGTCGATATCGTTTCAGTAAACAACACATCTCACCTCGAAGCAATAAAAGCAATCCTGGGAGATGAGCAGTTTCTCACGGATTTATGTGATATAATGGGTGATGGTCTGACTTACGAGGACATATCCAAAGGCAAATACAAAATCGCCTTTGAGCCAGTAGCCTATTTCCGCTACAACGGTCAGAACTGGGCGATGAGCGCGACAGAATGCGGATTGCTCAATAAGTACATGAAGAATTACTTCACTGCTGTCTGGAACAGTACGAATAATCTCCGCGCGCTCCTCGGACCGCTTACGCACTCCAACCTGCCGCGCTCTGCTTTCCTTGAAAACAAGGACCTTGGAATTCCGGTGTATTCGCCCTCCACAAGCGACTACTACAACGGAAATTCAAACTACAACAGCGACACCTGCATTATCCGATGTATGGGAATAGGCGTTCTCACCGGAAACAGCGATGATGACGAGGTCGGGGAAGGCACCGCCGCCGCGGAATATCACACCGACACCGATGTTTACACGTCTTTCTATGCTGTGAATATCGGTGATACGCCGTTCATCGGCAAATCCTCTTTCAGCATATTTGACAACGGCGGTGATACTCCGAAAATGTATGAGCAGCTCAAAGAGGAAAACAAGGAACTTATCAAAGTGACTGGAAGTCAGTCCGGCGTTTCGTACACCTATGCTTACACCTCCACCGAGCTTGAAACAGTACACGCTGACGAGGACGACCGCATAAAAATTTTCGTTGACAATCCTGTGAATGTTCCGGACGATGACGGGAATATGCCGTATGTTTCGCCGTATAAACTGCTCGGCTCATACAAGCACGGCGATGAAATCAACCTCGGCAGTTCGTTCAAGGGAACGGTCGGATACAAAATCAGATCCACGTCCGGCTCTACCTTGAAATCCGGCACGGTTGAGATAACCTGCCCGGCCGGCGGCGAAGAAACAATGGGCTGGATAAAGTGGCATACCCCGAGCCGCGAGCAGTCCGTTGTAATTACGCTGGAATCCAAGCGCGACACCCTGCTTCTTCTTGATGAAGACGGAAACCAGTGCGACAAGCTGACCATCAATGCGGATATCGCAAAGGTCAAGGAATCCACGCCGCCGGACCCGCTGGTTTCGGATACCAAACCGTCATGGCAGAAAGTATATTCGCAGTCCTCCGTGCAGGAGCGTATTTCCGGATATGTTTCCGGCGACAGCGTTCAGGAACTGAGCTGGTACACCTGGTCGATAGGCGCAGGCTGGTCGCAGGATTCCGATTACGACAGGCGCAGAGTGAAAATCATAACCGGCGGCATGACTGACCCCTCCAGCCAAACGCCGTACTGGGGCGCAGAAACTGAAAACCAAGACGTGACTTTATACAAATGGGGCGTAGATAACCGATATTACCCAAGCGAAACCGCCTCAAAAACGATAGGTTCTTTTTATACCGGAGCCGTGTATATCTCGACCTCGGATATCCAGCTTGAAAAAGTGACCTACTCAGTATCCATGTCGGCGGAAGTCGCGATATCCCCGTCGGATTACTGCAAAACCGCAGCGTACAGCGAATCCAGCGGAAAATACACCATGAAATCCGGCTATGGAATACAGATAAGCGTTGACGCCCACCTCTCCGGAGATACGCAGTACTGCACCGGAAGCCAGACCGCAAACGTGCTGTTCCCAGAGTTCAACTACAACCGTCACAGCACCACACTTTACAACCGCCTGCTTGAAAAATCGGGCGGCAGTTTTGTTTTCAAGAAGAATAAATATTCGACCTACAATGACCGGGTGCATTTCACGCCGATTTGGTTCCCGGACAGGAAAAACTACACCGTCTATGTCGAGGTTTTCGACGTGTGGTGTCCGGCTGGTCAGCTTTCGGTAAGGCTCACAGACCAGATATTCATTAACGGCAACGTTTATGACGACTGGCACATCGCACCGACAAAGCCTTGATTTTTCTTTTTGAATATGATATACTGTAATTAGAAAGGTGGTGTTGTTATGGGTAAAATCTATACGATCGATGAGATAACTGCTGCGGTAAAGCCGATAGCTGAAAAATACGGAATTGATAAGGTATGGCTGTTCGGTTCCTATGCCCGGGGTGAAGCTACGGAAAAAAGCGATGTTGACTTGCTGATATCGTATCAGAATCTTATTGGAATGTTTGCACTGGGTGGTGTTTATTCCGATATGGAGGACGCCTTTAACAAGCCAGTTGACATTGTTTCGGAACGAGCATTAACGGCAAGTTACGCTTCAGTTAGCTCCAAGCAGCTATTGATGAATGCAAGAAAGGACGGTATTCAGATTTATGGCAAAAAGCAATAAGTCAATCCTTGAGCACATCTTATCGTATTGTAATGAAATACAAACAACAATGTTACGGTTCGGGGATAATCTGGATACATTCATCAATGATATAGATTATCGAAAATCCGTATCTCTCAGCATTCTTCAGATTGGAGAGCTTGCTGGAAAACTTTCTGATGAATACAAACAAAGTACTACTGAAATGCCCTGGCGGCAAATTCGTGGGCTAAGGAATATAGTTGCTCATTCATATGGCGAAGTGGATTTTGAAATGATATTCAGCATTGCACATGATGATATTAGTCATCTGAAGTTGTTCTGTGAACAGGAACTTAAACATATGGAACTTCTTAATGCAAGTGGCATGGAAACAGAATCCTATGACGAAAATGAATGGGGACAATGATGTCGTATTTGCCCCATGGTGAGACAGTTAAAAAACAAACAACTAAGGCACAGCGTAATTAAATTATGCTGTGCCTTTTTATATCTAAAGGAGAATTTATGAATGACCACTCACGGAAAATACTGCGATTTTGATTTCTATGTAACCAGCTTAGACGCGGAAAACGGCTGCGCCGCCACCGAGCCTATGTCCTCCGGACTTTCGCTTCTGGAAGCGGTTTCGGAGTTCTATAAACGCTGCGGCAGATATCCGTCAAACACAAATATCATGCTCGGCGTGGAATACACCACCAGCCGCCGCGACCTCGAACCAGCCGGAAAAGGCGCGGCAGACCTGCTCCAGCGCGTAAACGGACATCTCCATATTTCAAAGGATTACGAGCAGTCCGCGGTGCTTTCGCAGGAGGGACTTATCGCAAATAACGCCGTATCATTCTTGACACAGCAGAGCGAGCGTTTCTACGAAATAAGCGACAAATACACGGCAGAATGCGCAAAGTTCATTTCGGATAATCTGCCAGAAATCACGGACGACCCGGAAAAGTTCTCCGAGCTGATATCCAGAGCCACAGAAGAATACGGAATTGAGCGCTGTAAGGCTGTTCTTGCAAACGAATACCGCCTGACAAACCAGCAATCAATTACCCCGGAAACGGCAGATTATCTTGCGAATATATCCGCCGACCAGAATGACAGATTCCGGATAAACTCGCCGCCGATAGTTCTGGATATGCTCACCGCCGCCATTAGCAAGGTAGACGGGCTGTCCGAATCGGAAACAAAGCTGTTCCGTTCCGGGCTTGTGAACGGCGGCAGAGAACAGGTGCAGAGCCAGTCCACACAGGTCAAAACCGAGATAGAACATCACGCTTCACTTGAAGAACATGGGCTTGTTTCGGACGACCAATGGAGTATGTAATGGAAGAACTGAAATTCCTGTCAGCCGCCGTTCTGGCGCTGATACTCGCCGTTTCCTGCCAGAATGAATATGATCCCGCCGCCGGTTACAGTCAGATGTACGGCGGCGCTGTTATTTATGAATGGCGGCTGGACGCGGTTTCGCTGTATTCCCTACGGGGCATACGGCTTTGAAAGGAGGCGCTGATTGAGCAAGAAAATATCATACCGAATACCTGTCTGCATTTTCATTTTTGTGGTCGGGAGTATAACCGCCCTGCTGTTTGCCAGCGTGCTGAACGATGTCCTCACGACCGGAAGCATTTCAACAGATTTGACGGATTTCTCAACAACCATTGCCGGTGTATTCGGCGGAGAAAAGCCGAGGAAGCTGTATCTTCTGCTGGAGGCTCTGGTGGTACTGCTCTGCGTGGTGTATTTTGTCTGCGCCGAACGGACGTATCAGACCGACACATACAAGGTCACGGATAACATCTCTGTCCCGGTTCCAAGCGGTCAGGGACAACATGGAACGGCATGGTTCATGTCGGATAAGACAAAGCGCAGGGCGTTTGACTATATCAGCATTTCCAAATCCGACCCGCTTATTTCCCGGCTGGTTTCAATCGGCGAAAACCGATACAGAGCCATCGAAAACGGAGAAGCATTCAATCCGCCCAAAGCGGACCAGACGCTCACGGACAGCGCCGGAATAGTCCTTGCAAGAGAAATGTCCCGCGGAACGGAGCGCCTGCCCTGCATAACGGACGATTACCACACGCTGACTATCGGCGCAACGCGCTGTGGTAAGTCACGATGTCTGGTATTGCAGTCGATATGCGCTCTTGCGCTTGCCGGAGAGGGCATTGTCGCAAACGATCCCAAAGGAGAACTGTATCATTATACGCACAGCTTTCTTGAAACGCTTGGTTACAAAGTCCACGTTATCGATTTCAATACGCCGAAAAAGTCCGACCGATACAATCCGCTTCAGTCTATAATCAACGCCGTGAACGAGAACAGAATCGACGACGCGCAAAACTGCGTCTGGGAATTCGTAACCTTTCTGGTCGAGAAGAACGACCATTCCGAACCTATCTGGACCAACGGCGAATGTTCCGTAATTGCCGCGGCTGTAATGTGCGTGGTCTACGATAATCAGAACCACCCGGAGTTCCAGAACCTCACGAATGTTTACAACTTCATTGCGAATATGTGCAAGACCGTGAACAAGGTGCTTCCCATTGACGCATACATGGATAAACTGCCCTATTCCCACCCGGCGAAAAAGCTCATGGCTATTGCAAAGCTGGCACCGGATAAGATGGGCGGTTCGTTCTATACGGCGGCTCTGACGACCCTGCGGCTGTTCATCACGAACGATATCTACAGCATGACAAGGGAGTCCGAATTCTCGCTTGCTGACGTGGGTGTCAAGCCTAAGCAGGCGCTGTTTTTCATTCTGCCCGACCAGAAAACCACCTTCTACCCCATTGTCACCCTGCTGGTTTCACAACAGTACGAACTGCTTGTGACCTACGCCAAGAAATGCGGAAACCGGCTCCCTCACCGCGTGAATTATATTCTTGATGAATTTGGAAACTTTGCGGCTATCGACAAATTCCAGACGAAAATGACCGTTGCCGGCGGCTATGGAGTGCGCTGGAACCTGTTCATTCAGGACTTTAACCAGCTTATTGATGTGTACGGTCAGGAAGTCGCAAAGATAATCCAGGGCAACTGCCACTACTGGATATATCTCCATTCGCAGGATAATTCCACGAACGAGGAAATCTCAAAAAGCATGGGCAAATACACCACGTCGACCTACTCTCTGGGCGGCTCCACGCAGAAATACGCCGCACCGTCCAGCTCGACAAATATCCAGCTTTCGGAGCGCAGTCTGCTGAATCCGGACGAGGTAGCCAAAATCAAGCGGCCCTATCAGATCGTGCTGTCGCCGGACTCTCCGGCAGTCATGTACTCGCCGGATATTTCACAGTGGACATTCAATATCATGCTCGGCATGGGAAACAAGGCGCATAATACAAAGCTTATCGAGCTTGACGAGAATGCCCGTCCGGAGCGTGGTGGCAGGTCCACTGAACAGCTTTTGTGGAAGCCCTGGGAGGAAATCCTGAAGGAAAGCTCCGCACCGCCGGCGGCAGTCCACAGGCATTCCGAATCAGCGCTTGACAATAAACCACCATTTCTCAGGAGGGAGGCGAAAATCATATGAAAAAGCTCAGGAAACTCATTTCCGGAATATCTGCGGCGGCTTCGTCGGCAATGATAGCTGTTACGGCGAATGCCGAGGGAACTCTTGCTTCATCCAAAGCAGTGACAGGCACAAAGGCTCTTCTGGCTGATATGTCAAACGTGCTTCTTGTGGTCGCTCCGCTTGTCGGCACAGCCTGCATTATTTACTTTGCGGTGCGTCACGGTGCGGCAGACGAAATGGACCAGAAAAAGTGGAAACAGCGCATAATCGTTGCGGCTGTATCAATTGTTGTCGCAGTAGTCGCAAGTGCGCTCATCAACGTGCTTGTAAGCTACTACAAGTAAAGGAGGATTTTGTGTACACATCAGGAATTCCGCCCGACAAACAGTCACCTCTCATCACACCAAAAACAAGGAGGAAAATCACATGAAGATAACCTGCGACCCCAAGAATGTACGTGTTTCCGCAAACGGAAACAGGCTCGCCACCGCCAGCATTACGCTTGATAATGCGTTCGTGGTGCGTGGACTCAGCGTTATGAACGGCTCTAAGGGCATTTTCGTAAGTATGCCCCAGCGGAAAGGCGTAGACGACAAGGGAAACACACAGTATTTCGATACTGCATTCCCTCTGTCTGGGGAAATGCGTGAAGAGATTGCAAATGCAGTTATCGGCGCATACCGCCAGAAACTGAATGAACTACAGAACGGCGCAGTTCAGACAGATTCCGCAAATTACACACAGACTCCTGCCAGCAGCACGCAGGACGAGGATTTTGAGAATGAAATGTTTTAATTACAGGAGGATCACACACATGAAGAACATCAGAAACAAGCTCACTTTCAAGGCGCTCACTCTCCGCGAGGCGGCAAGGGAGAAGGCTCTCGCACTCAGGGCAAAGGCGCTCGACACCACCGGCGAGGGCTACGTTGACACAGCGGTAAAGATCATCATCGCCGTTGTTATCGGCGCTCTGCTCATGGCTGGACTGGTCGCACTGTTCAACGAGGTCATCATGCCCAGAGTTAACACCGAAGTCACCGAGCTGTTCGACGCCGCAGGCTGATACATTCTGCTTATCTCAGCGCTAAGGGGGTGCAGTTCTGACTGCGCCCCTTAACTCTGATGAAAGGTAATGCCAAATGACTATTATCCTTATAATCCTTATCACGGCGGTGCTTTCCGGAATCGTCACGCTGTTTTTCTCAAACGAAATGCTGGTTGGGCTGTACGATGTGGTTTTCAATCCTGGTGCTGCTCTTGCGATGATAACCGGAGTTGAGTTTTTCAGCCTGCTCATGCCGGTTTCATACGGCTTCGGGATAAGCCTGATAATCCTCAAATTCCTGAAAAAAGCGTTCGATATCTACGTTCTCTGGACTGACGGCGACCCGGACGCAGACCCGTTTTTACTGCTGACGAACTTTGTCCGTGCGGTGGGAACTGCGCTGATATTCCAATGGCTGTATCAGATTTTTGTGGATATCTGCCGTGACATCACCGACCAGATAATGTCCGCAATAAGTCAGGGAACAAGCCCCACTATTGAATGGGTGAACGCCATCACCAGCATGGGGATTGTGCCGGCGATAGCAGGGCTTATTTTTCTCATCTGCTACCTTATTCTCCTGTTCAGCTTTATGGCACGGGGAATAGAGATGATGGTGATGAAAATAGGCGTTCCGCTTGCCTGCGTGGGACTTCTCGACAACGACAAGGGAGTTTTCCGGGCGTATATCAACCAGTTCGTGAAAGCGTTCATCACGACGATAGTGCAGATAATGCTCGTTAAAATCGGGCTGTCGCTCATGCTCAACGCCACCATGCTGTCCTCACAGAATATCATGTGGGGAATAGCCTGCATGATGGCGGCAATGTCCATGCCGAAAATCCTCCGGGAGTTTCTTGTTCCCACCGGCGGCGATGGTCATTTTGGAAACACCGTGTTCCAGACGGTCCACATTGCCTCTCTTGCCAAGAGCGTATTCACAAAGTAGGTGGGTTATGGACACGATAAACACTCTGAGCATTTGTATGCAGGGCATAATTTCCGCCGGGCTGATAATGCGTGTTATTTTCTGCGCAACAAGGCTCATGCACGAAGAAGATGAAGCCGCCAGGTACAAGAAGCGCATACGAAATTCAGTTGTCATGCTGATAATCGCACAGCTCATATTCCCAATAAAAGAGATTTTGATTTCATACCTCGGAAGCGGTTACTAGGAGGAAAAATGGACGACGACAAGCTGTATATCCCTTATGGGCTTTCGATAGAGCAGGAATACTTTCCGGGCTTTGGAGGACGTGAACTGCGGCAGTTCCTTATCGGGACAGCAGGCTCAGCGGCGGCAGGCGCTCTGATTCTCATGCTTACCGGACAAATCGCCGCGCTGATAGTTTCAATGCTCATCGGCGCCGCCGGAAGCATGATGGCGGTCAGGCGCGACCCGTACACAAGAATATCGGTCATAGGTCAGGTTTCCGACCTTATCCGGTTCCGCAGGTCGCAGAAGCACTACAAATATATCTACAAATCATGGGTATAGATCATGCCGTTTTCACACTGCTGTGCGTTTACTTTTTCGGGATATCCCGGCAGGACGTACAGCGGCGTGAGATATCCAACTGCGCTCCGGTGGTGCTTATTCTCGCAAGCCCGTTCGTCAGCACAGTTCCGTTTCCGGAGCGCATTCTGGGGCTGTTCGGACTGCTTATCCCGCTGGCGGCGGTCAGCATTATAACGAACGGCTTCGGCATGGGAGATGTAAAGCTCTGCGCGGCTTTCGGCTGGACGCTGGGAGCATTCACGGCTTACTGCGCCCTTGCCATTGCGCTGACCGCCGCCGTTCTTGCGGGAAAAATCACACATCAGAAACGACTGCCGCTTGCGCCGTTTTTGTGCGTCGCAGGCATGGCAATGATACTAGGTCACATCTGAAAGCCGTGAAGGAGGATTTTAGATGTGACCAATATTTATGGAGGCATTTCAATGCTGAAAAACCGTACTCTTATCGGCATAATCCTGATCGCCGCGGCGATAGGACTGTGCTTTGGCATTTCGCCGCTTTTCAATTCGATTCTTTCAAGCAAAACCAAGATAATCCGGCTCAGGCAGGACATTCCGCAGGGCGTTCAGATAACCGGAGCAATGCTGGAAGCCGTGGAGGTCAGTACGCTGAATCTTCCTGCGGATATGCAGAACGACCCCAGGCAGATAATCGGGAAGTATACAGTTTCCGCAATGTTCGCCGGTGACAGCTTCACGGACAAGAAACTGTCTGATTCTATAGACACCTCGGAAAGCCTGCTCCGTCAGCTCAAGCCTAACGAAACCGCAATGTCCGTGACCGTGAGGTCGCTTGCGAACGGACTTTCCGGAAAGCTCCAGCAGGGAGATATTATCCAGATCGTTTCCGTTGATGAGGACGACAAGGCGCAGATCTACGAGGAACTCCAGTATGTGGAGGTTCTTGCGACCACCTCGGACAAAGGCTCCGACGACACCTACCGCGACGGCGAGGTCAACGCGGACGATGAGGACAGCGGCGATCAGTCCCTTTACGCTACTGTGACGATAATTTTGCAGGACAGGGCGCAGGCGCTAAGGCTTGCGGAATGCGAGAACACCTCGCTCCATGCGGTTTTCGTCACCAGAGGCGACGAGAAATTAAAGGCGGAATGCCTGAAAGCCCAGCTTGAGCTTCTCACCGGAGAAATATCCACGGCGGAAGCTGACAGCACCTCTGAACCCGTAGAAACACCCGAATCCACGTCAGAAAGCGAGGAAAGCAATGGATAACAACATCATCGCGGTTTACGGCAGTCCGGGTAGCTACAAAACCACGACTGCGCTTTCGCTGGCACGGTGCATTGCTTCAAAAGGGAGCAATGTCGTGATAGTCGGAACAAGCACCATAAAGCCGCTTCTGCCCATTGCAGTGCCGTTTGAGAGCAAGTTCGGCGGTTCGCTCGGAAAGGCGCTTTCCGCCGTGGATTTCGACCGTGACGTGATTCTCAAAAACATCTTCATGGCGACTGATAAAATCGGGATACTGTCCTACAATATCCGCGAGAACAGCAATTCTTACGCGGTCGTATCTCCGGACAGAATGGACGACCTGTTCATTCAGCTCCGCCAGCAGATGGGCGCGCAGATAATCGTGGACTGCACCTCTGACATCGTGAACAGCAAGCTCACTGCCAAGGCGGTAATCAACGCCACGCACGTTGTGGAGCTTCTGACCTGCGATACCAACGGACTTGTATTCGACGGTTCGCAGGAGCCTATCCTCCAGTCGGAGCAGTACAATTACCGCGACTTTATCCGGCTCATGTCGCTGAATTCCACGATAAAGCAGGACGAAGCCGCAATGAAAAATGCGCTCGGGCGAATCTCCGGCACGATACCCTACTGCCCGAAAGCCGCCGAGTACCTCAATCAGGGCACCCTGCTGACAAAAGCGGTGGACGACCGCGTTTACAACACCACGATAAAATCCCTCGCGGAGCTTGTCATAAAGGAGGTCTGAACCATGAACAATCCGTTCAGAAATCTCGTAAAAAAGCCCGCTAAGCACGAAAAGGGTGAGATAGTCGTTGCGGATTCCGGAAACGTCAAGGAAGTCGCAAAGATAATGATAGGATTTGAAGCGCTTCTCCGTGAAACGCAGTCCTATATGTCCAAAGCCTGCGGCAACAAGCTGTTTGATTCCGACCTGAAAGACGCAATGCGCCAGCTCATCAAGCAGTACATGAAGGATCACAATTACTACGTCCCGCACATGAATCTCGCCGAAGCAGCAGACCGTCTTTACGTTGAAATGGCGGAATATTCGTTCCTGACGCCGCTTCTCGCCCGAAAGGATATCGAGGAGATAAACATAAATTCCTGGGACGATATTCAGATAATCCCGTCCAAAGGCCAGCAGTACAAGTATTCGGAGCATTTTTCTTCGGCACAGCACGCTGTTGACGTGGTGCGCCGAATGCTCCACAATAATAAGCTGGTTTTCGACGCTTCAAGACCGCTGGTCACCGGCTACCTTGACAAGAATATCCGAATTTCGGCTGTACATTCGCTAATAGTGGGCGACGAGGTGGGAGTTTCGGTTTCCATACGAATCGTGAATCCCTGCAAGATAACAAAACAGCAGTTCATCGAAAGCGAAATGTGCACCGAGGAAATTTACGAGTTCCTCGCGATATCGTTTGTTCACGGAATTTCTCAGGTGTATGCCGGCGCGACAGGCTCCGGAAAAACCACAATTATGGCGGATATCATGAGCAACATTCCGGATCACCGCAGGCTTATCACCATCGAAAAATCCGTGCGTGAATTTGACCTCGTTAAGCGTGACGAAAACGGCGAAAAAATCAACAACGTCGTACATCTTGTGACCTACGAAAGCGACGATCCCACCCGCTGTGTTACCATGCAGGACCTACTCACAAAGTGCCTTACCATGCACCCTGACGCGATATGCGTTGCCGAGATGAAGAACGAAGAAGCATGGGAAGCTCAGGAAGCCGCGCGAACCGGACACACCGTCCTCACGACGACCCATGCCTCCAGCGTACAGGGTATCTACCCCAGACTTGCAACGCTGTGTATGCAGAAGCATTCAACGCCGTATCCTACCCTGATTTCGTTCGTCACCGAAGCGTTTCCGCTGGCGGTATTCCTTAAAAAACTGGATGACGGAAAGCGCCACATCATGGAGATCGCCGAGTGCCTAGGCTGTGATGAAAAGGGCAAGGTGTTCACAAAAACGCTCTGGAAGTACAGAGTGGATTCCGAGCGCATTGTTGACGGAAAGGCCGTGATAGACGGGCGTTTCGTCCGGGTGAACCCCATTTCAAAGGAACTCCGAGAGCGTATGCACGAAAACGGCGTTCCGAACGACGTGCTAGACAGATTTTCGGAGGTGAGATAATGGACAGGCTGATATATCTTTTCGGCGCTCTGCTTATGTCCGGCGGGATCGTGGTGCTTCTCGGAATTACTCCGGAGGTCATGACGCAGGACATAATGTCACTGCTTTCCCGGCAGAGGAGCCTTAAATACCTTGTCGCAAAGGCGCAGGGAAAAGTACGCAGGAGCCGGCTCCAGCAGGCTGTGATGAACGTCCGCAGCGCCCTGACCGCGACCCACTCCGAGAACAAATTCTCACTGCTGATTTCCATTTCGCTTATCGGAATATGCGCCGGATTTCTGCTTGCGGCGCTGCTTCAGAATCTGCTTCTTATACCTGTATTTTCGGGTATATGCGTGGTTCTTCCTTATGCGTATGTGAATATGCTTCTGGCTAATTACAACCGCAGGATTTCCGAGGAGCTTGAAACGGCGCTGTCGATAATCACCACGAATTACGTCAGCAACGACGATATAATCTATGCCGTGGAGCAGTCCATAGACTACATAAATCCCCCGGTACAGCAGGCTTTCCGGAAATTTCTCACCCAGACGAAGCTGATAAATTCCAATGTGAAGCTGGCAATTGAACAGCTCAAGGGCGAGATAAACAACGAGGTGTTTCACGAGTGGTGCGACAGCCTTATCGAGTGTCAGGACAACGTCACGCTGAAAAAGACGCTCCAGCCGATAACCGCACGGCTTTCGGATATCCGGATAGTCAACGCTGAACTCCGCAATATGCTGATGAGTCCCCGGCGTGAACACATAATGATGGTGTTCATTCTGCTGGCAAACTACCCTATATTGTATTTCATCAACGCCGACTGGTTCAGCGTGCTTTTCGATACGATATTCGGGCAGGTCGTGAACTGCATTGTGGCGGTGGTCGTTATCGTGACGGTGATTCTGGCGTATAAGTACACCCAGCCTATTCAGTACAAGAGGTGAATATGAGTATTTATAACATTGCGCTGTATGCGGTTCTGGCGGCGGTCTGCGGACTGTTTGCCGCCGGGCTGTATCAGTTCGCGCTTATTCTGCTGAAAGTCCCGTCAAGCCGCACTACAAAGGCGATTAAGGCAATTGCCGCAAGAAACCGTCCCACTGCCGCCGGATTCAAGAACACCTACAACGACATTTCGCTGTTCGTTTCACGGTTCATACGGCTGAACGAGTTCAAGAAAAAGGAGCTTGCAGACAGCCTTAAAATCGCAAATATCTCAATGTCCCCGGAGCTTTTCACAGCGAGGGCGCTGGTGCGTTCAGCCGGAATAATGCTCCTGTCCGTGCCGTTCTTCTTTTTCCTGCCGATAATCGGACTGCTGGTTATCGTGCTGGCGGTGCTGATGTACGTTCAGGGGAAGCAGAAAGTGGATTCCTGCATAAAGGAAAAGCGAAAGCAGATAGAATTCGACCTGCCGCGCTTCGTCTATGCGATATCCCAGGAAATACAGATGTCGCATGACGTTATCTCGATTCTGGAGCGCCACAAGGACAATTTCTCGCCGTATCTCAACGAGGAAATCGAGATAACCATAGCGGATATGCGGACCGGAAATTACGAAGCCGCAATAACCAGATTTGAGGGACGCATCGGCAGTACGAACCTGTCGGAAGTCTGCCGTGGATTCATTCAGATGATACGCGGCGATGACACCTCGGTTTACTGGGAAACCCTCGCGATACGCTTTTCGGAACTGCAGAAGCAGTATCTCCGGAACATCGCGCTGAAAATCCCGCCAAAGGTACACAGGCTGTCTTTTTTCCTGATGATGAGCATGATGTTACTATATGTTGTGGTGCTTGGCTGGGAGCTTCTCAGCAATATGGGCGTTCTGTTCGGTTAAGGAGGGCGCATGAAAAATCTTCTTAAACGGCTTAAATCCACGCGCGGCGAGGGGTATGTTGACATTACCGTTGCCGTTCTGATAATCATGATTTTACTGGCGGGAGTGATTAAAATTGCTCCGGTTTTCATCACGAAAATGACGCTCAATTCCTACGCAAACGAACTCTGCCGCGAAGCTGAAATCGCCGGGCGCATAGGCACGGAAACGACCGCACGGCTTGACCGCCTGAACGAATCCCACCCAGACCTTGCCCCCACGGTTACATGGTCAGCAAGCGGAAATATCCAGATAGGCAGGACTTTCAGCGTTACTGTTTCCACAAATTATGATTTCAGCTTTTTCGTGTTCAGCACCACTCCGATAACCATTTCAGCCACGGCAGAGGGTACAAGCGAGGTGTTCTGGAAATGAAGCGTCTGAAAAAACGAATGCTTGCGAACAGCGGATTTTCCTACGTCATAACCAGCATGCTGATGATATGCGTGCTTCTTATAGGCGTGGCAGTTTTCGAGGTTATCCGGCTGTATATACAGGCTGGCGCGGTGCGGGATAAGTTCGAGGATTCTATAATCTCCATGTGCGTTGAAAATTACTCCGAGATGTACCAGCCTATCCGAGAAAGCCATGCCGCAAGCTACCGCTGGAACGGTTTCCGCTGGGTGAACAGCAGTAAGGCAAACGAGCGATATATCCGCACTTATCTCAGCCGGGCAATGAACGCCGGGGAGATAATGCAGTGCGAAATCGTGTCGGTGAGGTTCAATGTCGAGCCGGCGGCGCTTGCCCCGTCGGATACTGATTCGGCGCAGAAATATGCGGTTTCCGGTACGTTGGTGGTGCGTATTCCGTACCGCTTTGCGTGGGAGGAACTGCCGCCGATCGAGATGTCGCTGGACGTTCGGTCGCAGTGGCAGGCTCAATTCTGACGGCATATCCGCAGTTGACAAATAAACGGCGATGATGTATAATATAGTAAAGACATAACTATCGGACAGGAGGTTGATATCATGACTGACAAGGTTTACTCGCTGAACGAGATACAAAACTCGCTTGTTCCTATTCTGAGGAAGTATGGCGTTTCGCAGGCATGGGTGTTTGGTTCATACGCAAGGCACGAAGCAGGCTCTGACAGTGATGTTGACATTCTCCTGAAAGGCTTTGAGGGAAAAGACCTTTTCGCTTTTGGAGCGCTTTACAGTGATATCACCGCAGGCCTTGGGAAAGAGGTCGATATCGTCAATGCGGAAGATCTTCACCGAAGCATAAACGACCCACTCACAAGACGGTTTATCCGCAGAATCAAGCAGGACAGGGTGTTGATTTATGAAAAAAACTGACGCAGATGTTATTGAATTGATGTTAAGGCACTCCAGCGACATACAGGAAGCCATAAAGATATTTGGCGATGACATCGAAACGTTTGTTAATAACAGAGTTTATCAGCACGCTGTTATCGACTGTCTTTTGCAAATTGGTGAACTGACCACGCATTTATCTGATGATTTCAAAAATGCAACATCAGATAGAGTAAATTGGGTTGGCTTAAAGGTGTTCAGAAACATCAGCGCACACCGCTATATGACGCTAAAATTTGACCAGACATGGCAGACCATGCACAATTTTCTTCCGGGTTTTATAGATTTTTGCGAATCATTCATTGAAGAATCACGCGGAGAATGTGAAGAATCGGAAGATATGTCTGAGTTGGAGCTTTAAATAGCAATACAATAACCACAAGCACGGTATCAAAGCCGTGCTTTTTCTTTTGTCAGAAATAAATATCGGAAAGGAAAAAACAATGCAAATGGCAATAGCGTTAGTAACTCTGGCACTCTGCGGCGGGTTCCTCTGGTGGTTCAGGCGAAGCGAGAACCGCCGCAGCTTCAAGCGGAGCGAGGAAGAATCTGCCGAGCGTGAACGCAAAGCGCAGGAAACAGCGCAGGAATTCGTGAACGCCCGCGACCTCGGCGAAAACTGCCTTTACACCAACGACGGGTACATTTTCGCCTACCTCAAGGTGGACGGCGTGTGTCTGGAACTCCTGAGCCGTCAGGAACAGAAAGCGCTCTGCCGGCAGGTTTCCGCGGCGCTTTCGCTGGTTCGGCGGCCGTATAAATTCAGCGGAGTGAGCCGTCCGGCGGATATCTCAAAATCTCTGCAGAAGTACAGCGAGCTTGCGGAACAGGCGGTCGGCGGCAGGAAAAAGCTCCTGCTGTCCGACGCGCGGTACCTTGCGAACATGGTTGTTTCCGGCGAAACCACGGAGCGCGTGTACTATATTGCGATTTGGGACAGCATTCAGAAAGCGGACGAGCGCAGAATCACCTCAGCGGCGCAGGATATCGCAAAGAAGCTCAGCGAATGCGGAATAGGCGCGGAGCTTATCGACCGCAACGGAATAGTCCGGCTCTGCAATCTGGTGAACAATCCGGCTTATGTCCATATTGAAAGCACGAACATCGACGAAGCCATTGCGCTTCTGGCTGTGTAAACGAAAGGAAACACGATGGTCAAAAAGAAAACGGAAATCGAAGCTCCGGTTAATGCGGCTTTGCAGGCGAGCATTACTCCGGTCGGGATTGAATTCGGAATGAATAAGCTCCGGCTTGGCGAAAATTACTGCCGGATCTACGGTATTTTCATGCTCCCGACCGAGGTGGAATACGGCTGGCTGTCGAAGCTGACGAACATTCCCGGGACGATAGTCACCATAAACTACGAACCCCGGAACAACGCCGAAGCGATAAACGACCTATCACGGAAAATCCGAATGTTCCGAGGGCAGGCGGCAAGCACCAAAGACCCGAAAGAGCGCATGAGGTGCGAGAAAGCCGCGCTCAGTCAGGAAACCGCCCTCCAGCGCATGGACAGCGGCAATGAAAGCATGGGCGTGTGGGATATCACCATCATGGTGCTTTCCCGGGACGAGGAGGATTTCAACAACCGCTGCACACGCGTTGAAAATACTGCGAACGTCATAGGCTGTAAGATACGCATTATGGCGAACCAGCAGAAAGAATCCTACCAGCACCTTTCGCCGACCTATCCGCAGATTCCGGAAATTCGCGAGGAAAATGCCCGGCAGTACCTTGTCGGCGACATAATCGGCGGTTTTCCGTTCGCAAGCGGGAGCTTCACGGACAGCGGCGGCTTTTATCTCGGACGGGATTCCAACGACGGGCTGATACTGCTCGACCCGTGGATACGAAACCGCCAGCGACCCAACAGCAACATGACGATAGTGGGCGGCTCCGGTTCGGGTAAATCCACGGCGATAAAGCACATAATCGCTTCTGAGTACGCCCGCGGCACGAAAATAATCGTCATTGACCCGGAGGGCGAATACAAGGATATGTGCCTGAATCCTCTGTTTGAAGGCTCATGGATTGATGTTGCCGGAGGGCGCGGCGGGCTTATAAATCCGCTCCAGATACGCCCTGTCCCGCCTGACGTGGACGACAATTCCGACCCGGTGAAAAAGGACAGCATAGGCGACCTTGCGGTGCATTTAAAGACCTTGCAGACGTTCTTCCGGCTGTACATACCCTCAATGGACGACCGCCTGCGGGCTGTTCTAGACCAGTCGCTGGTGGAGCTGTATTTTTCTTTCGGGATCACATGGGAAACCGATGTTTCCGGCATGAAAGCGGAGCGCTTTCCGATTTTAAGCGACCTGTACAGCCTCATCTCCCGAAAAGCAGAATCCGGCGCCAGGAATGCCGAGTGTTACGCAGACCTCAAAACCTACCTTGAGGGAGCCGCAAATGGCGCAGACCACCTGCTCTGGAATGGTTACACGACCATAAATCCCACCAGCGGATTTATCGTGCTGGACACGAAATCCCTGATACAGATGTCTGGAACGGTGCTTGCGGCGCAGTATTTCAACGTGCTTTCATGGTGCTGGGAGCAGATAACCCGCGACCGCAAGGAGCGCATAATGCTGATAGCGGACGAGTGCTGGACGATGATTGACCCGCGCTGTCCGCAGTCGCTGGAATTTCTCAAAAATGCCGAAAAGAGAGCGAGAAAATACGAGGGAAGCATAGTCGTGGGAACGCAGTCAACCAACGATTTTCTCGACCCGGAGGTCAAATTTTACGGGCAGTCGGTGCTTGACCTGCCGACCTACAAACTGCTGTTTTCAATGGACGGACAGTCGCTGAAAGAAGCCGCAGAGCTGTTCGACCTGAACGATTCCCAGACCGAGCTGATTTCCTCCGGACAGCGCGGAATGGCGCTGATGAAAGTCGGCAGGCAGGCGGCAAAAGTGCGGTTCGTGCTGAGCGATGAGCGCCTTGAAATGTTCGGGCGCGGCGGCGGAAGATAAAGAAAGTGTGTTTATATGGCAGTAAATCCGAAACTGATTTTAATAGCGTCAGAGCTGGCGGGAAACGAGAAAGTCCGCAAAACTCTGCTGTATGTTCTGTTCTTTTCGCTGGGACTGATAATGCTGATTTTCGTTGTGTTCATCGGGCTTATAAGCGGACTTCTCAGCATTGCGCAGGACAACGACCTGAGAAACCACTGGAACTATTACAGGACCAGCATTTCCGAGGTTTTCGGCGGTATCGAGGGCGAGATAAATTCCGATGTGAAAAGCGAGGTTTACGACTTCATGCCGGAATTCTCCGTGAATCTCTCCAAAGCCACTATCGCGAACAATTTCGACAACAGCTCCCTGATTTTATACGATGAAAAGGAAATCCGGCAGGCGCAGGAAATAATGCAGGATTACGCAGAAAAGCTCCGTAAAATAACCACGGAAGAAGCCTTTGACAGCTTCATTTCTGGTTACGAAACGGAGCTTTCCTTTTCGGATATCCGGAATATTAGTTTCACGGACGATACTGGAATTGGCGGCATTTCCGCTTATCCGGACGCATTGAAGCTTTTCCTTTACAACCGCGCAATGGAGCGAATGCCGGCGTACAGCTACTCTTTCGAGGAGATAACCGTTGACGGCAAATCCGCTGACCGCCAGACGCTGGTCGTAACTTCTCCGGACGGCTCCACGCAGACCGTAGAATACACCTGCATTGGCGGTGGTGAGGTGTACCTGCCGGAATTCCTTGCGATGTACAATATCCGTCAGAGCCGGGAGTATCTCACCGCTGTAACGCAGAATCAGGCACCAGACATTGAATCGCAGATTGAGCAGGCGGTAGGCGGCATTCCCGAAACCTCCGAGAACGCGCAGGACTACCTGAACGGCACATGGCAGGGCATGGTTGACGGTCGCGGCGCGGTAAATCTGGATCTGTTCCGCATGGCAAATCTCAAATTCATTATTGAGGGAGCGAGCATTGACGGCGCTGTGAAAATCTCCACGGAACGCACCTCCGACAAGCTGTCAATTACGCTGGAAACCGTTGATTCGGATATCTGGGAGGACATTTTCGGAATTGACGAGGAACTGAAACAGTACGTCGAGCAGTCCCAGCTTGCCATTGAAATGGCGCTTGATGAAGCGGAAATCCCGCAGGACGAGCGCACGATTTCCCTTGACGGAATGGTACAGGCGGCGCTGTTCGTGTATTTCGAGGGTTTCTTTGACCTGCCCGTGAGCAGTTCCGAGCTTGCTCCCGGAGGAAACGGAATACTGTCGCAGTGCGGGGAGGTTTCGGAGCTTCACCAGTACACCTACGGCACAAAGGACATGGGAGTTCCCGAAAAAGGAATTACGCTGGCGCTGAAAGAGAAAACCGCAGTCCATGCGAATCTGCTGGGCTGCGGCGACTGTATTCAGGATATCTATGTTTATGATGTCTGGAACATGGACGAGCAGGATATCGCAAACGACACCAATTCCAAAGTGTTCAACCGGAGCGCCGTCACGCTGGCGTACATCATCGACACAGACCAGTTTGAAGCGGACTACGGATTTCCGTTCCCGTCAATTGACGGCGTTTCGAACGCTGGAACGATAACGCTTTTTCTGGAGTTCACCTGCCTCAGCGAGGTGGAGTTTGAGGACGCTGATATCGGCAGTTCGCTTGATTTCGGGGATATCATCGTGGGGTACTCCCATGAAGGATATTACAGCGGCCGGTACGATTCCGGGCTTTGGCGGCACAGTCTGAACCGTGACGAGTGTGTTCCGCACGTCGGCGTTAAGACCTACTTCATGTCCGGGGAGGTTTCTCGACCCGAACCGCCGCAGGGTACGCATTACTACTGCGGTCCAAGCGCAAAGGATATCGGTGCTGCGGCTAATCCGCGGCTTTGGTTCAAGGGGTTCCGCACGGGTATGAGCGAGGAGCTGTTTGGGACGATTCATGCGGTTGGTAAGGAGCGATAAACTACAATTTAAATGTTTTTTCCACCAATAACAAGGTTTCCTCTTTTGTTCTATCATCATCTCTTTTAATTACATTAAAACCGCAATTCAAAAAATGTTCATATTTCTCCCTTGAATTAACACGCATTAAGCATTCTCTGAAATTTTCTATTGCTTCATCAGGTTTTTCCTCACGCAGCAATATTTGATACAAAAACTGTTTCTCCTTATCTGGGCGTTCAAAAAAACGATTAACAGATATTTCTGGATCAGCTAACATAATTAAAACATGGTCTTTATCTGATATTTCGGATAAAACATCTGTTGGGATATTTGTATCCACAAATATCATTTTTCCTTGTTTGGATAACTTATCAAGAATTTGCAGCTCTAAAACAGCGCACTCTTTTGTAGTTTCTTCAATCCATGCCTCATATTCATCCGGCGTTCTTCTGACAAAATCTGCCCAGTCTTTCAAATCTCTTGTATATGTCAAGCCCGGGTACTGATTGCTATCCAGATTTGAAATCAGTACATCATGATAGTTTTCTTCGCATGCAATTCCATGATATTTTTCAGACAGCATTTTTACCATAGTTGATTTGCCCGCATATGCCGTTCCGTTTATAAAATATACGTTTTTATATTTCATATTTCATCTCCCAATTCCGATATATCGATAAGATTATTATACCACAAACAGCCAAAAAAGTCAATCAATCCACGCTGAAAAGCAAATAACCACCAGAAAGGAACTCAACCATGCTTAACCCATTACTCATTTCCAGAAAAGAAAACGCCGGAATCCTCCGCAGAATATGCTCCGAACTGGGAGCAGTTCCACGGGAAATAATCGGCGAGGACTGGTCGCTTGCTGTATTTCTTAAGCGCGACTTAAAGACGTATCTCTATCAGTCGCATTTCATCTTTGACCTGTCCGCATTCAAGGAACAGGGCGATGAATTCGTGAACCTCTGCGCCGGAATATACTATCAGAAATCCGACGCAAACATCGTTATTTACACCGATAACTGCTATCCCGGTGATGAAATTCTGGACAAGCTGGTGCATAACGGCATAACGAATATCGTTGCGAATTACCCCGATGTTGACGAGAAAACCAACATATCCATGATGACGCAGGACCTGAAAGAGTGCATTACGGAGGGGCTTTCCCAGAAGAAATGGCGGCGCTTCGACAAGTCGTTTGACGCATTTGCAGAAGCCCGTGAAGCTGCCAGAATTGCCGAAAAGGAAAAAGAAAAGCCCCGCTACTCCCAGTCGAATATCAGCATAGCTGTCGTGGGAGCGCAGGGCAGAATAGGCACAACGACCTTTGCATTGCGGCTTGCGGCATATTTCAAGAGCCGTGACGGAGAGAGCCTTGTGGTCTGCGCCAACAAGCGCGGATTTCCGCAGCTCGAGATGATGAACGAGTATTACGGCGGCACCGATCAGAACGGTATCTACACGATAAACGGCATTGATATCTGCACCGCTCTGACCGAGCCGGAGAAGCAGTACAACGTCCAGATTTACGACTACGGCAGTCTGCCCACTTCCGAGCTGAAGCTTGATTCGTTCGATAAGGTGTTCATTATTGGCGGCACGTCGTGGAACGAACTCCCGATGATATACATGGCTCAGCAGCCGCTGAACAGCGTGAACTACACCGTGGCAGTGAATTTCTCGGACAAGACGGCGGTCGAGAAGAACAAGGAGTTCCTTATGCTCAATCTGAATGAGGTGATGGTTCTGCCGTTTGAGCCGGATCCGTTTGCCGTTGAGCAATATGAGGGGATATTTGATGCTTTTTTTTCAAATTAGCATTATGCCAACACTTAAAATCACAATAGAGCTGTCACCCCGATTGCCATAACGTACTGAAATTTCTCATAACTGAATTCGTCAATCCCTTTCATCAACGGCAGAGTATTGTTGGTCAGATAGAGCCTATATTGCAATACATACTCCGCGTATTCTTCAAGAACTTCCCTTTTGGAAATGTTACCAACAGAGTGGTTGTTTTACTGCATTCGGTCGACTATGGTGAATTTTGTTCCATTTCATGGAGCTTCTCGGCAATACATTTTGTCGATGCTGCTTGCATCACCTGTTATAACGGCTTCTTTATGTTTACAATTAAACATTATTTCCACTTCACTACACTGCCTATCCATCGTTTTGCCAAATAAGTCCGTTGTATTTTTACAGCACATTTGTGAAAAATATCAATCAACAAATTGAGCGATTGCGCTTGAAAAAAATGTCGGATTATGGTATACTAATATTATGTATATGCTTTTGACAGTCCACTTAAAAACTAATATATTAGTGAGGGTAAAATCGTGATTGAATACGCTCCTGGAATGAGACTTATCATTCGTGATGAAGAATGGATGATAAAGAAAATAGATACAAATGAGATTGGCGAACAGGCTTTGAACTGCATAGGTATCTCGCCCTTGGTAAAAGATAAAGAGGCTATATTCCTTACTGACCTTGAGAAGATTGAGGCAGTTGATCCTACTAAAGTCAAGCTCGTCAAAGACGAATCACCGAGATACACTAAATCGCTTCTCTACCTTGAAAGTCAGTGGAGACAGAAAAACCCCACCGATAAGAATATCCATATCGGTCACAAAGCTGCTATGGATTTAATGCCGTTTCAGCTTGAGCCGACTAAGATTTCATTGAACCGTACTCGTTGCAGAATACTTATAGCTGATACAGTTGGTCTTGGTAAAACACTTGAAGCCGGAATACTTATGTCCGAACTAATCATTCGTGGCAAGGGTAAGAGAATACTTGTTGTTACCTCTAAAAGTATGATGACGCAGTTCCAGAAGGAAATGTGGAATCGATTTACCATTCCTCTTATTAGACTTGACTCTCATAAGATACAGAAGATAAGGGCTTCACTCCCGTCTAACTATAACCCATTTTTCTACTACGACAAGGTTATTGTCTCTATTGATACGATAAAGCGAGATGTAGAATACCGCACACACCTTGAAAATGCTTATTGGGACATTATCGTGATTGATGAAGCACAGGGAGTTGCTGAACGTGGCAGCAGAGATTCTCAGCGTTCAAGACTCGCCAATATTCTGAAAGACCGTTCTGATACAATGATAATGCTTTCGGCTACTCCGCATGACGGACGAGCTAAGAGCTTTGCCTCTCTCATGAATATGCTTGATCCTACTGCGATTGCAAATCCCGAAGAATACACTAAGGACGAAGTTAAGGGATTGTGTATCAGAAGGTTCAAAAAGGACGTTAAAGACCAAATGGGCAGTAAATACCTTGAAAGAACCGTAAATCTTGTGAGCTGCGAAGCAAGCCCGAAGGAAGAAGTTGTCTTTGACATTTTCGCTCAGATGCAGCTTGATATGGACACAAGCAAGCCTAAAGGGACAGGTCAGCTATTCAAGACCTCACTCGAAAAATCACTTTTTTCAAGTCCGAAAGCCTGCCTGAAAAGCGTAGAGGAAAGACTCAAAAAGCTCCGTCATAAGTATCCTGACGGTGAGATTAAGGATATTGCCTTGCTTGAAGAACTCCGAGATGCTCTTGCGTTGATCGAACCTCGTGATTTTTCAAGATATACTTCACTGCTCGAACTTCTTAGAAGCAAAGAGTATAACTGGAATCCAAAGACGGTTGATGACCGTATCGTTATTTTCACCGAGCGAATTGAAACAATGAAGTTCCTTTCAAAGCAACTCCGAGAAGATCTTCACATGAGTGACAAGCAGATCGTTGAGATTTCAGGCGGTATGACTGATATGGAACAGCAGCGAGTAGTTGAAGAATTTGGCAGGACCGAAGCTCCTGTAAGAATTCTTGTTGCTTCTGATGTTGCATCGGAAGGTCTTAACCTTCATTATCTTAGCCATCGTCTTATCCATTTTGATATTCCGTGGTCACTTATGGTGTTCCAGCAGAGAAACGGAAGAATTGACCGTTACGGTCAGGAAAAACGTCCTGATATTCGCTATATGATGATTTCAAGCAAGAACGAGCGAATCAAGGGCGATATGCGCATTATAAGAATTCTCGTTGAAAAGGAAGAACAGGCATTTAAGAACATCGGTGATCCCACGCTTCTGCTTGGCAAATTTAATGTTGAGGACGAGGAGCTTGTAATTAGTGAAACCATTGAAAACGGCTCAGATGCAGTAGCCTTTGAGGAATCCCTGCATGATGAAGAAAGTGAGTTTGATCCGCTGGACTTCCTTCTTAATACGGCTTCAATGGAGGAGACGGTATCGGCTACCAATTATACAGTTGATGATGAAACTCTGTTTACTGATAAGCAGTATCTTATCAAGGCACTATCATACATAAACAAGAGCGAACAGCACCCATTGAGACAATTAAGTGAAATATCAGGTGTTGATGTTATGCTTACGGAGGATATGCGGCGCAGATTATCTGCTGTTATCCCAGAAGAAGCTATGCCGTCAGGTGAAATACTGCGACTGAGCGACGATAAGAGATACATAATGCAGGAAATGCGTAAGAGTATGCAGAACTCTATCGACAATGCTGCCTGGCCCGATGCTCAGTACCTATGGGCAATTCACCCTGTAATTAGTTGGCTGAACGATAAAACGGGACTTCTTATCGGCAGAGGTGAAGCTCCGGTTATCGGCGTCAAGAATTTTATGCAGAGCAATGAAAGCATATTCATTGTAGAAGGCAGTATGCCTAATGAACGTTCGGCAGCTCTCGTTGATGATATGTTCGGCGTGAGATATGTTGACGGAAAGTTTGCAGAGTTCCTTGACATAAATGCCGTAGTAAACAAGACAAAGATCAATTCAGAGCTTCTTGCTAACGAGCAGAATGTCACTGATGAAATGATCTCTGCATTAAGTGAACAGCTAGAAGATGTTGTTGCTAAGGCAAAAGAGAAACTTGCTGAGAGCTATCGAATGTATAAAGAATCCACTGATCCGCTGATTGATGCGGAAGTAGATAAGCTGGCTGAACTTGAAGAAAAGCACAGAGACTATCAGCTTTCTTTGTTTACCGATGAACGTCGTAAGAGTGAAGCAGAACGCAGAGTTGATGAATTATTCGACAGCTTTACGAAATGGGTAAAGGAAACGCTTGATATAAGAAACAATCCTTATATCAGAATTATAACAGTCCTGACAGGAGTAAAATAATATGAGTATGGATCTGACCGGTATTGGAAACCGCAACGAGTATTATACCAATCACTATTTCTCCACTATGTTTGAAGATGGGGCAAGTGAACGTATAAAGCAATGGACGGAAGAATCCAAGAACCAAGATATAAAAACACCGTGGGCAATGCTCCGTGATAATGCAAAGCAGTATTACCCGATACATGACAGATATGACCGTGGACAGTCCCAGCTTACAACAGCCGCAAATATCATCACTATGGCTGCTCTGTACCTTGAATCAATGGGTTATGGCAAGGCTAATTCTATTATCATCAATGTTAATGATGAATTCGACATACCGGTATTTCACGAGGAAACCAAAGCCAATAAAGCTCCTGCGTTATGGGCAGTTCTTGCACATTCAAAAGACAAGAACTGCGGCATCATGGAAAACAACGTCCTTGATTTTAATGCTGTAAACAACGATGACCTCAGACTTTCCAATGAGAATATCGAAGCTCTTGCCACCAAACTCCTGTTCCATACAGCAGAGCCTCCTCGTTTTCTTATCGTTATCGGCATAGATACGATAGTTCTGATTGACAGAAACAAGTGGAACGAGAAACGCTACCTTGAATTCGACCTTCAGGAAATATTCAGCCGTCACGAAACGTCGACCTTACAGGCTATGTCTGTCCTTTTGCATAAGGACTCTCTCTGCCCTGCGGACGGCAGCGCTCTTATTGATACGCTTGATGAACAGAGCCGCAAACACGCATCCGGCGTATCGCAGGATTTGAAATATGCCCTCCGTGAAAGCATTGAGATACTCGGAAACGAAATTATTTACGATATGTCGACCCGTCAGGGCAAGAATCTGATTGCAGAACCCGTCGATGCGGAGAAGCTCACCATTGAGTGCTTACGCTATATGTACCGTATGCTGTTCGTGCTTTTCATCGAAGCACGTCCTGAGCTTGGCTATGCCCCGATCAATGAGCAGGTATATGCTTCAGGCTATTCTCTTGAAAGTCTGAGAGATATTGCCGAGTCTGTCCGCAATGACACAGAGGAAGTCGGAGAGGGCTTCTATCTGTTTGAAACCATCAGCAAGCTCTATGAACTTATCTATACGGGTTATCCTAAGGATGAAGCTATATACAATAAGGTCAACAGCTTACAGAGCGTTCATAACATCTTTGTTATCCCTCCGCTGAAAGCCCATATTTTTGATCCTGCGTATACTCCTATGCTCGTCAATGCCAAAATCCGCAACTGCGTTATGCTTCGTATCATTGACCTGATGAGTCTTACGAAGTCTACCGGCAAAACAGGCAGCCGCCGCGGACGTATTTCCTACGCTAATCTCGGTATCAACCAGATGGGCGCAGTATACGAGGCTCTGCTTTCTTACCGTGGATTTATTGCCGAGCAAGACCTTTATGAAGTCAAGAAAGCCGGGGATAACTTCAACGAGCTTGATGTCGGCTACTTCGTTACCGCTCAGGAGCTTGACCAGTACACCGAGGAAGAACGAGTACGCTACGAATCGGGAGACAAGAAAGGACAGCTCCGTGTTCACCCGAAAGGCGAGTTTATCTATCGTCTGGCAGGCAGAGAGCGTGAAAAGTCCGCATCTTACTATACGCCTGAGTCCCTCACTCAGTGCCTTGTTAAGTATGCCCTCAAGGAGCTTCTGAAAGACAAGACTGCTGACGAAATACTCAGCCTTACCGTCTGCGAGCCTGCAATGGGCAGTGCGGCGTTCCTGAACGAAGCTATCAATCAGCTTGCAGAGGCATATATTGACCGCAAACAGGCTGAACGTGGCGAGACGATCAGTCATGAGAGCCGTATGGACGAATTGCAGAAAGTCAAGATGTACATTGCCGATAACAATGTTTACGGTATCGACCTGAACCCGGTTGCCGTGGAGCTTGCCGAGGTATCGCTCTGGCTGAACACGATCTACAGGGGCGGTTATGTGCCGTGGTTTGGTACTCAGCTTGTCAACGGCAACTCCCTCATCGGTGCAAGGAGACAGGTTTATCATAAGAATCAGCTCACAACGACCTCTAAGGGTCTGCGCTGGTATGAGAACGCCCCCGAACGTATTCCGTTCGTGAAGCTTGATACAAGCGGAAGAAACATCGCACGTTCACGCTATCAGGTGTATCACTTCCTGACGGGCGATCCCGGTATGTGCGACTATACCGATAAGGTCATCAAGTCCCTTGAATCTGAAAAGCTCAAAGTTATGAAAGATTGGAACAAGAGGTTCACCGCTCCCTACACCGAGGACGAGTTCAAGAACCTTATTGGGCTTTCAAAGCTGATAGACGTGCTTTGGAGAGAGCAGATCAAGGCAAGACGCGACCTTGAAGCCGCTACTGTCACCGTGCGTGAAATATACGGTCACAAGGACACCCGTTTTGACCGTGGACAGTCTATCAGAGAAAAAGACAAGCTCCTGCGTAATATCTATAAGTCCGAACACGCTAAGAACGCAGGTGCATACGCAAGACTGAAATTCGCTATGGACTATTGGTGCGCCCTCTGGTTCTGGCCCATCAGTGAGGCGAATCTTCTGCCGGAACGTTCCGAATTTATATCTGACATGTACCTGATACTCCAGGGCATGATGCCGACAAATTCTCAGGAGAAGCAGACAAGTCTTTTCGATATCAATATCGAAGACGACGTGATGATTCAGAACGTTAACCTCGACCAGCTCTGCGAAATGTTTCCCCGCCTTGGTCTCGTGCGTAAGATAGCTAATGGCAACAAGTTTATGCACTGGGAGCTTGAATTTGCTGATGTGTTTGCTGATAAGGGCGGTTTTGACCTTGTTATCGGTAATCCGCCGTGGGAAAAAATCACATGGAATGAACAAGGCTTGCTTTCTGACTATAATCCTATGTATGGAATAAAAGGCTGGAAAGCTCCAGAAGTTGCAAAACAACGTACTGCCGAACTCGCAGTAGATAAGATAAAAATAGCTTATATTGAGGAATATGTATCTTTAACAGGAATACAAAATTTCATGGCTGCTGCTCAAAACTATATTTTGCTTAAAGGGCAACAGACTAATCTTTATAAGGGCTTTTTACCGCAGGCGTGGGATTTTGGTCGCCCTGATTCTGTCAGTGCATTTATTCATCAGGATAGTGTATTTGATGATCCAAGCGGTGGAGTGCTTCGTAAGGTATTGTATCCGAAACTTAGAAAGCACTTCAAGTTTAACAATAAATTCCTTTTGTTCCCGATCAGCACATCTCGTGAATTTAGTCTTAATGTATACTCAAACGAAGAAACAGATACATTTGATTGTATAAATAATCTGTTTGCCACTTCAACAATCGAGGACTGCTATAATCCTGACTGCAATCACAAGCTGTATGGCTTGAAGGATGATAGTAATAATTGGTGTGTTACTGGTCACCCCGATAGAATTATAACAGTTGGTGAAAACGAATTGCTGTTATTTGCAAGACTATTTGATAATTCCGATGATTGGCGTCAAGCTCGTTTACCAGTACTTCATGCAAAACCAATTATTAATGTTCTTGAATGCTTTGCAAATCAGGAAAACAAGATTGAGAATCATCTTGACAAAATTTCCTCAACAGTATTTTGGGACGAAACCAACGCTCCTAATAACGGAATAATAGTACGAAATGTTCATTTTGCTGAGAATCTAACAGATTTAATATTAAGTGGCGCGCATTTGGGTGTTGGCAATCCCTTATTCAAAGCATCACGACGAAATTGTAGTTCAAGATATGATTTTGATCCCATTGATTTAACAATCATATCAGATGATTATTTGCAGAGGTGTAATTATTCTCCTGCAACAGATTTGAGTGACTATTCTTCAAAAGTTCCACTACACTCTGACGGTGAGAAGATAACATCATTTTATAGATTTGCAGCCCGTAAAATGCTCAATCTACCTGGTGACCGAACATTTATGGGAGCAATTATACCACCTCAGTCTGCCCACATTAATGGAATTATTAGTTTGACATTTTCTGACTATAAACAGCTTGTATCATTTGCAGGAGGTGCAGCCTCAGTACCTTATGATTTTATGATCAAGTTGTTGGGAAAGCAGAATCTCTATGGTGAAACACTCGGTTTGTTGCCAATCATCTCATTTAACGATGATTTGATTGCTCGCAGTTTAATGCTCAATTCATTGAATAAGTCCTATGCAGAGCTTTGGAAAACATTATGGAAAGATGAATTTACGTCGTTAAAGTGGTCAAAATCAGACATAAGACTAAGAGACAATGCTTTTAGTATTCTTACAGAAGAATGGTCGCATGATAGTGCTTTAAGAACAGACTATGAGCGCCGTTGGGCGATGATAGAACTTGATGTGCTTGTTGCACTTTTAATGGGCTTATCACTATCGGATTTGCTTGCTATTTATCGTATTTATTTCCCTGTCCTTAAACAAAATGAAGAAGATACTTGGTATGATGTGAACGGAAGAATCGTATTTACTACAAATGCCACTCTCACTGGAATAGGCTTTGACCGCAAGGAGTGGGAAGGCAACGTAAAGGGCGCACCCGCCGGTAAGGTGTTCACGAGAGAGATCGAGGACGATACCATGCCCGGCGGCCCCGTAAAGAGAACAATAGAGTATGTTGCTCCGTTCGATAAGTGCGACCGTGAACAGGACTACGAAACAGCGTGGAAGTTCTTCGAGAAGAAGTACGGGAAATAACGCTGCACACACAAAATAACTATCAGGAGGTTGCATAATGCTCCCGACCATATTAGCAAAACAATTACAGGACGGTATCTGCGACTATATCCGCACGACTTTCCCGATGACCAATGAGCCATTTCAGGGTTCGCTGGATAAGCTGCTTTCGACCAAAGACAGCGTATATCACGCACCGTTCACCGCAGTGCGCCTGCCTTTCCGCGTCGCTGAAATGAACGAGAGTTACTTCGAGTCTATCCACCCGAAGTTTGCTCCCTATGTTCATCAGCAGAAAGCGTTTGACCGTCTTAACGGAAATGACGGACAGTCTACGGTTATTGCAACAGGTACAGGTTCAGGTAAGACAGAGTGTTTTCTGTACCCTATCCTTGAATACTGCTACAAGCACCGTGGGGAGCGTGGTATCAAGGCTCTTATCATATATCCGATGAATGCTCTTGCGTCCGATCAGGCAAAGCGTATCGCTGAGATCATCTATAACAGTCCTGAGCTGAGGGGCAATATCAATGTCGGTATGTATGTCGGAGGCAGAGAGGAAACTCCAAGCCGTATGATGAGCGAGCATGGCATTATCACAGATCACGATACTATGCTCAATCGTGCGCCTGACATTCTCATGACCAACTATAAAATGCTTGACTATCTGCTTGTACGCCCCAAGGACGCTGTTCTCTGGCAGGATAATTCTCCTGAGACATTGAAGTACATAGCCGTTGACGAGCTTCATACATTTGACGGCGCACAGGGTACTGATCTTGCCTGCCTTCTTCGCAGGTTGAAAGCAAGACTGTCTACCCCTGCGGGCTATCTTTGCTGCGTCGGAACATCTGCGACGATCGGCAGTGAGGATAACAATCCCAGGATACTGAACTATGCTTCTGAGATTTTCGGTGAGCCTTTTGACAGCGACGCTATCATCACCGAGGACAGATTATCTCCGTCTGAGTTCTTTGACGGCTGCGAAGTGACTGATTTCAGCTTCCCGACCAATGAACAGGTGGAACAGCTCGCTTCTGCGGTCATAGACGATGATATTACGCATTTCCTGCAGCTTTCCGCAGAATGCTGGATAAGTGATCCCATTAACGATATAATGTCCGATACTGCGAGACTAAAGCTCGGTAATATACTTATGCACCATAGTTTCTTCCAGGCAGCCGTTAAGCTCATGGGTGGAAAATACTATCAGACAAATTCTATCGCAGAGGCTCTTGTGACAAACTATCCTGAGATAGAAAGCATTGCAGACAAGGACACAGCGATCAATGCTCTTTTGGCACTTGTTTCTCACGCCCGTATCGGCTCCGGGGGCAAACTGCGCCCATTCCTTAATGTTCAGGTTCAGTTCTGGCTCAGAGAACTCCGCCGCCTGCTTGCAAAGGTGTCTCCTGATGATGTGAAATATTCCATTGCCCACGACCTTAATGAACGACAGTCAAAGGAATATCTTCCTGTCGTAAACTGCCGTGACTGCGGTGCAACAGGCTGGACTTCGACCAAAACAGAGCGTGGATACGCAAAGATCGGCAATCTTGATACGTTCTACAATATGTATTTCCGTTGTGATGACACTATCACTATGCTTTTCCCCGGAATGAGCGAAACAAACGGGTTCTTATGCCCTAAGTGTCATTATGTGAAATTCAATACCAACGAAGCCGAGAGTTGTGAGTGTCCCGACGGTTGTGGTGAAATGATTCCTGTATATATTCCTAACCTCGGAGCTAAATCAGCTAAGACAGGTTCACAGGACAAGCAGCAGTATGTCTGCCCGTTCTGCCATAGCAAGCGCGGATTGTCCCTTATGGGTCTGAGAAATGTATCAGAAATCAGCGTAAGCCTGTCTCAGATGTTCTCATCTCAGTTCAATGATGATAAAAAAGCACTTGCTTTCTCTGATAATGTGCAGGATGCAGCTCACCATGCAGGATTCTTCAATCACAGGACATGGAGATTTGGTCTGCGTACCGCTATTCAGGAGTATTCTGCAACAAATACAGGTCTTGTTTCTCTTGACGAGTTTCAAAGGGGCTTTATTTCCTATTGGCATCAGAAATTTGATGATGAGGAGTTTATCAGCCAGTTTATCGCACCGAATATGACTTGGATGAAGGCTTATGAAGAAATGATAACAAATCGTAAGCTCGGAACGGACAAGTATGCGAAGAAACTTATTGGTGACGTTGACAGCAGACTCGCTTATGAGATCATGCTTGAATACGGTCTGTCTTCTAATATCGGACGTACATTGCCGAAGTCCTCTTGCTCTGTTGCTGCCTTTGAACCTGATGTTATCGAACGTGTCAGCAATGCTGTATATCAGAGAGCAAGGAACGAGCTCGGCTGGCTTGTAAGATCGAACGAGACAGATGTACAATATATGGTTATCGGCTATCTTGATACGCTGAGACAATTCGGTGCTTTTGATGATAAGGTATTCTATGAGTTTGTTGAAAAAGACAGTTCTTATCATATTTCTGCGGATCGTCTGAGATGGCTGCCCGGTTTACAGACAGGCAGAAACACGCCAAGATTCATAATTGAGCCTAAAAGCGGTACGAAACACTACTATAACCTTGACCTCAAAACAGATAGAAAGTTCGAGGACTGGCTGTATAAGTGTTCGCAAGACGTACTTAACGAGTTTACCGGCTTATGTGTTGTCATCTTTGATGAGTTAGTTAATGCAGGGATAGTATGCTCTATGATCAGCGATTATCCTGTATATGATCCTTATGGAATCAGCAAAAAGCACATCTTCATTAGCAATAACGTAGTTCAGATGAGATGTGATTATTGTGGCACCGTTCTCCCTGTATCCGAGGAAAACGCTGCATTTTGGGAAAATGCGCCTTGTAAGAGAAAGAACTGCAGGGGTCATCTGAAAAAAGCCAATAATGAGGGCTTGGGATATTACGGCAGACTTTTCAGGAACGGAGATCTTTACCGTATAAACGCTATGGAGCATACGGGTTTGTTAAAGCGTGAAGATCGTGAAACGCTTGAAGCTCATTTCAAACTTGGGAAATCAGAGCAAAAACGGTGGGATCCGAATGTATTATCCTGTACTCCGACACTTGAAATGGGTATTGATATAGGCGACCTCTCTTCTGTAATACTTTGCAGTATGCCTCCGGCACAGTCGCAGTTCCTTCAGAGAGCCGGACGTGGTGGACGAAAAGACGGTAACGCTCTTACTATGGCAGTTGCGAATGCCCGTCCGCATGACCTGTATTTCTATGCTGATCCTCTTGAAATGATACAGGGTGATGTGCAGTCGCCAAAAATCTATTTGCAGGCTTCTGCTGTACTCGAAAGACAGTTCACAGCATTTTGTATGGATTCATGGGTAAAGCATGGCGTACAGCCGAGTGATGTGCCTGACAAACTGAATACAATACTCTCTAAGCTGGATTCAAATCCGGCAGATATGTTCCCGTTCAACTTTATCCATTACGTTCAGGATACCCTTACGCGACAGATCAATTCCTTTACAGGTTTATTTACTGAGCTTGACGCAGACGAAAAGGAAGAACTGCTTGCCTTTGCAAATGGTGACGGAACAAATCAAAGTCCGATGTATCGCAAGATAATAGAGAGTTTTGAGATCATCAAGGAAGAACGCAGCAGCCTGAAATCCAACATCAAGGCACTTGATGCCATGATAAAGGAATTACAGGAAAAGCCGCAGGATTCCTCGTTTGATGAACAGATCAAAGAGCTTAATGCTGAAAAGGCAGCTCTGCATAGCGTTATTAACGAGATAAACAACAAGAATGTATTTAATTTCCTTTCTGATGAGGGCTTGCTGCCTAACTATGCTTTCCCCGAAAGCGGTATTATTCTCAGAGCATTGCTTTACAGAAAAGAAGAACAGGAAGGCACTACTTCTAAAGCAAAGTACGAAAAGCGTTCGTATGAGTACAGCCGTCCTGCATCGTCCGCAATTAGCGAGTTTGCTCCTAACAATACCTTTTATGCTGACGGAAGAAAGCTGACCGTTAATCAGATTGACTTACATACTTCAACTATCGAACCATGGAGACTATGCCCTAATTGCTCTCACGCTCAGCTTGAAGTCCCCGGCAAATATACAGCTTCTTGCCCTCAATGCGGAAGCCCTGCGTGGGCTGATTCCGGTCAGCTTCGCAATATGCTCAAGGTACAGATGGTGTATTCAAACACCGAGGATACTCACAGCAGAATATCCGATGACAGCGATAGCAGATCATCGGTATTCTATGTCCGTCAGCTTCTTGTTGATGTAGACGAAGATCACGATATTCTTTGTGCATATCGAATGAATAATGATGATTTTCCGTTTGGCTATGAATTTGTCAAAAAAGCAGCTCTTAGAGAGATCAACTTTGGTGAAAACGATATGATGGGAGAAAAAGTCTCTGTTGCGGGTGTTGATGAAATCAGAAAAGGTTTCAAGGTCTGCCGTTACTGCGGTACTATCCAATCTTCTGACGGCCGTTCAAGAAAGCACTCCTTCTTCTGTAAAACCAACAAGAATCCTCAGTTGCTTGCAGACGGCTATGAAACCTGTCTGTTCCTATACAGAGAGTTTGAGACTGAAATACTCCGTATGCTGATCCCTGCAACTACCGAGGACACCTCAACAGTACGAACAGAATCCTTTATTGCAGCCTTTATGCTTGGTATGAAGGAGTATTTCGGTAACGTAGATCATCTTCGTGTCGCTATAAGTGAAGTCCCTATCCCTGATGCCGATTACAGAAAGCAGTATCTTGTTATTTATGATTCCGTGCCCGGCGGTACTGGATACCTGAAACAGCTCATGAACAACGAAGGCTCTCTTACCACTATTTTTGAGAAAGCCCTCACAAAGCTAGAGCACTGCACTTGCGGTAACGATCAGCAAAAAGACGGCTGCTATCATTGCTTGTTTGCTTACAGGCAGAGCAATCAAATGGGTTCGATCTCACGAAAAACAGCCATGTCTATGCTTAAAAGCATTCTGTCAGGCAAGAACAATGTTGAGAAGATATCTAAGCTCGGCAATATTTCCGTCAATGCTTTGTTCGACAGTGAGCTTGAAAGAAGATTTATCGAAGCATTCAGTCAGCGAAACAGTGATACAAGAAAAATCGAAGTCAACAAAGATGTAGTAAATGATAAGCCCGGTTATATCCTGAAAATTGGCAACGTCACATGGGAAATCGAGCCACAGGTCTATCTTAGCGGAGCAGACGGCATCAGTGTTGACTCCAAGCCCGACTTCATTATACGTCCTGTCAGCAAAGAGATCGACCACCGTCCGGTAGCAGTATTTACCGATGGTTTTACCTTCCACAAGAGCATTGTTGCTGATGATACATTAAAACGAGCAGCAATTCTCCGCTCAGGCGATTACATTGTATGGTCGCTCAGCTATAAGGACATTCAGAGTGTATTTCAAAATATAGACGAATATGCGACAGAAACGCTCGATCCGCTGAGAATGCCTTCTGGCGCAAGCCTGTACAAGCCTACAGTTAATAATGTTGCCGGTGCTGACCGCATTTCACCTGATAAAACGTCTGCATTTGACCTTCTGCTTGATTACTTGTCAATGGAACAGGCTGAAACTGCGTTCAGGGCTCATGCTAATGCCTACGCTGTATCTCTTATGAATACAGCTACACTTATTGATAATGTTGCCTTCACTGAATGGCTTTCTGCTTTTGATGAAGTTAATTCACAGAGCAGATTTTCTTCTAATCAGTTTGCTTTCAGAGACACAATGTTCGGCAAATGGCAGCCAAGAACCAATAATCCTATGCTGAGTTTATATTCGGGCATAGCGGTTTCAAAGGCAAAAGCCGACAGAAATACGCCGTACACGGTCTTTGCTGTATTTGATGATAAGACTGACCCTGACAATGAGAAGTTTGAAATGGAGTGGAACGGCTTCTGGCATTTTGTCAATGTACTCCAGTTCAATCCGGAGTTCTCTTTTGTTACAAAGATAGGTCTTGAAAAGATGATCTATATGAAGCTCGATGAACCTGTAACTACTGTTACCGCGGTAACTGAACAGGCATCTGCTAACAGCGAGTGGGACGGTGTCCTTGAAGAGCTGTTCGATGAAATGGCAAAGAATATGGCTATGGCACTCAAAGAAGCGAATGCTCCAATCCCTGATGAAATAGGCTATGAATTGGTCGATAACGATGAAGTTATAGCAGAAATCGAAATGGTTTGGCTTGATAGCAAAGTCGCTTATCTTACTGAAGATCAAATGGAATATGAAGAAATACTGTCTGAAAAGGGTTGGACAATAATAAACAACGATACTACGGTATCTAAAGATATGTTTGGAGGTGTAAACTGATGGAAAATACCGCTACCGTAGCAATATCCTCGGACTTTCTGACGGCATTTTCAAAACTTCCGAGACAGATACAGGGAAAGGTCACTGAATTCATTAACAAATTCCGTATAAATCCGAAATTCCCCGGAATTAATCTTGAAAAACTGCCTTCGATAGATAAGAATATCCGTTCAGTACGAATTGATAACACTTATAGAGGAATCGTAAGCTATCAGGAAGAAAGCTCAGTTTATCTGCTGCTTTGGGTAGATCATCACGATGAAGCTTATGAATGGGCTAAAAGAAAGACTTGTCGTGTAAACAGCAAGACAGGTGCACTTCAGGTATTCGATGTTCAAAATGTAGAAGTAACCGAGGAAACTAAGGTATCAACCACAAGCACTCTTTTTGGCGGACTTACTAAAGATGTTATGATCGAACTTGGTGCGCCACAGGACCTTATTCCTTTCCTGAAAAGCATTCCTGATAAAGATACTTTTAATGCAAATAAAGACAAGCTCCCGTCAGATGTTTATGAAAACTTCTCATGGATAGCAGAAGGCTTTGATCCGAAAGAAATTATCGACATGATCAAGGCTGACACTTCTGATACAGAGCCTGATCAGGGAGAAACTGAAAAGTCTGAATCTCTGCTTGTTACAGAAGATTTCTCTGTTGCCTTGAAGAACTCAGAGAGTAAAAAGTCATTTGTAGTAATCGAAGGAGAAGAAGAACTCCGCAGGATCATGGCTGAACCTCTTGAAAAATGGCGTGTATTCCTGCATCCTACACAGAGAAAAATCGTCCAGAAGAATTATAAGGGGTCTGCAAGAATCCTCGGCGGTGCAGGAACAGGCAAAACTGTTGTTGCTATGCACAGAGCTAAGTATCTTGCTTCTAAGATCAACGATGACGAACGTATTCTGTTCACTACATTCACCGCTAACCTCGCAGAAGATATAAAGAGCAACCTTAGAAAAATCTGCACTCTTGAGGAACTTCATAAAATCGAGGTTATCAACATAGATGCCTGGGTTATGCGATTTTTAAGCGAAATAGGCTTTTCAGCGAAGATTGAATACGGTGAAGAAATCGACAAGTTATGGGATAGAGCTGTTGTGAACAGTCTCTCTGAACTTGATTTCCCGTGGTCATTCTATAAGGACGAGTGGAACCGTGTAGTAATTCCACAGGAAGCACTTTCTCTTGAGAAGTATGTCAAAGCTAAAAGAACAGGACGAGGCGTTCGGCTTGACCGCAAGAAAAGAATCGAGGTTTGGAAAGTATTTGATGCCTATCTCAGTTTGATGAAGGAAGAACAGATTCGAGACATAAACATGGCTATGTATGAATGCTCTAAGCTGTTCACAAGCAGTGGTACAAAGAATAAGTACGCTCATATAATCGTTGACGAAGGACAGGATTTCAGCGATAACGCTTTCAGACTTCTCAGGACGGTTGCAGGAGAAGAAAGGCCCAATGATATTTTCATTGTAGGTGATTCACATCAGAGAATTTATAACAACTATCCTACGCTTTCCAGATGCGGTATCAATGTTAGAGGAAGAAGCAGCATACTGAAAATTAACTATCGTACCACCGAGGAAACAAGGAGATATGCCTTTGCATTACTCAACGGCATTTCATTTGATGATCTGGACGATGGTGTTGATCTTGGTGATAAGTGTCGTTCCCTTGTTCATGGTGAAGCTCCTGTTGTAAAGTGCTTTGCAGATGCCAATGAGGAACTCTGCTATCTCAATGACTGCATATCCGACTTACAGGACAGATGTGTTCCTTTGAAGAATATATGCATTGTTGCAAGAACCAATCAGCTTGTAAAGGACTATTCCGCACAGCTTACCAAAAGCGGATACAGCGTTTATCAAATTAAGCGTTCAAAGGCAGATGATCTGTCACATGACGGTATCAGAATAGCCACAATGCACCGTGTTAAGGGACTTGAATTCCAGTATGTATTCATCGTTTCTGCAAACAACCGCATAGTGCCTTTAGAGTCAGCAATCGACCAAAGTGATCCCATTGCCGAACGGGAAAGCTATACGGCTGAAAAATGCCTTCTCTACGTTGCTCTTACAAGAGCCCAGAAACGGGCGTATATTACTGCATACGGAAAAAAATCGGAGTTTATTATTTAATCCTGCTTCCGCAAAACTGGCATGAGTCACATCTTCCCTAAACCGCATAAATATGCTATAATAG
>ULTX01036525.1_pt1 | contig 45730 bp, 30 predicted proteins | sample 1958041 | NCBI WGS metagenome assembly ULTX01 (sample SAMEA4835747, study PRJEB28245) | human gut metagenome | biome: gut microbiome; material: fecal sample | place: Denmark | collected 2008
GTGGCTGCCGAGAGTCCGATACTGTTCGAGCCGGGCACACAGGTGAAATATTCGAACACGGGCATAGACATCGCAGCTGCGGTTATTGAGGTTGTGACCGGGATGAAGTGGGAACAGTATCTGAAAAAGACGGTTCTTGATCCGCTCGGAATGAAATCGACATGGTTCTGGCCTACGGACAAACAGCTTAAGACCCAGATAGAGATGTATGAAGTCTATAAAGACGCTCCTGCAAAGCATCTTGTTGAAAGCACATGGCAGCAGCGCCCGTACAATGACTCTCATGTCTTTGCTTCCGCAGGTGCGGGACTATGGACCACTGTGGATGATCAGTTGAAGTTCTATAAGATGCTTATGAACCTCGGAGTTGGTGACAACGGCGTGCGGATTCTTAAGGAAGAGACGGTGAAGTCGATTCTTGCGGTGAGCACTCGTCCAGAGGGTATGGAAGGCTATTCTCTCGGACTTACAGCTCCGGTGCGGGATAGTGAGGATGCATGGTTCGGCCACGGCGGTGCATTTGGTACGAATTGTATGGTGAACTGGCACAAGAAGCAACTGAACCTTTGGGTTGTGCAGCTATCCGTTGTGTCTCAGGACTGGAAGCCGCTTCTCTGGAAGGCGCAGAGGGAATTCTTCAATTCTCAGATAGACAATTCTTCCGCCGAAGCCTACACGGGAAGAACGAAGTAATATTTATGTTTCTCAGGACATCTCAATGTCCGGCCATGATACTGGAACGGGGGCGGTTACAACCACCTCCGTTTTTTTTACCGGATGGATGAAGCTGACACTGCGTGAGTGGAGGCAGATGCCACCGTCGGCATTGGAACGTGGTGCGCCGTACTTCAAGTCGCCTTTGATGACGCAGCCGATGTTTGCGAGTTGGCAGCGTATCTGGTGATGGCGACCTGTAAGTAGTTGAACTTCAATTAGAAAATATCTTTGGGAATGCCCTGCCAGACGATAGCGCAGACGTGCCAGCTTGGCGTCTGGCCGCGGCGCTTTTCCCCAATCCTGCCCTGAACAGTCTTCTGCGACAGGGCCGGTGCTGTCATTCCCCGACACCTTGCATATATATGATTTGTTCTGTTTCTCGTTGCGAACCATCCAATCCGTGAGTTCGCCCTCTGCGGGACTTGGTTCCGCGCACGAGAGCGCCCAATAGGTCTTGTGGATACTGCCGTCCCGGAACATCGCGGTCAGCCGTTCGAGCGCCTTGGATGTTTTCGCGAGTATGACAATGCCGCTGACAGGTCTGTCAAGACGGTGCGGAACGCCGACGAAAACCTGTCCGGGCTTAGCGTCCCTTTGGGCTATGAACGCCTTGTAGGCCTCGCTTATCGGTTCGTCGCCGGTCTTGTCGCCCTGCACGATTTCTCCGCATTTCTTGTTGACAATCAGTATGTGGTTGTCCTCATATAGTATCCTTGATTTCAGGTCTTCGTACTCTGGTGTGCTCAATTCTCTGTAAATCATATATATAACTCTATCTCTGTTTTTCGTTTCTCCCCGTGTGTCTCCGAAGTTTTCATCCCCCTGTTGAACTTTACGAATCCGGGGATATGTACTATTTTTATGTCATGTCCTGACGGACGGCAAAATTACAAATTGTCATTAAATATTGCGAAAATATTCTAAAAAAAACTGACAAAATGTCACGATAAATGAGGCTACGTCATGGTGGCACAAGTTTCGTTTGTTCCACTTGCGTCGTCCGAAAGGCACGAGCCCGAGGACGTTGAAGATTTAAGTTTGATAATAAAAATAGGAGAAAATATTATGGGAAAAATTATTGGTATTGACCTCGGTACTACGAACTCATGCGTAGCCGTTATGGAAGGCAACGAGCCGACCGTGATCATCAACAACGAAGGACAGAGGACGACCCCGTCTGTAGTTGCATTCACCGACAACGGTGAGAGGAAGATTGGTAACCCTGCAAAACGTCAGGCCATTACCAACCCTCACAAGACAATATACTCTATCAAGAGGTTTATGGGCGAGACCTACGATCAGGTCACCAAGGAGATTGAGCGTGTGCCTTATAAGGTTGTAAGGGGCGAGAACAACACTCCGCGTGTGGACATCGACGGACGTCTCTATACCCCACAGGAGATTTCAGCAATGATTCTTCAGAAGATGAAGAAGACAGCTGAGGACTATCTGCGTCAGGAAGTTACGGAAGCTGTCATTACTGTTCCGGCATACTTCTCTGACTCTCAGCGTCAGGCAACCAAGGAAGCCGGCAAGATTGCCGGGCTTGACGTAAAGCGTATCGTGAACGAGCCGACGGCAGCAGCGCTTGCATTCGGTCTTGACAAAATGCATAAGGATATGAAGATCGCGGTATTCGACCTCGGTGGCGGTACATTCGATATTTCAATCCTCGACCTCGGTGGCGGTATGTTCGAGGTTAAGTCGACCAACGGTGATACACACCTCGGAGGTGACGACTTCGACCAGGTAATCATTGACTGGCTTGCTCAGGAGTTCGCTGCAGAGAACGACGGAATCGACCTCAAGGCCGACCCGATGGCTCTCCAGAGACTTAAGGAGGCTGCCGAGAAAGCGAAGATTGAACTTTCAAGCCAGACTTCAACTGAAATCAACCTTCCTTACATCATGCCTGTAGGCGGTATTCCTAAGCACTTGGTCAAGACTCTTACCCGTGCAAAGTTCGAGCAGCTTGCAGACGAGTTGATCAACAGGACTCTTGAGCCGTGCCGCAAGGCCCTTTCAGATGCAGGACTTCAGCCGTCAGACATTGACGAGGTTCTTCTCGTCGGCGGTTCAACCCGTATTCCTGCTGTTCAGGAACTCGTTAAGAAGTTCTTCGGCAAAGAGCCTAACAAGAGCGTCAACCCTGATGAGGTTGTTGCCATCGGTGCAGCAGTTCAGGGCGGTATCCTTTCAGGCGATGCATCACTCAAGGATGTGGTTCTTCTTGACGTGACTCCGCTTTCACTCGGTATCGAGACAATGGGCGGTGTGATGACCAAACTCATCGACGCAAACACCACCATCCCGACCCGCAAGTCACAGGTGTTCTCTACGGCTGCTGACAATCAGCCTGCGGTTGACATCCACGTGCTCCAGGGCGAGAGACCTCTTGCAAAGGACAACAAGCTCATCGGCAATTTCGTCCTTGACGGCATCACTCCTGCTCCAAGGGGAGTGCCTCAGATTGAGGTAACCTTCGACATCGACGCAAACGGTATCCTTAACGTGAGCGCACAGGATAAGGCAACCGGCAAGGAGCAGAAGATCAGAATCGAGGCTTCATCAGGTCTTTCAGACGAGGAAGTCAAGAGGATGCGTGACGAGGCAAAGGCAAATGAAGAGGCTGACAAGGCTGAGAAGGAAAGGATTGACAAGATCAACAATGCCGATGCAATGTGCTTCCAGACAGAGAAGAACCTCAAGGAGCTCGGCGACAAGATTCCGGCAAATCACAAGACCGCAATCGAGACCGCTCTGAACTCCCTCAAGGAAGCTGTCAAGGCACAGAACATCGCTGACATTGACAAGTACAACTCAGAGCTTGAGCAGGCTTGGCACGCAGCATCCGAGGAGATGGCCAAGGGTGCTCAGCAGCAGGGACCTCAGGCCGGTCCTCAGGGTCCGTTCGGCGGACAGCCTGGTCCGGACAATAACCCTGATGCACCTGAAGAGCAATAAAAACAAATTTTATATCCAAGATGAAAAAAGGCTCAGAATCGTAATTGGTTCTGAGCCTTTTTTATTCGCCCCGTAATTTAGAAACCTTCAAAAAATAACCAGCATCATCTTTCTCATTCTTTTCGGTCTATATTTGTTTTCTCATCAGTCGTGTACCTCCAGTACACTCCTTCTTCCAAAAGAAATCTATACTCGAAAATAATTGACAAATCTGACGCAGTTTATTTTTTTCATGTTTCTTAATCTTGTACTTTTTCAAGGGCTTCACGGATTTTCGCCTCAATCTCATCGCACAGTTCGACATTGTCAGTGAGCAACTGCTTCACGGCCTCACGTCCCTGAGCAAGTTTTTGGTCACCATAGCTGAACCATGAGCCGCTCTTCTTGATGATGTCATACTCGACTCCGAGATCAATGACTTCGCCGACATGTGAGATACCTTCGCCGAACACGATGTCGAACTCGGCCTTCTTGAAAGGAGGGGCCATTTTGTTCTTCACGATCTTGACCTTTGTGCGGTTTCCGAGGGCCTCGTCTCCGTCCTTGATCTGGGTGGTTCTGCGTACATCGACGCGGACTGACGCATAAAACTTGAGGGCGTTACCACCGGTCGTGGTCTCTGGGTTTCCGAACATCACTCCAATTTTGTCACGCAGCTGGTTGATGAAGATGCAGCAGGTGTTGGTCTTGCTGATGTTTGCGGTGAGCTTTCTGAGAGCCTGGCTCATGAGGCGGGCTTGAAGACCCATCTTAGAATCTCCCATCTCTCCTTCAATCTCTGCCTTTGGAGTGAGGGCTGCAACAGAGTCGATGACTATGATGTCGATTGCGCCGGAACGGATGAGGTTGTCAGCGATTTCGAGAGCCTGCTCCCCGTTGTCAGGCTGCGAGATGAGCAGAGTGTCGAGGTCTACGCCGAGATTCTTTGCGTAACTGCGATCAAAGGCGTGCTCCGCATCGATGATAGCTGCGATTCCGCCCTGTTTCTGAGCCTGGGCAATCGCATGGATTGCGAGGGTTGTCTTACCGCTGGACTCCGGTCCGTAGATTTCGATGACCCTTCCGCGCGGGTATCCTCCGATTCCCAATGCATGGTCAAGCGCGATGGAACCGCTCGGAATCACTGACACCTCGAACTTCGGCTGGTCACCGAGTTTCATTATGGTACCCTTTCCGTAGTCCTTCTCGATTTTGTCTATGGTTGCCTGCAGAGCCTTCAGCTTCGCTGCATTTGCAGAGGCATTTTCCTGTGCTTCAACTTCTTTTGCCATATTATTCAGTATAAAATGATTGATTCTCTTTTTTGTTTGCCGCTCTGCTGCTTTATTCTGATGCAGAAACAATGCGGCGCATAATCCTTACAAAGATATTAAAATGTTTGCAAATTCATCGGCTCTTTTTGAATAAGCTTTTTGAATTTCTTGTAATAAATTCTATAAAGAGCTGTCAGGTGTACGAAATACATGTAAGCTCTATGGATTGGCAACCAGACACCTTTCGAGCCGCCCGGCATTTTCCGGAGGCAGCACTCGGTTCCGCTCAAGTTCCATGATGCTCCATTTCTCTTTTGGCTGCGAGTTCCGGAATAGCACAATTCCATGTGCCGAGCTTCCGATGTACGGATGTCGTTTCAGCTCATCTTCCGGGAGTGTCCAGAGAGGATAGGGGACAGCCGTCTGCGGCGAGATGAAAATCAAGTCGCTCAGGTTGTCGAATTTTTCCCTGTCAAAATTGCGGATTTCCATCAGCTGTTCCGGATATGAATACCCTCCGAGTCGTTCCCTGTATTCAATCATCTGTCGTGCGAACCATCCACCGATGCCGGGCAGAGTGTCGAATGCCGCCGAGTCCGCCAGATTGATGTCGAGTTTCGGAATGTCGATGTAAGGTTCCAGCCGCCTGAAAACCGAATCTGAAACCACAAATGACTTGGCAAAATCGGATTTTCTCCGAAACCTCCCGCCCTTGTTCCTGTAGTTGTCTATCGCCTGCGCTTGTTTGAGCGAGAATCCGAGCCGCTGCAGTTCTTCTACGCTCGCGGTGTTGGGGTTGAACATGAACGACTCGACTTTCCGCCTCGGCACATTCTCCCGAACCATCTTCCCGACCGCACTCTTTGCCCCGCTCCGTCGCTCGATGACTCTCCCTTCTGCACCCTTGCCATGCGAATAAGCATTCGGCATCTTTGCGTTTCCCGTCTTTGTGCCTGGCGTGAAGTTTTCGCCTCCACTCACATCCCCCACGGCCACAAACACCGTGTCCGGACAGTCCCTGTCCGCAGCAATCTTTGCCACCGCCGCACTATGCACGAATACCGCCACCTGATACCCTACAATCAAGAATACCAGCGCAATCGACCCGACCACAAACGATGATTTAAGTGCGTCCTTTTTCATATAAACAATACAGGTTTGTGGAGCGAAGTTGCGCACAAACCTGTATTGTGTCAATAGTCAATCGAAGATTTATCGATTTTTATATGAAAGTTTTTCTGTTTTTATAGATTTTGCACTTTTTTATATGTAGGAATCGAATCTCCGACAAACTCTACACCAGTTTCGGGGCGTCTTTGTCCGGTGACTTGAAGAGAATCATGAAGAATATTGCTACCACGAGTGCATATGCCGCGAAGATATACCAGCAAGTGCTCCAGTCGCCCATCATAAATCCTTCGGGTTTGCCGTCAATTATCTCTCCTGCTGCAGTCAAAGCGTTGTAATCCGCCATTTCTAAGAGTTCTCCAGTTTTTGTGGCAAACATTTCTTTATGTACGGTGAATTTATTGATTATAACTTGCGCGCTGAGAGTTCCAACTGTGGCGCCTATGCCATTGGTCATGAGCATGAATAGCCCTTGAGCACTATTCTGAACCTTTCCGGAAGTCCTTTGATTGACATAGAGCGAACCGGAAATGTTGAAAAAATCGAATGCCACGCCATAGACTATGCAAGAAAGGATGAGCATCCAAACGCCCGTTCCTGTGTCTCCGAGACCGAAAAGTCCGAAACGCATTACCCACGCGAACATCGCTATGAGCATCACGTTCTTGATGCCGAACTTCTTCATCGCGAACGGAATCAGAAGGATTCCGAGGGTTTCGGCAATTTGTGAAATTGAATAAATTGCATTCGCGTTTTTTGCTCCCCAAGAATCGGCAAATTCTGGAAGCGCTTGAAAATGTTTAATGAAAGGTGTCGCATACCCATTGGTAATCTGAAGTGCTACGCCGAGTAGCATAGAGAAGATGAAAAACAGAGCCATCTGTTTGTCCTTGAACAATTTGAATGCGCTGAGTCCGAGGGCGTCTGCAAATGACTGCCCCTCCGACTGCATCTTCTGAATCTTCGGGAGCGTGAAGCAGTATGCCACGAGCACGAGTCCGATTATTCCGGAGATGATGAATTGGTGGTAGGTGGTTTGGAATGAGGCTCCTGCGCCGGTGCGGCAGAAATTCATAATCCACATACTCGCGATGAATCCAACTGTTCCGAAAACGCGAATCGGCGGGAAATCCTTAACCGTGTCGTAGCCGTTCTGTTCAAGAATGCCGAATGCCGCAGAGTTTGAAAGCGCGATTGTCGGCATATAGAATGCCACACTGATGGTATAGAGAATCATAAATACAGGGAAACTGAATGTCCCTGCGATGAGTGCGGAAAGCTCGGAACCTGCCGCTCCGGTGGCTATTGCCGCAGACTCGACACCGGCTGCATAAAGTCCTGCTCCGAGCATTGTCGCTCCTGCTATAAACTGACAGAGTGCCAGAGCCTTTGTTGCACCGAGCCATTTGTCGGCAACGATGCCCATAAGAGCCGGCATAAATATGGAGACGATTCCCTGCATAGCGTAGAACAGTCCGATTTTGCTTCCTAGTCCCACATTTTCGAGATATTGTCCCATCGAGGTCAGATAAGCTCCCCAGATTGCCCATTGCAGGATGTTCATCACAATGAGTCTGATTTTGATATTTTTGCCCATTTTATTGTTTATTAATGTGTTATGAATTATTTTCTGTCAGTATATCCTTTCGTATGCCAACGCAATCGAGCAAAGGTACAAAAAGTTTTACTATCTTTGGTGGCGATTTGTCCGACAAATTTCAGGTTTTGCGATGAGCGGGAAGTGTTATGATGTGTCGGACGCATTCAGATAATTACAAGGTACATGACATTCAAACTTACAGCAACGGATCCAGGTTCGTCGGCAAGATGCGGAATCATCACGACTGACCACGGACAGATACAGACACCTATTTTTATGCCGGTGGGAACCGTCGGCTCGGTCAAGGGCATATATCACAGAGACTTGGTGGAAGACATAAAGGCCGAAATAATTCTCGGCAACACCTACCATCTCTATCTTCGTCCGGGGCTGGACATACTGCGCAAGGCGGGCGGACTCCACAAATTCGAACATTGGGACCGCCCGATACTTACGGACAGCGGTGGATTTCAGGTCTTTTCGCTCACACAGATACGTAAACTCACTCCGGATGGCTGCACTTTCCGTTCCCATATCGACGGCTCCAAGCACTGCTTTACTCCGGAGAACAATGTTGATACACAACGCATTATTGGGGCGGATATTATGATGGCTCTTGACGAATGCTGTCCCGGCGATGCAAGTTACGAGTATGCAAAAAAATCCCTCAAGCTCACCCAGAGCTGGCTGGAGCGCTACCTCAAACATTTCGATGAGACGGAGCCGCTCTACGGATATTCCCAGACGGTTTTCCCAATCATCCAGGGCTGCATTTATCCGGACCTACGCCGTGCGGCAGTTGAGCACGCTGCCAAATTCGACCGCGAAGGCTATGCAATAGGAGGACTTGCGGTGGGTGAGCCTACCGAGAAGATGTATGAGATGCTTGAAGTCGTGCATCCGCTTCTTCCACAGGACAAGCCTCGCTACCTTATGGGTGTGGGTACTCCGGCGAACATACTTGAAGGCATTGCAAGGGGAGTGGATATGTTCGACTGCGTGATGCCGACCCGAAACGGACGCAACGGGATGCTTTTCACATGGAACGGAATAATGAATATGCGCAACCTCAAGTGGGCGGACGACTTTTCCGAACTTGACCCGAGCGGGACGTCGTTTGTAGATCACTATTACAGCAAGGCGTATCTTCGTCACCTCTTCATTGCAGGAGAGATTTTTGCGGCGCAGATTGCCTCAGAACACAATCTCGCCTTCTATCTCGACCTTGTGCGGCAGGCTCGTGTGCACATTGCGGCAGGCGACTTTGCGGCGTGGAAAGATGTGACTGTCAAGAAGATAATGACAAGATTGTAGAATTTAAGGAATACCCCGACGATGGAATTTTCTCTGAGACTAAAGAAATTGGATGTCTATATATTCAAGAAGTTCATACTGACCTTCTTTGTCGCGATAGTGCTCATTATCGGCATCGTCATCATTTTCGACATCAGCGAGAAAATTGACAACTTTGTCGCGAAGGAAGCTCCGCTCAAGGCCATCATTTTCGATTATTATATGAATTTCATTCCGTATTTTATGAACATGTTCTCGCCTCTGTTCGTGTTCATTACGGTGATTTTCTTCACGTCGAAGATGGCAGCGAACTCGGAAATCGTGGCCATTCTCAGCTGCGGCATCAGTTTCCACCGGATGATGGTTCCATATATGGCGGCGGCAATGCTCATCTGTATTCTGTCGCTGTGTCTGAACCTCTTTGTCATCCCCGATGCTAACAAGACGAGGGTTGAATTCGAGGGGAAGTATATAAAGTCGGGATATATCGCCAATACGAAAAATGTCCACTATCAGATTTCACCGGGCGAATTTGTCTTCGTCGAGTCGTTCAGCACATGGAACAATACGGCCTACCGTTTCACTCTCGAGAAGTTTGACGGCAATAGGCTCGAATCCAAGATTTCTGCGGAAACGGCGGTGTGGGACAGCACCTTCGGAGGTTGGAAACTGAAGAACTACTTCATCCGTGACTATTACGACGACATGACCGACCGCATCCGGAGCGGAAAGCAGCTCGATACTGTCATCGCTCTGAAAATTGACGATTTCTACGTTCGCAAGAAGACAGTCGAGACCTTGAACTACGGGGAACTTGAACGCTACATCGCCCGGCAGCAGATGAGGGGTGATGCCAACGTGAAGTATTCCCTCATTGAGAAGCACAAGCGCTTTACTCTGCCATTCTCGGCATTCATCCTCACAATTATGGGCGTGTCGCTCTCGTCGAAAAAGCGGCGCGGCGGCATCGGGTGGAACATAGGCATCGGCATCGCCTTGAGTTTCTCCTACATCCTTTTCATGAAGTTCAGCGAAATGTTCGTCTATACGGACACTCTTCCGCCTGGCTGGGCGCTGTGGCTGCCGAACATAATTTTTGCTGTCATAGCCGCAGTCCTCTACCGCATTGCACCGAAATAGAGGCAATTATACCGCTTCTTACCGAAACAGCCCATCCTCGCACAAAAGCAGGATGGGCTGTTGATATTGGCCCGGGCAGGGCTTTCGGATACATGCGCCCTATTTTTGCCGGATGAAAATCTGCAAAGGACAGCCGGTGAAGTCGAAGTTCTCGCGAAGACGGTTTTCGAGGAAACGGCGGTACGGTTCGCGGATGTACTGCGGAAGATTGCAGAAGAACGCGAAGGACGGACTGCGGGTCGGGAGCTGGGTGATGTACTTGATTTTGACGTATTTGCCCTTCCATGCCGGTGGCGGATAGTTCTCGATTTCCGGAAGCATGACCTCATTCAACTTTGATGTCGGAATCTTCTTCGAGTAGTTCGCATAGACCTTCTCGGCGGCATCCAGCACGTCCATTATCCTCTGTTTGTTGAGGACTGAGGTAAAGATGATCGGAATGTCGTTGTTCGGGGCAATGCGTTCCCTGATTGCCTCGGTGTATTTTTTCATTGTGTTGCTGTCCTTTTCGACGGCATCCCACTTGTTGACGACAATCACGCATCCCTTGCGGTTGCGTTGGATGAGGTTGAAGATGCTCATATCCTGAGCCTCGATGCCGTTCTGGGCGTCCACCATGAGAATACATACGTCGGAGTGTTCGATGGCGCGGATGGAACGCATCACTGAGTAGAACTCAAGGTCTTCATGAACTTTGCTCTTGCGGCGCATTCCAGCCGTGTCGACGAGCATGAACTCGTGACCGAACTTGTTGAAGAGGGTAGCTATCGAGTCCCTTGTGGTGCCGGCAATCGGGGTTACGATGTTCCTTTCAATGCCAAGCAGAGCATTCGTGAGCGAAGATTTGCCGACGTTCGGGCGCCCAACTATGGTGAAGTGCGGAAGTTCAGGATGCTCGTCGTTGTCAGCGGAAGCATCTGCCGGCAGACGGCGCACGATTTCGTCCAGAAGGTCTCCGGTGCCGCCTCCGTTTGCGGAAGATATGCTCCAGACTTCACCGAGCCCGAGAGAATAGAACTGGAAAGTGTCGTAAACCTTCTCTCCGGAGTCCACCTTGTTGACTGCGAGTACCACGGGTTTCCCACTGCGGCGCAGCATGTCGGCAATTTCCGCATCGTAGTCTGTGATTCCGGCGGAAGCCTCGACCATAAATAGCACAAGATCAGATTCTTCCACAGCGAGTATGACCTGTTTGCGAATTTCTTCCTCGAAGATGTCGTCGGAGTTTGATGTGTATCCTCCCGTGTCTACAATCGAGAATTCCGTCCCGCACCATTCACATTTTCCGTAGTGACGATCCCTCGTGACTCCGGCGGTCTCATCGACAATTGCTTGGCGCATCCCGACCAGACGGTTGAAAAGCGTCGATTTGCCGACATTCGGCCTTCCTACAATAGCTACTAAACTCATTATTGCCTTTTCTTTGTTTCTGCCGGGAATGTCCGGCTGTTGTTAATATCCGAGGCTCACGCCTTCGTTTTCGGGTGGAGGTCACATCCTGCGCACGAGCTACATCCGAGACTCTCACAGTCCGCCGTGCGTTTCTTGTCTCCCCACATCTTCATTTCATCTTCCTTAGCGCACTTGATTCCCAACTTCTTCATATTCTTATTGTTCGAGATCTCCGTCTCCGGAAACTTTCCATTTTTGCGGAATACGATGTTGAATCCAAGTCCGATGAAGCAGAATGCGACAAGAATAAGCGTTGCGATGAAAATTTTCATAATCAAGTGTCTCCTAAAATCCTACAAAGATAGTAAGAATTTCAATTAAAATTATCGAAGTGCAACGCAGCAGGTGCTTTCTTAAAATCTGAGCCATCTGATTTCAGAAGTGGTGCAGATGCAAGGCGCACAAGAAATTTTAACCGCAGCAACCTTACGGTTGTGAGGATTAAAATTATCGAAGTGCAACGCCGCAGATGCGCCGCTTCTGAAATCAGTATATAAAGCCGGTACTTATAGGCTCGTTGTTGTAAACTTTCTCAATCACAGAAGCAAATATCCCCGTCATCGAGCATACCGTAATCTTGCTCTTGTCATCCTCAGGCTTCTTGCTCAGCGGAATTGTATCGGATACAATCACTTCCTCAAGGGCGCTGTCCGCAATCTTCTTATAGGCGTTGCCAGAGAAAACGGGATGTGTAGCACATGCGCGCACACTCTTCGCCCCCATCTCTTTCAGCACGTTCGCCGCCTTTGTGAGCGTTCCTGCCGTGTCGATCATGTCGTCCACGATGATGACGTTCTTTCCGTCGACGTCACCGATTGCTGTGATTGAACCCACCACGTTTGCCCTCTCGCGTGACTTGTGGCAGATGATGACAGGGCATTCAAGATGCTTGGCGTAGGCAAGTGCCCTCTTTGCGCCTCCCATATCCGGAGCCGCAATGGCGAGATTTTCGATGTTAAGTGACTTGATATATGGGACGAAGATGGAACTTGCATAGAGGTGGTCAACCGGGAAGTCGAAGAATCCCTGAATCTGATCGGCGTGGAGGTCGCAGGTCATAACACGGTCACATCCTGCTGCGTGGAGAAGGTTTGCGACAAGTTTTGCTCCGATTGAGACCCTTGGCCGGTCCTTCCTGTCTTGACGTGCCCAGCCGAAGTACGGCATCACTGCAACCACCTTGTAGGCGGAAGCCCTGCGTGCAGCGTCGCACATGAGCAGAAGCTCCATAAGGTTCTCGACAGGAGGAAATGTTGACTGGATGATGAATACGGTCGCGCCTCGGACACTCTCGAGGTAGGCCGGCTGAAATTCACCGTCGCTGAACGTAACCGTTTCAGACTGTCCAAGTTCAAGATTCAGGCATTTTACCACTTTCTCGGCAAAATCCTTTGATGCCCTGCAGGCAAACAATTTGATCTGATGCTCTCTATCCATCTTTCTCTATATTTTGATTGTTGTTAAACTGTCTCTCCATTCATTCCTCTTTCTCCGCAGACTTCACATCGGTATTCTGCGGCGTGCCATCATCGTCTTTCCCGAGGTTGTCCAGCACGCTTCCGATGTAGTCGAGGATCTCCTCGCGTCCGGCTCCCGTTTCCGACGAGCTCACGAAGCACGGAGGAAGTTCCTCCCAAAACTCCAGAAGCTGCTTCTTGTCCTTCTCGATCTGCGCGGCCAACACATTCACACCCTGTTTGTCGCCCTTGGTGAAGATTATCGCGAACGGAATCCTCCTCTCTCCGAGTTCCATGAGAAAATCAAGGTCAATCTTGCCGATGTCATGACGAGAGTCGATGAGCACGAAAAGGTTGACCATGTCGGGGGAGAGGTTTATGTAGTTGTTGATTACCTGCTGGATTTTCTGGCGCTCTGAAGCCGAAGCCTTGGCGTAGCCGTAGCCGGGAAGGTCGACGAGATACCAGCTTCTGTTTATGAGGAAGTGGTTTACGAGCCTGGTCTTTCCGGGCTTCGCCGAAGTCATTGCCAGTTTTCTGTTGGCGGTGAGCATGTTTATGAGAGACGATTTACCGACGTTAGACCTCCCGATGAACGCGAATTCCGGGAACCTCTGCTTCGGCCTTTCTGACACACGTGTGCTGCTTCCAGCAAAAAGCGCTTCTTTGATTTTCATCTTATGTGACCACTTTTCTCGGACAAGGAAATCCCGTCTCCGAATTAAGCCGCAAATATAGTCAAATTTTTCTTCAAAAACTCTATGTGTGGAAACTTGGTGACGACATTATTGCACGGCTGATGGTATAACCGGACTTGATTGCTTATTTCTTCGAGACGTAGTAGATGCCGTTATGACGTTCAACTTTGACAGGAGCGATAATCATCAGTTCGTCGAGGACGTCATCGATGTTCCTTTTTGACGATGAGAATGTGTAGAGGACCGTCGAGTCGACATCTGCGGAAACCGAGAATCGGGCATCATAGCAGCGGCTGAGCGTGTTTATGATTTCATCAAGTGAAGCTGAACGGAAGGAGTGGCTTCCGTTTCGCCACTGTGATTTTGCCAAACTGTTGCCTGTCTTGACTGTCACACTGCCATTGCGACGGTCAAACGACAAGACAGAGTTTGGTTCCACTTTGTAGTCGTTCCCGCCCACTGTCATTTCCACAACGCCATTGTCAAGGGCTAGGGTTACGTATTTGTCTTCGGGATAGGCACTTAGATTGAAAGAGGTGCCGTACACCCTCACTTCTCCATCGTGCAATTTTATGATGAATGGGCGTTTGGGATTTTTCTCAATGTTGAAATATGCCTCACCTTCCAAGTGAACTTCTCGTGAACGTCTGCCAAAACGGTTTGGATAACTTATTGAGGAACGGGAGTTTAGAAGGGCCGTACTTCCATCTTGAAAAACGACGTGCATTTTATCTCCTGATGGTACGGTCAAGTGGGCCATCTCCATTTCGCTTGAATACCCCGACGATTGCAAGCCCGAGAATGCTAGTACGCCGGAAAGAATAAGTAGTGGAATTATTGCGGCAGCTGCCATCCACATCCAGCGTCTCCGCCGTCGAAGGTTCAGTTCCTTCATTATACATCTGTATATATCCTCCTCCGGAACATCATTTTTGGTAACTTCGGTGGCCATCAGTGCCTCGTCGATGCCCGCTTCCAGACGTTTCTGTCCTTCATCGGTCCCGAAATATGCGGCGACTTCTTCAGCCTCCCCTTTGCCGGCGCGATTGTCCAGCGCTCTTTTTATTGTGTCTTCGTTTACCATAAGCTTCCTGTCATTAAAAACAAAACAACGACGCTCACATATTCCCGTATCCGCCGCAATGCTTCATTATAGTGATACTTGACCGTGGATATGGAGATGCCGAGTTCCTTTGAAATTTCTTCGTTGGAATGTCCTTCTCCTTTGAGCCTCACGACTTTAGCCTGCTGTTCGGGGAGCCTGCCGGTGGCTTCGGCTATCATCCTGAAACGTTCCTCTTTCTCAACCTTCCTCTCCAAATCTCCGCTGCTCTCTTCCAACATCATCGCATAGCGGTAGTTTCTTCTGAGTTCTGAGTTTCTGTCGCGGGCAAAGTTCATCACCACGTGCTTGACGGAAGTGTAGAGGTAGTTCCTCAAACTGACATTGACAGCTATCTTGCTCCTGTTTTCCCAAAGTTTGACGAAGACGGTCTGTACTGCTCCTGCAGCCAAACTTTCGTCTTTGAGGAATTTGAACGCTACGGAATACAAAATGCCGACATATTTGTCGTAGGCTGCCTTGAAGGCAGTGTAGTCGCCTTCTGCGATTCTTTTTGCGAGCGCTATGTCAGTTTTGCCGTTATCCATTTGCATATAGACACCGAGAGTAATAAAAAGTACGGGTTCTGCAAAGATGGTTTTATTTATTCATAACTTTGCAAAGTTTCTCAATTTTTATCCTGTCCTTTTGAACAGCCGTCGTGTCTATAGTCCAGTAGCTAAAACTAATTGTAAAAATGCGATTAAATTGTAGATTTATTTCAACAGTCGCGGTTTTCCTGTTTGCGTCCTTGTCAATTATGGCGCAAACTCTGACAATTGACGTCCAACAAAAGAAACTGGCGGATGTCTTGACTTTGATTGAAGAGCAGACCGGTTATGAGTTCAACTACACCGAGCCTCCAGTCAATGCTTCCGAGACTGTAAGTTTGAAAGTCAGCGGAAAGAGCCTCGCAGAGACCCTTGACCTGCTTTTCAAGTCCAAATCCATCACCTATCGGATTATCGGCAAGAAGATTTTCCTGACAGAGGCTCCCGCCGTGGAGAAGAAAGTTTCCAAGCCTATCCCGTCAACCGTCAAAGGAGTGGTTCTTGACACCGGAGGCGTTCCGCTTCCGGGTGTTGGCGTTGAGGAAAAGGGGACAGGCAACGGCACGGTGACCGACATTGACGGAAAGTTTGTTCTGGAAATGAAAAATTCTGCCAATCAGCTTGTTTTCAGTTGTTTGGGCTTTGAAACCAGAGAAGTCTTCCCGGCGGATGCCCCAAAAGTGGTGCTGAAAGAAGAGGCTCTGATGCTCAACGACGTAGTTGTCGTAGGTTATGGAAAACAGAGAAAAGAAAGTGTGACGGCAGCGATTGCCACCATTTCTCGAGATGACCTTGTGCAGACGCCGCAGGCAAACTTGAGCAATATGCTTGTGGGCCGTATGCCGGGTCTTATCGCAACTCAGCGCAGCGGTGCGCCGGGAGAAGACTACTCAAACCTTCTTATTCGAGGAGTGAGCACCTTCACCGACAATTCCTCTCCGCTGATTATGGTCGACGGAGTCGAGAGAAGCTCTTTCAACGGGATAGACCCGAACGAAATAGAATCGCTCAATATTCTCAAGGATGCCTCTGCTACAGCGGTATATGGTGTCAGGGGTGCCAATGGTGTGATACTTATTACAACCCGCAAGGGAGAGGTGGGAGCACCGCACATCAGTTATTCCGGAAATGTCGCAATACAGCAGAGTACACGTCTTCCGAGCTACCTTGGCAGTGCGGAATATGCCGAACTCTACAACGAGGCCGGAGAAAACGATGCAAGAGTGACCGGTTCAACTTACATCCCGCGTTTTACACAAAAGGATATCGAACTTTACAAAAACGGTTTCGACCCGATTCTCCATCCGGATACGGACTGGATTAACGAATTCCTCCGCAATGTTTCCACGAGGACGCAGCATAATGTCAACATCTCCGGTGGAATCGACCGGGTGAAGTATTTTATTTCCGGCAGTTTCTTTGACCAGACCGGTATATACAAAAACACCCGCATCGACAAGGACCACGATGTGAATCCCCGCAACACCCGCTATAATTTCAGGGCGAATTTCGATTTCCAGATTACCACTGATTTTACGGCGCAGGTGCAGCTCGCTTCACAGATAGAGAATATCATATCCCCCGGTGGCGGAAACAGCAGCATCTGGCAGGCAATTTCTTTTGCAAATCCACTCTCCTCACCTGGATTGGTGGACGGGAAAATCGTAAAGATTCAAAATGGTGTGGGCACCGTCAATCCGTGGCAGGTGCTTCTCGGCAACGGATACAACAAGCGCAACAGCAACAATTTCAACTCATCCGTCAGGATGGATTACGATTTCTCGCGTCTGGTGACCAAAGGTCTTTCCGCACACGCGCGTGTGGCTTACGACAGCTATTACTACAGCAATCGGAAATACTCCAAGAGTTTCCCATACTATCTGGCTTTCCGTGACACCGACGAGACCGATTACATCTATCTCGTGCCGCAGTCCGAAGAATCCGTGTGGTCAAACTCCGACAGCTGGAACAAGAATCGTAAAATCTATTTCGAGGGCGGAATCGATTATGACAGGACGTTCGGGAATCATAAAGTTACCGGATTATTGCTGTATAACCAGAGCAAGTATTATTCTCCTGCTTTGGCATATTACGTTCCTAATGCCTATCAGGGGCTTGTGGGACGTGTTACCTACGAATATGCTTCGCGCTATCTTCTGGAGTTCAATATGGGATATAACGGAACGGAGAACTTTGCCAAAGGCAAGCGTTTCGGCTTTTTCCCGGCATTTTCCGCAGGTTGGATTCTTACGGAAGAAAAATGGATTCCGAAAAACAAAATCCTCACCTATTTGAAAATCAGAGGAAGTTACGGCGAAGTCGGAAATGACAAGATTGGCGGAGACAGATTCCTCTATCTTCCTTCTTCTTATGGCGAGGCTGCCAACTCCGCTTTGAACAAGTACAACTTCGGAGTTTCGACCAATCCGAACAGTTCGTTGGCGATTGTCGAAAACAAAATCGGTAACCCCGACCTCACCTGGGAGCGTGCAAGAAAAACGAATGTCGGTTTGGATTTCAATATGTTCTCAAGCAGACTCTCTGTTCAGACAGACTTCTTTCACGAATATCGTGACAACATCCTTGCGAACCGCTCGACTGAGCCGGTGATAATCGGAGCGACGCTTCCTGCATACAACCTGGGTTCTATGAGGAATATGGGATTCGAACTGGATGTCACCTGGCGCGACAAAATCGGACAGGTGAACTACTGGTTGAGAGGAAACTGTTCCTTTGCCTGCAATACCGTTCTTTTCAGAGATGAAGTTCCAAAGCAGTTTGACTATCAGATGGAAACGGGACGTCGTTATGGACAGTTTTTCGGTCTCATTTTCGACGGCTACTATAACAGTTGGGACGAAATCAATGCTCTTGACCGTCCGGTCAGTGCGTGGAACGGAAATCAACTACAACCGGGTGACTGCAAATATGTTGACGTGAATAAGGACGGAAAGATTGACAACTACGATATGGTTCCGATAGGCTATTCCAATGTCCCGGAAATCATTTACGGAGTTTCACTCGGATTCTCTTGGAAAGGTTTCGACTTCTCCTGCCTGTTCCAAGGGGCCGGCAATGTTTCCATCAAATACTACGGACGTTCTCTCTGGCCGTTCTCCAAGAGCGAGGAAAGTGCGAAGTCGATTATTCGCGGCCGGTGGACGCAGGAGCGTTACGAAAATGGGGAGTCCATCACCTTCCCTCGTCTCTCACTCAACCCGAACAGCGAGTCTGACCACAATTATCGTCCGTCAACCCTGTGGATAAGGGATGCGGACTATATCAGACTCAAAAATCTTGAATTGGGCTACTCTTTCAATGAGAAAGTGATTAGGAAACTGCATCTTGGTGGACTCCGTCTTTTCTTCAACGGAACCAACCTCTTGACTTGGACCGATGTAATTGATCTCGACCCTGAGGTTCTTTCTACGACCGGAAACACGGAGATTAACGCCTATCCTTTGCAGAAGGTATTCAATTTCGGACTGAACATAACATTCTGACAATGAAATCGAAAATTATATCAGTATTGGTCGTGGCTGTGGCCTTGTTCTCTGCCTGCGACTTTTTGGAGGCCCCGCCTTCAACCGAGCTGGACGAAAATGCGGTATTTGCGGACAGAGCGCTTGCGGAGCAGTATATCACCGGAATCTATGCCGAAGGTATGCCGTTGGGATTCTCTATGAATTCTTCAAACATCGACAGGGGACTCTGTGCTACATCCACCCACGCAGGAGCTTGTGACGAGGCGGAAGCCGGTCCTTCTTGGGACAAGTGCAACGCCTCCTGGAATGTGGACAATCACAACAACAACAGCATCGATTGGGATGAAGACCCGCGTCACGACGCGCGCTGGTCAACCATAAGAAAGTGCAATATCGTTCTTGAACGCATAGATGAGGTGCCGTATGACCCGGGTGATGCGGACTTTAACAAAAGGTCCAAGGGAGAGGCCTATTTTATGCGCGCCATTGTCTTTTGGGAAGGAGTCTACCGCTATGGCGGACTTCCGATAGTTGACCACAGGATTGCAGGGGATGAAAGTGCGAAGTATCCGCGTAGCAGTTTTGAAGACTGTGTGAAGTTCATCGCCAGCGACTGCGATAAGGCGGCTGAGTTGCTCCCTGACAAATACAGCAATTCCACGATGGTGGGCCGTGCAACCAGGATTGCAGCACTTGCTCTCAAAGCAAGAGTCCTTCTTTATGCAGCAAGTCCGCTTTTCAATACGGCAAATCCTTATATGTCTGTCGGTGCAGACAAGGCGAAGCTCATAGGTTATGGCAATTTCGACAAGAACCGTTGGAAACTTGCCGCAGATGCCGCAAAAGAGGCATTGGATGCGGCAATTGCAGCCGGCTATGGTCTCTACAAGGGCGGTACTCCCCAGACCAATTATGAACACGTCTGGACAGAACCTGACAATGTCGAAATCATACTCGCCAACAAGAAATACAGAAATTTCTCCACTTTCGACAAACCGATTTCCGGCAACGTTCCAGAGTGGGCCGGCAGTTCCTGGTCGGACGGCGGGCTGTTTGCCACCTTCAATTTCGTGATGAAATACGAAAAGAAGGACGGAAACAAACAAAGTTGGAATATGGAAGGCGGAGATAATCTCCTTGCGAAATATTCTGAACTTGACCCGCGCTTTGCCCAGACCATAGGTTATCATGGTTCAGTATGGAGTGACGAAATCGGAACTCTTGATTTTCTGCCGGGAGGGGCGCACAATGTCTCTTACGACAAGACAAAACATCTCGTGCGCAAATGGGTGCCGAGGAGTTTGAAGGCGACGTCACCGCGCAATTACACCAATATGGATTGGATTCTGTTCCGTGTCGCTGAATTGTATCTAAACTATGCTGAGGCCTTGAACGAATATCAAGGTCCTTGCACAGAGGCGTTTAATGCAGTGAATGAGGTCCGTAGCCGTTCAGGTATGCCTGGCTTCCCTACAACCCTCGACCAGAATGCCTTCCGCGAAAAGCTCCGCAATGAAAGGGCTGTGGAACTCGCATTCGAGGACCATCGTTTTTGGGACATACGCAGATGGATGCTTGCTGAAGAAGAGGGAGTGATGCAAGGAAAAATGTACGGACTGCAACTTTCAAAAATAGTAGGCTCTACCGAAGTGCGTTACAAACCTTATGTTTTTGAAAACCGTCTGTGGAGTCGCAGGTCATACCTCCATCCTATCAAACAAAACGAGGTGGATAAAGGATATCTGTTGCAGAATCCCGGTTGGTAGTTCAATGATAAAAAAGTACAGAATATGACTTTCAAAAGATATCATATATTTTCAGCTGCGCTGCTTTTCCTTTCAATAGTGGGAATGAATGATGCGGTAGCAGGCGAACCGGATTCGCTCAGGACAGCGGTCGCATACGGTTTTTCTCCCGAATGGGAAAGGACGGCGGCAACCTCGACAGTCACTGGCGACTGCCTTGTGAAGACTACCTCTGCCAATGTCGGCAACACTCTTCAGGGACTGCTCCCCGGACTCACTTCACTCCAGCAGAGTGCGGAACCCGGTTATGATTTTGACATAAGCAATCTCTATCTTCGTGGAAGGACAACTTACTCGTCCGACCAAAGGATGCTTGTTTTCGTGGACGGTTTCGAGTCTCCGATTGAGAGCCTCTCTGTGGGAGAAATTGAGTCTGTGACTCTTCTTAAGGATGCGGCGGCGCTTGCCCTTTATGGTATGAGGGGAGCGAATGGAGTTCTTCTCGTGACCACTAAAAGGGGCGTGGAATCAAAACCTGACATCCGTGCGCGGGTGCAGTCCGGAATACAGATGGCGATGAAAGTTCAGGATCCGGTGGATTCTTACACCTACGCCAAACTATACAATCAGGCTTGTCTTAACGATGGCATCGCCCCACTTTATGGCAGTGATGCTCTTGAGGCCTATAAGAACGGCTCTGACAAGTATTTCTATCCTAATGTCAATTGGAAAGAAGAGATGCTTCGCAGTGTCGCTCCGCTGACTCAAGCAGACCTTTCATTCCGAGGTGGAAACAAGTCAGTCAAGTATTTCGTCTCTCTTGGTCTCACCAATAACCAGGGTTTGTATAAGGGAACGGACTACAAGCGCAGGGAAAGCTCCAATGCGTATTACAATTCGGTGAACATTCGCTCCAACATTGACATTAATTTCACAAAGCGGTTTTCGGCGGCCTTCAACTTCGGTGGGGTTATCGGTGACCGTTCTGTTCCTGGTGGCGGCAGTTCAGCATATAAAATTTTCAATTCCATCTATGCGACAGCCCCAAATGCCTTCCCGGTTTATAATCCCGACGGCAGTTTCGGCGGAACTTCGTCTCAGACTAACCCCGTGGGTGAGCTTATTCACAGAGGAGTATATCGTGAGAACAGCCGTGCTTTCCAGTTGATATTCACACCAAAGCTTGAGTTGGATTTTATCACCAAGGGCCTCTCGCTCAACGCATCTGTGGCATATAGTAATTATGTCGCCGAGACTTCCACCAAGACAAGAAATTATGTGAGATATTCATTGTCAAAAGCTCCGGATGGAACTGAAATTTACACTCCTTATGGCACCGAAGAACCTCTTGAGGCCGGTGAGGGATTCCGAACCGACTGGAGCAGGGTGAATTTCAAGGCCGGATTGGATTATGAGAGACAGTTTGACAGGCATAAAGTCACGGCGACAGCATTTTTCCTCTCTGACAGTTATCGTGAATATGGAGTGCGCTCTGATGTAAGATATATGAATATTGGTGCCCGTGCGACCTATTCATACGATAAAAGGTATATAGCGGAACTGACAGCGGCAACTACCGGTTGCGACGACTATGCCCCCGGACATCGTTTCGGTTTCTTCCCGGCGCTTTCCCTCGCTTGGATTGTTACCGGAGAGTCTTGGGCAAAATCAGCATCTTGGCTCGATTATCTGAAAATCAGGGCATCTGTAGGTTTGGTCGGCAACAACCGCAACTCAGCCGGCCGCTACCTCTATGACGAGTCTTATGCTTCAACCGGTTCATACCTTTTCGGCACCGGCTCGTCCGCTTCGGGAGCATTCGGCGCGACGGTAATCAAGAACACAGAACTCAGTTGGGAGAAAGAATTGGTTGGAAACTTCGGTTTTGACGCAGTCTTGTTCGATAATCTTAAATTGACATTTGACTGGTTCGAGAAAGAGCGTAGCGGCATAGTCGCACAGGCCTCTGCCACAACACCTGGTTTTGTAGGAGCCTCTTATGGCGGAATGCTTCCATATATGAATGTCGGCAGGGTTCACAACCACGGCTTCGAACTCGCTGCAGATTGGGAAAGCCATTCGGCAGTGCTTGATTGGAATGTCGGAGCATCACTTTGGTATGCACGGAACGAAATCAAGGAGATGGGAGAAGGAGTGCGCCTGTATGAATATCAGTATCGCAAGGGACACCCGGTCGGAACTCCCTTTGTGCTTGTAGCCGACGGGCTTTACAGCAATTCTGACTTCAATGCTGACGGGACGCTCATCTCCGGACTTCCTGTGCCGCAGTACGGAACCGTCAAGCCCGGCGACATCAAATATATCGACCAAAACGGTGACGGAATCGTTGACAGCAACGACGGTATGCCGGTGGGATATTCGAATGTTCCGGAGTGGAATTTCTCCATCCGTGGAGGATTAAAATGGAAAGGACTTGAAGTGCAGGCACTTTTTAATGGCGTGGCTAACAGGGATATATACCTCAGCGGTTCCACCATATATTCTTTCCAGAACAACATCTCGGCCTCTCCTCTTGCAAAGGACAGCTGGACAGAGACGAATGTCAATGCGACATATCCACGTCTGTCTTTGACGAATTTTGACAACAATTACCGCAGTTCCACTTTCTGGAAAAGAAACGGCAGTTTCTTCCGTCTCAAGAATCTCTATCTTGGTTACGATATTCCAAGAAAGAACAACAAGCCAAGTACTGTCTGTGTCTATGCCAATGCAACGAACCTCTTTACAATCAGTGCGTTGAAAGACATAGCAGACCCTGAGAGCAACTCTCTGCTCACCTACCCGTTGGTGAGGACTGTCAGCCTCGGACTTAAATTGAAATTCTAATTGAAGGAAAAGATGAAAAAGAAAATGATATTTGCCACATTGTTGAGTCTCGTCCTTGCCGGATGTTCCGGTTTTCTGGACAGAGAGAGTGATTCCTTCATTGACAAGGACAAGACATACACATCCTACGAGCGCACGAGCAAAGCTCTGGTAAACATCTACCGCTACCTTCCTGAAGGACTCGGCAGGCTGGATTCTAATGCGATGAATGACGCCGCTACAGACGATGCCGAGTTTGCAATCAGCACCAACGCTGTTCAGAAATTCAACACCGGAGCCTGGAATTCGCAATACAATCCTGACGACCAGTGGAATCGTCTCTTTACGGGTGTCAGGCTATGCAACGAGTTTATGGAAAATGTCGACAGGGTTGACCTTGAGACATACAGACTGGACCCGAACAATGCCACTGAGTATAAGAACCGATTGAAGGATTTGGAAATATGGAAGTATGAAGCCAGATTTCTCCGTGCTTTCTTCAATTTCGAACTGCTCAAAAGATATGGCGGGATTCCTATTGTGAAGAAGACTCTCCCTGTGACCGGAAATGAGTTGAAGGAATATGACAGGGCTTCGATTGAGGATGTCGTTGAGTTCATAGTCGAGGATTGTGACAGCGCAGCCGCCCATTTGGAACTTAGCCCTTGGAGGAACAACGCCTCGGCTTACGGACACGCGACCAAGGGCGCGGCGCTTGCCCTCAAAAGCAGGACTCTCCTCTATGCCGCAAGTCCGCTTTATCTTGATGGTGACAATCTTGACGAGGCATACCTTCCTACATACAAGGACAAATGGAAAAAGGCAGCAGATGCCGCCAAGGAAGTGATTGACCTGGGCGTTTACTCCCTCTATGGCAATTACGGGGAACTGTTTGCCAATAACATGACTAACAACGAGTTCATATTCCAAAAACGATATGCCAACAGTGTCAACTTTGAGACGACAAACTTTCCTGTAAGTTTCGGAGGAAAGGGGGGCACGGCGCCATCGTTGAATCTGATGGAAGCTTATGAACTTAAAGACGGAAGCAAATTCTCTTGGGATAACGGAGAAAGTTCCGCCCATCCTTTCGTGTGGAGAGATTCCCGCCTTAGGGCAACCTTCGTCGTCAATGGAGACCCTTGGAAGGACGGCACAGTGCAGTCTTATGACAACGGGAAGGACGGACGATTCAGCACCAATGCCACAAGAACAGGGTTCTATCTCCGTAAGTTTCAGAATGAGGATGTCAATGTCCAGACAGGGGGAAATGCTCTGGGCCACATTTGGCCGTATTTCCGTCTGGCAGAAATCTATCTGAACTATGCGGAGGCATTGAACGAATATAATCCCGGCGATGAGAACATACTCCAATATCTCAATTTTGTCCGCAAAAGGTCCGGACAGCCTTCTGTGAAGACAGCCTTGTCTCAGGAAGATATGAGAGAAAAAATCAGAAACGAAAGACGCGTAGAACTTGCCTTTGAAGACCATAGGGCGTGGGATGTGAGACGCTGGAAAATCGCAAGTTCAACACTGGGCTCCCCATTGAGAGGACTGGGTATCACTCCAAGTTCTGTCAAAAGCCTTTCCCGTCTCGCTGTCCCTTCAACAGAAGTGCCGGCAGGATGGTATTGGTACGACGGTGACGAGTTCAACGCATCTTCAATAGACAATTCATATTGGGGATTATATGGCAATGACTCTCCTGTGGGCAATTCGACCTATGGCCAGCCTACCGGCAACATTCAAACCTACCGTGCGGCCCAGGCATCCATAGTGAAGGAAGGGAACACAAGTTTTGTGCGTCTGCATTCCACAAAAGATGGCAATCCTCCGCACCCGACCAATGCCAACACATCAAGCCGTGAAGGATGGTGGGCCGGTGCACTTTCCAGCAGAGACAGTGACAAATATGGTTACGCCGGGAAATACTATCCGCTTTTCAGCCGCATCGAAATCCGTGCGAAGGTGCCATACAAATATGGTATCTGGAATGGCTTGTGGTGCAGGTATTACGCCGGTGCGAGCTACGCCGAATTGGACATCGAGGAATTCTTCGTCAAGACTTGGGAGAATGACGCCAACCCGACCCGTCTCAGCCAGGCTCTCCACTTGCACGACAATGACAAGGGCAAGGAAGTGAACGAAAGCACTCTCGGAGTGAATGTGAACGGCTATGGCCGCCATACCATTCTCAATTTTGATCCGGGCAAGGAGTATCACGTATATGGAGTTCAGATTGACCCGGACCCGGATGCTCCGAAGGAACACGCAATCATCAGTTATCTTCTTGACGGAAAGGTTACCAATACGCTTAAGACCAAGGATTATGGCAACCGCTATAACGAATTTGTCCTGAAAGCATTCAGGGAAGGTCGTGAAAAGACCGCCTGGGATATTGCCATCACCGCTCAGATTGGTGGTTGGGACGCCAACGGCATCGGTTATCCGGAAGACCGCGACAAAAACCTCCGTGAGGTTGATATGGACATCGATTGGGTGCGTGTCTACACTCGCGAAAATAGCGACCCTGACCAGCCTGACGCACCCTCTTGGCCGGCCAAAGAAGGGTTCTCTTATGCTCCGTTCACAGTTGAACAGAGAGTTTTTGAACCGAGAATGTATTGGTATCCTGTGCCGGAGACTGAAATGTTGCAGACAAATTGGACTCAGAACCCGCAGTGGTAAAAATATAAAAATATGAAAACAACAAAATTGACATATCTGGCCTCGCTCGCCTCTTTGCTTTTCTGGGGATGTGGAACGGGCGACGAGTATGAGCCGCAATACAATGTGGCGGAAGGTGTTTATATTGTCGGAAGTGCCAGCAAGTTCTCCACTGAGACCGCTTACGGTATGCTTAAGGAAACTTCAGACCCCCGTCTTTGTTCCATTGTGACTTGGCTCAAACCGGAAGGAGAGTTCAGAATTTCCCTCTCGGGAACTGACAACGCGCCGGTGATGTATGGCGCCGAAAAGATTGAAGGCGAAGACGATTCGAAGGATGTTTGGTCTCTGACCTATGGCGGAAGTGGAATGACTGTAAAAGAAGAAGGACTTTACAAGTTGTTCTTCAGCCGCTCTCTCGCACAAGTGACTGTCATTCCGATGAAATTTTCGATATATGCCAAGGCTCCGATGAACGAGGCCGGTGAGTCTGTGATTCCTCTTGATGCGCTGTCTTATGACAATTCCTCACACATTGTCACTTTCAAGAATTCCGACAATGCGGAGTTGTTCCTTTCCGGGGAATACAAATTTGCCTACACTCCTTCCGGCACAGGAAAAGTCAAAGTCACTGAAAATAAAGAATATTCATTCAGCACTTCTTTCACCGGTACGGCGGTCAGCGTCAAGACTAATGTTCTGACATCAGACTGGTCAAAACTTACCGACGAGTCCGCTGTAAACCTCAAGCTCAAGAGAAGAGGGGAGTATGTTTTTTCTTTAAAATATGATGTCAAGAAAGATGCATTTTCTGCGAAACTTGATGGTTTTGAACTAGTGGAGCCGGAACCGGAAGGCTACAGCAAGACACTCTATATGACCGGTGCAGATTTCGGTGGAGGAGACTGGAAATCACCGGAGACTGTCTCGATGACTCCTTGCGGAGTCGAGGGCAACGGTGCGTTCTGGACAATGGCATATTTCCGTCCGGGAGCAGGAGTCCGCTGGTCTGAAACAGGCTCTGACTCTGACGCATTTGCATCCGGTGACCAAAATTTCGACTTTAAAATTGTCGGAAACAGCGCCGAGGTTGAGACAGAAGGATGTTACCTTGTCTATGTCGACCTCAGTAAGAAGCTCATCGCTTTCGAAACACCTGTCATCTATGGAATGGGAGATTGTTTCGGTGGAAATGATGTCCTCTTCGTGGGCGAAGGAGGCAAATATTCCTTGACCACCGAAGCGGAGGGAAATATGAGGATGTACGCTGTATGTTCTTATAATACAAGAGATTGGGACTCAATGGAGTTCAATATCCGAAAGGGACGAATCGCCTATCGCGGTGTCGGTGGAGAATTCTCCAACACTCCTGTAGCAGCGGGTGTTCCTGTCGTGCTGAACTTTAAGGAAAAGAAAGCGGACTTTGAGGTTACAATGACCGCCGAGGTGCCTACGGCCGGGCAGGTCTATATGATATGCAGTGAATACGGCAATATGAACTGGGGCGATGCGGACGATGTGATTAAACTCAACAGCGTTTGGGGCAGTGACTCCAAGTACATATATGTGAGATATTTCTCCAAGGGTACGAGGATTCGTTTCTCCACCGGAGGCGTTTTCGGCAAGGATGAATTTGTGCAGATTGGGGATAGTCCTACAGGTTACACCGTCGAAGACGGATATGCAGTCGTGCCGGAGGATGGAATATACGGAATATTCGTGAATCTGGGAACCAGGCTTGCTGCAATACAGCCTGCAACCATCCATACCTATGGCTCCGCTTCTGAAGATGAGTGGGGCGGTGGACTTGACGACCCGTTCACTGCGACAGACGACCCGGCTGTCGTAAGTTATACTGTGGCAAAGGACGGGCGCTTGAGGTTGAATCCGTGGATTGAAGCATTTGACTTCGGCTCTTGGCAGAGGGAATACTACGTTGACTTTCAGACAAATGACTTGAAGATGCGTATGAAGGGCGAAGATGAACCGAATGCATCCCACACGTGGACAGCTGGAACTGTCATTAAGCTTAATTTCAAAACAATGAAAGCAGAAATCAAATAATAAACACGCATAATTATGAAAATTAAAACCATTGCAGCCGCAATTGCGGCACTGTCTGTCTTCGTAGCTTGCGAGAAAACAGAAGAACCGGGGACTACTGCTCCCAACCCGGAAAACAGTCTTACTGCACCGGTAATCACCCCGTCTGCAACAGAAATTACAATCACCGGCGTGAGCGAGGATGTCGCGCTCAAATTCTCTTGGACTGAAGCATCCAAGGACCTTCCGGTGTCATACACTCTCATCTGTTCAAAGCCGGACAGCGATGTGGAGCGCAGTTTCAAATGCGGCACTTCGCTTGAGAAGTCTTTCACCGCAAAGGAAATTGATGCTCTCAAAACTGACTGTCAATTCGACGGGGACGAGTTTTCGTTGAATTTCCACGTCCAGGCGGAGAGCTCACGTGTACTTCTTCCGGTTGTTTCTGAAACTGTTACAGTGAAATTCACTTATGATATCCCTGTTGTTTATGACCTTAACCTCTATCCTATTGGAGATTGCTTTGAGTGGGGCTGGGACAAGACCAAGGCTCAGAAGATGGAAACTGCAGATAATCTGCATTTCACCTGGACCGGAGTTCTCAAAACAGGCGAGGGCTTTGCTTTCAAGTTCCTCACGGAGGAAGCTATTAAGACAAACTCTTGGTATCCGAGCTACAACCGTGACGCTGATGCGTCAGAGTATTGGACACTCGTTGAAAGAAAGGCAGAAAGCGACCCGGACAAACAGTTCAGCATTGAAAAGGGTGGGGAATGTACAATCACTGTTGACCTTGAGAAGATGACATTGAACCTTGCCTACAAAGAGGCCGAGAAGATTCATATCTACGGCATCGGCGATGCTTTCGATTGGGGTTGGAAAATGGCTGATGCAGAAGAATTTATATCTTCTGACAACGAAACTTTCACTTGGACCGGCAACACAAAGTCCGGCTCTTTCAAATTCATCACAAGCAAGGAAAAATGGTATCCGACCTACAATCGCGACAAGAGCGCTTCCGATGAATGGACCGCATTCCGCAGAGACAATGACGGTCAGCCGGACGACCAGTTCTCACTTTCTTCCGAGGGTAATTGGACCATTTCGCTCAATGTCGTCACACTCAAAGTGACGGCAATCCGCAATGGCAACAGGACTGATGTCGCGCCGACCCCTCAGTATGATATGGACGGTCTTTGGCTTTATGGCGACGTAATTCCGGGCTTTAATTGGAAACTTGCTTCAATGCTGAAGTTGACCACGACAGATAATATCGTTTACACCTATGAAGGAGAACTCGTCGGTGGCGAGGGCAAGCAGTTCAAATTTATGTGCTATGAAAACAAATGGTGGCCGGCGTTCCTTCGTGACGGAGAAGACACCAAATCGCTTAAGATGAGATATGCCAAGGATAACGGCGCAGGCGATACGCCATTCTTCCTCAGCGAATCCGGAACATACAAATTGACTGCTGACTTGAGTAAGATGGAGGTCACTTTGGAGAAAAAATAAGAAACGGATGAAAAGATTCTTGTTAATCCTGATTGCAACGATGCTTCCGGGCATCGTTGCTTTGTCGCAAAATATGCAGGGCGTGAAAATCACTCACGGCCCTTGGCTTTGCGATATGACAGAGGATGCAGTCACGGTTGTTTGGAAGACTGATGTTCCTGCAATGTCCTGGGTGGAGTTTGCGGAGGATGACGGCTCACACTTTTACGGCTCGGAGCATCCGAGGGCCTATGATTCCGCTTTCGGACGTCGGAAAACTCAGGAAACCGTGCACTCTGTCCGCATACGTGGTCTCAAGCCGGGAACACGGTATATGTATCGGGTTTTCTCGCAAGCGGTCACCGGATGGAAATACAGCGATTATGCCCAGTTCGGAGAAATCGCGTCTTCGGTGGTCTATAAAAAAGAACCCTATCGTTTCCGAACATTTTCGGACAATGCCTCCTCTTTCCGTTTTTTTGTTTTGAACGACGTCCACGGGAGGGCAGACGACGTGAGGAAACTTTGTGCAAAAGTGGATTTTTCAAATTATGATTTTGTCCTTCTGAATGGGGATATGCTCAGCACAACCGAGACCGAAGAGCAGATTTTCAACGGCTGGCTTGATGCCTGCGTGGAATTGTTCGCCAAAGAAGTGCCGATTGTTTTTGTAAGAGGCAATCACGAAAACCGGGGAGCCTACGCCGACAACATCTTCAAGTATTTCCCAAATGAAAGCGGCAGATTCTACTATTCCTTTGACATCGCGGGAGTCAGCATTCTGGTGCTCGACTGTGGCGAGGATAAGCCGGACTCTGACATTGAATATGGCGGAATCGCAGAGTTCGACCCCTACCGCGAGGAAGAGGCAGTTTGGCTACAGGCTGAGATTGGAAGGCTTACGCACAAGCGCCGTATCGCTTTCCTCCACATCCCACCGGGCACAAGCACCTGGCACGGAGACAAGCATCTTCAGGAACTGCTGATGCCGATTCTCAATGAAGCCTCCATCTCCCTGATGCTTTCAGGCCACACCCATTCATTCTCTCTCCGGGAACCCGGCCAAATCAACTCATTCCCAATCTTCGTCAACGGAAACCGGACCTATCTTGACGTCACGGTCAACACCGACGGAATCAAAATCGAAATGGTCGGCGAAACCAAAAAAGAAAACAAAAGATTCCATTTCGACTTCTTAAACTAATAAGTCTAATTTTTGGATGACAGAATCCATACCTGAAGTATATGAAAAGAACCATAAGTTTAGTTTTGTTTATGCTGAGCTGCGCGCTTATGTCCGGGGCGTCTCGTACACCGGTTTATAAGGATAGTACGGCTTCTGTTGAGCGTCGGGTGAACGACCTTGTACGCAGAATGACTTTGCGCGAGAAGGTGCTTCAGCTGAACCAATATGTCTTAGGCAAGAATGACAATGTAAACAATATCGGAGAACTCAATACGGACATCCCGGCGGAAATCGGTTCGCTGATTTACTATTCGGACGACCCTATACTCCGGAACGCCCTACAACGTCACGCAATGGAGGATTCCCGTCTCGGAATACCGATTCTTTTCGGCTACGATGTCATTCACGGTTTCAAGACGATATTCCCTATTCCATTGGCTCAAGCCGCTTCGTGGAATCCGGCGATGACGAAAAAAGTCAGCGAAATTGCAGCGTCCGAGGCGAAGTCTGCCGGAATAGACTGGACGTTCAGCCCTATGGTGGATGTCGCCCGGGACCCTCGTTGGGGAAGAATCTCGGAGGGTTATGGTGAAGACCCCTACACGGCCTCTGTATTTGCAACGGCTGCTGTGCACGGTTATCAGGGTGAGTCCCTTGACGGGAAAAACTCCATTGCGGCCTGTCTGAAGCATTATGTCGGATACGGCGCATCTGAGGCCGGAAGGGATTACGTCCCGACAGAAATCTCCCGCCAGACACTTTGGGACAGCTATCTTCCGCCTTTCGAGGCCGGAGTCAGAGCCGGTGCCGCGACCCTTATGAGTGCCTTCAATACCCTCAGCGGAATCCCGGCTACTGCAAACCATTACATCCTCACCGAAGTCCTTAAGGATATGTGGAAACACGACGGTTTTGTTGTTTCTGATTGGGATGCTGTTATGCAACTGGTGCTTCAGGGTATGGCAAAAGACGACCGTGAGGCGGCTCTCCTTGCCTTTAAGGCCGGGCTTGAGATGGATATGAAGGACAACCTGTATGGGAAATATATGGAGGAACTCGTCAGGGATGGCAGCATTAAGGAAAAGGAAATTGACGAAGCGGTGAAGCGGGTACTCAGAGTAAAGTTCCGTCTTGGACTTTTCGACCGCCCGTATACTGAGCAAAAGCCTGCAACGCAGCGTCTGATGTTGCCTTCAAGCCTTGAAATGTCCGAGGCGGTGGCTCAGGAGACCTTTGTGCTCTTGAAAAACAACGGCCCGGTTCTTCCTCTTTCACAGCCTGGCCGCATACTGCTCACCGGACCTCTTGCAGAGGAGAGAGAGGCCATTATGGGCAACTGGTCAGGACGTGGACGCGCACAGGATGTGGTGAATATTGCAGAAGGAATGAGCAAAGAGTTTGGCTCTTCATCTGTCTCTGTAGTAAGAGGATGCGATTTTGAAGGCAGTGACACTACAGGCTATGCGGCAGCGTTTGCTGCAGCAGAAGAAGCGGATGTCGTGGTGGTTTGCCTTGGAGAGAAGCGGCGTTGGAGCGGTGAAAATTGCTCAAGGAGCACAATTGCTCTTCCGTCCGTTCAGGAGGGACTTCTTGCTGCCGTAAGACGTGCGGGCAAACCTGTTGTGCTTTTGCTCTCCAGTGGAAGACCTCTGGATGTTTCCCGAATGGAGCCATTGGCGGATGCTATGCTTGAGATATGGCAGCCCGGCACAATGGGCGGATATGCTGTCGCAGGCATCGTCTCCGGCCGTTACAACCCGTCCGGAAAACTCCCGGTCACATTCCCATACACTTCGGGACAGATTCCGATATACTACAACCACCGCAACCGTTCTAGAAGGGGAACTCAGGGTCTCTACCAGGATATTCAAAGCACTCCGATGTATGAATTCGGCTACGGTTTGAGTTATACTGAATTCGAGTATGGTGATTTGAAACTGTCGTCTGACAGCGTCTCAAAAACAGGGAAGTTGACAGCGTCAATAACAGTGAAGAATGTGGGTGAAAGGGACGGATATGAGACGGTTCATTGGTTCATCAGTGACCCATACTGCCATATCACCCGACCGGTCAAGGAGTTGAGGCATTTTGAGAAGCTCCTGCTCAGAGCCGGTGAATGCAAAACCTTCAGCTTTGAAATCGACCCTTGGCGCGACCTGAGTTTCGTAGACGACAAAGGAAATCGTTTTCTCGACAGCGGAAGCTACAATGTCATCGTGAAAGACCGCAGCGCCTCTTTCGAGCTGCTGAAGTGACGTTTTGGGACATCTGGAAATGGCGGGTGAGCAAAAAGTCCCGAAGGGACCGCGCCGGGGCGTGAGATACCCCTAATAGGGGTCGCAGACGTCAGTCTGCGGGGGTTGGGAGGCCCACAGGGCGGGTGAACAAAACACTTTTTGTTCACCCGCCAAAAAACCGGAGATTGTTGGAAAATTTTTCCGGAATTTGTTGGAAATAAAAACCGACAAATTCCGGAATTGTTTTCAGATAACATCCCCTATCTTGAAAAACTTCCGCCGGAGCAGCAATTCCGTGGGGCAAATCTAACCTGCTCGTTGTGATCCTTCAAATTCTTCTATATTCTTCATTTTGTTTCTGAAAAGCATTATATTTGCAGTGTTCTGGAAATATAATGCAATGACGAGCTATTTGGAATTTCGGGAAAAGTTGCTGCCTGACGGATGTTTTTCGGTCCATCAGGTAAGGGCCTGTTTCCCAAACTTTGACAGAAATAACCTCACGCGCTGGTCACACGACGAGTTGCTGATAAAGTTGCGGCGGGGGTGGTATGCATTTCCGGAAATGCTTCATCGTCCCGATTTTTCGCGTTATGTGGCCTGCCGTATATATCGTCCGTCATACATCAGCCTCCATATGGCGTTGAGCATTTACGGAATGATTCCTGAGGCGGTTACCGACATCACTGCGGTGACGACGCTGAAAACCGCTCATTTTGAGAACAGTTTCGGGCAGTATTTCTATCAGAACTTGAAGCCTTCAATGTATTTCGGCTACAAGCCCGTTACTTTACCTCCTGCCACATCCGCGGTCGGCAGCCCCGTTCAGACATGGCTGCTGGCTCATCCGGAGAAGGCTCTGCTTGACCTGCTCTATCTTTATCCGTTCTATGACAGTGAAGCGGAACTGGAACAGCTACGTCTTGACGAATACTTTATGACAGAGGAACTTGACACCTGCCGCCTGACGGAATACCTCAGTAAAATCGGATGCAGAGCTTTGGATAGCAGAGTAAAGAAATTATTGAAAATATACGGAATATGATAGACATCTCTTATATCAACGGCTATTTCCCGCCGCATCTTGCATCAAATGCGGCGTTTCAGAAACATATCCTCAAAGAGTACATACAACTTATGGTACTTGACTATCTTGCGGACACTCCGTATATCGGTAAACTCGCATTTATAGGAGGGACGAATCTTCGGCTCATCAAGGGGATAGACCGTTTTTCCGAAGACCTTGATTTCGATTGTAAGAATCTTTCCGAACCGGAATTTATGGAAATGACGGACGGTATAGTCGCTTTTTTGAAAAATTCCGGACTTAATGTCGAATCCCGCGACAAGGTCAATCCTAAACTGACGGCTTTCAGACGCAACATTTATTTCCCGGAATTTCTCTTTGAACTCGGTTTGACAGGTCACAGGGACGAACGTTTCCTCCTGAAAATAGAGGCTCAGGACCAGGGCGTGCCATATTCTGTAGAGACTCGTCACGTCCAGCGCTGCGGATTCTTCTTTTCTCTGCCGGCTCCTCCCGATTCGGTTTTGCTCGGTATGAAACTGTCGGCTCTGCTCGCGAGGGCGAAAGGCCGAGACTTCTATGACTGTATGTTTCTTATGCAGCAGACCAAGCCATCCTACGAATTTCTTTCACAAAGAGTGGGAATAAACGATGCGGAACAGTTGAAAAATGCAATCAAGGATAAACTGTCCACCATAGATCTGGCTGTCAAGAAACGGGATTTTGAACACCTGCTCTTCAATCCTCGTTCCGCCGAACGAATCCTGCAATTTGCAGAATTTGTGGATGCGAATTTGTGACAGAGGATGTTCGTATTTTATAGCTTTATATGTTATTTAATGCATCAATATACTCAAATCCTATGTCTTTGGATGCAAGGACACAAAAACCGGAAATTATTGGAAAATTTTTCCGGAATTTGTTGGAAATAAAAACCGACAAATTCCGGAATCGTTTTCAGATAACCCCTCATATTCTTTCATTTAGGCGTTCATTATGCTTTAATTTGCGAAGTATTGCCGTTTTGAAAATCTTGATAGAGGGCTACCGGACCGAGATGCCAAGCTTTTGTAGATTCGTCCTCCAACCTTGCATACATTTCTGATGAATACAGAATCTTCTCTATAGAAAAACTCTTGAAGAAGTAGCTCCCCGCGTCTTTACATCAGAAACTCAATCAGGTTTGAGGGGGTTATACATTCAAATGCGGCATCCGGGTATGCTGTGGTGAATGATGTCGGAGCGCTTACACGTTTGCCCTCTTTTTTCTTGATTTCGAAACCCGTCATTACTCCGTCTTCGATCTCGATGAGGTCGATTTCTTTCTTCTGTTGGGTTCTCCAAAAATAATGCTGAACAAATGTTCGTCCGATATAGTCATTTCTCTTGATTCGTTCTGCAATCACAAAATTCTCCCATATATGCCCCAGTTCTTCTGGAGACCTTAGTGAAACAGGAGCCATATTGCCGATTACACTATTACGGATTCCCATATCCCAGAAATAGAGTTTGCGTGCGAATTTGAGTTCGTTTCGCTGGTTTTTGGCGTATGATGGGAGTGTGAAGATGATATAACTCTTTTCAAGAATTTCGATGTAACGCTCGATGGTCTTGGCGTCAACACCGACGAGACCGGAGAGTTCGTTCGCTGATATTGTTGAACCGATTTGGAATGCCAGCGCCTGTACCAATTTTACGAGTTTATCCGGTTTGGCAATACTGTTTTCTTCCATAACATCTTTATAGAGATAGCTGTCAACGAGTTCTTTAAGAATGTCTTTTTCTTCGCCGGGCGATGTCACCACTTCCGGGTAGTATCCATAGATGAGTCGGTGGTCAATCATACGGGACTCTTCAAGGACGCTGCTATGGTCAGCCATCTCTTTGAATGAGAGTGGGTAGAGTTTGAATTCACGTTTACGACCGGTTAAGGACTCGTTGACGGCTGCTGCAAGTTTGAATGCGGAACTTCCTGTGACGATGACACTGACATCTTTGAATTTCTCCGCTGTGATTTTTAGCATATTGCCGACATTGTCAATCTTTTGAGCTTCATCGACCAAGAGAAAATTCTTTTTGCCGATTAGCGTCTTCAACTTGGCTTCATCGACATTTGTGAACATCGTCTGTGTATCTGTGCTGTCTCCGTTGATTTCAAGTACATCAGCATTTGGTGGGATAACGGCATTGGCAAGGGTTGACTTCCCGACTTGGCGTGGTCCCATTATAGTGACGACTTTTTTCTTCGCGAGTGCTTTATGGATTTTTTCTTCAATAGCTCTTTTTATCATAATATCATCCTTAAAAAATCTTGTGCAAAGATAATCAAATTCCATAAATCTTAAAAGATTTGCGGAGCGGACTCCTGAAATATTATAAGATTTGCGGAGTTTGAGGGATTTTGACCTTATGCCGTCCCCTTTCTCTCTATTTCCCGATAAACTGGGAGACAATCAGCCAAAGTGAGACGGCAATCTTTACAAAATATTATCTATCTTTGGATTCACAACGCTAAATAATCGTTAAAATAATTCAGAACATAAATATGAAAATTGTTTTTCTTGATGCTGCGACGATGGGGGATGTTTCTTTCGACCCGATACGCGAAAAAGGTGAACTCGTCCTCTATGACAGTTCCAACGCTGAAGAGGCAAGGGAACGTGTCGCGGATTGTGACGTTTTGATAGTCAATAAGATAGTAGTAGATAAGACTTTGATTGATTCTGCTCCGAGGCTTCGTCTTATCTGCGAGGCTGCGACCGGTGTGAACAATATCAACGTCGGATATGCCTGGGAGAGGGGAATCCCGGTGCGCAATGCTGTGGGGTATTCTACGGATTCTGTGGTGCAGTCGACTTTTATGCACATTCTGTCTCTTATGGGAAATGCTCCGTATTTCGATGCCGCAGTGAAGAGCGGTCATTATTCGAATTCGGGAATATTTACGGACGTAAGCGTCGCTTGGAATGAACTTTCGGGGAAGACAATCGGTGTCATCGGAATGGGGAATATCGGCAGGAAAGTCGCACGAGTGGCCGAGGCCTTCGGAATGAGAGTGGTCTATTATTCGACTTCCGGAACATCGCATTGTGCTGAATATCCGTCACTTCCGCTGAATGAACTGATGGAAGTTTCGGATGTGGTTTCGATTCACGCTCCTCTTAATGAACGCACTCGTGGACTTATTGGCGAGGAAGAACTCAGCTTGATGAAGCCTTCGGCGTTTTTGGTCAATGCCGGTCGCGGAGGCATTGTGGATGAGGCGGCTCTTGCGCGTGCTGTGGATGAGGGGACGATTGCGGGTGCGGCGCTTGATGTTTTTGCCATAGAGCCTCTTCCTTCGGACAGTCCGCTGCTGAAAGTTTCTCATCCTCAGAGGCTGCGCTTCTCTCCCCATGTCGCTTGGGCGAGCGTTGAGGCGAGGGAGCGCCTTGTGCGGCAGATTGCTGAGAACATACAATAACATACATAATAATAACATACGAAAATGAAAGAATATATCGTCGCTCTCGACCAGGGCACAAGTTCTTCAAGAGCAATCGTTTTCAATCGGAAAGGTGAGGCGAAGGCCGTGTGTCAGAAGGAATTTACCCAGCATTTCCCACAACCCGGAATGGTGGAGCACGACCCGATGGAAATCTGGGCAACGGAATATGCGGTGATGACGGAAGCTGTGACTTCTCTTGGACTGGGAGGCGCGGACATTGCGGCGATTGGCATCACAAACCAAAGGGAGACTACCATTGTCTGGGATGCAGCGACGGGTAAACCGATTTGCAATGCTATCGTCTGGCAGGACCGCCGTACGTCCGAGTATTGCGACTCTCTCAAAGAAGCCGGGCTCACCGAAATGATTCGTAGCAAGACGGGACTCATTATTGACGCATATTTTTCCGGAACGAAGATTCGCTGGATTTTGGAAAATGTGCCCGGGGCTCGTGAAAGGGCGGAAAGGGGAGAATTGCGTTTCGGAACAGTTGACAGTTGGCTTGTGTGGAATCTGACCGGGGGACACGAACACGTGACAGATGTGAGTAATGCTTCGAGGACGATGCTCTTTAATATCCATACGCTCCAATGGGATGCGGAACTTCTTGATATTCTGGGTGTTCCACTTTCTATGATGCCGCAGGTGAAGTCTTCTTCCGAGGTTTATGGACGGACTTCGCTCCTTGGGGAGGACGTGCCGGTTTCGGGAATTGCAGGCGACCAGCAGGCTGCGCTTTTCGGACAGATGTGTACAGAGCAGGGTGCGGTCAAAAACACCTATGGCTCAGGATGTTTCCTTCTTATGAACACCGGAGAGAAACCTATCGTGTCGAAGAATAATCTGCTGACTACAATTGCCTGGAAACTCGACGGAAAGGTGACTTATGCGCTTGAAGGGTCGATTTTTGTGGCGGGTTCTGTTGTGCAGTGGCTGCGGGACGGGCTTGGAATCATCCGAAGTTCGTCGGAGGTTGAGGCGCTTGCCGCTTCGGTTCCGGATGCGGGAGGCGTGTATATGGTGCCGGCTCTCACTGGACTTGGCGCTCCGTATTGGGACCAGTACGCGAAGGGAAGCATCCACGGCATCACTCGTGGCACGACTGCGGCTCACATCGCCCGTGCGGCTTTGGAGGGCATCGCTTTTCAGACTATGGACATAGTCTCGGCGATGGAGAAGGATGCGGGAGTTCCGCTGGGTGAGTTGAAAGTGGATGGAGGAGCGTCGCGAAACAATCTTCTGATGCAGTTTCAGTCGGATATGCTTGGAACAAAAGTGGTTCGGCCTCTTGTTACTGAAACTACGGCTTTGGGTGCGGCCTATCTCGCCGGCCTGGCAGTGGGCTTTTGGAAGAGTATCGACGAGGTGAAGCGGCAGTGGCAGGCGGAAAGGATTTTCACTCCGACAATGGCGCCGGATCTTGTTGCTCTCGCAAAGAAAGGATGGGCAGACGCTGTTGACAGAACCTTGACCCAAAACAGTCCAAGAACAACTATAATCTGATATTTTTTTATTCCTTTTTATTGCCTAAATTTGCAAAGATGTGAAATATGTGAACGGTTTGGAAAAGGAATATTTGAATCTTTTGGAGCTTCAGTCCCTTGTGCGCGAGGGACTGGAGGAGATGTTCCCGGAGAGGATTTGGTTGCGCTCGGAAGTCGCTTCGGTCAGTGCGAAGTTGGGCGGGCATTGCTATCTGGAGCTCTCGCAGACTGAGGATGAGCGCGTGGTGGCAAAGTCCCGGGCTGTAATCTGGGCTTCCAAGTGGCGGGTGATTAAGCCGTTCTTCGAGTCGGTGACGGGAGAGTCGCTGCGTCCGGGAATGGAGATTCTCGTCCAAGTGCAGGTCAGCTACAGCGAACTCTACGGCTTTTCCCTTTCCATTGTTGACATCAACCCCGAATTTTCACTCGGCAAAAAGGAAGACCTTCGTCGCAAAACCATCAAACGGCTTCAGGATGAGGGACTTATGGACTTACAGAAAGAGCTTGCCTTTCCTTCGCTGCCTTGGCGCTTCGCCGTCGTTTCCTCTGAAGATGCGGCAGGCTACGGTGACTTTATGCGTCATCTGGACGAAAACGAATTCGGCTTCAAGTTTGAACTCCGGCTTTTTCCGGCTGCTATGCAGGGTGACGCCTGCCCTCAGTCGGTCTGCGATGCGTTGAATGAGATCGCGACCTGCGGAGAAAGCTTTGATGCCGTGCTCATTTTACGCGGAGGCGGTTCGGCGCTCGACCTTGCCTGCTTCGACGACTACTTGATGGCCCGTTCCATCGCCACCTGCCCGATTCCGGTGCTTACAGCTGTGGGTCACGACCGCGACTATCACATTTGCGATATGGTCGCATATTCATTCCTAAAGACTCCCACTGCCCTTGCCGACGAGATACTCGGGATTTTCGAAAGTGAAGACGCGCGGCTTGGAGATTTCGTTTCAAGGATGCGTCTTGCCATTTCCAACAGATTGAATATGATGGAGATGCGTGTCGAAAACCTGCTCACTCGGATCCTCTCTTCCGACCCTCGGAACATTCTCAAACGGGGTTATGTGCTTGTCACCGGAGGAGATGGCGTCGTCGTCAAAAAAGCGTCGTCGCTAAAGGACGGGGATTCGCTGCGTGTGCTTTTCGCCGACGGGGAAGTCGAGGCAGTGGTGAGAAATTTGCGGATGCGGGAATATGGTGCGGATGATGCCAGATAGGGTTTTGAACGACGGTATGATGATGCGGATAGGGTTTGGGCGATATGGCTATAATGGCTTGAACGATAATATGTTATATATCGGAATGTATGGAAAATAAAGAAAGATTCGATTATGATGCGGCAATCGCGGAACTCGAAAAAATTGTGTCGACACTCGAGAATCCGGACACGCCGATTGACGATATCGACAAATATGTCCGTCGCGCCAACGAACTCGCGGGGGGCTGCAAGGCCTGGCTCCGCGGGGTGAGGGACAGGGCACTGAACTAATACCATAAAATCTTAGATTATGGGGAAAATCAAGAAAATATACGAAACGGACGAGTGGCTGAGGCCTTATAAAGAGGCTATTGACGCCCGCCACGCCCGCATTACGGCGACCAAAGAACGCTTTTCGGTGGACGGCTCGCTTGCAAAAGGCATCAACAACCACCTCTATTACGGACTCCACCGCACGCCGGAGGGCAAATGGGTGTTCCGCGAATGGGCTCCGAATGCCACGAGAATCTATCTGATAGGGGAGTTCAACAACTGGAAGCGCAGCGATGCCTATGCTCTCAAACCGCTCGGGGGCGGGAATTGGGAAATTGTCCTTGACGACATCTTCCTCAGCCACGGCACCCTCTACAAACTCTTCATCGAGTGGCCGGGAGGCGGAGCGGAAAGACTTCCTTCCTATGTCACCCGCACTGTTCAAGACCCTGAAACAAAGGCTTTCTGCGCCGAAGTCTGGGAACCGGAAAAGCCCTACAGATGGCGTCACCGCCGTCCGGGCAAACGTCCGCACCCCTTTATATATGAGTGCCATATAGGAATGAGCGGGGAACAGGAGAAAGTTTCGACCTTCACCGAGTTCCGGAAAAATGTTCTTCCTAAAGTCGCCGACCTCGGCTATGACACACTCCAGATAATGGCCCTTCAGGAGCATCCATACTACGGCTCCTTCGGCTACCAGGTCTCCAACTTTTTTGCGCTCAGTTCGCGTTTCGGCACACCGGAAGAATTCAAGGCGCTGGTCGATGCCGCGCACGCAAAGGGTATTGCCGTTGTGATGGACATCGTTCACTCCCACTCTGTTGACAACGAAGCCGAGGGACTCAGCCTTTTCGACGGACGGGAAGACCTCTATTTCTACAAAGGCCCGCAGGGACGCCATCCTGCCTGGGGCTCACGCTGCTTCGACTACGGAAAAGACGAAACCAAATATTTCCTCCTCTCCAACTGCAAGTATTGGCTGGAGGAGTACCACATAGACGGGTTCCGTTTCGACGGTGTTACAAGTATGCTCTACTGGGACCACGGACTCGAAAGGGCATTCACCGGATATGACGACTATTTCAACAACTCTGTCGATGAGAATGCCGTTGAATATCTGGCACTTGCAAATATGCTCATACGCGAAGTGAACCCAAATGCATTCACGATTGCGGAGGATGTCAGCGGTATGGCGGGGCTTGCGGCACCTTTCGAGGCGGGAGGAGTAGGATTTGATTTCAGGATGGCAATGGGTATTGCCGACAACTGGATTAAATGGATAAAAACCCTCAGTGACGAGCAGTGGAGTATGGGCGAAATCTGGTGGCAGCTCACGAATAAACGCTCCGACGAGAAGACCATCAGTTACGCCGAATGTCACGACCAGGCGATGGTGGGCGACAAGACTATAATCTTCCGTCTTATGGACGCCCAGATGTACACATCGATGAACAAGGACTCGCAGTCGCCGGTGGTGGACAGGGGAATAGCCCTTCACAAAATGATACGCCTTGTGACGCTTGCTACCGCAGGGGACGGATACCTCAATTTCATGGGTAACGAATTCGGACATCCGGAATGGATTGACTTTCCTCGCGAGGGGAACGGATGGTCTTATAAATATGCCCGGAGGCAGTGGTCACTCGCCGAACCGGACTATTTGCGCTACAAATATTTGCGGAATTTCGACAAGGCAATGATTGGAATGGCGAAGTCTGAAGGTATTCTTGACGAGGCTCCGGAGTTGCTTGTTCAGGACGAACAGAAAAAAATTCTTATTTTCCGCAGAAAAAATTGTATATTTGCGGCGAATTTCAACCCGACCGAATCATTTGTGGATTACGGCTTTGCGGCTCCGCAGGGAAAATGGGTTGACATATTGACCACCGATGAACCGGAATTCGATGGATTCGGGCGGCTTTCGCACGACGCACACTTTACGGTTCCACAAAAGAACGCCAATGGGAACGACAGATACGATGACACTCTCTATCTCTATCTGCCGAGCCGTTGTGCTGTTGTGTTGGAGAAACGATAGAATGAAAAACAAAAGATAGGTATAAATATGGCTTTTCTTTCATTTAACAAATCCGAACTGGTGAATCTTGAGTATTCGCTCAAGAGAGAAATCATCGGCTCGAACAAGACGGGGGCGTATTGCAACACATCAGTTGTGGACTGCAACACGCGGCGCTATCATGGACTGCTGGCAGTTCCCGTCGACGCTTTCGGAGGAGAGAAGCACATTCTGCTTTCCGGCCTGGATGAGAGCATCGTGGTGAACCATAGACAGTTCAATCTTGGAATCCATTGCTACGGCGATATCTATGAACCACGTGGACACAAGTACATCGTGGACTTCACCGCAGCTCCGGTTCCGACTCTGACCTACAAAATCGGAGAGACGACCTTACGCAAATCCGTAATCCTCGCTCCCGATTCCGATCAGGTGATGATTAAATATGAAATCGTTTCCTCTCCGGCTTCCTGTGAACTTATTCTCAAGCCGTTCCTTGCGTTCCGCTGCATTCACAAGCTGACCAGGGAAAACCCTGAGGCACGCACCGGCTATCGTGAACTTGAAAACGGCGTTTCCTTCAATATGTATGAAGGATTTCCGGACCTCAATCTCCAGTTCTCGAAGGCTTCGGAGTTCCGCTATGCACCATCGTGGTACAAGGGAATCACCTACACCGACGAGTATCGCCGCGGATTCGACTGCAAGGAAGACCTCTTTGTCCCGGGCACATTCTCACTCAAACTCAGAAAGGGCGAATCTGTGATTGTTTCGGGCTCGACGGCTGTTGAAGACGCAAAAGGGCTCTCCCGCAAATTCACATCGATTGTAAAGAAAAAGGGAAATATAACATCCAATCTGGATCTTCTCAAGTACAATGCAGACCTTCTCATCTGCAACCGAAATGGTCACAAACAGATAGACGCCGGGTTGACGTGGCTTGAAACCGGACTTCTCCGAGAGACCATAGTCGCACTTCCGGGGCTCACTCTCTATGCCGGAGCCGGGGCAAAAGAATTCGAGGAGATTCTCGACAATCTCATTGCTGACAATGCCGAGAGACTCTACACCCGTACCACCCAGATTGAGGCTCCACTCAGAATTGCCGACGACCTCCAGCAGTACATCGCCTTTGGCGCAGACGCGAAAAAAGTCTGGAAAAAATATGGTCCTGTGATTAAGGGCATCATTGAAAGCTATCTTCCGGGACATCGCGCGGAAGTGGCAGTTCACCCTAACGGACTTCTATGGGGTCAGAAATGGCGCACAGCCCTCTCTTGGATGAACGCTTATGTGAACGGAATTCCTGTGACGGAGCGTGCCGGCTACCAAGTCGAGACTAACGCATTCTGGTACAACGCAATTTGCTTCGCTCTTGAGATGGAGCAGAGATTTGCACCGAAAAACACCGCCTTTATCCAGAGGTGGAACGCCATCAAGACTTTGATTGATGAGAACTTCGAAAAGACATTCTGGATTCCCGAACGCGGCTATCTCGCAGACTATGTCGACAATGCCGGGCAGGGACCTGCGGTGCGTTCCAACCAGCTCTACGCCATCGCCTTGGAATATTCTCCGGTGAGTGACGAAAACAAGTCTTCGATTATGCAGACCATTGCAAACGAGTTGATTACAAGCCGTGGCATCCGCACCCTCTCGCCGAGAAACGAGGCTTACAGAGGCGTGTACGAGGGCTCGCAAATTGAACGCGACCTCGCCTACCATCAGGGATGTGCATGGATTATTCCGCTCGACTACTACATCGACCTGGCTTTCCGTATGGTTGGCCCTTCTTTCCTCAAGAGAGCCGAGTATCTCATCGAGGGCTTCTACAAAGACATCTACAAGCACGGTGTCGGGGCGTTCTCCGAACTTTACGACGGAGACCCTCCTCACGAGCCGCACGGCGCGATTTCATCGGCTTGCAGTACTGCGGCGCTGCTTCGTATAGAATATCTGCTTGACCGTTACCGCCAGCAGACTACAGACAGGAAAGCGGTAAAAATAAAGGAGGAATAGGATTATGAGAGTACTTATGTTCGGTTGGGAATTCCCGCCACACATTGCCGGAGGGCTCGGAACTGCCTGCTACGGAATGACCAGGGGTCTTGCGGAGAACGGTGTCGAGGTGCTTTTCGTGATGCCGTCAGCCTCCGGGGACGAGGATCAGTCCTCCGTCCGCATCATAAATGCGAGTGATGTGGCCGTTGACACCATGTCAGAGACGGTTGATGAATTTCTCGGAAAGGTCCGTTTCGTACATGTTGGCACCAATATGGTTCCGTATGTTTCGCCTGAGGACTTCTCCTCTGTCGTTGAAGAAGAGAGGGCGCGTCAAATCAAGGATTTCCGCATAACCTACGGCCAGAAATATCAGTTCTCAGGTAAGTACGGCACCAATCTTATGGAGGAGGTCGCCCGCTACGGAATGGTCGGAGGCACGATTGCGCTCCAGCATTGCGACGAGTTCGATGTCATCCACGCCCATGACTGGCTGACCTATCTCGCCGGTATAGCCGCCAAGCAACTCACCGGCAAGCCGCTCGTGGTCCATGTGCATGCCACTTCGTTTGACCGTTCGAGCGACGACAACATCGACACCCGTGTCTATGATCTTGAGAAGAGGGGAATGGAAGCCGCCGACAGGGTCATCACGGTCAGTGAGCTCACGAGAAACATCGTCATCAACAAATATGGCATTGACCCTGCAAAGGTTGTCACCGTCCACAATGCTGTGGACTTCTCCGGTCGTGCCGGCATCACCGTGCAGAGGGGAGTGAAAGACAAAATTGTCACCTTCCTCGGCCGTGTAACCTATCAGAAAGGCCCTGAATACTTCATCGAGGCCGCTGCCAAAGTCCTGAAGAGATGCGACAATGTGCGTTTCGTTATGGCCGGCAGCGGAGATATGCTCAACAGATGTATCCGCCACGTGGCGCGCCTTGGCATTGCGGACCGTTTCCATTTCACAGGCTTCCTTCGCGGAGACGATGTGAGGAAGATGTTCGCCCTGTCGGATGTCTATGTGATGCCTTCCATCTCCGAGCCTTTCGGAATCTCGCCTCTTGAGGCAATGCAGACCAATGTCCCTTCAATCATTTCCAAACAGTCCGGCTGCGCCGAGGTGCTGAAATATGCGCTCAAGGTCGATTTTTGGGATGTGGATGCCATGTCCGACGCTATTTATGGCTTGCTGAACTACC
>ULTX01018316.1_pt1 | contig 45152 bp, 31 predicted proteins | sample 1958041 | NCBI WGS metagenome assembly ULTX01 (sample SAMEA4835747, study PRJEB28245) | human gut metagenome | biome: gut microbiome; material: fecal sample | place: Denmark | collected 2008
CGGAGGACGGCTTCGGATTAGGGCTTGCCATCGTCAGCGACGGGTGATAAAGCCTTCCTGAAAGAAGCTTATCCGGTTCTAAAAGGTGCCGCCGATTTCTTCTTGTCCTTCCTGGTAAAACACCCGCAATATGGCTGGATGGTCAGTGCTCCGTCCATGTCTCCCGAACATGGTCCGGGCGGAGAAGATGTCAATCAGGCATCAACCATTACAGCCGGATGTACCATGGATAATCAAATCGTCTTTGATGTATTGAATCAGGCGAAAGATGCAGCGGAAATATTGGGAAAACCGGTTGCTTATCAGGACTCATTGCAGCGAATATTGGAACAGTTGCCTCCGATGCAGATCGGAAGATATAACCAGTTGCAGGAATGGCTGGAAGATGCCGACGATCCCAAAGATCAGCATCGGCATATTTCGCATGTGTATGGCCTTTATCCCAGTAATCAGGTTTCGCCTTATTCCCATCCGCTTTTGTTTCAGGCAGCTAAGAATACGTTGATTCAACGAGGTGACGAAGCAACGGGCTGGTCGATGGGTTGGAAAATTAATCTTTGGGCACGTCTGCTGGATGGGAATCATGCATTTAAGATGATCAATAACCTGTTGGAATTGTTGCCAAGCGATGAGGTAAAAGATAAGTATCCGCAGGGTCGTATCTATCCGAACATGTTGGATGCACATCCGCCTTTCCAAATTGATGGAAACTTTGGTTATACGGCCGGTGTTGCCGAAATGTTATTGCAAAGTCATGATGGCGCTTTGCATGTGTTGCCTGCTTTACCCGATGCCTGGCAGGAAGGCGAAGTAAAAGGTCTGGTAGCTCGTGGTGGATTTGTTGTTGATATGAAATGGAAGAATGGACAGTTTATGTCCGGTAGGATTCATGCTCGTTTGGGCGGACTTTTACGGATTCGTTCGTATGTGCCGTTACAAGGAAAGGAACTTACTGAGGCAAAAGGAGAAAATCCGAATCCGTTTTATAAAACGGCCCAGATAAAAGAGCCCTTAGTCTCTGATGAAATTCAACCGCAATACCCGTTGTTGCTGAAAGTTTATGAATATGATCTGATGACCGAAGCCGGGGAAGTCTACGATCTGGTACGAGGTACGGTCAATGAATAAGAACCTTTTTAGCAAGGAGATTGTATATGCAAGTCAGAATAGCAGACAGTTGGCAGAAAAGACTTCAAAAGGAATTTGACCAACCCTATTTTGCCCGGTTGGTAGCCTTTGTGAAAGATGAATATGCGCATTATCAGGTACTTCCCAAAGGATCACAGATATTCCATATCTTTAATGCCTGTCCGTTTGAACAAGTCAAAGTCGTTATTTTAGGACAAGATCCATATCCGACTCCGGGACAATATTACGGCGTTTGCTTTTCTGTACCGGAACATACGCCGATTCCCGGTTCTCTGGCCAATATCTATCAGGAAATCCATACCGATCTGGGACTTCCTGTGCCTACTTCCGGTTGTCTGGATAAGTGGGTAGAACAGGGAGTCTTCTCGATGAATACGGTTTTGACCGTCCGGGCCTATCAAACCGGTTCGCATAAAGGGAAAGGATGGGAAACTTTCACCGATGCCGTTATCCGCTTGTTGAGCGAAGAACGGGAACATTTGGTCTTTATGCTGTGGGGCGCTTATGCTAAAGAGAAGATACCATTGATCGATCAGCATAAACATTTGATATTAACCGCGGCTCATCCTTCTCCGCGTTCGGCTGATCATGGTTTCTTCGGATGCCGTCATTTCAGTAAGGCGAATGCTTTTCTGGTGCAACACGGCATGACTCCAATAGATTGGTCTGTCTGAGAAAGCCAGAAAAGAATCAGGTGAATATGAATATAGATTCGTGATTTATATTATTTTTGTCCCCTAAAAAGATATAGATATTATAAAGGAAATGAAACATTATAATTTTGATGAGATAATAGACCGTAAGGGAACCAGTTGTGTAAAATACGATGGACTGAAGAATGCTTATCAGGGAAAAGAAAATCTGATACCTTTATGGGTAGCGGATATGGATTTCGCAACCCCGGATTTTATTGTAGAAGCCTTGAAGAAACGTTGTGAACATCCTGTTTTCGGATATACATTCGATGACGATGAATACTATGAAAGTATCCAGACTTGGCTGGACTATAAGTATCATTGGAAAACAGAACGGGAGTGGATTTCTTATATTCCCGGCATTGTGAAAGGCATCGGATTAGCCGTTCAGTGTTTTACCCAACCGGGAGATAAAGTAATCATACAACCTCCGGTATATCATCCGTTTCGTTTGGTCCCGACCCGTATGGGACGCGAAGTGGTTTATAACCCATTGAAGCTCGAAGATGGCGTATATAAGATGGATTTCGAGCAGTTGGAAAGCCTGATTGATAAGGACTGCAAGATGCTTATCCTTTCTAACCCGCACAATCCAGGTGGTGTTGTATGGGAAAAAGAGGCATTGGTGAAGTTGGCTCAGATATGTTCGGCTCATGGAATTCTGGTTATTTCGGATGAAATCCATGCAGAGATGACCTATCCGCAGTTCAGACATCATCCGTTTGCTACAGTTTCGGAAGAAGCAGCTGCTTGCAGTGTGACGTTTATGGCACCAAGTAAGACTTTCAATATTGCTGGAATTGTTAGTTCGTATGCCCTTGTTCCGGATAGTCGGATAAGAGAAAAATTCTATTCTTTCTTGGAAGCAGGAGAATTGAATGCCGGTACCATCTTTGCTTTTACTGCCACAAAAGCAGCTTATACGTATGGAGCCGAATGGTTGCAGCAGATGCGTTCATACGTTATCGAGAATGTAAACTTTGTGGATGAATATCTGAAGAAAAACATTCCGCAGATTAAGGTGTATCGTCCGCAAGCTTCTTTCTTGGTTTGGCTTGACTGTCGGGAACTGAAGTTAACTCAACCGGAACTGGTTCAATTGTTTGAAGACAAAGCCGGATTGGCCCTGAACGATGGAACCATGTTTGGAAAAGAAGGCGAAGGCTTTATGCGCTTGAACATCGGTTGTCCGCGTTCGATATTGAATCAGGCACTTGAGTCGTTGAAGAAAGCGATCGGTTAGTATTTTCAAGGAAAGCCGAAGGTGCACATGAAAAATAAGTTGTATATTTGTCCACTGTATATCAATCAAAATAAAATAGACAGATGAAAATTTCAGCAAACAAATTCGTTGCAGTAACCTACGACCTGTATGTTGGTGAAGGAGAAGAACGTGAATTGATGGAAAAAGCGACACGCGAAGTTCCATTGAAGTTTATTTATGGAACAGGATCCATGATCCAGGCATTTGAAGATGCTTTGATGGGATTGGAATCGGGAGCCGCTTTCGACTTTACGATTACTCCGGAAAACGCTTATGGCGAATACAACGAAGACTATGTATTGGATTTGCCGAAGAATATCTTTGAAGTAGATGGAAAGTTTGACTCAGAGATGATTCAGGAAGGAAATACAGTCCCGATGATGGATTCAAACGGTAACCGGATGAATGGGTCGGTATTGGAAGTCCGCGATGATGTAGTTGTCATGGATTTCAATCATCCGTTGGCAGGAGAAACTTTGCATTTCAAAGGTGAAGTAATCGACGTACATGAACCTACAGCTGAAGAAATAGCAGCAATGACAGCTCCGGCAGGAGGTTGTGGTTGCGGTTGCGACAGCTGCGGAGGCGGTTGTGGTGATCATGAACACGGCGATGGCTGTGGTTGCAGCGGTTGTCATTAAATAAATCGTATCATCCAGGTTCGGGTTTTATGAATACATTTGGGAATATATTCAGACTTACTTCTTTTGGTGAGTCGCATGGCCCTGGAATCGGTGGCGTGATTGATGGTTGTCCGTCGGGTTTCGAACTGGATATGGAAGCAATCCAGAAAGAACTGAACCGAAGAAAACCCGGACAGTCCCGGATTACAACTCCAAGAAAGGAGGATGACGAAGTTCAGTTCCTTTCGGGTATTTACGAGGGAAAGACAACCGGAACACCCATTGGATTTATTGTTTGGAACAAGAATCAGCATTCGGCTGATTACGATAATATGAAACAGGTGTATCGTCCGTCGCATGCCGATTATACATATCAAATGAAGTATGGCATCCGTGATCCGAGAGGTGGAGGCCGTTCGTCGGCACGAGAGACAATTTCACGCTGTGTGGCTGGTGCCATTGCTCGTCAAATCTTGGCAAAGCAAGGGATCGATATCAAAGCTTATACTTCTCAAGTAGGAAATATCTGTTTGGATAAACCTTGGGATGCTTATGATTTGAATCGGATAGAAGAGAATCCGGTCCGTTGTCCTGATCCTGATAAAGCTATCGAAATGGAAGAACTGATAGCTAAAGTCAAAAGTCAGGGAGATACAATCGGAGGTATTATTTCCGGAGTTATCACAGGAGTGCCAGTAGGATTGGGTGAACCTGTTTTTGGTAAGTTGCATGCTGCATTAGGCAATGCGATGCTTTCAATCAATGCCGTCAAAGGTTTTGAGTATGGTGATGGTTTTGCTGCCGCGGGATTCCAAGGTTCAGAACGGAATGACCGTTTCTTTAATGACCATGGAAAAATCAATGTCCGGACGAATCATTCGGGTGGTATTCAAGGCGGTATTTCCAATGGTCAGCCCATTTATTTCCGGGTAGCTTTTAAATCAGTAGCAACCTTATTGATGGAACAAGAAACAGTCGATATGGAAGGTAACGATACAATTCTGAAAGCTCGTGGAAGACATGATCCGTGTGTATTGCCTCGTGCTGTTCCTATCGTGGAAGCGATGGCGGCTATGACTATATTAGATTATTGGTTGATGCAACAAGCCAGAGTGATGGAAAGATAATCGTTTTATCAATCTTAATAAGAGGAGAGTCTGTATGTAATAATCTTAACAGACTCTCCTTTTTCTCTTATAAAGAGGCTATGAACTCATCGAAACTCATATTCTCTATTCCGATCTTTTCTTTCAGTCTCATTTTCTTGCGCGAGATGCTGCCTTTAGCTATATGGTAAATTTCTGCCAAAACAGACAAGGGCAGTTCCATCTTTACGAGGCAGCAGAAATTTATTTCTTCTTCCGTAAGTTGCGGATAGAGCTCTTTCAATCTTTCCGTAAAATGATCAAAGCAAGCGTTGGTATTGTTGCGGATGATCGTCCAGTCGTTTTCCTGTAAATGCAAGGCTCCAGCTTTGTTCCTGTTCTGCATTAAAATAGGAATAGTAATCTCGTTCAGTTGCTTGAAATATTCCAACCGCTGATTCAATCGGGCAAGAGCTATGGTTTCCTTTTCTTCTTTCTCTTTCAAGTATTGAATTTCGGCTTCTTTCCTTTTGAGATCACTTTGGTTTCTTTCTTGTTCGGTACGAAGTAATTGGATCTTCAGCTTGTTTTTGTTTTGTTTGATACGATAATAAAACAAAAAGGAAGCTAAGATGATGATGGCAAAAAAGGCAACAACCCGGTGTAAAAGAACTTCTTTGTCCGATAAGTTCTTTTCGACTTGAAGAATCCGTTCTTGCTGCTTTTTGTATTCTCGCAGGTTTTGCATTCTTTCCAGTAACTCTTCTTTTCTTCCGTAGTAAGTAGAATCGCGCAGCCGGATATGTTCTTCCAGAAATTTCCGGGATTCATTCATTTTCCCTTGTTTTTTCATTTCTTCAGCCGCATAGCGATAAGCAAGAATTCTTTTATCCAAAGGAAGCATTTCGATCACTTTCCAAAAATAATCGATGGCATGCTCTTTTTGGTGAATATAAGCATCCAGACCTGCACTTTGAAGGCGGTATAAAGGATTCTGCTTATCTGTTTGTGCTGCCAGATTCAAGTAATGATAGGTCGAATCAGTCTGTAATAAAAGTAAGTGAACGATACCGGATTCGCTATATATTTGAGCTATTTGAGTAGTATCTGATGTTTCTGCATATTTCTGGGCATCATGTAAGTAACTTAACGCTTCTTGGTAGAGCTTTTGTTCTTTCATCAGATTGCTTTTCAATAGGCATAATCTTGTAATTAGCTTGGAGTCTTTGTGTTGAATAGCTAATTGGCAGGCTTGTTCTAATAATTGTTCTTCTCTATCATAGATGCGATAAAAATGGTACAGATTACTCATGCTTATCTTTAAATCAATAAGTAACCGGTAATCTGTTCCGGGTGTTATATATTGAATAGCTGTTTCATAATCATCTTGCGCTTTGATTAAATAGTAATGCTGATGATTGATTTTTCCTTTCAAGTAATAAATCCGGCATAGTTTACTGGAGTCATTTTGGGCTTCAAAGTAAACTCGAGCCTTTTCTAGGGAAGTGTTACTTTCCGGCAGTTTGTTCTGAAGGGCTAGGCTGGTATAATAGAGATAGAAGTATAATGCTTTATCTCCAACATTTAATTGAGTAGTATCAATTTGTTGTAAGGACGAAAGGACGGAATCCGGTTGATTCTGCATTTTTTCCAGATCGGATAACATAGAATTTGTTTTATCACGATGGCAAGCAGGTAATAGAAGTAGCAGGAATGCTAATATAACCTGACAAATATTAGGATATTGTTGTCCTTTTCGATAAGTTTTATGAAGTCCTTTTCTCATAATGCAAATATATAAAATCTGTGATAAACAAGGTAAAAGAGTTGTTTAAATACGAGATAAAAGTAGTGTTGTACATCATGTCTATCTGATGTTTTATTGTAATGTATTGAATTATATGTGTTTATTAATTTTGTCATGTACATTGGATTTTTGTGTTTTACTGAGTTAAGGCAGCTATCTTTGCGTTCGAAAAACAGTGAGATATCAAGTTTACTGTGAATGGTTAGATTCCGGTACTAGGTTGTGGGATGATATCTTACTGTATTTTCCCTCTTATTTTATGTGTTTGGTTCAGTTTTTAAGGTGAATAAGATTGTTTAGTTTAGTTTTGTTGTTCCGTTAATTGTTAGGTCAGGCGAACGCCGGCTGCCTTGCCTACAATAAATAAAATGAAAAGTATGTACTCGTGCCTGACGTTTCCTTGGAAATCTCGACGGGTAATTACTGGTAGCGGAATTTATATGGAATTTAATAAGTTGATTTATGAAACGTGTAAATTATTGGATGAAGAGAAGTGGATATATAGTGAGTTGTGTATTCGTATTAGTGATGTGCTGTTGTTTATTTTCTTGTACAGAAGAAATGTCAGAAAATTTAAAGGCTACTGATGTTATCTTCCAGAAGTACAGAGTTGATTTTTCTAATACGCAAGACACATGGGTTTATGCTCGTTTTGTAAAAGATGAGGATAAGGCTTTTAATGAACTGAAGCTGACAGGTGAACAACAGATTACAGTGAATGATAAGTCTATGAACTATCATTATGTCAATGATCAGGCTCCGGTGGATTATAGTTATTCATTGAAGTTGGGCAAAGTGGATCAGGTAGATTTTACTTTCCAGCGGACTAAGAATAAACAATATAAGAATACGGCGTTAAGATCGGCTGTTCTTCCGGTTTCTATACCTACAGATTGGGCCTTTATTCAAAATGATGTTGCCTGGAAGTGGAATGGGGAAGATTTGAAAGCGGGTGAAAAGCTTGAGGTTACATTGGAAACAGATAAGGATGGTTATGCTATTTATTATGGTAGTATATCTGATGACGGAAGAGAAGTTACGTTTTCGAATGTACCAAAAGGAGATTATGTTTTGACTCTTCGCCGAATGGTTGTTTCAGAGACACAAGATAACGACCTGCCGGCTAAAGGAGAAATGACAATATGCTATTATGACAAGAGAAAAATATCCGTAAAAGAGAGTGTGTGAATTGTAAGGGACAAGGCTTTGGCTGTTTTCTGCCAGGCCTTGTCATATTTTTTATCCTTTTCAGATAGCTACATTATTAATGATGTGTCCTTCTTGGAAAGAACGTATGTTTTGAATAGCGATCTGCATCAGACGTACGCGTGCTTCATAAGTAGCCCAGGCGATATGGGGAGTGATATAACATTGGGTTGCCGTCAGAAGCGGATTGTCGCCTAGTGGCGGTTCAGATGACATTACATCAATACCGGCTGCAAATAAGCTCCGGTTGTTGAGCGCTTCTGCTACGGCTTGTTCGTCAATCAAAGGTCCTCTGCCTGTATTGATCAAGATAGCTGAAGGTTTCATGAGCGAAAGCATTTCTTTATTGACGAAATGATGAGTATCGGCTGTGAGCGGGCAATGGAGCGTTAATATATCACTTTCGCGGAACAAGGTTTCTTTATCAACTGGAGTGATATAATCTTCCAACTGATCTTTAGACTTGGAAGTAAGTGCCAGTACTTGCATTCCAAACGCATGAGCTACGTGAGCTACCGACATACCGATATGTCCGAGTCCGACAATCCCCAACTTTTTACCGGCCAGTTCAAACAGTTTGGTATTCCAATAGCAGAAATCCGGATTCTGAGTCCATTTTCCCTTTCTAATTTCTTGCGTATAATGTTCTACTTGATTCGCAATATTGAGAATATGGGCAAATACCATTTGGACGACCGAATCTGTACTGTATGCCGGAATGTTCGTAACAATGATTCCACGTTTTTTCGCTTCTTCAATATCAACTACATTGTAACCTGTTGCCAAAACACCAATATATTTCAATACAGGAAGTGCGTCCATTTCCTTTTTCAGGATACGAACTTTATTAGTCAGTACAATTTCTGCACCTTGACAACGTTCGGTTACTTCATCTTCTTGCGTGTTTTCGTAGATATGACACTCACCTAATGCCTGCAAGCCATCCCAGGATAAATCTCCTTTGTTGAGTGTTCTGCCATCTAAAACTACTATTTTCATATCTGATCTATTTATACAAAATTATTCATGATGATAAGGCTCATTATTCAATATAGTCATGGCCCGATAGATTTGTTCGACGAAGATGAGGCGAATCATCTGATGCGAGAAAGTCATCTTGCTGAGTGAGACTTTTTCAGATGCTGCCTGATAAACTGCTTCGCTGAATCCATACGGACCGCCGATGACGAATACCAGCCTGCGGGAAACCGTGTGCATTTTCTTTTCTAGGTATGAAGCAAACTGCATCGACGTAAATTCTTTCCCTTTTTCATCAAGTAATACCAGATAATCTCCGGCTTGCAGGGATTTCAGAATCAGTTCGCCTTCTTTTTCCTTTTGCTGGCTTTCCGACAAGTTCTTGGCATTCTTGATGTCAGGGATAACCTGCATTTCAAAAGGAATATAATGGACCAGCCTGTTTTGGTATTCCCGGATAGCTTCGGAAAAGTAATTAGCGTCCGTTTTCCCAATGACAACTAAACTAATTTTCATTTGATTTTATATTTCTATATTTGCAAAGACGAAGTTAGGGAAAATTCTTATCTTTGTCACCAGTATTCACAAAAAAGATCAGTGATGAAACGATTCTTACTATTGATTGCCTTGGTCGTAGCGGCAATTAGTGTACAAGCAGCAGACATTACAGTTATTACAACAGCGTTAAAAACGGGAAATGCTACGAATTTACAGACATGTATGGATAAATCTGTCGATATGGCTCTTGCCGATAAATCAAAGATTTGCAATGCGCAAGAAGCTGTTTCGATGTTGAATGGCTTTTTTAGTTCAAACAAGCCTTCTGCTTTTTCTTTGTTACACCATGCGGATAAAAAAGACAGTGGTTTTTTGGTGGCTAAACTGACGGCTGGTAATAAATCTTATCGGGTTAATGTGACGTATAAAGTAGAAGGAGATAAGGTAGTAATACAATCAATCAGAATAGAATAATTTCAGAAGATGAACGTAAAAGAAACAAAAGAACAGCTTATTGCCGAATTGATCCGTTTGGCATTTGCCGAAGATATCGGTGACGGCGATCATACAACCTTGTGTTGTATTCCGGCTACGGAAATGGGAAAAAGCCAGTTAATCGTGAAAGAAGATGGTGTTTTGGCAGGAGTAGAAATGGCCCGTCTGATTTTCCATACATTTGATCCGGAACTGAAAATGACGACTTTCATTCAGGATGGTACGGAAGTGAAGAAAGGTGACATTGCCTTTGTAGTAGAAGGTAAGGTACAATCATTACTGCAAACCGAGCGTCTGATGCTAAATGTTATGCAACGTATGAGTGGTATTGCAACAACAACTCGCAAATATGTGAAAGCATTGGAAGGAACAAAAACACGTGTGTTGGATACGCGTAAGACAACGCCGGGACTTCGTATGATTGAGAAAGAAGCCGTTCGTATCGGTGGTGGTGTAAACCATCGGATTGGTTTGTTTGATATGATCTTGTTGAAGGATAATCATGTTGACTTTGCCGGTGGCATTGATGCTGCTATCACTCGTTGTCATGAGTATCTGAAAGAAAAACATAAGGACTTGAAGATTGAAATTGAAGTCCGCAATTTTGATGAAATTCAGCAAGTATTGAAAATTGGAGGTGTTGATCGTATCATGCTGGATAACTTTACACCTGAGAATACGAAGAAAGCCGTAGAAATGATCGGTGGACGTTTTGAAATCGAATCATCCGGAGGAATCACTTTTGATACTTTGCGTCAGTACGCTGAGTGTGGAGTTGATTTTATTTCGGTAGGAGCTTTGACTCATTCTGTAAAAGGTTTGGATATGAGCTTTAAAGCTTGTTGATAATCTTTACGATATAAAAAAGAAGAGAGGGTATAATCTCTTCTCAAAATAAACGAGAATCGTTTTTGAATCTAATAAATTTTGAAAACGGTTCTCGTTTATTTTGTTTTCTATATTAGTTCTTTTGGGACTATTGAAAAGCCATTTACACCCGAACGAAAGGAAATATATGGGGTTGAAATAATATTTAGAATTGAATGATAAATAGAAAATTCTGTATATCTTTACCAAATATTGAACATTTTCTAAAAAAATAACCGATTTAAAAATGAAAAATACAATTAAGTCCCAAAAGAACTTTGTTGCTTATTAAGGACTTTAAGCTATTAGAACTATGGAAGTTGATAAGAAAATACTGGAACGTTTGAAAAAAGGAGACGAAAGTGCTTTTGAATCCTTATTCTGGCAATACAACTCCCATATATACAATTTTGTCCTTTCTATCTTATACGATAAATCATTGGCAGAAGATATTACACAGACTGTTTTCTTGAAAATATGGGAAACTCATGAGCGGATAGATCCTGAACAAGGCATCAATGCTTACCTTTTTACGATTGCCCGACATTTGGTTTATAAGGAAACAGAGAAAAAATTGATTTTTGAACAGGCATCGGATGTTATTTCTTCCTCTTCGGTTGATGATGATTCTGCATTGGAAAAACAGATGGAAGCCAATTCTTTACGTGATTATATCTTACAATTGATTGAGGAGTTGCCTCCAGCCCGGAAAATGATTTTTAGTCTGAGTCGTTTTGAACATCTTTCAAATAAAGAGATAGCTACTCGGCTCTCTATATCAGAAAAAACGGTAGAGACTCAAATTTACCGTTCACTTCAGTTCTTACGTGAGAAATTATCTTCGGATGTGTTTTTGGCTTGTTTTCTGATTTTTCTGGCAAATCGACTTTAAAGACTAGGAAATAAGGAAGGAATACCGTATTTTTGGTCTTGCCTGAAGAATAAATCAGATTGGAGTAAGATCTTTATTGTAGAACTTTATTATAAAATGTCATGGAAAAACAAACGAAAAAGATGAACCGTCGTGAATTTTTAGGTTTATCAGCTTTAGGATTGGCTAGCTTTACGATTCTGCCCAGCTGGTCGGTTAATGGCCAAAAATATGCACCGAGTGATCGGATCGTTTTTGGCTTTATTGGTTTGGGTCGTCAGGGAATGAGTGATTTCTATGCAGCTTCCAATTGTCCGGGAGTTCAAGTAGTGGCCGGATGTGATGTAGATGCCTTGAAAAGAGAGCGTTTTATGAAGCGAGTTACCGAGTGGCAAAAGAAAGCCGGCTGGAATCCTCGTTGTGATACTTACGAATTTTATGAGGAAATGCTGGATCGGAAGGATATAGATGTTGTATCCATTGCTACTCCTGACCATTGGCATGCTTTGGCTGCCATCCATGCTTGCCAGGCATCTAAAGATGTTTATCTGCAGAAACCGCTGACTTATACGATTTCTGAAAGTATAGCTTTGGTGCGTGCTGTCCGGGCCAACGACCGGGTATTACAAGTGGGAAGTCAGCAACGCTCAGACCGTGAATTCCAACGGGCAATAGAATTGGTGCGTGCCGGTGCGATTGGTCATATAGAAAGTGTTCAGGTTCATATTGGTGAACCTCCTAAACCATTTGATCTGCCGGAAGTACCGGTGCCTCCTTATTTAAATTTCAATGCTTGGATGGGACCGCTTACGAGTCCGAACGTGCATTATCATCCGGATATGTGTCCGCCAATTGATAATCCGGAAATGGAAGAAAAAGGTCCGTGGGCAGTTTGGCGTAATTATCGGGAGACAGGAAATGGTTATACAGGCGATTGGGGTGCTCATCATTATGATATCACACAAGCCGCATTAGGTATGGATGGGTCTGGTCCTGTTGAATATATTCCGGCCGGATATAACGGAACGAAATATTGTACGATGAAATATGCGGATGGAATAGTCGTAACCGAACAGGTGATAGAAAACTTCCGGAAAGATAATCCCAACGAACTTGGTATTAAATTTATAGGAACAAAGGGTTGGCTGAAAGTAGCTCGCGGTTACATAGAATGTTCAGATCCTTCTCTGGTGAAAGATACGCCGATGGGAGCAGAAGTGTCTCATATGCAGAATTTTGTTAATTGTATCCGTTCGCGCCGGAATCCAATCGCTCCGGTAGAAGTAGGTTGCAGTACCAATATTATGTGTTGTCTGAATAATATCGCTCATGAGCTGGGTCGCCCGGTGAAGTGGGATCCGGCCACATTAAGCTTTGGTGATGATGAAGAAGCAGCCAATCATCGGCTTTACTACTATAAATATCGGAATCCTTATACCTTGCCTTATTGGGATAAATAACAATTGATTTATTTCCTGCCTAGGAATGATTTAAAATACGCCGGCTTTTCATCAAAATACGCCAGCTTTTGATGAAAAGCCGGCATATTTTGGGGATTACAAAAACAGGTCCGAAAAATCATAAATGCCAAATAACGGAATCAGTAACTTGATCTTGCTTTTTCCCTGCTTTTACTTCTATTTTGTTTTCTCCTTCAGTAAGTTGAATGGATTTCCATTGGAAAGTAGCATAAGCATCTGCCTGTTGTTTCCCTTGACTTATACCGTTGATAAACAGTTCTACTTCCGGTTGATTAGAAAAGACCATGATGTCAGTTTCTTTACAGATCCGTTCCCGATGTCGGCGATTGGCTATGTAAACAAAAGCATCTTTCTGGTTCCAATTAGCCTTATAGAAATAGAAAGCATCTTTGCGTGTTTTGCGATCACGAGTTACTAAACCTTTGTCATTAACGCCCGGACGATCTCCTTCTTCCCGATGAGCCGCTCCGAAATCAAACATATTCCAGACAAAAGATCCCCATACGAAAGGTCTTTCAGCCAAAGCTTTCCAGTTCTCCATGTGATAGAATGTCTGGTAGTTTTCAGGATGCCAATATCCGGAAGCAATACCGGGCTTGATGGAGTCTTGCTGGTGATAAATACTTGCTCCGGCACCATATTCACTGATAGCTATTTTCAAGTTAGGAAATTCTTGATGAGTTTTGTCCAAAAAGGTTCCCATATCAGATGGATGACCTCCATACCAACCAAAATATTGGTTCCAGGCAATTAAATCGGATACCATACCAATCGGATCATTGGCAGAAATGTTACTGGCAGCTGTCGTTAATCGGGTTGGATCTTCCTGCTTAGCCAATTGATTTAATTCTTTTACATATTCGGTCGGATTATCTCCATAGGTTTTTAATTCGTTGAATAATCCCCAAAAGCAAATAGACGGGTGATTGTAATGCTGACGGATCAGTTCCTTCAACTGTTCTTTTCCATTTTCACGGAAAGCTGGCTGATCCACGAAACCCCGGTCTAAATAACCACCTGGACCGACGAATGGAATCTCTGCCCAAACAATGATACCATAATGATCCATTAAATCGTACATATAGGACGCCTGAGGATAATGCGCCAAACGAATGGCATTTGTTCCCATTTCAGCAATGATGGCAGCATCTTCTTCATGATGTTCTTTGCGTAATGCATTTCCAACTTCACTTCTTTCCTGATGGCGGCAGACACCTTTCAACTTCAGATGTTCTCCGTTCAGAAAGAATCCTTTTTCAGCATCAACCCGGAAGGAGCGAAGTCCTAAAGGCTGATCAATGCAATCCGCTATTTGTCCGTTCTTTAGTAAAGTAATTTCAGTTCGATAACAGAACGGATCTTTCCGCCCATTCCAAAGATGAGGATTTTCGATAACCAAGTCGAAGGTCTGGCTGCTTTCTCCTGGCATGATCTCGATCTCTTGTGCTTTTTCCCATTTTACCAGATTTCCATCCCATACTTTCAGAGATAATGTTCTCTTTTGCTTTTCAGGTGTATTATTAGACAACATGATTTTAGCCTGTACATTAGCTTGTTCCTTGCTGACTTGCTTTTGCATCAGGTAAACACCCGGTGAAGCATAATCTGTAAGGGAGATATGTACTTCGTCAGTAATGATCAAATGTACATCCCGATAAATACCACCATAAAAGTTGAAATCGCCCACTAAAGGCATCACATCCAGTTGCAGGGCATTATTCACCCGAACCAAAAGCTGATTTTTACTTCCATAGTTAACATTGTCGGTAATTTCAAAGATAAACGCTCCATATCCGCCCCGGTGTTCACCTATATGTTTATCGTTCATAAAAACGTTTGTTACGGTATTTGCTCCTTCAAAACGCAAATATAAATGTTTACCTTTCCACTCCTGAGGAATAAATATCTCTTTAGTGTAATTTCCGATCCCCCGATGATAATCCAGTTTTACATCCGCATCCAAAGCATTCCAAGTGTGTGGTAAGTTAACGAGTCTTCCACTATTACGTTGAACTTCGTAATTAAATCGGAAATGCCATTGATCATTGATCAATATATCTTTCCGGTTTGCAAAAACCAGCATGTAAACTAGAGACAATAAATAAACTAGAATTATTCTTTTCATAAATCCTGAATCAGTTTGTTTTTATTTTGAGCCCGAAGATACATATAATCTTTTAATAAACAGGAAATAAAAGTAGAAATGAAGTTTGTCTGAAATAATTGTATATTGTAAATAAAAGTTAAATATAAACTTTTTTCAAGTTTGTTGTAAGGGATTGTCGTTCTTTGAGGATATACAATCATGAAATATGGAAAAAGAACAGGATTACATAGTATTGTTGGATCGTTTCTTAAAGGGAGGAACTTCTCCTGAAGAAGAGAAAGATTTGTTGGACTGGTTTAGAAAAACAGCTCCAGAAGAAACTTTGTATGCTTACTATCGTTCATACTGGGATAATGCTCATGGAAAATCTATTCCGGCAGAAGTCCAGTGGCGAATGTTCCATCAGATCAAATTGCGGATGAAAGAGATGGAACAGAAACGAAAGAACATACGAAAACTTCGTTTATGGTGGGCTAGTACTGCTGCAGCTGTTGTTGCTTTATGTGTTAGTATAGGTATTTCGGTTCATTATTTCCGTCAAGTGAATCAAATGTCACAACAGACGTTTGTTGTTTCTGCAGAAAAAGGTCAACGTTCTAATGTCGTTTTGCCCGATGGTACAAAAGTTTGGTTGAATTCAGATACAGAAATAAAGTACTCCGGAGAATATGGCAAAAAAGATCGACAGATATCCTTATCTGGAGAAGCTTATTTTGAAGTGGCTAAAGATCTAAAACACCGTTTTATTGTACAAGCTGGTGAAATGCAGGTAGAAGCCTTGGGAACAGCTTTTAATGTGAAGGCATACGAGGAAGATGAAGAATTAACAGCTTCGTTGTTTGAGGGAAAGGTAAAAACTTCTGTTGCAGGACGGACTTTGTTACTGGATCCGGATCAAAGTGTGAGTTATAATCGGATTAAGCATTCTTTTGTGAAATTGAATGGAAATACTAATTATGATCGGATGTGGCGGAATCAGGAACTGGTATTCCGTGGAGAATCGTTAGGAGAAGTAGCGATCATGTTGGATCGTTTATATAATGTAAAAGTAGAATTTCAGACAGATGATATCAAGCATTATCGTTTCTCTGGTGTCATTAAGAATAATAGTTTGGAGAATGTATTTGAACTGATTAGTTTGACAGCTCCGATACGCTATGAAAAACGCGACAGTATTATCTGGTTGAGTCGAAAGAAATAGTATGAACTAAAATAGAAAGCCTATGGGAAAGGATGAATAGAAAAAGAAGGAGGTTTGTCCGGATAAACAAAACCTCCTAAAGCGAGCGGAAGTCAATCAGAGATCTATGTGTAGAGAGAAAAAGTCATAGAAATAGATTGAAATCCGGTTACAAAATTATCCATTAAGTTTATTACCAAATAAAAAAAACACTTAAAATGAGTAACCTTAAAAAATCAATTCGAAAAAGTCTGGTAGTGGGTGGCTTCTGTATGATGTCTAGTTTAGCTATGTCTGCCCAAATATCATTGACTTTAGAAAACAAATCAACTCGCGATGTTATTCGTGAAATAGAGAGAGTCAGCGAATACCGTTTCTTTTATAATGAAGATTTGCAGGGACTTGATCAGAAAATAAATATCAATGCCAGTGACGCAAATATCCAAACGGTTCTAAACGAAATTCAGCGTCAGACTTCTATTCATTATGTGATAAAGGAGAATAATCAGATTGTCCTCTCCGCTGGAGTAAAATCAGACAAAATACAACAAGTAGGAGATAGCCGGATTATTAAAGGAACAATATTGGATGCTACTGGCATGCCTGTGATTGGTGCTAATATTATGGTTAAAGGTACCACCAACGGAACCATTACCGATATGGATGGTAAATTTTCATTGGAAGTAGATAAAGATGCAACCTTAGTTATCTCCTACATTGGTTTTGCTAATCAGGAAATCAAAGTAGGTAATCAAACGAATTTATCTATTGCCATGAAAGAGAATGCGGAAGCATTGGATGAGTTAGTGGTTGTAGGGTTTGGTACACAGAAAAAGGTGAATTTGACAGGAGCGGTAAGTATGGTAGAATCTGAGATATTAGAAAGTCGTCCTGTTCAAAATGTAGGTCAAGCTTTGCAAGGAGTTGTCCCTGGTTTAAATTTTTCAGTAAATAAAACAGGTGGAGAGTTAAACAATGCTCTTGATATGGATATTCGTGGAACGGGTACGATAGGTGAAGGTTCTAAATCTGCTCCATTAGTTTTAATTGATGGAATAGAGGGAGATATGAACTCTATTAATCCAAATGATATTAAAAGTATTTCTGTATTAAAGGATGCTTCTTCTGCTGCTGTCTACGGTTCTCGAGCCGCATTCGGAGTTGTTTTGATTACAACAAAAGAAGGACGTGCTGGTCGAACACAAGTAAATTATAGTAATAATGTGCGTTTTTCAACACCATCGGCATTACCTACTATGATGGATTCGTATCAGTTTGCTCAGTTCTTTAATCGGGCTGCCTTGAATCAAGGAGGATCTCCTGTATTTGATGAAACGACTATGCAGCGTATCGTTGATTATCAGGCAGGAAAGATAACATCGGGATCACAAGTAAGACCGGATGGATATTACAGTGAAAATGTACTGGCTAACGCAAACACTGATTGGTTTGAAAAAATGTATAAAAAGGCAGTACCATCTCATGAACATAATTTGAGTGTTAGTGGTGGTAGTGATAAAATAACTTATTTGGTAAGTGGTAGCTTTATGAAACAAAATGGTTTTATAAACTATAATTCGGATGATTTTAAGCGTTATACCTTGAATGCTCGCATTAAAGCCAACTTATCAAAGTTTGTAACTTTAGTCTATGGTTCAAAGTGGATTCGTGAGGATTATGATAAACCGTCTTATTTAGGTGATTTATTTTATGACTCTATAGCAAGAACTTGGCCGACTTGTCCTGAATATTTTGATAATGGGTATTATGGTGGAACAATTATAAATAGATTGATTTATGCAGGTCGGAATATAGACCAAAAGGATCAGACATATAATCAGTTACAATTGATAATAGAACCTATTAAAGATTGGAAAATCTATGCGGAAGGGAATATGAGGACTGTAAATCGGATGAATCATTCGGAGTTATTGCCTATTCCTTGGATTAATGCTGCGGGGGATATGGCTTATGGTTCTTTGGATGGTAGTCGTGCTGCTGGAGCAACAGAAGTTACGGAGCAATCTTGGCGAGATAATTATTTGACAGGGAATCTGTATTCAGACTATTTTAAGCAATTTGATAGTGGTCATTATTTTAAAGTAATGGCTGGATTTAATGCGGAATTGATGAAGTCGCGGGATATAAAGGGTATTATGGACAACTTGATAACTCCGGATTTACCGACATTGAATACTGCAACAGAAAACCCTAGGACTAGTGGAGGATATTCGCATTGGGCTACTGTTGGCTTTTTCGGAAGATTGAATTATAATTATAAAGAAAAATATTTGTTTGAATTTAATTTACGATATGATGGCACCTCTCGTTTTTTAGGGGATCAGAGATGGGGAACATTTCCTTCCTTCTCTGTCGGTTGGAATTTGGCAAGAGAAAACTTTTTTATGGATTTAGGGAACTTAAAGGATTATATTTCCACATTAAAATTTAGAGGATCTTGGGGACAATTAGGAAATACCAATACTGAAGATTTGTATCCTTTTTATTTAACAGTTCCTTTTAAGACCCAAGCGGGTGGATGGCTTATTGATGGAAAAAAGAGTAATTTATCCTATGCTCCAGGTTTAGTGAGTTCAATGTTAACTTGGGAAACAGTTGAATCTTGGAATATAGGTTTGGATTGGGGTGCTTTAAATAATCGTTTAACAGGTTCTTTTGAATATTATACGCGTAAAACGAAAGATATGGTAGGACCAGCACCAGAACTTCCTTCTATATTGGGAACACCTGTCCCCGATATGAATAATGCCGATTTGAAGTCTTATGGATTTGATTTGGAATTGAGTTGGAGGGATAAGATAGGTGAATTTTCCTATGGTGCAAAACTGGTTTTATCAGATAATAAATTGAAAGTAACTCGTTATCCTAATGAGAATGGAATTTATTCTCAATGGTACTCCGGAAAGATGAGTGGAGAATTGTGGGGGTATGAAACTATTGGAATAGCGAAGAGCCAAGAAGAGATGGATCAACACTTAGCTTCTCTTCCCAATGGAGGACAAGATGCTTTGGGTTCACAATGGTCAGCGGGTGATATTATGTATAAGGATCTGAATGGGGATGGGAAGATTGATGCTGGTTCAAGTACTTTAGGAGATCCGGGAGATAAAAAGATTATCGGGAATAGTACACCTCGTTATCGTTTTGGTTTGACATTAGATGGATCATGGAAAGGATTTGATTTGAGTCTGTTCTTCCAGGGAGTTGCCAAACGTGATTATCTGTTGTCTGGACCTTATTTCTGGGGAGCTAAAAATGGACAATGGCATTCTGTTGGATTTGATTACCATTGGGATTTCTTCCGTCCGGAAGGAGATCCTTTAGGCAGTAATGTTGATTCATATTATCCTCGACCATTATTTGATCAAGGAGGTAAAAATCAGCAGGATCAAACACGTTATTTGCAGAATGCAGCTTATGTACGTTTGAAGAATTTGCAATTTGGATATACTTTCCCGAAGGCTTGGGTAAACAAAATCGGTTTACAGCATTTACGTCTTTACTTCTCTGGCGATAATTTGTTTACGATAACAGGTTTACATGGATATTATGACCCAGAAGCATTAGGAGATACCGGGGATAAGATGGGTAAGGTTTATCCTTTGGCTAGAACATACTCCATAGGTATGAATATTAACTTTTAAAAAAGAAGAAAATGAAACGGCAAATGAAAAATATAATTGTGATATTTTCCCTGGTTGCAGGGAATACCTTATTCTATTCATGTGATACCTTTTTAGATAGGACACCATTAGATGAAGTTACGCCAGATGTATATCTGACAAAAGAGGATCAACTGGCTAGTTATAGTCTTAAGGCGTATTCTTATGACGATGATGGGACTAGTATGGTTTTTGAAACCCATTCTGGATGGGATGCAGGAACTGTAAAGAAAGATATGCATACGGATAATATGGCCTCTACCACTGCTAGTTATGATTGGTGGGTGCCGGGTAATAAAAGAGTTCCCAATAAGGCTTCAGAAAGTGGTGGTACAAGTGATTATTCATTTAAAGCCATTCGGAATGCCAATTACTTTTTTGAACAGGTATTACCTCGTTGGCAGGCTGGAACAATTGAAGGGGATGAAACGAATATAAAGCATTATATTGGTGAGATGTATTTTTTACGTGCCTGGGAGTATTTCAAGAAATTGAGATTATATGGTGATTTCCCGATTGTTAAATCTACATTAGTAGATGACTCAGGTTTATTGGTAGATGTTAGTAAAAGAAGACCTAGAAATGAAGTAGCTCGGTTTATTATTCAAGATTTGGATTCAGCGATTATGCTTATGCAGCCGGTATTTAAAAATAAAAATAGGTTGAGTAGTACAATTGCTCAGTTGGTTAAGTCGAGAGTTGCTTTATATGAAGCGAGCTGGTTGACTTACCATAGAGGAACGCCATTTGTACCAGGTGGACCAGATTGGCCAGGAGCTACAGCTGATTATAATAATGGATTTACCATTGATCTTGATTCGGAGATTGATTATTTCCTGACACAAGCCATGGAGTCAGCTCAAGAGGTGGCTGATGCTACGCAGTTGACTCAGAATTCAGGGGTGATGAATCCTTCAACAAGTATTGAGGGCTGGAATCCTTATTTTGAAATGTTTGCGGCTGTTGATATGAGCGGATACGATGAAATTTTGTTTTGGAGATCATATAGTCAGGAAATGAATGTGTTACATGCTGTTGGCCCCTGTTTGCGTGTAGGCAATGATTATGGTTTGACAAAAGGTTATGTGGATGGTTTCTTGATGAAGAATGGTTTGCCTTGGTATGCTGCTAACTCTGGGTATCATGGCGACAAGACGATTCAGGATGTAAAAGCTGATCGGGATGAACGATTGCAATTGTTCTTGGTTGACCCGACGAATATTGTCGAATTGGCTACTAAAATGGAAAAAGGTGCTCCTAATATTTTAGGTGCGCAAACGGAGAAAGAGGTAACCGGTTATGCTTTGCGCAAGTGTTATAATTATGATCCTCTGCAATCACCTTTGGCTGGTATGGTTTGTTCTTATGGTAGTATTATTTTCCGTGCGGCAGAAGCTTATCTAAATTATATAGAGGCTTGCTATATGAAGAATGGATCTTTGGACGGTAAAGCTCAGGACTATTGGCGTGCTATTCGTGAACGTGCCGGAGTGGATCCGGACTTTAACAAAACAATCCAAGCAACAGATCTTTCCAAAGAAAATGATTGGGCTGTTTATTCTGCTGGTCAACCAGTTGATGCAACCTTATTTAATATTCGTAGGGAAAGAAGAAACGAATTCATCGGAGAAAGTATGCGTTGGGATGATTTGCGTCGCTGGAGAGCCTTGGATCAGGTGAAGAATTATGTGATTGAAGGTTTCAACTTGTGGGATGAAATGTATAATGATGAGGAATATAAGGATGCAAAGACAGGTAAATCCTTGTTGATTGAACCGGGTGGAAGTGAACTTGCCAATGTCTCTTCACGCAATAGTAGTAAGTACTTACGTCCTTATCAAATTATTGAGGCAAATAATGAGGTTTACAACGGTTATAATTGGAGTAAAGCTAATTATTTAACTCCAATTCCAGCCTATGAAATTATGTTGACAGCGTCTCAGGGTAGTAATGGCACGATAGATTTGGATTCTTCTCCTTTGTACCAGAATCCCTACTGGCCCAAAACTGCGGGAGCTTCTGCAACGGAATAATAGTTGAAGTTTTTAGAGAATTGTTTATGGATATTTGTAAAATGATTCTTTTGACTTTAAATTTAAATTATTATGGCATTCAAATGGTATTACGATCTTCGTGAAAACACGATCACGAAAGATATACAGGAAGATTATGTGGCAATCCCAAGAAAGTTGTTAAGTCTGACACCGAAAGACTTGGCTTTGCGGATTGCAGAGGAACGTACGGAATATCGTGCGGATACGATTGAGAATATCATCAATATCTACGAAGATATGTTGATAAAGGCTTTGTGTGAAGGAAATACGTATGTGTCGAGGGTGGCTCAATACCAACCTTCTATTACGGGTATTTTCTCCGGAACTGGTTTGGCTGATCCTGCAAAAAACAAATGTCAGATTAATATAACGGCATCATCGGATTTGAAAAAGAAGTTACAGGATGAAGTAATTTTGGAATATTCAGGTCGTAAACTGGACTTGGGTGGTGCGAATATTGCGGAAGTTCTGGATATGACAACTGGCAAGACCGATGGTACGGTAACACCGGGCGGTATGGTACAGTTGAAAGGCAACAAGATTAAGTGTGTCAATGAAGATGGTTCAGGTATTGGTCGGTTAACATTATATAATGAATCTGAGTCGGGTGAAGAAGTAGCTGTTATAGGTGTGAATGATCCGTCAAAGATCATCTTTATTTTCCCAACAAGCCTGTTGGCTGGTGAATATCGGTTAGAGATAGAAACGTATTTCACTACCGGGACAACGCTGTTGAAAGAACCTCGTACGTTGGTGTGTCCGATCAAACTCAAAGTTAGTTGATAGGGCTTAGAATCAGCACAGGTTGTTTGTGAGCTTCCTCACAAGGTGTTTGTGGCGTTCTTCACAATGTGTTTGTGACGAGGCTCACAAGATGCTTGTGACGGAGCTCACAAATTGTTTATGATAGTCGTCACAAGATACTTGTGATTACCATTACAATATTATAGAAAGGAGTTGTATGAGATTGTTTATCTGTTTTATAATTGTTTTTTGTACGTCTTGTCTGTCTGTATCTATGGCACAAGAGGTGAAAATTTCTGATAAAATATTACCGATATCAGAAAAGAATATTTTTCGGGATTCCGATTATTATAATTGGTGTAGTTCGATTATTCAGGGCGAAGACGGAAAATATCATTTGTTTTATTCCCGCTGGAAACGTAGCTATACATTTGATGCTTGGTTGACACATTCTACTATAGCTCATGCTGTGTCAGATTATCCTGATGGGCCTTATCAATATGTCAATACTGTAATAGATCTTGAAAAAGAATATTATGGAGTAGAAGATATGATTACGGCTCATAATCCAAAAATCAAATATTTTGAAGGGAAATATTATCTTTATTTTTGCAGTACACATATGGATCGTAATATCTCGAATCAAGAATTGATAGAAACTGCGAAAAAGGGAGGAAAACATAGAAACTGGAAACCGTTAAGGGAAAATCAACGTACATTTGTTGCGTCAGCTTCAACGTTGAATGGTCCGTTTAAGATTGAAAAGGAAGCACTCTTGGAACCGGAAGGACCTATTGAAACATTAGTTGTTAATCCTGCAATTTGTTATGATCAAAATAAGTATTTTTTGATAGTAAAGGGTGATAAACCAGGTTCTACAAAATTTGATAGGAATCAGGCTGTTGCTGTTTCAGAACATCCGGATCGGGGATTTAAGATTCAGCCTAAACCTGTTATTCAGGATTGGGACACAGAAGATGTTTCAATGTGGTATGATAAGGATGGTAAACGTTTTTATGCAGTTTTTCATGCGCATACGTATATCGGTATGATGACTTCGCAAGATGGTTTGAATTGGGAAAAAGCTGAAGATTTTGAAATCATGAAAAAAAGAATTTCTCGGACAGAAAACCTTGATCCTATTTTGCCAGACCGGATGGAACGTCCTTTTGTGTTTTTAGAAGACAATGTTCCAGTGGTTTTGTCCTTAGCAGTTAAGAAGGGAGATGATGCTTATATTGTTTTTATTAATTTGAATAGGTATGAATAAGGTAGTAGTTATAGTTTTGCTTTTAATTAATGTTATTTCAATAAAATCACAAGTAGGAGAAAAAAGTTGGGAAGATTTAAGATTACAGTTTAAATGTCCACAGTGGTTTGAAGATGCTAGATTTGGAATATGGTTACATTGGGGTGCACAATCTTTACCTGCTGAAGGAGGTGGTTGGTATGCTCGTCATATGTATATGCCGGATGTAAAGAATGAAACTTGGGGGAAAAATGCTTATCCTTATCATTGTAAAACGTATGGACACCCATCAGAAAAAGGATTTAAAGATGTAATCCATGCTTGGAAAGCAGAAAAATTGAATGCTGATACTTTAATGAGATATTTTAAAGGTCTTGGTGCTAGATATTTTTTGATCATGGCGAACCACCATGATCATTTTGACAACTTCAATTCAACTTACCATCCTTGGAATTCTGTTAATGTAGGGCCGAAGCGGGATATTGTAGGGGAATTTGAAAAAGCGGCAAAAAAGGAACAAATTCCATTTGGGGTAACTTCTCATGATGATCGTTTTATGGATTGGTGGCTTCCTGCTTTTGGACATGACGAGACTGGACCTTATGCCAATGTTCCTTATGATGGAAATATGTCAAAAGAAGATGGTTTAGGTAAATGGTGGGAAGGTCTTGATCCGGCAGATTTATATGGTTTACCACCGGAAAAAAGGACACAAGAATGGGTGGAAAAAGTGAAACGAAATTGGGTTCAACGTCATACAGAATTAGTCACAAAATATGATGTGGACATATTGTGGTTTGATGGTTATGGTTTTCCCTATGGAGACTATGGTAAAGAATTATGTACAATTTATTATAACCATCTTATACATACGAAAGGAAAGATTGATGGCGTAATAGTAGGAAAGTTTTTGAATGAACCTTCTACGATAAAAGATATAGAATGTGGAGGGGCTAATGAAATTTTACCCAAAGTTTGGCAAGGAACATTGACTCCAAACAGTTGGTTCTATAAAACAGAAAGACCGTTGCGGCATAATGCTCGTACTATTATTGAGATGTTGATAGATATGAACAGTAAAAATGGAAATTTACTACTGAATGTGGAACTGCGTCCGGATGGAACGATTCCAGAGGAACACAAAATTATTTTAGATGAAGTGGGGGCATGGGTTAATCTGAACAGTGAAGCTATTTATGGCAGTAAACCTTGGAAAGTGTATGGAGATAATCTGAACTCGGTTCTTCGAGATTTAAAGAATAAGAAAAATCCATCGGAAACCGATTTAGAGGCATTGAAGAAACTGGAAGGCGGAAAGAACGAACAGTTTAACGAACGGACCATCGCCAGTCCGTTGTATGGCCATGATGAAGTCCGCTTCACCACTCACGGAGATGCTCTGTATGTATTTGTCTTAAATCCGGAAGCTGGTAAGATCCACATTTCGGTATTAGGTTACAAAACGAAATATAATATTCGAAAAATAAAAGAAGTTAGCATGCTTGGAAGTGGGAAACCGGTAAAATTTAGACAAAAAGCGATGGATTTTGTATTAAATGTGCCATCTATGCGTCCGAATAAGTATGCAACTGTATTTAAAGTAGAATTTAGGAGCGGTGAATGAAGGATTTCAAGCATGTTGGATTCGTTTTACAGTAGATACAGCATCGTAGCAAATTATAAAGAATCTAAATAGAAGGTTTATGGAGGCTATAAATATAAAATTATTGCTTTGTGCAGTCTTTCTATTATCATTGGTTGGTTATTCAAAAGGACAACAGATAACAGTCAGAGGAGGATTGCCAAATTTCTATTCAAAAGTAGAAGCGAAAGAGAAGGTTTGCATCTCTTATTTTGGAGGGAGTATCACGGCACAGCCCGGATGGCGCGTGCAAAGCTTGAACTATTTGCGTAAAAAATATCCAGATACGCAATTTATGGAGAATAATGCGACTATTGGCGGTACGGGGTCTGAATTAGGAGTATTACGCATGGGTTATGATGTCCTGCGGGTGAAATCGGATTTGCTTTTTGTGGAATTTGCGGTGAATGACTCTTATTCGGAAGAGAAAGACATTGTAGATTCTATGGAAGGAATCGTGCGGAAAACATGGAAGCAATACCCGGATTGTGATATTTGTTTTGTCTATACTTTTAATGAACGCTTATTGCCGGAGTTATTGGTTGGAAAAACGAATGTGCCTGTTCGTGCCATGGAAGCCGTAGCCGAGAAGTACCAGATCCCTACCATTCACATGGGGATGGAAGCACTTGAGTTACTCAAACAAGGCAAGTTGGTCCTTAAACCGGCAGATGGTTCTATGATCAAAGTGTCTGGAGAAGATTTGGATCTTTCTTTTGAACCGAAAGCGGAAAAGGACGGGAAAATCTATTTCTCTCCGGATGGTACACATCCTTATCTAAATACAGGGCATGTCTTATATACCCGCACCTTGATTAAAGGTTTGGAAGCTTGTGAGCAGATGCCGCATGAAAGGAAAGAACATCCATTGGGTGTTCCTTTATCTCCTTCTAATATGGAATATTCAACCACTGTTTACATGGATCAGTTGGATTTGGAGGAGAATTGGCTGAAGGCGGAAAAAGGAACTCCTTTGTACGATGCCTTCTCCAATCGGTTTAAATCCTTATGGAAAGGGGAGGTCGGAGCTACTGTCTCCATCCGGTTTAAAGGTTCTTCTTTGGTGACCTACGATTTGATAGGACCGGGAGGTGGTCTTTTGGAAGTGACGGTAGATGGCGTAAAGAAGGAAATCGAACGATTTGATGGATTTTGTACCTATTGGCGAATCGCTTCAACCGTCTTAGCCGAAGGGTTGGATCCGGAGAAAGAACATGAGATCTTGGTTAAAGTGAAAGAACTCAAGTGGAAAAAAGAAATTCTATTTGAACAAAACAGAAAGTATATGGAGGAATCACCACGCAAGTATGAGGAGCACGAATGGTATGTGGGTGCTTTGTTCATACTGGGAGAAGGGGGAGAATTGATTCCCGTTGGTAATGAATAGATTATATTTACCATGATAAAAATAACGGAAATGAGAAAAGAGACTATTATAGCCGGACTATCGCTTGTTGCCACAGGGTTTGTATCAGCGAAAAGTGATAAACAACCCAATATCGTGTTGTTTTTGGTAGATGATATGGGTTGGCAAGATACCTCCGTTCCTTTTTGGGAAGAAGAAACACCGTTCAACCGGCTGTTTCATACCCCGAATATGGAACGGTTGGCCAAGCAGGGAGTGAAGTTTACATCGGCATATGCTTGTAGTGTTAGTTCTCCTTCTCGTGCCAGTTTGTTCACGGGAATGAACACAGCTCGTCATCGGGTGACGAACTGGACTTTGCATAAGAACCAAGAGGTGGACAGTAAGCATAAAGTGTTGGATTTTCCTCAATGGAATGTGAATGGAATCTCGCAGACAACCGATGTAGAACGAACTTGCCATGCGTTACCGTTGGCTCAAGCTCTAAAAGATGGTGGTTATTATACCATTCATTGCGGAAAGGCTCACTTTGGAGCGATCGGTACACCTGGCGCAAATCCGAAAAATTTGGGGTTTGATGTGAATATTGCCGGACATGCATGCGGTGGACCCGGTTCTTACTTGGGAGAGGATAATTATGGAGATTTTCCAGGAAGTAAGGAGAAGAATATTTGGGCGGTACCCGGTTTGGAAAAGTATCATGGGACAGACGTTTTCTTGACCGAAGCTATTACACGGGAGGCTTTAGCGGAATTGGATAAACGCGATAAGAATAAACCATTTTTCTTGTATATGTCTCATTATGCCGTTCATGTGCCGGTGAAACCAGACAAGCGTTTTTATCAGAAGTATCTGAATCAGGGCATTGATCAACGGGATGCGGCCTATGCTACATTGGTTGAGGGGATGGACAAAAGCTTGGGAGACTTGATGGATTATCTGGAACGAAACCAGTTGTCGGATAATACGATTATCATATTCATGTCAGACAATGGTGGTTTGAGCGTAGAACCGAGTGTGCGAAGTGGAGAACTGAATACCCACAATTGGCCATTGAATAGTGGTAAAGGTTCAGCCTATGAAGGTGGTATCCGTGAACCGATGATTGTCTCTTGGCCGGGCGTGACAAAAGCCGGAACATCTTGTGACGACTATTTGATAATAGAGGATTTCTATCCAACCCTGTTGGAGATGGCTCATATACCGATTCCAAAAACACCTCAGGTGATTGATGGTAAGAGCTTCATACCATTACTGACTGGAAAAGGGGAGAATCCCTCTAAAGGGCGTGCATTATATTGGAACTTCCCGAATAATTGGGGGCCAATTGGACCTGGTATAGGAGCAACTTGTTCCATTCGTAAAGAGGATTGGAAATTGATTTATTATTATGCGACAGGCCGTAAAGAGTTGTTTAACATCCGTCAAGATATAGGAGAAAAGCAGGATTTGTCTGCGCAGGAACCGGAACTGGTAGAAAGTCTCTCTAAAGAGTTGGGAAACTATTTACGTGAAGTGAAAGGTCAACGACCAATATTCAAAGAGACTGGTAAACCCGTTCCTTGGCCGGATGAGGTATTTGAAACTGAGAATTTAGCTGATAAACCTTGGGAAACCACAGGAGAAGTGAAGAATGGTTCATGGCGTGGTTTCAAGGTCCATGAATCTAAATTAAACGAATTTTGTATTTGGATAGCCGAACCAAAGATACCTGCAGAGGGGAATCCTTGGATTTTACGGATACAGGACTTTGGAGATGGTTATCATTGTGAAATAAATGAAATGTTACTTCAGGCAGGGGTTCATGTGGTTGCCATCAATTCGTATAATGTGTGTGGTGCAGATTATGGATTAAACTTAATGGATAGTTTATATACAATTGCTCGTGAACATTTTGGTTTGCCTTCGAAGTGTGCTTTGGGATGTGTATCGCGTGCTGGACTTTCTGCTTATCGTTGGGCTGTACGACATCCGGAACGAGTTGCTTGTATTTATGGTGAGGGACCGGTTCTAGATTTCAAGACCTGGCCGATGTCTTGGGAACCTTCGGCCGGCAATTGGACGAAGTTGAAAGAGTATTATGGCTTTAAGACAGATGAGGAGGCGATTGCCTATCAGGGGAATCCTATTGATAATCTAGCCCCGATAGCCAAGGCGAAGATTCCGCTTCGTCATGTAATCAGTTTGACCGATGAACATGACACGAAAATTGTTCCGAACGACAAGAATACGTTGAAGGCTCAACGACTTTTAAAGCAAATGGGACATGACATAGATGTAGTTGTAACGCCGGAAGGCATGAAAGCTCCTTATACGTTTGATGGTGAGTCGGTTCAGTTTATTCTTTCAAAAACAATATCAGCAAATAAATCAAAATAATAAATGATATGAATTACTTCAAATTAACTTATTGGTGTGTGACGGTTATCCTATTGGGAATGGTAGCTACCTCTTGTTCAAAAAAAGAAACTCCGGTTCGATTCGCTATAGCTTCCGACTTTCATGCTCCGGATGTTCCAGGTGGGAAGGAACGAGTTGAAACATTTATTAAGGCTGCTCAGGATGAGAATGTGGATTTTATCATTGAATTGGGTGATTTCTGCCGTTTGGATAGCATGAATCAAGTATATTGGGATATTTGGAACAGCTTTGAGGGAGAAAAGTATCATGCGATTGGTAATCACGACCTCGACCGCTATAGTGTGGATGAGTATGTGAAGGGAATACATATACCGCATCGCTATTATTCGTTCGACAAGGAGGGGTTTCATTTTGTGGTACTGGATGGTAACAACTATTCGGATGGTAAGGAGATACATCATTATGACCATGCAAATTATGGTAAGTATCCGTTGAGTAACCATTCGTATCTGGATAAAGAACAGATGGATTGGTTGGCAAAAGATTTGGTGGCTACTAAGTTGAAGACTATCTTGTTCTCGCACCAAAGTTTAGACAGTGAATTGAAGAATGGGGATGAGGTTCGTGCTATTTTGGAAAAGGAAAATGAACGTGCGGGATTCAAAAAGGTTGTATTGGCCTTTAGTGGACACAACCACAGTAACTATACGAAAGAAATTAACGGTATTCAATATATGCAGATTAACAGTGCTTCTTATGTATGGATCGGGAAACCGACCATGACTGAGAAGCGATTCTCAGAAGAGATTAACAAGAAGTATTCATTGATGGCCTATTCTATGATGTTCGACAAGCCGTTATATGCCATTGTGACGTTGACTGGAGAAGGGGCTGATGTGAAAGGTGTAAAGGCGAACTTTATACCTCCTACACCAAAAGAGGTAGGATTGGGTGATTCGATAGGCGTATATCCGTTGGTATCTGTAATTGAAGATACATTCGTGAAATTCGGAGATTGATAATATTTTATTATTAGGATTATATAAGAAGATATCATGAAGAATTGTATTAAAGTTTGGATTATTTTGTTGTTTGTGTGTTCTTTGGGTGTAAAGGCTCAAACGCACATGTCTATTTCTTTACCTTCTATCTTTGCAGATCACATGGTCTTGCAACAAGAAGATTCTGTTCCAATTTGGGGATGGGGAAGGGCTAGTTCTATTGTGAAAATTGTTGGTAGCTGGTCATTGAAAGATACTGTTTCGGTAGTTGTAGATGAAAACGGGCGTTGGATGGGAAAAATAAAGACTATCTGTTATGGTGGACCTTATACGTTGCATATATTTTCTGAAAATCACGTTCGAGAAGATATTTTGTTGAAAGATGTTATGCTTGGAGAAGTTTGGATATGTAGTGGTCAGTCTAATATGGAGTGGTCTTCAGGTAATGGAATAACCAATCAGCAAGAAGAGATAGGGGCTGCCAATTATCCCAATATTCGTTTTTTCAGCTTGGCTAAACGAGCCAGTAAAACATTACAAGAAGATTGTCAGGCTGAGTGGGAGGTTTGTACACCTACAGTAATGCAACAACGAAGTGCAGTAGCTTATTTTTTTGGTAAACATTTACATCAGAATTTGGGAGTACCTATTGGATTAATTGTTTCAGCGTGGGGGGGGACTTCTGCTGAAGTTTGGATACCAAATGAACTTGTTCCTAATACTATAGAGCAACAAAGACTTATTGCTAGTAGAAAGAACCCTTGGTGGCCGGTTGAGTCTGGTGTACTCTATAACAGTATGATTAATCCTTTGCTCCCTTATCGAATTGCCGGAGCTATTTGGTATCAAGGAGAATCCAATCGGGATGCAGCAGCGTTGTATGCTAAATGGATGCAATTATTAATTCAAAGTTGGCGTAAAGGATTTAAAAAAGAGTTTCCTTTTTATCAAGTACAAATTGCGCCTTTTAATTATAAATCTGCTGATAATGGACCTGCTTTGATACGTGAAGCTCAGGAATTGGTGGCACATATGGTTCCACGCACAGAAATAGTTATTACAAATGATGTTGGAGAATACGGAAATATACATCCGGCTAAAAAGCAGGAGGTCGGTATTCGGTTAGGTAATATTGCATTAAAGGAAAATTATGGTGTACTGGACCAAGAGGTTCGCAGTCCTTTCTTAACACAGATAGAAATAGAAAAGAATCAGATGGTTCTCACATTTAATCATGCGGACGAAGGATTGATTTGTAAAGATAAAACAGTGAAAGGTGTACAAATAGCGGGTGAAGACGGTATATTTGTAGAAGCTAAAGTGAAGATTGAAGAAAACCGTTTGAAGGTTTATGCCTCAGGTATCAAGCGCCCGGTTGCTATCCGTTATTGTTTTGATGATGCTACGGTAGGGAATCTTTTTAATAAACAAGGATTACCGGTTGCTCCATTTCAAAAAAGAATAAAGAACTAGATTGTGTTTATTATGAAATGCTTATTTAATTGTATACTTACCGTAGTAGTTTCTTTGTCTACTACTTTCTCCAGTACAGTTACAAGTTCATTTTATAAGAGAGATAATCCTTATGTTTGAGCAGAAGAATATAAACTGGTAATCCAATGTTGTCCAGATCTTGTTTTTATAGAATTTGGAATTAATATATTATGAAACAAACAATTATTACATCCGTGTTTTTATCGTTGTCTGCTTTTGCGCAGGCACAACAGACAGATAAACCGAATATCATCTTTTTTCTGGTAGATGATATGGGGTGGCAGGAGACATCCGTACCTTTTTATCAAGATCGTACGGAGTTGAATGATATTTATCATACCCCGAATATGGAACGGTTGGCTGAGCGGGGAATGAAATTTACACAAGCGTATGCTTGTCCGCTGTCTTCCCCGACACGGATCAGTATCATGACAGGACAGAATGCCATGAGACATCGGGTAACCAACTGGACTTTGTTTAAGAATACGTCTCCAGACCGCTATTACAAGAGTGATCTGGTAGAAGTTCCAGATTGGAATGTGAATGGTATGGCTTGCGAAACGGGTGTGGAACGGACGGTTTATGTAAAGGAAACACTTCCATCCATATTACGGGAAGCCGGTTATCGGACGATCCATGTGGGAAAAGCTCATTGGGGAGCCCGTGAAACACCCGGAGCCGATCCGACAACTTTGGGTTTTGATGTGAATATTGCCGGTCATGCAGCCGGCGGCCCCGGAAGTTATTATGGGACGAACAATTTTAGTGCCGCTTTCCGGAACGGAGGAGCAGAGTGGGATATCCCTGGTTTGGACAAATACCACGGCAAAGATATCAATCTGACAGAAGCATTGACAATCGAAGCTTCAAAGGAAGTGGAAAGAGCAGTAGCTGAAAAACAACCGTTCTATTTGTACATGTCTCATTATGCTATTCATGCACCATGGGAACCTGATTTACGGTTTCTGGATAAATACATGAACATGGGAATCTCGGAGTTTCAGGCTAAATATGCCTCCATGTTGGAAAGTATGGATAAGTCGTTGGGAGACTTGATGGCATTGGTGCGTCGTTTGGGAATAGAAGATAATACCATTATCATTTTTATGTCGGATAATGGTCAACCCAGTCAGAGTGTCCGGAACGAACCTCTTCGTGGTCATAAGATCTCTCCTTATGAAGGAGGTATTCGTGTTCCGATGATAGTGGATATACCGGGTATGACGAAAGCCGGAAGCGAGTGCCACCAGCCGGTAATTATAGAAGATATTTTTCCAACGATATTGTCGTTAGCTCATGCATCGTCGTATAAAGATGCGGATACGCAGGTGGATGGTGTAGATATCACTCCTTTTTTCCGAGGGAAGAAGATAAAAGGTTATCAAGACCGTATCTTCTATTGGCATTATCCGCATATTTACGATCAGTATCCGTACAGTGTGATTCGTAAAGGCGATTATAAGTTGATTTACCGTTATGATAAACAGTCTATTGAATTGTATAATATAAAAGATGATATTTCGGAAAAACAGAATCTGGCAACAAAAGAGCCTCAGATACGAAAAGAATTATTAGGTTTGCTGAAGCAACAGTTGGTAGATACCAATGCGGATATACCTATTTCCAAGAAAACGGGTAAAGTATTTGAGGTTGTTGATTTGATGGAGAAGTAGGAATTCAGTTGTCAATTCATAAATAAAAGAAATTGATCATGAGAAGATTTCTATGGTTAACAGTATGTATGTTTTTGTTTGGCTTTTCTGTGAAAGCCCAGCATGTTTCTAAAGAGAAGTATGAACGTCATTGGGAATCCGGGCATGAGAAGGTTCGGATAATCTCTTACAATATCTTTAATGGTTTTGATTGGGGAAAAGATACGGATCGCCAGGAACGTTTTGTGAATTGGATTCGACAGCAAGATCCGGAAATCCTGGCTTTGCAGGAATTGTGCGGTTTTACCCAAGAGCGTTTGTCTGCCTTGGCGAAGCAATGGGGACATCCTTATGCGTTGATCGTCAAGGAAAATGGTTATCCGGTAGGTATTACATCAAAGAAACCAATTGATGTAAAGCAGAAGATGTTGGAACATTGTGGACATGGTCTGTTGCATGTGAAGACTTACGGCTTGGATGTGTTGGTCACTCATTTGAATCCGGGAAATATGAACCAGCGCCGGCTGGAAGCGGAAACGATTACAGCTTATATCAAGGAGCACGCGTTGGATACATGTTTGCTGATGGGAGATATGAATGCTCATTCTCCGTTTGATGGGGATTATATGGAGGAGACATCGATCGACTTAAGAATGAAATATGGTGGACAAAGTAGTCCAAACTTATTGGATGGAAACTTCGATTATTCGGTTATTTCCCGTTTCTTGTCTTACCCATTGATTGATGTTTGTCAGAAGTTTACAGGTATTTCAGAAAGAACCTCTTTCCCGACTCCTATTTTAATGTATCTTTCCAGAAACAAGGAAGTAAGGAAACGGATAGGTGAACGGTTGGACTACATCTTTATTACACCGGCATTAATGCCGATAGTAGTAGATGCTTTTATCTATAATGGCCCAGATAATGATTATTTGTCGGATCATTATCCGGTGGGTGTGGATTTGTGTATAAAGTCGGATGTTAAATGAATAAGTAAACAAGGTATTAAATATGGGAATGTTGAATAAGCTGAAATATATCTTACTGTCTTTAATTGTCTCTTGCTCATCTTTATGGGCACAGGAAATAGATGTCGTCTTGATAGGTGGACAGTCGAATGCTACCGGACAAGGTTATGTCCGTAATATCCCAAAGTCTTTTCAGACGGATACAACGGTAATGTTCTATTATTCTAAGTATTTGAATCAGGGAGAAGGAGGAGAGAGATGGCGACCGCTTTGTCAGGCGTCGGAAACTTGGGATAAATTCGGGGTTGAATTGAGTTTGGGAACAACTTTACAAGATTATTTTCCAGGACGGAAGTGGGCTTTGATCAAACATGCACTTTCTGGTTCGAACTTGTACCAGCAATGGAATCCTGGCAATCGGGAAGGAGAATCGCAAGGGGAAGAATATGCAAAGTGGTTACAGACCGTTAAACAAGCTTTGCAGGAATTGAAAACGAAAGGTTATACTCCGGTTATCAGGGCAATGGTTTGGCAGCAAGGAGAAGCGGATGCACGGGAGATTGCTGGAATGGAAAATTCCAGACGGTATGGGGAAAATCTTCGAAACTTGATTTTACAGATCAGAAAAGAGTTGGATGCTCCGGATATGCTGTTTGTTTATGGGGAAGTGATGCCAATGGCGGCAGAACGATTCCCCGGGCGAAAACTGGTTCGGAAAGCTCAGGTACAGATTTCAGAAGGCGCTTGTACCCGATTGTCTGTGAAGAATGCGTTCTTGGTAGAAGGAGATGATTTACAGATGCGTCGGAATGATTACCAGACACCAATGCCTCAGGACGATGTTCATTTAGGAACATACGGAATTCTGACTTTGGGTGAACGTTTCGCCAAGGTAATTTATGATAACAGATAAATAGGAATATTGATAAATAAGAAGGAAATGACTAAGAGAAAATTGATATTTGCAACTTTACTGGCCGGTTGCATAAGTATGGGCTGGGCGGAAGAGAAAACATCCGTTCCGCGGCCGACTCCGGCACAGATTACTTGGCAGGAAGCAGAGTTGACGGCTGTATTTCATTATGATCTGCATGTATTTGACGGGAAGCAATACAATCAGGCTTATAACCGGATTACGCCGATTTCTGATCCGAATATCTTCAATCCGACGCAGTATGATACGGATCAATGGATTCGAAGTGCGAAAGGAATGGGAGCGAAGATCGCTATTCTGACGGCTACACATGAGACGGGTTTTGCACTTTATCAGTCGGATGTCAATCCGTATTGCATGAAAGCCTTAAAATGGCAGGATGGAAAAGGGGATATTGTGCGCGACTTTGTCAACTCTTGTCGGAAGTATGGCGTGAAACCGGGTATTTATATTGGTATCCGTTGGAATTCATTCTTGGGAGTACATGATTTCATGATGCCGAAGGATGGAACGAAGTTTCAGGAAAATCGGCAGGCATTCTATAATCAGATGTGTGAAGGAATGACCGAAGAACTGATGTCCCGTTACGGTGATCTGGCGATTGTCTGGTATGATGGTGGTGGTCACGGACCGGAATTGGGTGGAGCTGATATATTGCCGATAGTAGAGAGATACCAGAAGCATATCATTTTCTACCACAACAGTCAGCGGGCAGATATGCGTTGGGGCGGATCGGAAACGGGAACGGTTGCTTATCCTTGTTGGGGAACTTATCCTTTTCCTTATTCTCATTCCAAAAATCAGGAAGAGATCTTCAAGAATGATTTCCAATTACTGAAGACAGGAGATCCGAACGGAGCTTATTATATGCCGGCCATGTCGGATGCTCCATTGCGTGGTTATAACGGTCGGCATGAATGGTTTTGGGAACCGGGTGATGAGGCTCATATCTTTCCATTGGAGAACTTGATGGATATGTATGAGAAGTCTGTGGGTCGTAACTCCACGTTGATTTTGGGTTTGACTCCAGACGATCGGGGCTTGATTCCGACTGCGGATTCCTTGCGTTTGGCAGAGTTCGGACAAGCTATTGCTCAACGGTATGCACATCCATTGAAGCAGACGGATGGTAAAGGTAATCACTATATGCTTCGGTTGGATAAGCCGACAACGATTTCTCATATCGTCATTCAGGAAGATATTGCACAAGGCGAACGGGTTCGGAAATATGTGATAGAAGGGAAAGTGTCTGGAAACTGGAAAAAGTTAGCAGAAGGAACTTGTATTGGTCATAAACGGATTGAACGATTATCTTCTCCCGAAAAAATATCAGAAATCCGATTGGTTATAAAAGAATCGAAAGGAGATGTATTGATAAAGGCATTCCGTATATTCTGAAGTGATAAGGAATTATAATGGATGTCTTTTGTGAAGAATTTAAGTTCTAATATATAGAGAAGTTTATATCGAATAGTTAATTAAAGAACTTTTTGACTTTTTTGTGATCTAAAAAGTTTAAATGATGTATTACGACAAGATTCGTCACTGTGTCTATTTAATTTAATAATTGGGGTTTTAACCGTCATTTCGTAAAGAAGAACTATATCAAGAATTTTACTTTTGTAATTTATATTCTGAGTAAACTTGATATAGTTCTTTTTTCATGATAAAAGATATCCTTATAGCCTTTATAATCCCAACATTCCCCTACATCCCAAATTCCAAACAGGGGTTCACATACCCCGCTACGTGTATAGTATTCAGTGAATTACTGTGAAGGGTGTGAACCCTCTTGACTTTTTTGCTATTAAGGTTATTAAAGATTGTTTGTTCAAACTAATGGAGAATTAAAGAGGTCTTATTTTGAATCTTTTTCTTGTGAAGAAAGAGATTCAAATAAAAAACTTAACTTTACCTTTTCAATAACGTGTAGATAATTGTTTATCCATGAAAAAAGTAGTATTGTTTATTTGTTTAGTATTTAGTTATTCAGTGGGCATATATGCCCAGCAGCGATGGCATTTGAATCAGGATGGAGGAATCTCTTGGGAAGTAAAATCGGGAGATAATGCTCATAGTGATCATATTGAGATGAGTGGCTTAAAAGTCTCAACAGTGGTTCGTTATGGTGTTGATGATGAGGGGAAATTTCTTTTGAACAGAGGTATGGTTTGGCCAATGCTGAGAACGATTCCGAATGATACCCATGCAAGTCTGATGCGAAAGTTGGGTTGGAATCCACTGGAGAATGTGTTGATTAATAATGCTCAGATAAAGGAACAGGTACGTCGTATCTCTTTGGATGGAACGATGGAAGTAGAAAGTGATTTATCTACCCGACAAGGTGTAGTTGGTTTGACGCGTATCTTATTTCCTTCTACAACCCAACCGATGTTTTGTGAGAAATATGTATTGGAGAATAAGGGTAATAAAGCTGTTACTGTCGAGATTAATCAGGTTAAGAATGTAATGACGACAGCTGCAGAGAAAGGCGTGAATGGTAGTTACCGGATTATTCAGGCATTGAACGGAGCAGCATATACTTCATTGCAACCCGGACAGTCTGTTTCTTTTTATGCTTATACGGCGGGCTATGAACAGGGGGAGCCGGAAGTGATTCCTGATATAGAGCGTGAATTAAGCAAACGTCAAGCTTTCATTCAGGAGTTGTGGGGAAAGTTGGTGTTGAATACTCCGGATCCGGTGATCAATACGATGTTTGCCTTTGCTAAAATCAGAGGAGCGGAAAGTATCTATGATACCGCTTGCGGATTGTTGCATGGTCCGGGTGGAGAATCTTATTATGCAGCGATTTGGGCAAACGACCAGGCTGAATATATCAATCCTTTCTTCCCGTTTTTGGGATATGATAAAGGAAATCAATCGGCATTGACTGCTTATTTGCAGTTTGCCCGTTTTATGAATGATGCGTATAAGCCTCTGCCTAGTTCGATTATTGCTGAAGGAACGGATGTCTGGGGCGGAGCAGGTGATCGTGGTGACGCTGCTATGATTGCTTATGGTGCATCACGATATGCTTTGGAGAGAGGAAGTAAAGAGGAAGCCGAGCAGTTATGGCCACTTATTGAATGGTGTTTGGAATATTGTCATCGGAAGGTGAATGCTGACGGAGTAGTCGCATCTGATTCGGATGAATTGGAAGGACGTTTTCCGGCAGGTGATGCGAATCTGTGTACTTCGTCTTTGTATTATGATGCTCTGAATTCGGCAGTGTATTTGGGAAAAGAATTGAAGAAAGAGGGGAAGTTACTGAAACAGTATGCCAGTCAGGCTAAGTCTCTGAAGGCAAATATCGAAAAGTATTTTGGGGCAGAAGTGGAAGGTTTCCATACGTATCAATATTATAAAGGAAATGATGTGTTACGCTCGTGGATTTGTATCCCTTTGACGGTAAATATCTTTGATCGGAAAGAGGAAACTGTACGGGCGTTGTTCTCTCCTCGTTTATGGACTGAGAACGGACTTCTGACACAAGCTGGTAGTGAAACGTTTTGGGACCGCTCTACTTTATATGCGCTTCGAGGTGTGTATGCGTGTGGAGAAACAGAAAAGGCTACGGAATATCTGAAGTTTTATTCCGGTCAGCGATTGTTGGGCGAACATGTTCCTTATGCTATTGAAGCATGGCCGGAAGGTAATCAGCGGCATTTATCGGCTGAAAGCGGATTGTATTGCCGGATCATTACAGAAGGTATGTTTGGTATTCGTCCGACGGGATTTAAATCGTTTATCTTGACACCTCGTTTGCCGGCTGAATGGAATCAGATGGGTTTGCATAAAATTCAGGCATTTGGTTCTTCATTTGATGTAGAAATCCAAAGAGCAGGAGAGAAGTTACAAGTTACCGTACTGAATCAAGGTAAAGTGTGTGTGAAGAAGACTATCAAGGAAGGAGATAGTTTGATGGTTAAGTTATAAATTGAATCTATAGAGATGAATAAAAGACGATATATATTGTTTTCTGTTTTGAGTATTTTAGCTTGCCATTTGGTAATGGCTTCTGGCCAAAATAAGATGATTAATGTAACAGATATGGGTGCCCGTCCGAATGACGGTAGAGATGATACCCGGGCATTAAGACGTGCCGTTGCTTATGCCTGTGAACATCCGGGAACGACTTTATATTTTCCGAAAGGTATTTATGAATTAAAAGATAAAGAGGCCATAGCTTTGGAAACGAAGGTGCTGAATGGCGAGATGGGAGAAAATCCAGAAAAAGTCATTTATACGCCTTATTATCCATATGTGAAGGGATTGGATTTCACCGGAGCTAAACAGGTAACAGTTTGGGCTAATCAGGCAACTTTATTGTGTGAGGGTTGGATGGAACCGATCTCTCTGGATCAGTGTGAAGATGTTACCGTAAAAGGTATCACGATTGATTATAAACGAAAACCGTTTGTGTCTGGTGATATAGTAGAGATCACATCTGATTATTTTGATGTCCAATTTGGAGAGGATAAGATTGTCACGGAAAAAATGCCTCTGACGCGAATGACGTTTTGGGATAAAGAAAAGAACCGGTTGTATCCGGAGCCGATTTATTTCCCGAAAAGAGAATTGCTGGGAGGCAATAAAGTCCGTTTTTATCATTCTCTTCCACAAACATTGAAAGGAAGTAATGCCACAGCCTTAAATTCATTCCATTTTCGTCCGGCCATATTGGTTTATAGATCTGTATCAACTAGCCTGGAAGATGTTACAATTCATGCTCAGCCAGGTATGGGGATTGTCGGTTTCGACAGCAAGGACATTTTTATAAAACGCCTGTCAATCCGTCCGTCTTCTGGTTATTACCAGTCCACTAATACCGATGCAACACATTTTGCCTGTTGTGAAGGTGTATTGCATTTCCAAGGGTGTTATTTCCAAGGTCAGGGAGATGATGCGACAAATGTTCATGGTTATTATCAGACGATAATTAGTGCGGAAGGAAATAGTGCGGATCTGGAAGTAAAAGCAGGAACTTATACGCACGCACAAGTGGCGGATGTCCCGAGAGTTGGGGATGAAATGGAACTGGTTGAAATACGGACTTTAAAACCTGTACGGACATATAAAGTAAAGGAAGTCAGGCATTCGATTCCGGAAACTCGAGTTCATGTTACTTTATCAGATCCATTGCCGGAAAATATCTCAGGCTATTATCTGATGAATGTGACGAAACTTCCTCAACTGGTATTTGAAAATTCGGTGATAAACAGCCATCTGGCCCGTGGTATCTTGGTGAAGACCCGAAACGTAACTATTCGGAACAATGTTTTTCGGAATTGTACGGGTACGGCAATTCATATAGGAGCAGAAGCTAATTGGCATGAAGGAACTCATGCTAAGCATGTATTGGTAACCGACAATGTGATGATGGGGTGTGGCAAAGGTGCCGGAAGTCAGGCCGGTGCTGCCGGGATTGCTGTTATCATCGAAGCAGAAGATACAGAAAAGGAATACCTGCATGAAGATATAAAGATAACCGACAATTTAATTGCCGGAGAAGGAAATGATTGTGGTATCTATGTGGGTAATGCAAAAGATGTATTATTGCAGGGGAATAAAATCACCGGGTGTAAGCAGGCATATAAATATCATAGTGCAGACCAGGTACTATTGGAAGAATAAGTAACGAGAATTGAAAAAGAAAGTAACGGGAATCATTTTTAAATCCCGTTACTTTTGTTTTCAAATACGCCAGCTTTTCATCAAAAGCCGGCGTATTTGAAGAAAAAGCCGGCGTATTTTGGAAAGGAAATGATGTTGAATATAGTGTATTGATTAATAAGTAGTTAAATTTTTGTGTATGGATAGGTATAAAATGTATATGTGTAGAACAGTTGTATGTTGTTTGATATTGCTGTTTGCCGTTTCAATGAAAAGGATTTATTAAAAATGGAACATATAAATGAAAAAGTAAAATAGAATTAGGTTTATAAACATCATTTTTGAAAGTTTTGAGATCATTTTTTAGTACTTACATAAAATCAATACAAATACTTTTGTAAGAATTGTATTGATTTTATGTATGTCAAACTGATAATGATAATAGTCAAATGAAAAAATTACTCTTTTTGTGGGGGATGATGGTGCTTTCTGCCTCAATGGTAGCGCAATCTATTCTTCCAGCTGGACATCCAAGTCGGGATAGGGATTTGGATGTGCTTCCAGGATTTCAAAATCCTCCGTCTGGTTACGGGGAAGTTCCTTTTTATTGGTGGCTGGGTGATACGCTGACACGTGAACATCTGACTGGGCATTTAGATTTGCTGAAAAATAAAGGAATCAGTAGTTTGCAAGTCAATTATGCACATAGTGACAAAGGAGGTAAGTTATGGGGACTAACGTTTAAATCGAAACCGGAAATCTTTACGGAGGAATGGTGGGATTTGTTCGGCTGGTTCATGCGTGAAGCCAAGAAACGTGGAATGACCGTTAGCTTGAGTGATTATACTTTGGGCGTTGGTCAGGAACAGTATGTAGATGAAATCTTAGCTGATTATCCTGAAATATCCGGAAGTGAGTTGCGTTTCATGAAGAAAAAAGTGAGTGGATCATTACATTGGGAGTTACCGGAGAAACCTCTTTCCGTACAAGCTTATCGTTTTGAGAAAGATAGTTCTTTGATCGCTTCGTCTGTGATCAATTTGGAATCTTCTTGTTCTGGCAAATCGTTGAATTGGAAATCGCCGGCAGGAGAATGGTTGGTAACAGTTGTATATGCTTCTCCCAAAAGTCTTTCTTACAATCCGATGCATCCTTTGTCTGGGAAAAAATATGTGGAATATTTTTTCCAGCGTTTTGAAGATCGTTTTCCGGAAGATTCAAAAGGTGGATTGAATTTCTTTTTCTCTGATGAATTGAACTTCCAGTTAGGAAATTTGATTTGGGATGATTATTTCCAGTCGGAGTTTAAGAAACGGAAAGGTTACGACATTGTACCGTATTTGTCGGCCTTATTCGTGGATATGGGAGAGAAAACAGCCAAATATCGTTTGGATTACAACGATGTGATGGTTTCATTGAGTGAAGAACATTTCTTTGAACCGGTATATCGTTGGCATGAAGACAGGGGATTGATTTACGGTTGTGACCATGGCGGACGAGGACTTGATGTGGCTGAGTTTGGAGATTATTTCCGTACCCAACGCTGGAATCAAGGTCCGGGTTGTGATCAGCCGAAGTTGTCAAAACATATTATCAAGAACAAGGTGGCATCTTCAATAGCCCATATGTACAATCGTCCTCGAGTTTGGCTTGAAGGTTTCCACAGTAGTGGTTGGGATACTTCTTCCGGTAAGTTGCTGGATGCTATTTTTGCCAATTTTGTACAAGGACAGAATTTGCTGAGTTTACATGGTTTATATTATTCTACACCAGGTGGATGGTGGGAATGGGCACCACCTTGCAATCATTTCCGTATGCCTTATTGGGCCGAAATGGATAAACTGTTGGCTTGTTCTGAACGTTTGAGTTATCTTTTATCCCAAGGTTATCACTGTGCTGATGTTGCTATGTTGTATCCTGTTGAGCCGGTTGTAGCCGGAAATGGACGGGCATCGGTTGACTGCGCATTTAAATTGGGAGAAGAGCTCTATCATCAGGGAATTGATTTTGATTTTATGGATTATGAATCATTGGCTCGTGCCGAGATTAAAGGTTCTGAATTGCAAGTGGCTGGTGAATCTTTTCGGGTATTGATTGTACCAGAAATGGAAACGATGCGTTCGACTTCCATTGAGAAAGCTGTTGCTTTTCAGAAAGCCGGCGGAACTGTTATTTGGGTAAATCGTTTACCTAATGCAACAGAACAGGGTGAAGCCGATGAAACTATGTTGCGTTTGGTGGCAGAACAGATAGTGACTCCAGCTTCATTGGTGTTAAGCGAGGTGAATCAGGCTACGAAACGAGACTTTGCTATTGTTGAGGGGAATATTGATGAACCCAATGTCATGCACCGGAAAGTAGGTCATCGGGATTTGTATGCAGTTTATCATGTAGATAAAGGAGCCAAATGTTATTTCAGGAGTTTAGGTGGAGCGGAATTGTGGAATCCTTGGACGGGAGAAGTTCAACCGTTATCTGTTTGTCAAACCGACGAAGAAGGTTCGTATATCCGTATGCCATTAGAGAAGACTGAAATGCAACTGATCGTGTTTGATCCGAATAAACCGGCAAAAATAGAAGATGTTCATCCGGTTGTTCCAACAACTGCGTATCCTATTTCTGGGAAATGGGAAACAGAACTGATCCCCGTGTTGGATAATCGTTGGGGAGATTATCATTGGCCGGCCACACCAGCGTTGATAGGAGCCGAGATTCGTAAGATGGATTATGCTACGCAAGTCACGGACAATTGGAATACTGCTTTATGGGAAACAAGAGGTTGGACCGAACAAAGCTTAGGATTCGGGGATTATATGGTTTGCTTGGAAGCTCTTTCCCAACCAATTGATGAGACAGATTTGCTGCAAAATACTTCTCGTTTCCCTTGGAAACCTTATGCCTTTTCTTGGCGTTGGGGTGTAGAAAACGATTATGGGCATCAAGGATATCATGGGTTGAAAACCGAAATGTATGCTGATTTCATTCGTTTGGGAAGTATAAAGGATGAGTTTACTCAGCTAAAACGCGTGGATGACCCGAGAGGAAAACATTATTATCTTTTGACAGATGTAGTAGCTCCGCAAGCAGGTATGTATGAAGTTGTATGTGATACGATTCTTCCGATGGATGTTTGGATTAACGGTAAGAAGATTCCTATCAGGAAAAATGGGGAACGTATATCTTTACAATCAGGTAAAAACCGGATGATCCTTCATTATCAAGGAGCTTGCACCACTTATTTCTTGTTACGTGATCCTGATAAGAAAGGGCAGATGGTGGAAGAGACCTTGGCCGAACGTCCTCTTTCGATGCCATGGAACGGCGATTTATCTCTTCTTCCTTTTATCTCTCCTTCCCATTTTTCGAAACAGTACTATCGTTTTGTTTCGGCACCGGGATTGCAATCATTGTCGTTCTCGGCTTATACTTCCCAACTGAAAGTCTGGATTAATGGTGAACTGGCCCAGGTAAAAGAAGGAACAACCCGAAAGGATGGATTGACTTCATTCGAAGTGAAAGGGAAAGAAGGAAAATTTCCGGCATTGGTAACTATGGAAGTTGAAAGTTCTTATCCAGGAGGTGCTGTTTTCCCTTATCCGATCCAGCAACATTGTGGCAAGGGCGAGATTGAGTTAGGGGATTGGAGCCGCTTATCCGGTCTTAACTGTTATTCAGGAGGAATGTGGTATCGAAAGGAAATCGAGTTGACGAAAGAAGAATGTGAGCGCGCGTTAACACTTGATTTAGGAGATGTTGTTTCTACGGCAGAGTTGTTTGTCAATGGAAAATCTGTGGGTTTGCGTATGGCCGCTCCTTGGAAATTTGATTTATTTGGAGTATTGAAGCCTGGAAAGAATTTGTTTGAAATTCGAGTTTATAATACGGTTGCTACGCATTATTTGTCGATACCTACCATGTATCGTGGAGAAGTCACATCCGGTATTTTAGGTACTCCGCAATTGTTGATGAAATAACAAATCGTATCATTACTGATAAACCATGAAAAAGCCCGGAGATTATTACACCTTCGGGCTTTTTTATAACGTAAGCATTAACAGAAGTACATATTTAAAAGGTTATAG